>Ga0114903_1001087_pt1 | contig 12067 bp, 12 predicted proteins | sample MalvirDeepMed_s2_FD_87289 | JGI IMG/M metagenome (GOLD analysis project Ga0114903, IMG submission 87289) | Marine viral communities from the Global Malaspina Expedition - Malaspina viral metaG DeepMed_s2 | ecosystem: Environmental > Aquatic > Marine > Oceanic | place: Mediterranean Sea... | reverse complement strand
CCAGTTGCCGCCGCCTCCGCCCCCAGCAACAAGGAAAAGCTCGGCGAGCCCGGGCTTTGAGACTGTGAGAGCGCTGGTCGAAAGAAACCGATGCTCCCGCCACTTCACCCCATCATCGTCGACGTAATCCGTGACAATCCCGCCCGTCGCCTCGACGACCTCCTCCGGCAGCACCGGGGCATCCGAAAACTCCGCATCAATCTCCTCGAACGAAAGCGACCACCCGCTCGACCTCCCGCGCCATTCTGTCTCCTGGAGCGAGTTCTGGGTCAGCATGACGGACATGACGGGCCGGTATTCGACATAGCCGCCGACCAGCCGCACCGAGCCCTCCACGGCTTCGCGCGAGGGCGTCGTGCCAGGCTCTTTCAGCACCACGGGCAGCTCGACCGTGAAGGCCATGCCCGGCCACAGGTTGGCCAGGCCGGGCAGCTGCACGCCGCCGCCGCAGGAGAGCGTCAGCGCGTATTTCCGGAAGCGGCTGTCTCCGAGATCGATCAGGTTCCCGTTCACGTCCCGTGCGAGATGCGCCGAGTCCGCGATCGGGCTCAGGTCGCAGTCGATGAAGGTCCCGGAGTTCGCCGGGAAGGGAATCTCCGTCCCGCTCGGCTGCTTGATCAGGCGAAGAGTGGTTTCTGGTGTGGTCATGTCAGTATCTCTTCCGGGTGAATGCAGGGGAGCGGATGGACTTGGTCAGTGCGCGCTTGCGCATGTCGCGCGTCAGTCTGTCGGCCGTGTCGGCATCGAACTGGCCCTCGTAGACGCCGTCCGGCCCCTGGATGGGCAGCGTGATCATCTCGCCGCGAGAGGGCGTGCCAGCCGCAGCCATGGCCGCCGGGATCGCGCCGAACGACGGAGGCATCACCATCTGGTTGATGGCGTTCATGAAGTCGTGGCCCCAGTAGTTGGTGGCGCGCGCCGTGATGACACTCTCGCCGCGGGAGAGCCGCGCAAGGATGCTGTCGGAGGTGGCTGTGCCGGGGCCCTGAAGGCCGATGACGCCGGTGGCGAACCCCGGAAGGTCCACCCCAACGGCCTCGGCGCCGCGGACAATTGCCCCTACCGGGGTCGCATACTTGATGACCTTCTTCGCCAGCTCCAGTGCGGCTTTGAATGGCGATACCAGCGCGTCGGAGAACCAGTCCTTGATCGAGGCGATGCCGCCCTTGAGGAACGCGACGATCTCGTCCCACCAGGTGTAAATCGCCGCGCCGGCGCCGACGATGGCCGCGCCGATCGCAACGGGAATAGCCCCGACCGTGCCGACCAGTATGCCGACGGCAAGAACGGCCGCGCGAATGAAGCCCATGAACTTCCCGAAGAGAGCTCCTGCCCCGAAAAAGGCCGCAACCTTCACGGTCGCCGCGGCGATGGCAATGAAGGCCGTGACGATCGGACCAATCGCGCCGCCGAGCAGAACCGCCCCAACGGCAATCTTGCCCCAAGTCGGTCCCATCTTCTCGAGAGTTCCCAGGATCGCCTGGAGAGCCGGAAACACCATGTTGACCAGGACAGAGCCGGTCGTCTTGCTCAGGCTGGCCAGCTGAAGCACCCAGCCGTTCTCGACGTCCGAGTCCCGCCCTTCAAGGATCGCCACGAAGTCGCGGAAGACAGACAGAACCTTGTCGCCGACGACGCCGGCCAGGGAGACCAGGCTGTCCCGGTTCTCGATAACCTTCCCTGTCAGGGTGTCGAAGACATCAGCGAATGCCCCGAACAGCGGGCGGGACGCCTGACGGCGAACAGCGATGATGGATCGGCCAAGCGTGTCCAGGTTGTCATTGAAGCGGATAGCGGCCGCGCCTGTCTCGGAATCCAGGGTGATGCCGAGCTGCCCAGCGAGATCGCGGTATTGCCGGATGCCCTCGATCCCGATGTTGAGCAGTGGCGCCATCTCAGGGCCCGTGCGCTGACCGAAGATCTCGGCGGCAGCGCTCAGTTGCTCGAACTCATCATCCATCCCAGCCAGGACAGAGATGGCATTCTCGAAGATCTCCGACTGATCCAGCATCGCGCCGCCGGCATCCCGGGTCGCAACGCCGAGCGCGTTCACCGCGCCCTCGTCCTTCTCGATCGCCTCCCGCATCTTGCGGAAAGCCTTGGAGAGCTGCTCCGTCGACAGGTCCGCCTGCTCGGCGGCGAGAGAGTAGCCGGTCAGGAGCTCCAGGGCGACGCCAGTCCGCTCGGAAAGCTTGAAGAGCGCATCGTCCGCCTCGGCGGCGGACTTGATCGAACGGAATGCCAAGCCGCCGGCGACTCCGGCGCCTGCGAGAGCGGCGCCGCCGATCTTGGCCGCGCCCGCGCCCAGCTTGCGGATCCGCCCCGAGAAGCGGTTGAGGCGGTCCTCAATGCGCCGCAGAGGGGCCAGCCAGGCGTCCTCTGTGTTCGCGGCCGTCAGGCGCGCCCATCGATCGGTCTTCTGCGCCAGCTTTTCCTGTGCGCGGACGACGTCGCCCTGGGTCGCCTTGCCCTCGGCGGCGGCCTTCTTGACGGTCTCGACCGCGGCCTCGAGCTGCTTGATCTGTGCATCGGCGGCCGCCTCGGACGTGATGCCGAGCTTGCGCATGGCCGCATCGGCTTCCTTGGTGTCATCGGCCACGCCTTTGCCGACCCCGCTGACCTTATCCTGAGCCTGCTTGGCGGCCTTCTCAGCGCCCTCGAGGGTATCCTCAAGGCCCACGATCTCCTTGACGGCGTCACGTGTGTCCGCGTCGAAGAGGAGTCGGAGGATCTTGCTACCCTTGCTGGCCATGTTCGAGGGTCTTTCTCAGTTTCTCATCGGCTTTCTTGTCCGCGTGATGCGCGGCCCTGGTGATCGAGTATTCGGCGAGGAGACGGCGGCGGTATCGCTCATCGGCCAGTTGCAGCTCCGCCATGGCCTGCTTGGGCGTCAGGTCGAGCGGGTCCTCGATGCCGTTCTCGCGCAGGAAGTCGAAAGCGCGGGCCCAGGCGTCGTTCAGTCCCTGGAATCCAGGCCGAGAGCCGCGGACCACTTCTCGCCCTCGGCCACTGCCTTTCCCAGGCGGTCGCTCGGGAGGGAGATTTCCAGGAGGGCGAGGACGATCTCTACCTCGTCCATTGCGGTCAGGGGCGCGTTTGCGGCCGTGCCGGGCTCGGACTTGGTCGCCCGGTCGAGAATATCGTTGATCGCCTCCTCGCCGGCACCAAGAACGACCTCACGGATGCCCTCGATGCGCTTTTCGGCCGGGAGAGCCTGGATGTCCTTGGCGATGCCGATATGCTTGCCGATGACGCCGAGGATGTCGCGCCAGCGCATCGCATGGACTTCGACGCTGCCGCCGGAGAGTTTCACGGTGCGAGATTGGGAAACGAGATCGAGGAGGCTCATGTTCTGTTCTTTCCTTCTGCCATTTCCCTGAAAATGTGGCCCGGCCCTGCCCGCCGCGCTCCCGAACGAAAAAGGGCCGCCCCGAAGGACGGCCCCGATTTCGGGCAAGGCGAAGGACAGGAGGATCAGCCCGAAATGTGCGTGACGATTCCGAAGGGAGCCGCGGTGTTGTTGTGGTTGTAGAGCGCCTTCCCTTCCAGCTCGATCGTCTGGAACTCGGCGTCCTGGGCGATGAAGTCGGTCGCGCCGGAAGGAGACAGTGAGACCAGGACTTCTTCGACCAGGGCTTGCGGGCCGTCATTGGTCGGGATGCAGGTCAGGATGATCTCGGTGCCCTGGGTGCGCTTCAGCAGGTCCAGCGTGGTCATGTTGTCGCCGGCAGTGATCTCGGCGAGATCGTAGGTGCCCGAAGCCGTCGCGGGGGCAGCTTCCAGCCAGATGACGTAGCCAGTCTTGGCATCCAGGCGATAGTGCGTGCCCTCGACCAGATCGTTGGCCAGATCGTCCTGGATGGAGACATTTGTGGCGCGCTTACCGGCCAGCTTCGTGATCTGGCCCGGGACGATGTTACTCTCGGAGATGATGAGCCCGGACTCGGCGGCCTGGGTCAGCTCGACCGTGTCCGCAAGGAGCTTCATTGCCAGGTTGCGGGCCGTGAACTCATCGAGAACCACGGTCACGTTCGCGCCCACGGTGGTCGTGCGCGTCTTCACCAAGACATCGGCCCCAGTGTTGTTGTTGCGAAGCTCGACCTCTTCGACGGTCGGCTCGTAGGAAAAGGTCCTGGTCAGTCCCAGGGCGGAGGCGCGGGCCTCGGTCGGCTTGCGGCCGTAGAGCTGGCCGGTGAGGATGGTGGCGTTGTCGCCGTTGGGCATAAAGCTCATGTCACGCGTCTCCGTTCGTTTCCTTGAAAATGTGGCCGCAGGGGGCTGTGCGCGCCGCTCACCGCTTGAATGTCAGCCCGAGGTCGATGAAGAATCCCGAGATCTGCGGGTCAGCTGACGGCGAGGTCATGTTGCGCTCGATCTCCGGCAAGCTGCCGTGCGCGAGCATCCCCATTACGGGCGAGCTGAAGAAGGCGCTGCGGAACTCGGACCAGAGCCGGACATTCTCCGCGCGCATCGCCGCCGGGGCGCCTCCCGCCTGGTAGAACTCGATCTGCGGCATAGCCGTCCAATACCGGCCGCAGGTCTCGAGGCGCGCGCCATCCGCGGGTGCCATGACCTCGACGCCTGAACGCACGACAAACCGCGGGCATTCCTTTTCATTGACGGGAACTGGCCGGTCCAGCTCGGTGTCGACGCCCAGGCCCTCGCAGATTGCGACCAGCGCCTGCAGGATCTCCTCGCCCCTATCCATTCCTCATGCTCCTCATATGTCGATTTCCAGGTTGTCCTCGATCTCCTCGAGGTATTCGTCGAGCAGCGGCTCGGCTTGATCGAAGAAGCGCTGCCCCTTGCCCACGCGCTTGATCCGGACCTCTGTCTTGTAGACGCCGAGAAGCCGCGGCTTCTGCCGGGGTTTTGTCGCCAGGAGGTAGTCGCCGCGCCGCACGGGCTTCTCTCCGGGCTGCAGTGGCGGACCAGTGCGCACGAAGATCTCCGGCGCGTTCTCCGGCCGAATGACCGCTCCGAACTCCTGGCTCCAAGCCATGGGAGCGAGATCGAGGACGACGAGCTCGCCGGTCTTGCCGACGACGTATCGGACGGCGGCCTTACGCCGCCTGGAGGCCGCGCCGAGACGCCGCTTCCGCTTGCTGATGAACTTCTGGCCGACCTTCTTGCCGACCTTCTTCTGCGCCTTGAGGAGGCTCTTCTCGAGCTTCTCGGCGAGGCGCAGTTCATCGAGTCCCTCGATTCCCCTTCTGGCCATTAGAGCACCACCTTCAGCGTGTTCTGCCCTGTGCGCAGGACCTTCACGACAACCTTCTCCTGGCCGTCGATGGCCACGAAATCGCCGCCGGCGATCGCCGGCGCGTCGGATTCCCGGATCAGGGCGATGACGCGGACCGTCTCGACCGGGACGCCGTAGCCCTGGTCCTCGAAATGCACGCCGTGCCGGTTGATGTGCGCGCGAATGGACTGCCCCTCATAGACGATCTCCTCCGCCCCCAGCAGACCGATCCCGCGCGAGAAATCCCACCGGTTCACGCCGTCTCCGGCGATCCTGGCCAGATCGAGCTCCAGCATGCCCGGGGACTTCGCCTCGCGGATGCCGTCGATGCGGTATTCGTTGCCAAGCTGCGTGAGCGTCGCGCCCCTCTCCGGATCCAGGTCAGCCGGAACGAATGCGGTTGCGTCGTGCGTCACCACCTCCATGCTGCCGCCCATCCGGACCTCGGCGTCGGCGTCCTCGATCTTCGCGCGCAATGCGCGCTGCGACCCGTCCAGCGCCGTGTAGGTCGCCGGTCGCCCCAGAGCCCGGAGGTGATATCTCGCAGTGTTCAGTCGCATGTCACTTCCAAGAAAAAACCCCGCCCCGGTGATGGGGCGGGGCTGTTGGCAGGGTCAGGAGATAGCCTTACTCGGCCGGTGCTTCGCCGCCGGTGCAGACCTGGACGGCCTCCGGGCGGGAGTTCTTGATGATCGGGCAGGAAGAGACTTCCCACTCGGCACCCTCGCCGAAATCCTGCAGCGGATTGTCGTTGTTCTTCGGGATCACGTAGCGGGCTTCGCCCGGCATGTTCGTGAAACCCAGCTTGTCGCCGGACGCGAAGTCGATCTCGAGCATGCCCGGGATGCCGAGCGGGACGATGATCACTTCGTTGGCGCCGAGGCCGGGGCCGCGGTATTCGACATGCTCGATGCCGAAAGCGCGGACGCTGTCGAAGGAGCTCGAGCTCAGGAAGGAGCCGTCATCCTTGCGCTGGAACGCGTCGCGCAGCTCGGGGTGAGCCTGCAGGAGGTCCCAGGCGTCTCCGCCGTAGAGGGCCACGAAGCCCTTGGCCGTCACGCTTCCGAGGCCTGCGCGGACATTCTTGAGGGCGCCGTGGTAGCGCGCGCGCAGGGCGCCCATCTCGTGGTCCGCGGTGTCCCACAGCTTGAGATCCACAACGGGGTTCTCATCGACGCCGAACTTGTCCGCGTAGTCCGCGACGACGCTGTCGTCTTCCGGGTCGATGAACTTGCCCTTCAGGCCGTGCACACACATGTATTCCAGCGTGTAGTCCATGTTGCCGAACTTCTCGGCGAGTTCCTTATCGACCAGGTTCTCCATGGTCTCGAGGGAGATCTCGGCGCCGGCCTGAAGGCCGGTCATGCGGACACCGTCCATTTCGGCGGGCGTCACGACGGCGCGGTCACCGATCTTGACGGAGTTCACCGGAAAGGTGTTCCGGCTGCGCTGGGAAGCGGTGGCAGCTGCAGTTGCGCCGCGCGCGGTCGAGCCCAGGAGCTGGACGCCGAACTTCTCGCGGTCGATCTGCGCCGTGTGGCCGGTGATCGAGTTGACGGCATAGAGACGCCGCGCGAGGGTCTCCATGAAGGGAAAACGCTTGGCGTCGTTGGCGCGCGTGGTGAGCTGCGTCGCGTTGAAGCCGGCGGTGTCGAAAAGAAACATCTTCTGCTCTTCCTCTGTTTACTTGATTGTCTGCGCGTTGAGCGCCTGGATTGCGGACTTGCCGGCCCGGTAATGGGCCGCCACCGCGCTTTCGTCAGGCGCGCCGGCCGTCGGAATTCGGTTGTCGATTTCGGTCTTCTTGTCTTCCTGCGCGCGGGCCTCGAAGAGGGCGTCACGCACATCGTCGAGAGAGGCCTTGGCGGTGATGAACGCGGTCGCCTGGTCCTCTTTCCCGAACAGCTTGCATGCGGTCACGATTGCGGCCTGAGCCTCTTCGGAGAGGGCGTCATAGTCAGCCCCAGTCTCGGGATCGGTGACCTCAGCAGGAGCGGGATCGATGGTGACCTCCGGGTCCGTTTGCGTCTCGCCGGTCTCGCCCGTCCCGTCGGCGGCAGCCTGGGCCTTCGCGATGACATCCTCGGGAGCGTTCAGGGCCTGCAGCTCCTCGATATCCGCGCAGGCGGTGACATTCTGGGGATCGATCAGGCCGTCAGCGAACCGCATCGCGACGGCATCGAGGCCGGTCATCCAGTAGTCCTTGCCGTCGATTAGAGCGCGGATATCGTCCTCGGACTTGCCGGACTTCTGGGCGAAGCGCTTGATCATGATGCCGTCGATCTGGCGGATGCCCTCGAGGCTCGACTCAAGCTTCTTCGCGGTGCCGTATCCGCCGCCGCTGGCTTCGTGAACCATCATGGAGGCGTCCTCAGCGATGAAATGCTCGTCGCCAGTCACGGCCAAGTAAGCCCCGGCGGAGGCTGACAGGGAGGTCGTGCGATAGCGGACCTTGATGCCCAGGGATTCCAACCCGGTCTTGATCGCGACGGCTTCATTGAAAAGGCCGCCGGGCGAGTTGAGGTCGACCTCCAGCCACTTCGCATTGGGGTTTGCAGCGACGCGCTCATTGACCGCGTTCAGGAAGCTCGCCGAGGTCTCGCCGACCCACGAGCCGTCCTCATCCTTGAAACGGAAACCGATCGGCCCTTCGATCTTGGCACGGATCACCGTGTCATCGCTCGTGTCCAGGAAGGCGAAGGTGAAGGGCACCTGCCCCTTGAGACCCTGAGTTTTGATATCGTCGGACATGCTCGTTCCTCTGTTTCCGTGAAAATGTGGCCCGGCATCGGGCGGCGCGCTCACTCGCCGCCGTTTTCCGATTTCTTCGCTGCCGCTGCCTGCGCGTTGAGCCACATGTCGACCGGAAGGCCCTTGAACCGCTCCATGTCCTCACGGAGTTCCTGGGCGACCTCGTCCGGGTCATAGCCAAGCTCGCGGATGGCGCCGGAGATGGACTTCATCCCGTTCTTGGCGGCCGCGATTTTCGCGTTGATCTCCTGCAGAGGCTGAAGGTGCGGGATCGGCTGCCAAGACCATTCGATGTCGGCGTGGTCTTCCCAGCTCTCACCGGCCGGCGGCGTCCATTTCCCGGACTCGACGGCGGCCTGGACGAACTTCCGGAAGACCGGGTTCATGAACTGGCTCTCGACCATCTCGCGGCGCGCCTGCAGGACAGGCTCGTAGATCGCCTTGTTGTAGTAGCGCAGGGCGCGCTCGGCGGTCTGGCTGAAGTCGCCGGTGACGAGCTCATAGGGCGCGTGGGCCGCCATGCATGCCTCGGAGATCACCTGGCGGACGAAAACGGAGAAGTCTCCGCCGACCTCGTGCGGCCGGGGCGTCTCGATCTTCCAGCCAGGCGGAACCGTGACCCCAGCGCCGGCGTCGATCTGGCTGGGGACGAACTCGTCCTCGACGACCTCCGCCTCGTCGTCGGGGCCCGAAAGGATCTCCGCGCCCGACACCTTGTTTTCCGGTGCCATGTAGAAGGTCGTCATCTTGGCCGCGAACTTCTTCTTCACGAGCTCGGCGTCCATGTATTCGTCCAGCTCGTTCAGCCGGATAATGGACCGGACAAGCCAGGGCTCGCCGCGGAGCTGGCCGGGCTCGCGCTCCTGATAGACATGGAGAACCGCGCTTGCCGGGACGACGGAGAAGTCATCGCGCGACAACCCTTCGATTCCGGATCCATTGCGGGGATGGCGCTTCAGGAAAACATACGCATCACGCTGACCAGGGCCGCGGAAGATGATGCCCGACCGGAACTCCGCATCTCCCTTGAGTTCGACCAGGGGAGACTTTGCCAGCGGGACCTGCTCGGACGGCACGACCTGGACCTGAAAAGGCACCGCGCACATCCCATCCCGGACATCTTGCATGGTGCGATCGCGGAGCCTGACGAACGCCTCGCCGCGGGTCGCGACGTCGCGCACGACCAGGGCGATCATGGCGTCGAAAGACAGACGGCGGTTCGCGTCGATCTTCTTCGCCTGCTTCTTCCAGAGCTCCCTGAGCGCGGGATCCTTGATCTTCGGCTTGGGTCCCGACATCACCGTCGAGCGGGTGATGACGTCGACGATGCGCCCGGTGATGGGGTTGTTGCGGACCTCGTGCAGGACGCGCCGCTGGACCTTGTCGAGGCTCTTGCCCAGGAGATACTCCATGGACCAGCCCGTCGCGTGCTCGAAGCTCTGGGAGCGGCGGCCGCCGCCGGCCGCGTCATACATCGAGCGGACGCCGATCATGCCGGTGCCTGGCCCGGTCACCTTCATGCTCTTCATGCGAACATTCGGGTAGGACTTCTTCGTCTCGGACATCAGTGCCAGCCTTTCGAGGTGCGCGGGTAGCTGACAAAGGAGCGGCGGCGGGTGATGCCGGCGGCGAGGTCTTCGCGGCGCTGGATCTCCCGCTCGACCGCCACGATCTGGCGCTCGATCTCCGCCGGGCCGCGGAACGTGACCGTCTCGCCGTTCTGTGTGATGGAGGCCACGCCGGAGAGCTGCCCCTCAACGAGTTCGTCGAGGATCTCGCCGAGGCGACCGTCGTCCAAATTCCGATTCCTGATTGCCATTGCTCGCCCTGTCGTTTCCCTGGAAATGTGGCCAAGGGTCGGGCGGCGCGCCGGCATCAAAAGTTGCGGACACCGTATCGGCGGACGGAGGGACGGGCCGCGGGCTTGGGCTTCTGCTTCGGAGAGGATTCCGGCTGGTTATCGGCGGGCCGCGAAATCCCTCCGCGCTTCGCCTTATTCACTGCGGAGCGCTGCACGTCTTCCGGATCCGGCCCCGTCAGCCGCTTGAAGGTCTCTCCGCCTGGCAGGGAGCGGAGGCCATGGAGCGTGACGTGATTGTAGATGATCGTGTCCCAGGGCTCCTGGTCAGGCGGATCCGACCAGTAGAAGCCTGCCCCGCCCGGCACATAGACTTTGCGCTCGCGGGTCAGCTTGACGAAGTATTCCGCATCGAGAGGCACAGAACCCGGCAGGGTTTCGAGCGGGAAAGAAACCGCATTGCGGGCCGTGGGGTCGCCGTGAAGCCGGCGGAACATCGTGTCTTTCGAGATGTCGACGTCGACGGTGTAGACCTTACCTTTGGCGGTGACGGAAATCTCCTTCGGCCAGATGCTGTCGGAGCGCTTGCCCTTCGCGTTGTTCTTGCCCTTGATCGCCCACCACCTACGCCGCGCGTGCCGCTCGGCGAAGTCATAAACCTCCTGGGTATAATCGCCGCCGGAGTCGATCGAGGCGGCCTGGATGTAATGCTCCTTGCCGTCCTCGTCCCGGAACGCCCGGCGCAGAAACTTCTCAAGCTCCATCCATTCCTGAATGCCGTCGAACGGCGCGCCGCGCAGCTCCCAGTATCCGATGACGTGCATGCGCTCGTAGTAGCCCCAGCCCACGACCTTGACCGCGAACCAGCCGCCGTCCCCGGACTGGACGTCGACGGAGGCGGTGACGAAGTTCACGCCAGGCGGGATCTCGGCCTTGTAGGAAACCTGCAGGTCCTGGAGCTCATGCACGGACTTGAGCCCCTTCTTCGCCTCGAAGTCCTCGAACGGCATCCCCAGGACGTGGTTGTAGAACGCCTTCATCGGACCGGGGTTCTCGCGGATCTGGTCTTTCGCGTTGAGCCACTTGCGCACGATGGTCGGCCAGTCTGCGCCTGGCATGTCCGAGATCAGTGCATTGAACCGGAACGAGGCGTGGCCAGGCTCGCCCTCGGCGGTCGCGATCCAGTCGCCGTGCGGAAGGATGTCCCGGTCGAACTCGCGCTCCGTCACTTCGACGCCGGACGGGAACCGGTAGACCACGGTCTCCGCGTCGCGGTCTTTCCATTTCAACCCGTAAGGTGTCGACCGGTCGCCGAACTCCATCGTGACCATCTCGCCCGTGCCGGGATCGGGGACGAAGAACTGGCGCTGATCGCCGCGCTCATACCAGGACCATATGCGGCAGCGGCCTTTCACCGACGGAGTCCCGCCGAGGATGTTCTTGCGGTTCGGGTAGGAGCCCGTCCGCTCCATCGCCGCGCTGATCTTGTCTTCCTTGGTCTTGCCACTCGGATCGTAGGCGTCGGAGGAGATCTCGTCGATCATCGCGCACCGGGCCCGGTGGCTCTGGAAGTTCTTCACGTTGAAGGCGGAGAGGAACGTGATGCGGCTGCCGCGCTCGGTGCGGCGGATATTCCACTCGCCGTCCCACCGCATGATCTCACGCAGCGGAGGCACGTTCTTGACCATCGGCATGAAGTGATCGTCGTGGAAACGGCGAACGTCATCGTCGGTCGGCATGTAGAAGATGATGCTCGATGGATCGTGCTCCATCATGTAGCCGGCATAGAGCTCGAGGAGCGCGGTGTATCCGACCTGGGTGGGCTTTACGACCGAGACGATCCGGATGGACGGGTCGGAGAACGCATCCATGATCCCGCGCTGATACACGAAAGGCTTGAACTTGCCGGGCCGCGCCGTCGTCTCGATCGAGAGCTTGACGTTCTTCTCGTCGGTCGCCCACTCGAGGAACGACTTCCGGGGTGATGGCGCGAGGGCATACCTGCGGGTCTCGGTGAGTGCGCGGTCGAGCGCCTCGACGGAGCCGGCGTAGATGTCTTTCACGACACCCTCCCCGCCGCTTCCGCGTCGAGCTCTTCCAGGGCTTCGTCGATCTTGTCTCGGATGAGGGCCGAGATGACTTGCGGGTCATCGAGGTGTGAACCGGCATGCAAAATTGACCCCGTAGCGGGGTGATCGGCGTCCAAAAATGACCCCCTTACACTGATGTGGATGATGCCCCCGAGGTCATCGGGGAGCACAGTGTGGGATGTTGGT
>Ga0114903_1001086_pt1 | contig 12067 bp, 11 predicted proteins | sample MalvirDeepMed_s2_FD_87289 | JGI IMG/M metagenome (GOLD analysis project Ga0114903, IMG submission 87289) | Marine viral communities from the Global Malaspina Expedition - Malaspina viral metaG DeepMed_s2 | ecosystem: Environmental > Aquatic > Marine > Oceanic | place: Mediterranean Sea... | reverse complement strand
GACTACGGGGACCATGCGGCGCGAACGACGAATTCCTGCTCGCCGCCACCGCCCAGAACCTCCGGAAACTGGCGAAGATCCTTCCCGCACCGCAGAAACCGCGAAACGCCTGACAAGAAAGGCCCTGCGCCAATCACGAGCGCCAAGATTCGGCGCTCGCGAACAGGTGTTTTTCCACAGAATCGGCTCTTCGCCGCCATTCGCTGCGCCAGCACAACTTCCAAAAATGACGACCCTTCATGGAAAAATCCCTGCTGGCGGCTGAGCAGGCTCAGGGTCCAGCAGCCTTGCGCAGGGCGTCGCTGATCCGGCTTGGCCAGCCAGCTCCTTGCGCCTTGAGCGCGGCGATGACGTTCGGGTCCAGGCGGATCGTCGGAGACACTTTGGTCACGTCCTGCCTTTGATCGCCGACGCTGAACGGTTGCCTTGGCAAACTTGTCGGCCCAGTAGAGCTGAGGGGTCCGGGGCGAGGCGGGGGCATAATCTTCCCGGACCCTTAGGCTCTCCAGGGAGTTATTCGAAAATGCTGATCAAGGAGGCCATATGACTGTCGCGATTTTTAAACGTCTGGCTTTGCTAGCCATTGTCAGCGTGCTTGCCCTTCCGGTTTCTGCCGCTGCTCAAGTCACGCCTTTCATGCAAGCTGTCGCCGTCGCAGCGGCCGGGGACGACGCACTTTCGGCCTTCTACCGCGACGCCGAGTACGAGGCGCTCTGGACCGACGCCGATTCAGATGACCGCGCGCGGCGCGAGGCCTTGTTGACCGCGGTGTCGAAGGCCGAGTTGCACGGTCTTCCCGTGGAACGCTATGACGCCGAGCGGCTTCGCACGATGATGGGCAACGCCACTGATGCGCGGGCGCGTGGCAATCTGGAGGTCGAGTTGTCGCGCATCTTCCTGCGCTTCGCCTCAGACATTTCCACTGGAATCCTCGAGCCAAACAAGGTCGTCTCGCATATCAAGCGGACCCCGCCTGAAAACAACCGGCTGGACCTGCTGCGTGGTTTGGCCACGGAACGGCCGAGCGCCTTTATGAAAGGCCTGACACCTGAAAGCCTAGAATATGCGCGCCTCATGCGCGAGCGGCTTCGTCTGGTCGACGTCATGCAGACCGACGCTTGGGGCGCGCCGGTCGAGGCCGCACGTCTCGAAGAAGGCGCGAGCGGCGCCGAAGTAGTGCGGTTGCGCGACCGGCTCGCGGCCATGGGCTATCTCGGCCGGTCCTTCACGCGGACGTTCGACGCGTCCATGCGTGAAGCAGTGGAACGCTTTCAGGCCGATCACGGCCTCAAGATCGACGGCATCGTCGGCGGTAAGACACTCGAGGAGCTCAACGCATCTCCCGAGGAGCGTCTGGGATCGATCCTCGTCGCGATGGAGCGCGAGCGCTGGATGAACCGTGATCGGGGCGACCGGCATATCTGGGTGAACCTCGCAGATTTTCGGACCAAGATCATCGTCGATGGCGAGGTCTATTTCGAAACCAAGTCGATCATTGGCAAGGCCGTGCCTGATCGCGAGACACCGGAATTTTCGGACACCATGAGCCACATGGTGATCAATCCGTACTGGTATGTGCCGCGTTCGATCACAGTGAAGGAGTATCTGCCGGATATGCGCCGCGACCCCTATGCCCATAGCCAGTTGCAGGTGATCAACTCAAATGGACAGGTCGTGGATCGCGGGCGCGGGTTCTCGCAGTTCTCGGCCAGCAGCTTCCCCTATTCCATGCGTCAGGAACCGGGGCCGGAGAACGCGCTTGGGTTGGTGAAGTTCATGTTCCCCAACAAATACGCCATCTACTTGCACGACACCCCTGCGCAAAGCTTGTTTGAAGAGAATGTCCGCGCCTTCAGCCATGGCTGCATACGTCTGGACGATCCTTACAAGTTCGGGCAGGCGCTCCTGACGCTGGACGACGTCCCTGACCCGGCCGACACCTTCAACAGTCATCTGAACTCGGACAAAAATACGCGGGTCGACCTGAACCAGCCGCTGCCGGTTCACCTCGTCTATCGCACCGCGATTCCGAAGCCGAGCGGCGGGATGGAGTACCGCGACGACGTCTACGGCCGCGACGTGCGCATCCTTGACGCGCTTCTCTCCGAGGGCGTGCAGATACCTCGGTCGGAATTGCGGGTGGCCTCCGCCGCAGACTGAAGCTACGTTCGCCCCCGCGACAGCAGAGGCGACATGATCTTCAGAAGGACGGGATTGCGACTGCGCTGTCAGCCCGGCTTGGGGGCAGGTGTGTTGTTTCCGCATCTGGCACCATTGAATCCGCCGGCGCGGGACAGCGACTTGGCGCTACTCGGATCCTATGTCATGTCCGGTGAGCACCTGATGAAGGCCCTCCTCGATTCGGGAATGCCGCTGTTTCGACGACTGCGCATGGGCGCAACGGCGGGGCGGGGCGCTCGACCGGCAGAAGTGACAATGTTTGGAGGCGTGATGCGAGCGATCAAAATTGGTTTTGGTTGGCTGACTCTCCGCCACTGCCTTTTCGGAGCTTGCCGGTGGGAGCATGGGACTCGAAAAGCATGACGCCCGGCCTCTGGTTTGCTGATTGTCGGCCCGAATATCTGATGTCGGCGATCTCCGAAGTTGCACGTCCCGCTGGGGCTGAGGGTCGAACAGGGTCTGCCTCGACGGCTCGCTATGTTTTCGTCGATGTTTGGCGCGGCTTGGCCATCATCGGTGTCGTCATCTACCACTTCGGCTGGGACCTGAACTTCTTCGGGTTCATTCCGGCATCCCTCATGTTCAGCGGACCGGTAACGGTCTTCGCTCGCGCCCTGGCCGGTTCGTTCATGTTTCTGGCTGGCGTGAGCCTTGTCCTGGCCCACAGCCGCCAAGCCCGGTGGGAAAAGTTTATCTGGCGTCTCGCCAAGCTCATCGCGGCCGCGGTCGCAATCTCGGTGGTCACGTACTTTCTGTTTCCGCAAGGCTTCATCTACTTTGGTGTCCTGCATGCCATCGCATTGGCATCGGTGCTCGGACTGGCTTTTCTGCGTCTTCCGGTCGGCGCGGTTGCCCTTGCGTCGCTTGCGATACTTGCCGCACCACTGCTTTTCGAGACTCCGGCCTTTGATGTTCGAATCCTGGCCTGGATCGGCTTCGCTTCCGACCCGCCGCTGGCAAATGATTTCGTTCCGGTCTTCCCGTGGTTCGGCGTGACGCTGGCGGGCATCGTTTGCGCGCGGATCTACCTGTCCCGGCGGCAGCTACGTGACGCAAGGCCGCCCGCGGCCAGAGGAGCCATTGTCCGGGGGCTGACATGGGTTGGCCAGCGGACCCTGCCCATCTACCTGCTTCACCAGCCAGTTCTTTTCGTCGGCTTCGTCGCATTCACCCGCCTCGCGGCAGCATAGCTGTAGCGGCCGCAGGAGGTTTCCAACCGATCAGGAGTGCCTCGCACCACGCAAGCGGATGGCGTCGCCTTGTCACATCGTCGTGTCTGGACAAATCCGCCGCTGGCCCTCCCTTGGGCTCGTGACTTGCTTCGCGAAGCGGGGGAACACGCAGAAATTCGAGAAAGACGGTGACCGCATGTTGACCAGACGCCATTTCATCGCGACATCTGTGGCCTTGTTCTCGCCTGTCGTTTCCGCACCGGCCCTTGGAAGTACATGGCCGTCGGCGTCGCAAAAAGCGACTTGGGATGCCGAGGTGACGCCATGGAACTATGATCCGGCAACAACGAATCCTTGGGGGCTGCACCCACGCTTCTTGCCACAGCGGGTGGAGGCGCGGCCGGGCCTCGTGCCGGGTGACATTCATGTCGATGCGGTGGCCCGCTATCTCTACCATATCGAAGAGGGCGGGACTGCCATGCGCTACGGCGTGGCCATTGGCCGGGACGGCCTCTACGAACCCGGGACCTACACGATCAAGCGCAAGGTAGAATGGCCGCACTGGACGCCGACGGCGGCCATGGTCCGCCGGGAACCGGAGACCTACGCGCAATTCGAGGACGGGATGGAGCCGGGTCCCAGCAACGCGTTAGGATCGCGGGCTCTTTATCTCTATGTCGGGGATCGGGACACCTACCTGCGCATCCACGGCACGCCGCAGCCATGGTCGATCGGCAGTCGGGCGAGCTCTGGATGCGTGCGGATGGTCATGCCCCACATCAATGATCTTTACGAACAAGTCGAGATCGGGTCGACCGCGGTTCTATATCCGGCCGAGGGCGATGGCCCCGTGACTGCGCATGACTGGGACGTCTCCCGCGCTCCGTCTCCACACACTTCCGAAGGGTAGACTTCCGCCGCGACTTGAACAGCAGAAGCTCTGGAACGGAGAGCACAGGACGCTTGAGAGCGCCCGGTCATCCCGCCGCTAAAGCCGGAATTTGGCGTGGCTCGCAGATAGGTCGGCCATCGACCGTTCGAAGTGGCAGCATCGTGGTCTCGACGGGTCCGACGTGGGCGTACCAGTAGCACCCATCCTCTGGCCGCAGGCGCACGGTCTGCAAATCCTGATGCGGAGCGGCAATGGCGGCCAAGCGCTCGGTCAGATCCGGCGGTTCCACGGCCACAGGCTCGATTGGAGCGGCGCAAGCAGCAAGAGCCAAAAGGGCGGCCAGAACGGATATTGTCCTGCCCCTGCAGACCGCGGCTCCATGCGGGAAAGCGGAGTGCTTGCCATCGCGCCCCGATCGAACAGCGAGCAGGGCATCCGAGTGTGTTGCATCATGCATTGGGCAATTTTTTCCGTTGGTGGTTTGATTGATTGGAACTGCGAGCGGGGCAGAAGGTCAGGGGCAGCAAGTGCAAGGGCGGCAGGCCAGGGGGGCGGCGGATCAGATTTCTTCCTGGCAGTGTCTGCTGTAGGCGAGGCAGTGGACTGCGCCCGCGACCGTGCTGAGGACTGGCAGCAGGGGTTCTTTCGCGAAGCCAGGCGAGAACACTGCGGCCATTGTCGAAGCTCCGCCAACAACAACCGGCCCTGCTGCCAGATACCCCAACGTCATGTCGCCCCCTCTGAGGTTTCTTCTGCTGCGAAGCGGATCTTCGACACCGCGAATTCTGAGGTTCGTGATAGTCGATGGAACTATGTTTAGAAATATCTCGCCATCAAATCGACATAAATGCTGCAGCGTAGAGGTCTGAGCCGCGGCCTGACCCGCTTTGACTGAACGGGCGGGTGCGTCCCGAGGGTCTGACGTTGCCCGATTGGCGTCCCATGGAGTCACCGCCAAAACCGAGCCTTGCCTTCAGTGGCTGTCGCTACGTCTATCCACACAACCGTGGAGTCACGAGCCCGCTAGGATGGCCGCCTATGTTGAACTCACGTTCCCCACAGTTGCAAATCACTCGCAGAAGCAGTTTACAGTCGAGAAAGGCTTATTTGGAGTGGGTCGTGGCTGATCTTTCCCCCGTGATGCTCGGGTTTCTTGGCAGTCTCGCCGCCGGGTCTCTGACCGCCGCCGGAGCGCTTCCTGTTCTGTTCGGGCGCATGCCGTCGCGAGGAATGCGAGACCTCTCACTGGGTTTCGCAGCCGGCGTGATGTTGGCCGCCTCGTTCTTCTCGCTGATAGTTCCTGCGCTCGATGCCGCCGAGGTGCAGTATGACAACGGGGCAGTGCCGGCCGCCATCGTCTGTATATCGATCTTACTCGGCATGGGTGCTGTCGCACTAATGAACGAGATGCTGCCGCACGAGCATTTCAGCATAGGGCGCGAAGGACCGGAGGCCGCTTCGCTCCGGCGCGTGTGGCTTTTCATCATCGCCATCACGATCCACAACTTCCCGGAAGGTCTCGCGGTCGGTGTCGGCTTCGGGTCGGGCGGCTTGGAAGGCGGCCTGCCGCTTGCCATCGGGATCGGTTTGCAGAACGCTCCTGAGGGTCTTGCCGTTGCGGTGTCTCTTCTTGGCGAGGGCTACCCTAAGCTCCGAGCCTGGGGCATCGCCGCGCTGACGGGGCTGGTAGAGCCTGTCGGCGGTCTGCTTGGGGCGGGCATCATCGCCGTGTCGATGCCGCTTCTTCCTTGGGGTCTCGCCTTCGCCGCAGGCGCGATGCTCTACGTCATCAGCCACGAGATCATTCCAGAGACCCATCGAAGCGGTCATCAGAAGAAGGCAACCCTGGGGTTGGCGATCGGTCTCGTCCTGATGTTGTTCCTAGACGTTTGGCTTGGGTAAAGAAAATGAGGAAGGGGGCTTGAAGCTATAGTAGCTGGAGGTCGTATCTCTCACCGATTGGTGATGATGCGACGGAGGCAGACTATGGCGAACCCAGGCACAAGTCAGCACGAGTGGCGCGTGACGGGCATGGATTGCGGCGCCTGCGCGGGCAAGGTCCGCGGCGCGGTCGAGCGGTTGCCGGGGGTCGAAGGCGTCGATGTGGCGCTCATGGCCGAACGCCTGCGCCTGACGCTGGACGAAAGCCGCACCTCGACCGACCGGGTCGAGAACGCGGTGCGCGCCATCGGCTTCGGGATCTCGGCCAAGGGTGCCGCGCCCGAAAAACCGAAAGGCGGCTTCGTGCTGCCCGACAGCGCGTTTCCAGCCGCCCCCGAGGATGACGCGCCAGCGGCCCCCCCCGCCGCCGATGCGCCGCCGCCCGCGTGGCACGCCACATCCAAGGGGCGGCTTCTGCTCGGGACCGGGGCGCTGCTCGCGGCGGCCTGGGCAGTGCATCTGCTCTTTTCCGAGCAGGTCGCGCAATGGGCGTTCGTCCTTGCCACCCTGCTCGGCCTGTTCCCCGTCGCGCGCCGCGCTTTGGCCATGGCGCGTGCGGGAATGCCCTTCACCATCGAGATGCTGATGATGATCGCCGCCGGAGGGGCGCTATTCATCGGGGCGGCGGAAGAGGCGGCCCTCGTGGTCTTCCTCTTCGCCGTGGGCGAGATGCTCGAGGGACTCGCATCCAACAAGGCGCGCGACGGCATCCGGGCGCTGGCCCGGCTGGTGCCGAAGACGGCACTGCTGGAGTCCGGCGGCCGTACGCGCGAAGTTCCGGCCGAGAGCCTGCGGATCGGGCAGGTCGTGCTGGTCCGCCCGGGCGACCGCGTTCCGGCCGACGGAGAGGTGATCGAGGGGATCTCGGGCGTCGATGAAAGCCCCGTGACGGGCGAGAGCGTGCCGAGCCTGAAGGAGCCGGGGGCAGAGGTTTTCGCCGGCTCGATCAACGCCGAGGCGGTGCTGCGCGTGCGCGTGACGAAGCGGGCCGAGGACAACACGATCGCGCGCATCGTCCGCCTCGTGGAAGAGGCCGAAAGTGCCCGCGCGCCGACCGAGCGGTTCATCGACCGGTTCAGCCGGGTTTACATGCCGGCCGTGGTGGGTGCCGCGCTGCTGGTCGCCATCGTGCCACCGCTCGGCTTCGGGCAGGCCTGGGGCGAGTGGACCTATCGCGCGCTCGCCCTGCTGCTGATCGGTTGCCCCTGCGCGCTGGTGATCTCGGTGCCGGCCGCCATCGCCTCGGCGCTGTCGGCGGGCGCGCGGAACGGGTTGTTGATGAAAGGCGGCGCCGTGATCGAGGCGGCGGCGCGGGTCACTGATGTCGCCTTCGACAAGACCGGGACGCTGACTCACGGCCGCCCGCGCGTGACGGACGTGGTGCCGTTCGCCGGGGCCGACGTGCTGGCGCTGGCGGCGGGGGTCGAAGCCGGAGCCAGCCACCCGCTGGGCAAGGCCATCCTCGCGCGGGCCGACAGCGACGGCGTGGCCGTGCCGGCCGCGACCTCGGCGCGCGCGATCCCGGGCAAAGGGGCCGAGGCGGTGATCGATGGTGCTGTCGTCACTGTCGGCTCACCCCGACTCGCCGAGAAGGGCGGCGTGCTGAGCGACGAGATCCGGACGCAGAGCGAGGCGCTCGAGGCTCAGGGCAAGACGGTCGTGATCGTCTGGCGCGGGGCGACGCCCCTTGGCCTGATTGCGCTGCGGGACGAGCCGCGCATTGATGCTGCGGACGCCGTGCGCCAGCTTCGGGAAATGGGCATCGCTCCGATCATGCTGACCGGCGACAACGCCCGCGCGGCAGCGGCGATCGCCGCAGGCCTCGGCATCGAGTATCGCGCCGGGCTGCTGCCCGCGGACAAGGTCAGTGAGGTGCAGATGCTCGGCCGCGGGGCGCAGGTGATGGTGGTGGGCGACGGGATCAACGACGCTCCGGCGCTTGCCGTGGCGGATGTGGGCGTGGCGATGGGATCGGGCACCGACGTGGCGCTCGAGACCGCCCACGCCGCAATCTTGCGCAACCGCGTCTGCGACGTGCCTGGCAAGATCCGTCTTGCCCGGGCGACGATGGCCAACATCCGGCAGAACGTTGCGATCGCGCTGGGGCTGAAGGGGGTATTCCTCGTCACCACCATCCTCGGGATCACCGGGTTGTGGATCGCGATCCTCGCGGATACGGGCGCTACGGTGCTCGTCACGCTCAACGCGCTGCGCCTGCTGGGCTTCAAGCCCGACCGCGAGGGCCACGCCAAAGTGACCCGGAGCGTTGAGACCTCAGCCGTCGCCGCGAAACAGGCATGAGTATGACACAAGGGGCCGTGTCAACGGCGGCCCCGCCGAATTCAAGGGTATTCTAATGGCCATACGGACCGAACACGAACTTCACCGCCGCCGCCGCTCTCGTAACATTGGGGTGGGTATGGTGCTCGTAGGACTCATCGCAATCGTCTTCGGCCTCACCGTCGTGAAGGTCGGCGAGCTGGCCGAAAGCCAGGCCTTCGATCAAGTGGTAGGGCCGGAACTTCTGCCAGGAGAGACGGCTCCGGAGTAGGTGTGGGGCCTCACAACAGATAGCGCGCCGAGCTTCTTCTGTGGTTGCCTCGCGCCACTGCCATTGGCCTGCGCCTTTTCTACTGGTGGAGAACCTACCGGAAGGACCAGAGGACACGGCACGCCATTCGTACGCCAGCGGACGTTAGCGAGCGTTGGCCAAGCGAGAAGCAGGCGCCGCGCTTTGGGGCAGCGCCTGCGGATCTGGAGAATTCACCGTCTTTGAACCCGCCTGTACAAGTGGCGCTCCCACCAGTACGTCGGCTTGTGAGGGCAGGTCGGATTGGACCGCCATTCGAGCGGCCCCCTCACCCTCCCGCAGCGCCGTCAGTTCGGCCTCCATATCGGCCCGCGACGGATAGATGGAAATTGGTGTGCCATCTGCGACCATGGCGTAGATCCTCTCGATCTCGTCATCGGTGACCGCTATGCACCCAAAGGTCCAATCGACCGGCGCGCCCTTCCAGTAGGTTGGTCCGCGTCCATGAATAAAGATGTCTCCCCCCGGAGACTTGCCTAGGGCTTCTGCGCGCGCAACGTCCGCCGGGTTGGGGTATGAAATTCCAACAGACAGGTGGAATTTGCTGTTCGGATTGCGTTTATCGATCAAGTAGTGCCCTTCGGGCGTACGGCCGTCGCCTTCTATTTCCTTGTGGCCTTCTGGTGCGAAGCCGAGGCCTACGTCGTATTTTACAAGCTCCTGATTCTGATGCATCAGATAGAGCTTGCGCTCAGACTTAAACAGGAGGACGCGCGTCACCTTTGGGCCGTCATAGTCCTTGAACTTGCTTTGCTCGCCGCAGGCGGTCAGCGCCGTCAAGGCGATCGCGATCAGGAACGCCCGAGTTCTTTTCATTTATGTCGCCTCTTGCTCTTTGCCTGCTGGCCATCCAGCGTCCGCCTTACCCGCGGAGGCAGGAGATCCCACATCACAAGGGCGAGAGGCGGGTGTCCGAGACATCATAGAGTGGTCGAAATCAGGCGGAAGTGCAGACTCGCCCGAACACTCCATATCCTTGGCTTTACCTCCCTCGTGGCATCGCCGCCTTGACGCACTCGGGAAAGCGGCAAGAGCGACGTAAAAGTCTCTGCCCTGACGGCTATCAACGCTACGGAGCGCTGCGAACAGCGATCCGGAGCCTACCCCTTAATTAACCCCGCGGACACCGCCCTTAGTCATGATATCGCCGAGGTTATTCACGTTTTTTTGAGAAGGAACGCCTTACTGTCTATGGCGGCCTACGTTGCGACTCAACGGACGAGAAAAACACGAAGAGGACCATTGGAATGCAACGTCGCGATGTAATTATGGCCGGCATGGCTACTTTCGGAGCCGCTATCGCTGGTCTGCCAGCGCATGCGCAGACTTTGCCGTCCCACCTGCAGCCGACGTTCGTCACACTGCACCACCCGCTTCCGCCGGGCGAGGTCCACGTGTTCCCCGACGACTTCCAGCTTTTCTGGACCATGCCGGACGGCAAGGCATGGCGCTACGGCATCCGCGTCGGCCGCGATAGCCTTTACGAGGCCGGCCAGTACTACGTCGGCGCCAAGAAGGAATGGCCTTCGTGGACGCCGACGCCCGCAATGATCGAGCGCGAGCCCGAAAAGTACGCCCAGCATGCCGATGGAGTGCCAGGGGGCCCGGACAACCCGCTAGGCGCCCGGGCGATCTACCTTTTCCAGGAAGGGCGCGGCGACACATTTCTCCGCATTCACGGCACTTCGGACGTGGCCAGCATTGGCCGCGCGGTTTCGAACGGCTGCGCGGGCCTGACGAATGAACATATCAAACTGCTTTACGAACAGGTGCCTTTGGAAGCGCGCGTGGTCCTGTATCCCAAGATGGCGGAAGCCTAACTGCCACCTCGATCTCCGCGACAGTCGTCTTATAAGGGGGGCTCGTCCACCGGACTATGAAGGTGCTGTCCGGCATGACGTTGCGCCAGACCACGGGCTTCGTGAAAAGCCTGATGAAGTTGGTCGATCTGGAGTGGACGGTGCCAGATTTCGGCAACCCGTCACGTCGCCAGATTGTCTTGAGATCGGTCGAACGCGTCTACTGGTCAGGATCTTGGGTAGAGCTTCTCCAGTGGTACGCCGGGACGAAAGCGGTCTCAAGGCCGCCAATCTGTTTTGTGGCGACGGACATCAAGACAGCGGTGACAGTCGGGAGGTTCCTGCGGCAGCGCTTCCGGCAATAGAATTATCGGTGTTCATAATCAGGTAATCCCCTAGCATCCACATTGGGAAAAGATTGTCGTAGAATCCCGAAAGCGGATGTGCTGATTGTCCGGCAGGTGCAATGAAATAGGAATGGTCGTCATCAGCAAACGACATCACCGCTTGGAAGTTCGTGCCGTAGCGACTGTCGAACGGCCCTGCATCCCGCAAGCTGAATAGCGTCGACTTCTGAGTGTATGGGCCTCCGGAAACAGGTTCCGCGATACCGGCAATGTCAGCGATGACGCCATCCGGATCGGTTGCCGACCATTCCATAACGACCGAATGTTCCGAGCCCCAGTACCATTCGGCCGGATCGGGCCCGTGCCGTTCCACAAGCCATTCCAAGGCGTCGTCGAGAGCCGCGCGGATCATCTCGTCGCACGTCTCAAGTCTTCCAGACTGGCGGATGTCGCACCAGATCGAACGGCCATCACGATCGGTCAGAACGTTGTACAGAAATTCCGGGTCGGATCGGGCCCAAAGGTTCTCCATCCCCGGGAACTCGTCTTCCAGAACACGGCGCTGTAAAGCCCGAACCCAAGCCCAAAAGACGAGCGGGTCGGCCGACTGCCTGTCCATCTCACCATTCCAGCGAGCGAGCCGGTTCACGATGTCCGAGCGGACATGGCTCGCCGGCTTCGGCTCAGTCTCAAGCGGGTCTTCCTTGAACCATAGTTCTTTCGCCATCAGAGGCAGGAGAAAGCGGGCGGCAGCGCTGACGCTGTCCTGCTGAGCGGCAATGACGCCATCAACAGAGAAAATTGACTGGCGCTCGTCCAGGATGGTGCGGCGGAGGCCGCGAAAATCCGGAGCCCCTGCGTAGGGGGCCTTGCCAGAAACATCTTTCGGCCAACTCGCCAACGCTTCGCCGTCGGCAGTGACCACTTGCAGCCCCGAAGGCAAAAGGCCGGCGACCGCATTGGCAGCGTTTTTCGCACCGGACGATCGCTGCAGCCGGCTGAGCGCGGCAAGAAATCCCTCGGCGCCAACCTCAGCGCGTGTCACGGCATCATCCAAAGCTAGCGATGCAGCCGAGCGGAAAGACCAGGCAACACTTTCCGATTGACCGATTATTATGAACGGCACGCCGGGCAGCGTGGCGCCG
>Ga0114903_1001083_pt1 | contig 12106 bp, 6 predicted proteins | sample MalvirDeepMed_s2_FD_87289 | JGI IMG/M metagenome (GOLD analysis project Ga0114903, IMG submission 87289) | Marine viral communities from the Global Malaspina Expedition - Malaspina viral metaG DeepMed_s2 | ecosystem: Environmental > Aquatic > Marine > Oceanic | place: Mediterranean Sea... | reverse complement strand
GCGCATCCTGACCACGAGATCGGCGCTGTAGGGCGCGTTGAGCCCGATGGTGCCGGTGGTCTCGAGGCGCCCGCCCGTGGCGAGTTGGCCGTTGACGTCGAGCCGCACCTGCCCGCCGCCGAGATTGGCGGTGAGATTGATGCCGTTGACCGACAGGCCCGGCCCCGGAAGCACCACCTCGGCGCCGTTCACCGTCACGGTGCCCGACAGCGAGGACGGTTCCAGCGGCCCGTTCAGGCGCAGGTTTAGACGTGCCATGCCCGAGAGTAGGTTGGGCTCGGCGATCTGGTTGGCAAGCGCCAGCGGAGCATTGCCGTCGATGGACAGGTTGGCGCTGTCGAAGCTCTGCGCCAAGGTGCCCGAGACCGTCGCCTGCGTGCCGCCGGGGGCGTTGATCCGGGTGTCGACCTGCCACGGTCCGTTGCCGGAGCCGCCAAGCGTGCCGCTGGCGGTGGCACGGCCCGGCAGCTGCGGCACGATCACGCCCAGATTGTTCAGCGCCACGTCATAGCTCAGCGCGCTGTCGCCGGACTGGCTCAGCGTGCCGTTCATCGTGGCGGTGATCTGCGAGGTGGTCACGTCGAGCTCTTCCACGGTGATGTTGCCGTCGTCGTCGCGCCGGGCCGAGACCACGGCGCTGCCGCTGCCGCCGGCGAGCTTGTCGGCGATCTCGATGCCGGTGGCGAGGTTGCGGGTGTCGAGCGTGCCGTCGGCGCTGAAGGCGCCGGTGGCCAGCGTGTAGCTGCCCGCGCCGTCGAAGCTCACCGAGCCGCGCAGGGTCTGCCCCGTGAGCGGCGCATAGGCCGCCAGGGAGCCCACCGAGGCGGTGCCGTCGAAAGCGATGCTGCCGATCTGGCCATCGTCCGTCTTGCCCGCCGTCACGATCCCGCCTGCCTCCGTCTGGCCGGGGCCGCGCGCGGTGAAGTCGAGCGTGTAGGCCTCGGCGCTTTCCTGCAGGTCGCCCGAGACCGAGACGCTGCCGGACATGCCGGGCGCGACCGGGCTCAGGTCGGGCAGGGTGAGGTTGAAGGTGGCGGTGCTGCCGTCGCCCACGAGGTTGCCATTGGCGGTGAGCTGGATGCCCGGCCCGTCGACATCGGCGCGCCGGATGGTGATGCCCTCGGCATCGCGGGACACGTCGATCTCGGTGCGGGTGGTGCCGCGCAGAAGCCCGTCGACCTGCTGGATGCCGATCGCGAGGTCATTGGTCTCGAGCGTGCCGTCGGCGTCGAAATAGCCGGTCTCGAGCGCGTAGGCGCCTTCGCCGTCGAAGCTGAAGGAGCCGTCGAGCGCGCGGCCCGCGAGGTCGGCAAAGGCCGAGAGGTCGCCGCCCGCCGCGGTGCCGTCGAAGCTGACCGTGGCGATGCCGCCATCTTCGGCCTTGGTCGCGGTCACGTCGCCGTCGATCTGGGTCTGTGCCGGGCCGGTGGCGGCGAGGTTCAGCAGATAGGCCTCGGCGCTTTCTTCCAGCGTGCCGCGCAGGGCGGCGCGGCCCGAGAGCCCCTCGGCGCGCAGCCGGGTCAGATCGGGCAGGGTGACGTCGAAGCTCGCCGAGCTGCCGGCGTCGAGCAGCGTGCCGGTGGCGGTCATCTCGAGGCCCGGCCCGTCCACCTCGGCGCGGCGGATGGTGATGCCATCCGCATCGCGGGTCACGTTGACCTCGGCGTCGGTGGTGCCCTGCAGCAGCCCGTCGACCGCGTCGATGCCGATCTCCACGTCGCGGGTCTGCAACGACCCGTCGGCGTCGAAATAGCCGTTCTCGAGCGTGTAGCTGCCGGTGCCCTGGAAGCTTGCCGCCCCGTCCAGAGGGCGGTCTGCGATGGCGGCAAAGGCAGAAAGATCGGCCGCCGAAGCGTCGCCGGTGAAGCCCACCGACACGATGCCGCCATCCTCGCCCTTGCCGGCGGTCACCACGCCGTCGAACTGGGTGTTGCCGGGGCCCGAGGCCACGAGGTCGAGCGCGTAGGCGTCCTCGCCCTCGTCGAGGGTGCCGGTCAGCGTGGCCGCGCCGCTCATCGCGGGATCGACCAGCGACAGGTCGGGCAGGGTGAGGTCGAACTGTCCGGTGCTCGCGCCCGTTTGAAGCTGCGCGTCGGCGGTGACCACGATGCCCGGCCCGTCGAGATCGAGGTTGCGCAGGAACGTGCCCTGCTCGGTGCGCGCGGCGGTGGCGTCGAGTGTCAGGTTGCCGGCGAGCAGGCCGTCGACCTGCGGGATGCCTGCGGCGAGATCGGTGGCGTTGCCCGCCACGGTGATGTCGAAACGGCCCGAGACCGGCTCGGCCCGGCCCGAGACGCGCACGTCGGCATCGCCGCCGAGCTCGCGCCCGGCAAGGCCGGAGAAGCGGGCAAGATCCTCGGCGCGGATCTGCAGGTCCGGCTCAATGGCCGGGTCGGCACCCTCGGTCAGCCCCGAAAGCACCACGTCGCCCTGCACGCCGATGCCCGCGCCGCTGAGGTCGATGCCGGTGATCTCGAACGGCGAGCCCTGCTGCCAGTCGAACTGCAGCGCGCCGGTCATCGCGTCCCCGGTGGCCTCGGCCAGCGAGGCATCCGAGAAGGCGAGGCCGGTCACGTCGAGGTCAAGCTGCCCGCGCACCGCGCCGGGAACGCTGCTTGTCTCGTTCTTGGCGATGACGCCGGCGCCGGAGAGCTGGGCGCTCTCAAGCGACATCTCGGGTCGGTCGAGCCCCTGCAGTGCCAGCTCAAGCGTGAACTCGTCGCCCACCGAGGCGTCGAAGAACAGCGCCAGCGTCGCCTGTTCGAGCAGCGTCTCGTCCTGCGCGAAGGCCAGCCGCACCGGGCTGCCATCCTCGGAGGCGATGCGGCCCGACAGGCGCAGCCGCTCGGGCCAGCCTTCGGCACCGATGCGCGCCTCGCCATCGAGCGACATGGCGGCGGTCTCGAGCGTCAGCTCGTCAAGCTCGATGGCGCCGCCGGTCTCGAGAATGCCGCTGGTGCGCAGCAGCTGGTTGTCGCCGAGAAAGGCGCGCTGCTCCTGCGGCAGCAGCGGCCGCAGGTCGCCCTCGAGGTTGGCGGCAAAGCGGTGGCCTTCTTCCTCGACGCCTTCCAGCGTGACCTGACCGCCAAAGCGGTCCTCGCCATCGGTGGCGAGCGTGAGATCGGCGGTGAAATCGTCGACCACGCCCTCGCCCTGTACCGCGAGGCGGATCGGCGGGGCACCGGGCAGGCCCATCTTGGTGGTCAGCAAGCCGCCGGAGCCTTCCTCGAGCACGAGATCGACCAGCAGCTCGCGGCTGTCATTGGCATAGCTGCCGGTGAAATTCAGCGCATCGGTGGGGCCGTTCTGCCGCACCACGGCAAGCTCGACATTGCCCTCGCCATCGGCGAGCTGGGCGGTGCCCTCGACATTGAGCGTGACCTCCTCGCCGATCACCGGCGCGCCAAGCTCGACCGTCTCGATGGCGAAGCGGCCGACATTGACCGAGACCGGCAGGTCGGGCAGCGCAAAGCTGCCGCCACTGGCCTCCGGGGCCGGCGCGGCAGAGCCGGAGGCGGGCAGGCGGGTGAGCGCCAGCCGCTCGGCGCTCAGCTCGTCGACCTGCAGCCGGCCGCGCAGCAGGGCAAGACGGCTCCAGTCGAGCTCGGCGTTCTCCAGCGTCAGCCAGATGCCCTGATCGTCGGCAATGGTCAGGCGCTCCATCGTGGCCTGCGAGCTCAGCGCGCCGCGAAAGCCGCGCACCGTCACGTCCATGCCGTCGCCCGAAAGCGCGTTCTCGATCAGGCGTTCAAGCCGGGTGCCCTCGTCGTCTTCCTGCGCCATCGCGGGCAGGGACAGTCCGAGAAGCAGGGAGAGGAGAAGGAGAAACCGTTTCAAAATGCCTGACCTATGCCGATGTAAAGCTGTACCCCTTCGCCGGTATCGCCCGAGACCGGGCCGGCGACATCGACCCTGAGCGGACCGATCGGGGTCGAGTAGCGCACGCCGAGACCGGCGCCCGCGTGCCAGTCGCCCTCGGTGCCGGGGGTGCTGGCTTCGCTGATGTAGCCCGCGTCCGCGAAGGCGACCACGCCCCACGTCTCGTTGACGTCCTGCCGCAATTCCGTCGACAGGCCGAGGAAGCTGCGACCGCCGGTCTCGTTGCCGTCGAACTCGACGGTGAGCGACTGGTAGGGCTGGCCGCGCACGGTGCCTGCGCCACCGGAATAGAACAGGAACTCGGGCTGGGTGTCTTCGAGCTCGGCGCCCACCACCGAACCCAGCTGGAGCCGCCCGGCGAGCACGGTGTTCTTGCTCTCGCCAAAGCCGTAATAGCCGCGCAGGTCGGTAAAGAGCCGGGCGCCGCTGCCTTCGCCGTCGAGATTGTAGAACGGCGTCAGCTCGGCATCGAGATACCAGCCCGAGGTCGGGTCGAGGTCGATGTCGCGCTTGTCCCATGTCAGCGAGAGCGGCAGCGTGAACAGCAGGAATTCGCGCTCGCCAAGATCGTCCTCGGTCTCCGAGTAAAGCAGCCCGACGCCGATCTCGCCGGTCAGATCGTCGTTGAAACGGCGGGTGAGACCGGCGGTCAGCTCGGCGGTATCGGCCGAGTAGGTCGGCTCGTTCAGGGTCGAGAGCGACGCCTCGAAGAAGGCGTCGGTGTTGGGGCCGAGCTCGGCGATGGCCGCCGGAATCTCGAGCCGCGCGGTCAGGCTGGCATCGAGCGCGTCGCTGCCGGAGGCGCCGATATCGGTGACCTCGCCGTCGATGCGCAACCGCTCGGCGCCGCCCCAAAGGTTGCGGTGCAGCCAGAAGGCGGTGAGGCTCAGCCCCTCGAGCGACGAGATCTCGGCGCCGAAGCCGAAGCGGCGGGGCTTGTTGTCGACCACGTCGACGATCATGTCGAGCGTGCCGTCCGGGTTCGGCTGCTCCGCCTCGCGCACGGTGACGCTCGAGAAGGCGCCGGTGCGGGTGAGGCGGTCGGTGACGTCCTGAACCTCTTCGGGATCGAAACGCTCGCCGCTGGGCAGGCCGGCGATGCGCCGCTGCGCCGCGGTGCGCACCGCGCTGGAGCCGTCGGTGTCGAGCCGGCCGAAGCGCAGCTCGGGCCCGGGCGCGATGCGCATCGCCACGTCGAGCTCGCTGCTGCGGTGATTGGCGGTGACCTGCTGGTCGGTGACCTCGGCCTTGGCGTGGCCCTTGTCGCGCCAGCCGTCGACCCCGGCTTCGGCGGCGTCGCCCACCACCGAGGCGCGCGCGGTCTCGCCGCGGGCGAACGCTTCGGGCAGCTCGGTTTCCGGCGCCAGCGGGGTCAGCTCGGTCCGCCCGAACGCGAAGGAGGGCCCGGTGTCGATCCGCACGGTGACGGTGTCGACGGTGTCGGGCGTGCTGAGCAGCGGGATCTCCGAGGCCTCGCGGCCGTCGATCAGGATGCTGATCACGCCGCCGTAATAGCCATTGGCATAAAGCGTCTCGAGCAGGATGCCGTAATCCGAAAGCGCCGCGGCGAGCACGTCCTGTCCCGAGATCTGGCCGTCTTCGGCCTCGACCTCGGCGGCAGCCAGCGCAGAGTTGTTGCGGATCTGGCCACTCAGGTCGTCTGACATGGCGGGGCTTGTGAAACGCACGTCGTCAAGCGCCACGACAGGGCCGGAGGCGAGACAGAGGGCGGTGCCGGAGGCGGCAGCAAGACGCCGGATGGTCACTGAAACATTCCTTTCTCGGGCCACGGGGCAGGTCGCCCTGTGGGCGAGATCAGCCCACCGTAACCCAGTGCAATCGTGGACGCTAGGGAAGGCAATATCATCCGGGCCCCCGTTCCGCGGTTCACGTTTTGGCCAAGCGCTGAAAGGTCCGCCTGTGTGTCTCGTCTGCATCGCTTGCCCCGTCCCCCCGGGCTGTCTATCCCGGTTGGGCGCCATCTAGCGCGGCGCGGCGGAACGTGAAGGAGACGACATGCCCGACATCATCGTGATCGGCGGCGGAATGGCCGGGGTGAGCGCCGCGGCGGCGCTTGCCGCAGACGCCGAGGTGCTGCTGCTCGAGGCCGAGCCGGGGACGGGGCAGCATTCCACCGCGCGCTCGGCGGCGATCTTCATCCGCAACTACGGCAACGCGGCGCTCAGGGCGCTGAACGACCGCGCCGCCGGTTTTTTCGAAGCCCCCGACATCGATGTCGAGGCGCCGCTGCTGACGCCGCGCGGCGAGTTGCTGCTGGCGACCGGCGAAGAGCTCGACCTGCTCGAGGAGTATGCCGCCGGCAGTGCCGGGCTCGAGCGGCTGAGCGCCGCCGAGGCCGAGCGGCTGGTGCCGATCCTTAAGCCCGGCCACTTTGCCGGCGCGGTGCTGGAACCCGAGGCCCGCGACATCGACGTCGACGCCATGCTGCAGGGCTACCTGCGCCAGTTCCGGGCGCGGGGTGGTCAGCTGCGCTGCAAGGCGCCGGTCTCGGCGCTGAGCCGCGAGGCGGGCCTGTGGCAGATCGTGGCCGGCGGCGAGACCCACGCCGCGCCGGTGGTGGTCAACGCGGCCGGGGCGTGGGCGGGCGAGATCGCGCGCATGGCCGGGGCGCAGCCGATCCCGATCCAGCCCTGCCGTCGCTCTGCGGCGGTGCTGCCGGCGCCAGAGGGCCACGAGGTGGGCCTCTGGCCGCTTTTCGGATCGATCGCCGAGACCTGGTACGCCAAGCCGATGGGCGGGCAGCTCATGGTGAGCCCCGCCGATGCCGACCCGGTGCCGCCGCAGGACGCGTGGCCCGACGACATGGTGCTGGCCGAGGGGCTCCACCGCTACGAGAGCGCGGTGACGGTGCCGGTGACGCGCATGGTCTCGAGCTGGGCCGGTCTGCGCAGTTTCGCGCCGGACAAGACCCCGGTCTGCGGCTTCGATGCCGAGGTGGAGGGGTTCTTCTGGCTCGCCGGGCAGGGCGGCCACGGCATCCAGACCGCGCCCGCTCTGGCCGAGCTGACGGCGGCGCTGGTCACCGGGGGCGCGGCCCTGATCGACGATGCAAGCCTCGGCGCGCTGGCGCCGGCGCGGTTCGGCTGAGGAGATCGGGATGCGCATTTACGTCACCGGCAGCTCCGGCGTTCTGGGCTGCGAGATCCTCTACCACCTGCGGGCCTCGGGCCATGACGCGACCGGCGTCGCCCGGCGCGCCCTGCCGCGGCAGGCGGCGGGCTTGCCGCAGATTTCGACCGCCGAAGTGCTCTCGCCCGGCTGGCTGCCGGAGCGCGACACCGAGGCCACCATCGTGCATTGCGCCGGGCTTGCCAGCCCGAGGGTGCCGTTCGCGGACTACGCCGAACTCAGCCGCCGCGAGATCGAGCCGCAGGCCCGCTTCGTCGAGGCCTTGCTGGCGCGTGGCTGGCGCGGGCACATGGTCTATGTCTCCTCCGCCGGGGTCTATGGCGACACGGATGCCTTGCCGATCCCGGAGGATGCACCGCTCAATCCCAAGTCCTTCTACGCGTTGCAGAAGATGGCGGTGGAGCAGGCGCTGGTCATGCTTGCCAACCGCTATGGTTTCCGGCTGACCATCCTGCGGCTGGCCAATGCCTACGGCTCGCCTCTGGCGGGGCCGGGCTATGGCGTGGTGACGATCCTGCTCGACGCGCTGGCGACGGGGCGGCCGTTCAAGCTTTTCGGGACGGGTGAGAGCCTGCGCGACTATATCCACGTGTCGGATTTCTGCGCCGCCGTGGCGCGGACCTGCGTGGCGGACCTGCCCGAGCGGGTCACGACGCTGAACATCGGCACCGGGCAGGGCACCTCGCTGGCGGATCTGGTGGCGCTGGTGCAGCAGGTCACCGGACGGGCGCTGACGCTGGAGCGCGCGCCGCTGGAGAGCGAGCTGAAATCGAGCGTGCTGGATATCTCGCGGGCAGAGCGGCTGCTGGGCTGGACGCCAGCGCTGGGGATCGAGGAGGGGCTGCGCCGGACGGTCGAGGTGATGCGCGGCTGAGCCTCGCCTTGCGTGGAATCAAGGCGCGGCACGCGCCGCCACGCCATCACCTGCCCACCCCGAAGGGCTGGTGATTTGGTGACGCAAGCGCGCTGTGTCGAGGTTTTTCGGACGTGGCCGCGATAAAACGAGAGGCTCGCAACTCGGATCACCATCCCGCGGGCAGGTGGGGGCGCGGCGGCGCTGTTCGGTCTCGTGACAACCGGATTGGCCCCGGCGGGTCACTCCTCCTCGAACGGATCCCGTCGGCGCGGAATCAAGGCGCGGCACGCGCCGCCGCGCAGCTGTGCCTTGCGCTGTGCGTAGTCGAGACGTGGCGCGCGCAGCTCGGATCACCATCCCGCTGGCAGGTGATGGCGTGGCGGCACTGTTCAGCCTGCTGACGGTTGGACTGCCCCCAGCAAGCCACTCTCCATCGAGCTGATCCCCGCGGCGCGGAATCAAGGCGCTGTAAGCGCCGCCGCGCATCGCCGGGCCGACCCCCGGACCGGCGATTTGGTGACGACAGCGCCCAGCTTCGAGGTCTTTCGGACATGGCAGGAATAAATCGAGGAATTCGTCGCTTGGTTCGCCGATCCGCGGCCCGACGATGCGCGGCTGCGTCGGTCAGTTTCGGCACAGGTCGGATCGGCCTTCGTCCGTCACTCCTCCTCGAACGGATCCCACTCGTCCTCGACCTCGGGCAGCGCCTCGGCGGTGGCCTCAAGCTCGGCTTCCTCGGGAGTGCGGATCTCGACGATCTCGGCCTTGGGAAAGACCGCGAGTGCGGCCTGGACCAGCGGGTGCTCGGCTGCCTCGGCCTTCATCGCCAGCTCGGCGGCGTGGGTCTGCTCCCAGATCGTGGCGGTGTCGCAGCCATTGACCAGCGACACGCCCCAGCGGTTGCCGGTCCAGCGCTGCAGCGCGCTGCCGAGGCGCTGGGCAAGGTCGCCGCGGGCGTTGTCGGTGGGGGTGAACTCGATCCGGCCGGGCTGGTAGGCGGCGAGCCGCACGCAGCGCTCGACCTCCATCAGGAGCGTCATGTCGCGGTTGGCGCGGATCAGCTCGACCACGTGCTCGAAGGTGGGGAAACGGGCCAGCGCGTGATCGGCCGCCACCGCCAGCACCGCGTTGCCCTGGGTCGCGACCGGGCCGGAGGGCGCGGGGTGGGTGGGCTGCACCTGGCCGCCGGCCTGTGCTTGCGCGCCGCCTCCGGCCGGGGCATGGGCATAGCCGCCGCCACCGGGGCCCGGCGCGGGCGGCGGCGGGGTGTCCTGCAGCTTGCGCAGCAATTCCTCGGGCGAGGGCAGCTCGGCCACGTGGGTCAGCCGGATCACCGCCATCTCGGCGGCCATCATGGCGTTGGGGGCCTGTGCCACCTCGTCGAGCGCCTTGAGCAGCATCTGCCACATCCGCGTCAGCGCCCGCATCCCGAGATTGGCGGCCATGGTCTCGCCGCGCGCGCGCTCGTCGGGCGAGATCGTCGGATCCTCGGCGGCCTCCGGCGTGATCTTCACCACGGAGGTCCAGTGGGTGATCTCGGCCAGATCGCGCAGCACCGCCAGCGGGTCGGCGCCGTCGGCATATTGCTGCGACAGCTCGGTCAGCGCGCCGGGGGCGTCGCCGTACATGATCTTTTCGAACAGATCCATCACCCGGCCACGGTCGGCGAGGCCCAGCATGGCGCGGACCTGCTCGGCGGTGGTCTCACCGGCGCCGTGACTGATCGCCTGATCGAGCAGCGAGGTCGCATCGCGCGCCGAGCCCTCGGCGGCGCGGGTCACCAGCGCCAGCGCGTCATCGGTGATCTCGGCCTGTTCGGCGGTGGCGATCCTGCGCAGCAGCGAGATCATCACCTCGGGCTCGATGCGGCGCAGGTCGAAGCGCTGGCAGCGCGACAGCACCGTCACCGGAACCTTGCGGATCTCGGTCGTGGCGAAGATGAACTTCACATGCTCGGGCGGTTCTTCCAGCGTCTTGAGCAGCGCGTTGAAGGCGCTGTTCGAGAGCATGTGCACCTCGTCGATGATGTAGATCTTGTAGCGCGCCGAGGCCGCCCGGTAGTGCACGCTGTCGATGATCTCGCGGATGTCGCCGACGCCGGTGTTGGACGCGGCGTCCATCTCGATCACGTCGACATGGCGGCCTTCCATGATCGCCTTGCAGTGCTCGCATTGGCCGCAAGGCTCGGTGGTCGGGCCGCCCTCGCCGTCGGGGCCGATGCAGTTCATGCCCTTGGCGATGATCCGGGCGGTGGTGGTTTTCCCCGTGCCGCGGATGCCGGTCATGATGAAGGCCTGCGCGATGCGACCGGCCTTGAAGGCGTTCTTGAGCGTGCGCACCATGGCGTCCTGACCGACGAGATCGGCAAAGGTCTCGGGGCGGTACTTGCGGGCGAGAACCTGGTACTGGGGCGATTGCTCGGACATCGGGGGCCTTCCGGGTGACGGGACGCGCCCAAGGTATGCGCGCGGCCCTCCAAGGTAAACCGGCCGCGGCGCGGAAAAGCGCGACGGCCGCGCCGGGCCCAGTGGCGGGGGCCGTCGGGACGGCGCGAACCGAGGCGTCAGCCGGGCGCTGATATTTCGGCGCGGTGGCGGAGGCGGGATGCCGGGCCGCGCCGCCGCTTGGGGCCTGAAGCTGCGCGGCGCGCATTCGGCGGCGCGCGAAAGCAGGTTCGCAAGAGCCGGCGAATCGGGCAGCATCGGCACATGTGACACGTCCAACGCATCGAGCCTTTGAATGACCATGCTGCACGCGCTTCGGGTCCTGGACGGAATTCTCGCCATCTCGCCCCTTCCCGGGGCGGGCGGTGACCTCAATGGAGACCTGCAGCACGTGGCCGACTGGCGGCCCTCGCTGGTCATCTCGCTGGTCAGCGGCGCCGAGTTCGAGGCCGCGGGTGCGGGCTCGGTGGGCAGCTTCATCGCCGATCACGGCGCGCGCTGGGAGCATTTGCCGGTCGTGGATTTCGGTGTGCCCTGTGCGGCCTTCCAAAAGCGCTGGCCCGAGGTCAGCCGCGCCGCACAACATGCGCTGCGCGGCGGCGGACGGGTGCTGGTGCACTGCCGTGGCGGCTGCGGGCGGTCTGGCATGGTGGCGCTGCGGCTGATGATCGAGGCGGGCGAGGCGCCGGACGAAGCGCTGTCGCGGCTGCGCAGCGTGCGGCCCTGCGCGGTCGAGACCAAGGCGCAGATGGGCTGGGCGATGGCGGCGGAGCGGGACGCGGCGGTGTTCCACCGGCACGGCAACTGAACCGGGCCAAGAAAATTCGCCGAATTTTCTTGCGTCAGGCGGCACCGGTTCGCGAAGGGGAAGTGTCACCGGGGAGGTGCACGCCGTGCGATGCAAGCGACGGGAGCCCTGCGGTAACGGGTTCGAGCCTGCCCGTGGCGGCGCGGTACCCCCTCGGGTGTCGCAACACTCTGAGTCTTATGAGGGGGCTGAAGTGAGAGGCTGGACAACTCACTTCTCATTTTGAAGTCTTTTACATCAATGCTTTACAGGTATCTCCCTTCGCGGTTTTGTAGCGCCGTGGGTGGCGTGGCGCGTAGCGACGGCTAGTGTCGCAACTCCGAATGCTGAAAAAAGCCGATTTTATGGCCCGGGAGAAGTGCGTGAAGTTGAATCAGAAGACCGAAACCTATCGAGGGAGCCCCAAGCAAGCGCAGCGACGCTTCGAGCGAGACGCCAAACGACAAGCAAAGAAAGACTGGCTTCCGGTTTCGGAACGATACGAGAAAGGTGGCTGGGGCGGGTTCGCCTACATTGCCGCTCTGGTCGTCACCGTGGTGCTTTGCCTGCTGTTTTTGCCTGCTGGCATCGTCGTCGGGGTGTTCTGGTTTCTATACCTCCTCATCGTTGAACCCAAAGGGACGATGTTTGTCAGCTATGAGCGCGGTGCAAGCAAGCCGGTCAAGATGAAGACGTGCCCCGATTGCGCTGAGGATGTGCAATGGGCCGCGCGGCTTTGTCGCTTCTGTGGTCATGAGTTCGAGCGAGTAGCGGAAGAAGGCGAGCTGCCTAAAAAGAAGTTGCGGCGTGCTAAGCGATAGAAGGGGAGGGGTGGACTTTGGCTGGCCTAGTTTTGCTCGAAGTCTTAGAGGAAGCCCGCCGGCCAACTAGGTTCAGGACCCGTTGATTTGGTTGGGCGTACGTGATTCACCGTTCAAAAACGAGCGGTGAACATGTCAGATCTCTACTGGTTGAGCGATGCGCAGATGG
>Ga0114903_1001071_pt1 | contig 12210 bp, 5 predicted proteins | sample MalvirDeepMed_s2_FD_87289 | JGI IMG/M metagenome (GOLD analysis project Ga0114903, IMG submission 87289) | Marine viral communities from the Global Malaspina Expedition - Malaspina viral metaG DeepMed_s2 | ecosystem: Environmental > Aquatic > Marine > Oceanic | place: Mediterranean Sea... | reverse complement strand
ATTAAAATCTAATTTTATTCATGATAAGGATGGAAATTTAGTTTTTAGTACTTTTAATTCTGATGTTTCAGGGGTTACTGTTAATGGATTAAAGTTTTCAAAAGAAGCAGGAGAAGGTAGACATATTATTACCACAGTTGATTCAACTCCTGAAGATGAAAATGGAGATTCTGTTGATTTTACATCAAATGCATTTTCATTATCCAATAATGCTGTAATATTATTAAGTAATACTGGGTTAAATAATGATATTGTGTCAAGTCGCTCGATGCAATTTACTCATTTTAAAGTACCATCTGATACTAATAATACTTTAATAATGCGAGAATTATCAACTGATACGTTTTTAGGAGTAGGAGATTTTATTCATTTTGGATATTTTACTATTCAGCCATATTTTTGGTTTGAAGGAGAAACAAAAATTATTAATGGTATCACAGGATATTGGGAAGTTACTCATGTTGAATTTGAGATTACAAACGAACATGGTGATCATGCTAATACATTAACTCCGTCTATTTATACTATGGTTAAAAGAACACAAATTGGCACAGGAACAGATTTAGATGAATTAACTTTTGATGATGGGAATCCTGATGCTAATTTTGAATTTGAATTTGTTAGTAGTGGTAATGTTTCTAATCCATTGTTGTGGAGAACAGTTCAATCTAATCATCGAAAGAGCATAGAAGGAGGTCTTCAATATATACCAGATAATTTATATTTCGATGGGGCATATCGTATAAATGAAGTTATTGATAGTGTAACATTAGATATAGATAAAAATTTTGGAGAGGGTAGATATGGATATAATATGGATACAAATAAATTGTTTAAATATGCTAGATTGTATCAAGATTTTCATAACGTTTCGAATCCACATTCTACTGTTAAGAGTGTATTAACTGTGCCAAATGATTTTGAAGTATTTGGTAAAACAAATATGCAAAAATGGGATAGAAATCCAGTTTCTTCATCATTTTTTAATTTGTTAACTAAGGATATTGATTTTGGAGATCCCTCTATTAGAAAGAAAATATATAGAGTATACATATGTTATTCACAAAACAATCTTAGTGCTGGTATATTTCCTAGAGTAAGAGTATTTCTAATTGCAACTACTAAAGATGGAGTATTTAATGTGTTTCCTAATGTGGAGCAGTCTCAAAATTATGGATTGTTTTTTGATGAAGGATTATCAAGGCAAACATATAACGAAGAATGGGGAGCAGGATATATTGAAACATTAGATATAACTTCAGGAGAAACTTTTACTCAAGATTCATCAAAAGTTGCAACTATTGTATTTAATGATCCTGATAAACGATTAAATAATGCTTTGTCAATACAGGTTGGTTTTATAAATGCTGGGAAGTCTATTATTCCTCCTGATCCTGTTGTAATTCATCCTAATGATCATGCTCCTACACCTTATAATTTTGAAGTAAATGATATATCGATTGTATATAGGAATAAAAATGTTAGATAATAAAAATTTACAGAATAAACTTAATGTTTTAGATTCAAAAAAACAACCTAAAGTAACTGTAGGTAAATCAGTTCCTTCTAAAAGATTAGGGAATAATGGTTCTATGCATATAGGATTGATGGCAGATGGAGTAAAATTATTTGTTAAATATAATGGGGAATGGCATCAAACTTCATTAGATAGATTAAGTAATATTAATCAAAAGAATAAAGGGCTAACTAATAAGTTTATTAATACCTTATTACTAAGATTTTTTGATGCTGATACTAGTCATTATGCTGGATTAAAAGCGCATAGTACTACTACTACATCTCAAGATTATGTATTGCCTGCTGCTCCGCCTGCAAGTGATAAAGTATTACAATCAGATTCTTCAGGTAATTTAACTTGGGAATCTTTACCAGTACCAGATTCCATTGCAGATGATAATATGTTAGGCAATATTAGTGGATCTACAGGAGTAGCTACAGCTTTAACCGCTAGTCAGGTTAGAACTTTAATTAATGTAGAAAATGGAGCTACTGCAGATCAAACTCAAGGAGATATTAATGGACTAGCTATAACTACTACAGGAGCGTTAAATGGTGGTAGTATTACAAGTGGTTTTGGAAATATAGATGTAGGTTCAAGTACTATTGATACTACAGGAGCAGTTTCTACAGGAGCATTAACTTGCACAACTATTGATACAGGGCAAGGAGCTAATGAAGTCTATGATATGGATCAGAATGTTAAAACTGATAGTTCAGTAGGATTTGCAGCAATAACATCAGGAGCAGTAATATGGCAGTCGTTTCCTTTTTATGTACCATCAGCATCTAATGGTACGTTTTATTTTTTAGATGTAGATGATACTGCTAATTCATATAGAAGATGGGATACTACTGATGCTAGTCCTACAGCATTTGATTATAGAGGCGTTTCAGGGCATTTTGTTGTTCCTGAAGATTGCACATTGGTTGCTATGCATGGAGTTATCTCTAATGGAAGCAGTACAAATAATCCTACAGTACATGTTTATCATGGAACAGTAACTGAAGCGGCAAGCAATACAACTCTTGCATCTGCAGGAAATGTTGTTGTAACTATTGGTACAGCAAGAGTCCCATATAAGTTTAGTAAAGAAGATTTTGATACTGATTTAAGTGCAGGAAATATAGTTATTCCTATGATAAGCCATGCAGATGCATCTGGAACTAGAACATTACAAGGAAGTTTAACATTGAAATTTATAACGAGATAATTTATATAATTATAATGTTGCATAAGAGAGATAATATAAACTATATTAAGTTGGCTAAAAGGAGTTAAAATGAGCTTAAAGAGACAAATAAGACATGCAAAAAAGAGAGGCGAGATTCAAACTCGTAAAGCAGCTCAAGATTGGGAAGGTAGAATAGGAGCAATTGCTGAAGCGGGATCTAAGGGGTCTTTGTTTGGCCAATTAGGTGTTAATTTAGGGGCGGCATTATTAGGCGGTGCATCAGCTATAAATCCTTTTTTGTTTGCATTAGCCATGGGGGCTGGAACTGGAGCAGGTAAATATTTGTTTGGTAGAAAAGAAGCAAAAGCATTAGATAAACTTACAAAAAGAGCAGGTGCAAGAAGAGGTATGGGCAGAGCTGATATTAGAAATATAGCTGCTGATATAGGTGGACAAGCTGAAGATTTAAAAACTTCTGCTGTTAAATCTGGATTAACTAGCGCAGCTTCTACTTTTATGTTATCAGGTGGATCTAAATATCTTAAAGCATTAAAAGCTCAAGGAAAAATGCCTTGGAGTACGGGAGCTGGTGTAGAAGCATTAGCTGCGGGATCTGAAGTATTAGCTGCTGAAAAAATCGCAAAACTGCAAGCTGCAGGGACTTTAACTCCTGCTAAAAAAGCGGCTATTTTGGGCAAACAATATGAAACTGGATCTTTAACTGATTATTGGGGCAATCTTATTGGGGCAAAGACTGGAACTTCTGCTCTAGATAAATACTTAAAAAAACTTACAAATAAATAGGAAATACTATGGCAATTGATTATTCAAAATATTTTACTGGAGAAGAATTTGAGTATGCTGATACTGGTTCAACATTACAAGAAGCTGCAGGGGCATATGAAGGACAATATGCAAAATATGCAGAATTATATCCTATTGGAGCAGACGCTCCTGGAATGGATCAGTTATTGTATAATGACGCATTTTTAAAAGATTTACAGGATGTTTATAATATTGGTGATGAAGGAATATTTCAAACATGGGACAAAGAAGGTGGCATTCCTACTAGTTTAGGTGATTTTATTACTGATTTAGAGCATGAATATGAAATTACATTTCCTGATAGAGTATCTATTGCTCAGCAGTATATGAAATCAGATACTAGTATAGGTACAAAACTGCATTCAAAATATACTGAAAGGTTTATGGAATGGGCAGAAGAATATTTGCAGGCTGTGTCTCCTGGCATAGCTACTGAAGGTATGTGGGCAGGTGCTGATCAATGGGAAGAAGGTGATGATAATAATATGAAAAGTCGATTATATGATAATGCAGCATATCAAGCTGTATATGATCAATTATGGACTGGTGATGAAGCAACTAGAAGTGCTTTTAAAACACAAGATTATTTTGATGAGCAGGTAGATTGGTCTATAGGACCTTTTGGAGAAGATACATCAGGAACTCAAGAAGCTCAATGGGCTAGTGATATTGCAGGTAGACGTGGTACTATTGAAACTTTAGGTGGAGGATATGAGCAATCAAAAGCTGATGTAGCTACTTTAGGTGAAGCTTATGGACATACTTTAACAGGTGAGAGAACAAAGTTTGGAGCTTCTGGATTAGAAGCAGCTGGGGGTTATGAAACTAAATTAGGAGATATTGAATCAGAATATCAAGAAGGTTCTCAAGCTTTACAATTAGCACGTTCAGGCAAATGGGGTGATATAGGTTCACAAATGATGGGGTATCGTACTACTGATATAGGAGCGGCTGAAGATATCTATGCAAAAAGATTTGGAGAAGGTGGAATGTTGGATACTTATTTACAAGGAATCGAAGATTTGACATATCCAGATCAACCCTAAAAAATATGGAGTTAAATAATGGCAAGTAAGAGTATATGGGAAGAATTAGACCAGATGCATACGCAGTTTATATTAAATGCTGCTTTACAACAGCAAAAAAATGTTGCTGCCGAGGAAAGATTACAGCAAGAATTGACGATTACTCAACTTGAGAAGGAAGCAGATAGGGCACATGAGAAGGAAATAAGAGAATTAGATAGTTTACGTAAGTTATATGATAATAAGGTTTTAGAAAAGCAACGTACTAATATAAGATTACAGGATTTAAGAACCTCCACAGAAGATGCTCGTTTTGCTTTTTCTACATTACCAGAGAAAGAAGTATCCGAAGAAGGTACTCCATTTAATATTGTTGCTGCATTTAATTCTTCTGCTGCAGATGAAATTCAAGCTGAGTTACAAAATTTAAATCAAGATATTGTAGGTATGGAAAAGGATATGATAGATTTAAATAAACAGATGCAGTTTATTAATACAGCTGAAGATGTTTTAACAAGTTTGGCTGTAATTAAAGGCCCACAAGAATCAATATTTGGACCTTCAGATGTAATGGATTTAGATCTTACAGTTCCTGAAGGAGTTTCTTCTTCTAAGTTATTGCAACTTTCAGCAGATATGAAAGCAGGTCGTAGGATAGATGCTGATCAATTAAATATTTATGATTTAACTAGAGATGCTAAAATTGATGAAGCTGATCTTGCTTATTTAAATACTTTAGCTGGTATAGATAAATCTAAATTGGGTACTTATGAGAAGGTTAAAGCAAAGATGACTGGATTGGATGAATTAGAAGATTTAAATAAACAGTTGTTATATGAAGCTAAAATTGGAACATCTGAACATGCTGATAGCTATAAAATATTATATGCTGAATCAAAAGGAAAGGTTGCAGATAAATTAAAAGCTATTAAAAATAATATATCTGTTATAGAAGGTGAAGGAGATCAAGCTAGGGTAGTTTTAAATCCAGCGTTTGAAAATAAATTTAGATTATATATGAATAAGAATTATCCTAATTTAAGTGAAGAGAAAAAGTCAGAGAATATAAATGCTTTACATGAAGTAATCTCATATGTATCAGGAACAGGTGTTATTAGTGGTTCAGAATTTTTACAAAGATTAGAGTATGCAGAACAACATAATAAAGAAATTGTTTCTTTGTTAAAAGAAGGATTTCCAACTTTATTTTCTCAAGATATTCAAGATTTGCGTAAATATGTGACAGATGAATCATATTGGAATACTATGTGGAGAGATGCTATAGGTATAGGAAGTGGAAATTTTCCTAGTATTAAAGAAGAGGTTGAAGAAGGATCATGGGAAGCAGAAATAGACGAGGTGTTTGACTAATGGGTTTCATAGATATTGATGAAGGTATTCCTATAGCTAATAAATTGCATGAGTTTCATGAACTTCAAAATGCAGGGATTATACCATCAGACCGTACTTTTTTGGATGAATTTTTGGGCTTAGATTCTGAGAGCTCATTGCCAAGTGATTGGATGCCAGAAGATTTTGCTGCAGGAGGAAAATATAGTGTGGGTGAATCTATCGATCTTGATATGGCATCCTTGTATACTATGTATGATGATAGTGATACCCGTGATGTTGCTATTCATATACATAAGGTATTAAATAAAGCATTGCCGTTATTAGAAAAATGGGATGCTAAAGGTTCTAGTCCTAATGAGCAAGCTTATACTACATTAATGAATAAACTATCAACTAATTTAATGCCAGGATGGAATGCTGATTTTGAAGATATACACAAATATTATATAACAAAAGGTGAAATTCCATTTTTATATGACGAAACTCTTTCTCAAGAGGATAATTTAAATAAAAGAATTAATTTTTTAAGTTCATATTCTGACTATACAAAGAATACAATATCGAATGATATTACGAATGCTAATACACGGTTAGATGATTTGAATAGGTTATTAGAAGAAGATCCTGATCGCTATCATGTTAATAGTGAGTTAACTCGTTATTTAGAACTTTACTCAACAGGTACTGTAAGATTTGGTGGAGATGCTGGGCATAGTAAAGCTACTAATGAAAGAGTAGCTGAAAATAAAAATTGGTTTGAGAGGCTTATGGTACCTACAGCTGCTGATTGGAGAGATACTTATAAGACTGGGGTATTTGGATTAAATGATTGGTCTGTAGGCGTGGAACAAATTGATGATAAAAGAATTATTCCTAGTGATGAATTAATGAGGCGTTTAAATAGTAAGTTTGAAAACTATTTACTTGATTCTAAGTATGCTACAGGAGACAATTACAATTTATTTAAAACAAGTCTTAATGCTTATAATGCGCATATAGAAAATAGTAGAGAAGCTATTGATGAACTTAATAGATTATCTTCTTATTTAAAGAAACAAAGAAGTCAATTAAAGGGGCTATAATGCAACAAATAAAGTTACTAAGGAGAAGTTATATTTCTGAGTATAAGGATAAATAAGCATGGCTTTAGAGTACGGAGAATTTAATGAATTTAATTTATTTGATGATTCTAATTTAGGGGGCTTTAATATAGGTGGATCTGGTACTCCAGATTACCTATCGTCTTTTTCACAAGCTGATTTTTCAAATGATATTGCGATAGGAAGAGCTAGCGAAACAGGTTCTTTAGCAGATTTCTTATATGGTGGTATAACTGGAGCTGTTTCAGGAATGACTTTTGGTTTACTTAGATTTGGACCAGAAGAAGAAAATCAAACTATGGCATATAGAATGGGTGCTGGTCTTGGTAATGTAGGTTCTTTAGTTGCACCTTGGGGTCCATTTGGACTAGCTGGCAAAGCTAGTAGATATGGTATATCAGGTTTATCTAAGGGAGGGAGAGCTATTTCTAAAGCAGCTTCTTCTAAAGTTGCTAAAGATATGTCTAGCAAGGGGCTTGGAGAAAAGTATTTAAAATCACAACTCGATAAACAACTTCTTAAAGATAAAGCTACTCGTCAATATATAGCTAGGCATGGTATAAGTGACGATGAGTTAATTAAAGCTAATGATTTATTACAAAGAAACTTAGCAGCAGGTTTAAAATCTTCTTTTAAAACTTCAGGTAAAACAGTGGATGATAGAATTGCAAATGAAATTGCAGAGAAAGTTGCTGTAGAATTAAGAAAACCTGGGAGGCATATAAATACTATTGAAGATTGGGTTGAAAGTGCAATAGGCACAAGATTCCCTAGAATGATGGGTAATCCAGCTAAGTATTTAGGGATGGCTGCACAAGACTTCTATTTATTTGCATCACATAATTTGATTTCTGCTGGAGTGGGAAATATGGTTCATGATGATCAGATAGGTTTAACAGATTTAGGAAAAAATGTTAAACATTCTCTTGTATTAGCAGGTATATTCCCAGGTATTAGAGCTATTCCTGGAGGTGGTAAGTATACTTTAAAACAGGGTGCAGAGTTATTTAGAACCAAACGTGGTCTAAATAGTTTTCGTAAAGAATATAGAAAAACTAATTATCAGGATATGGTATCTACTAAAAAAGGAGAGCAGAGTGCTAGAGGCTTGTTAGGTATGTTAACTAGAGGCTCTGATATGAATGTCCAGAATGTTTCTTTATTTAAAGGTATGAACTTTAAAGTAAAAAATGCTGCAGGTAAATCTGTTACTTATACTCCTGAAAAGATATTAACTACATTAGGAGATCCTAAAAAAATGCCTGCAAGTCATGTTTCACAATTATTAGACAAGTATAGAGCTGTTGCAGATAAATCATTTAGAGAATGGGGCGCTGGTTATTTGCGTGAGATGTTAAATGTAGGTCAAATAGCTAGAATGACATTAGGATCACTTGTTATGAATAGTGATATGTTTACAAAAGGATATTATAAATATACTCCAGGACCTGAGTTGTTCCAGCATATGGCTATTGGAGCTATGATGACAAAAGGCAGAGGTTTATGGGGAAGGCATGAAGTTAGTCAATGGTCTAGAAAGTTTACTAAATATCAAGAAACTTATAACTATTTAAATATGGAACATGGTAGGCTGAGTGAAATGGTTAAAGCTTATGATCAAAATAGGCAAATAGGGGAACTTTTTGGTGTTACTGTTAGAGGCACAAGAGTTGGTAGCCAACTATATAACGCTGCATGGGGTGAGCCTAATAAAAATACTCAAATATCTACAGATTATGCTGATGGCAAAGTAGACCAACTTAAATTTGAAAAAGTTTCTGAAATATTAAAACTTGCTAATGCTATGAAACTTACAGAAGTTGCAGATCCATTGAAGTTTACTCCTGTTGATCCAAAAAGATTATCCAAAGAAAGAATTGATGAATTATATGAAAGATTTAATGAGATAAAATTTGCAGATGGTACTTCTATTAAGGAATATTCTTTACCAGATATTTTATCAGTTACTCAAATAGATGTAAGTATGTGTAATGCTAATTTTTATAATTCATTTTTAGATGAACTAGACAGAGAACGTGGATTGCCTATTGTAGTTAAAAAGGATAAAACTACAGGAGAATTTACTGGACAAGTAGATTACTATCCTATTATTATGGATGAAATGGTTGACTTTTCTATCGGAGGTAAATATGAACATTCAATTAATAAAGTAAAAGGTTTGTTAGATATGTTATCAGCTTATAAGATTGCCAACCCTAAAGCTAATAGTCAATTTGCGAGAAAGGTACTTGTTGAAGGTGAGGGAGCAGATCGAAAAGTTGTATTGGAAGGTGAACCAGGCAAAGATATAGGTCAAATACTTGAGAGTATGGTTGAACGTTATATGGGGCATGTAGTTAGAAATGCTCATGGTAATAACAATTCTATGCGATTCCCATTCCTTGAAACTACAGATAATCCGTATTTAACATCTGTTTTACAAGGTAGAATGGCTCAAGTTAGAGAAAGAGCTTTTAGATTAGCTAATGGTAAAGTAACAGATGATCCGAAATTTCAAGAATCTGAGCAAAATTTTCTTCAAATGACTGATTATTTCTTTAAAGTTAATGTAGATATGGTTGATATTGGCCCAAATCATGCCGATATAGGCAAGTTTCTTAAAAAGCCACCTAAAGTAGTATCTGATAAAAAAGAGTCTAAATTAAGCGATACTGAAAAAGCAGAACAAAATGAGCGTATTGATCACTTGCAGCGTGGAGTGAATGAAATACATGATTGGATGAAGGTTGGTGGCAATGCAAGAATTGAGCAAGAAGGTATTAAACATACTATTACAATTGAAGAAGCTGAGGTATTAATTGAATCACAAAAAGGATTAAAGTTAGTATTTCCTATTGATGAGGCTTATTCTATAGGGTTTAAACATGATTTAGCAGATTATAATGTTAGAAGAAAGTTAGCATCTATAGGATTTAATGAAGAGGCTTTAGCTGTAGCTTCTGCTGCAAGGGATAATGGATTCTTTGATTTAGAGAGTAAAAAAATTCTAACACCTTCTGCTTTAAAGAAATCATTAGAACGAAGAGGCGATTTAGATGGTGCTGAAATTGATAATTTAACTCAAAAATATAGTAAAATATATGATATTCTTAGTAAACATAATGCTGTATCTGATTTAACTGATCCAGTTGTAGGTGGAGATTTATTCTTAATAGATCCCAAAGGCATACAATCTGTATATGATGTAACGTCAAAAGGATTAGCTCCTAAAATACAAGCTACTATTGATAAAACTATTAAAAGAATAGAGAGAAGCACTAAAGATGAGGATATAACTAAATTAGGAGTGGAATTAAATAAGTTATTTGCTGATTTTAATACTTATATGGAGGGGATATCTGGTAGAAATAATGCCTTAGGCTTAGCTCCTAATCAAGTTGCTTCAGAAGCTAGTATAAGAACAGCTTTGGAAGATTTTAAAGTTAATTCTGTGAAAATATTGCAGGAGATTCATAATAAAGTATCAGGATCTAGTGTAATAGCTAATGAAATTCAACGAGTTACTTCTGAAATAAATTTATTAATTCAAAATTATAGCGAAGCTCCTCTGGGTTCTGTTAGCAATCGTTATAATCCAGAAACAATCATGACGATTGGCAATGCTATGACGGAAATTATTAAAAATGAAACTAAATCCTCTAAAAGGTTGAATGAAAATTTAGCTAGGCTTTCTAGTTTAGGTAATTCTTCTGCTTATAGAGGAGAAATAATTGCCGCACAAGATAGATTGCTTTCTGAAATATCAAAAGATTTGAAAAGACCTGATATAATAGCTACTATGAGTTTAGAAGATGCTATTATGGAATATGTTAATAATAAAAGCTTTGAATCATTAAGTACTATTGTTAATAGAGTAGTTGAAATATCTGCTAGAACTCAAAGTTGGAATGAATATGAAAGAGATAATACTGAGGCTACACAGATGCTAGATAATATTCTTAAAGCCAAGGCAGCTCATAATAAAAATGTTACTCCTATGAAAGTTATTAAAAAGTTTAAATTAACTTCTCTTGATGAGCCTAATAAGGTGGATCCAGAATTTGTAGATTTGGTTTCTCAAGCTGTTGAATTTCCTAGTCCTGCTAATGATAGAGCTATAGAAGTATTTGTTCAAAAGCGAGTAGGGGTAGGCAGTCCGTTGCTTGCAGAGTTTAAGATTCAATACCCAGTTTTATTAAAACAACTTGCAGGTATTGGGGAATATGCTACAGTTTATTCTATTAATGAAAAATCTCTTGAATTTGAGAATACAGTTGTTACTAGAAAAACATTAGGTGGGTCATCTTCTAGTTTTTTAAAGGCTTTAGATCTTGAGGGGGTAGGCACATTAAGTGATGTTGTAATTATTGGTGATAAAAAAATGACTTTAAATCAATTTACTAAAGAACATATTCAAAATTTAGTTAATAAAAACCCTTTGGTTGATATAAAGTTACAGAAAAAGATTGCAGAAAGTACTAATAGACAAGAAATAGAAGATGCAATTGCTCAAAGTAATAAAGGCATTTCTGATGTTAGGAATAAATTAGTTTTAGATTTGCATGCTGGAAGTCCATTGGTATTACCTTTAACTGAATATAATATTAAAAGAGTTCATGAGTTTTTTACTCAATGGCATGCGGTTAAAGTTGAAAAGTTTCTTGATGCTCAAGGCAGAAGAAATTTTGAGTATGGTACAGAATTATTATTAGCAAAAAGTGGCAGAGAATCCTTAGAGGCTAAAATGTTATTAATGAATTTAGATGCTATTAACTCTGGAGGATTTGATAAGTTGTTTTCTCAATCTCATTATAGACAAGATAGTAAAATTAATTATAAGAAACTTCAGGATAAGTTGTTAAAGCTATCTAAACAAGGAGTTAATGAAAATTATGCTAGGGTAGCAAATGGGTGGCTTGATTTAATTAAAAGAACGTCAGGTATAGATATAGATATAAGAAATGCTGCTGATAAGTTTTCTAGAGAGGGAGTTAGTATTCAGGTCATAAGTGATGAGGCTTATGGGGAAATAAAGAATTTACCTGATTATCCTACTAGTAATAAAAAAGTAGTAACTAAACATTATGATAAGATTATAGCTAATAAAGATAAGAAGTATACTGTCGATGAAATTTCTGCTGCTAGAGAATCTAAACGTGAAGCTTTGATTATGGAGAGTTTAAATAGTTCACAGATTGATGGAAATATATCTAT
>Ga0114903_1001066_pt1 | contig 12246 bp, 14 predicted proteins | sample MalvirDeepMed_s2_FD_87289 | JGI IMG/M metagenome (GOLD analysis project Ga0114903, IMG submission 87289) | Marine viral communities from the Global Malaspina Expedition - Malaspina viral metaG DeepMed_s2 | ecosystem: Environmental > Aquatic > Marine > Oceanic | place: Mediterranean Sea... | reverse complement strand
GTCTACGTCTATGTCGCCTGAGATGTCTAACGTAGCTGCATCTAGCTCACCAGTAATCGTAAAGTTACGAATACCTGTATAATCCTTGTTAGAATCCAATATAACGGCTTTAGAGGCGATTGCAGTACCTACTGCTGTACTACCTAAGTCTAGAGCATTAAGCTCTCCTACAACGGCTGTAATGCCGTCTAGGGTGTTTAATTCTGCTGCAGTGCTAGTTACACCATCCAAGATGTTTAACTCTGCTGCTGTGGATGTAACACCATCAAGGATGTTTAGTTCAGCAGCTGTGCTTGTTACACCGTCTAGGATATTGAGTTCGGCAGCAGTGCTTGTTACTCCGTCAAGTATGTTAAGTTCTGCTGTGGTTAAAGTAGCACCATCTAGTATATTTAGTTCTGCTGCTGTGGAAGTTGTAGCTAGACTAACTGCACCACTGGATACTGTAAAGTCATTAGAATCAAAAGAAGCTACACCTTTGTTTGATGTGGTTGCCTCTTCAGCAGCAATAGTAACTGTGTTGCTTGTAGCGGACGTATCAATACCTTCACCACCAGCGATTGTTAATGTCTCACTGTCTAGGTCAATAGCAATCGTACCGCTGTCTGAAGTAACGTCTAAGTCTTCTGCAGTAATCTGTGCATCTACATAAGCTTTAATTGACTGCTGGGAAGCGATACCTGTGGCACTGTTGGAAGACATATCGTCTTCATCTAAAAACGCTTTACCGTCTAGTATGTTGAGTTCCGCTGCCGTAGACGTAACCGCTGTGCCATTAATAGACAATGCGTCAGTTTCCAACGTACCGTCAATGTCAGCGTCTCCTGAAATGTCAAGAGATCCTGCATCTAATTCTCCTGTAAGAGTAATGTTTCTAAAACTGGCTACATCTTTATTTGCGTCTGCTGTTACAACTTTACTAGCTACTACTGTACCTACAGCAGCACCAGTGTCGCTGTAGTTAAGTTCAGTAGCAGTAGCAGTAACGCCGTCAAGTATGTTTAACTCTGCAGCGGTGCTGGTAACTCCGTCTAAAATGTTTAGCTCTGCTGCAGTTGACGTTACGCCATCTAGGATATTTAACTCAGTAGCAGTTGAAGTCACACCATCCATAATGTTGAGTTCAGCTGCCGTAGCTGTAATCGCTGTACCGTCTAAGCTAATAGCGTCAGTGTGTACTGTACCATCAAAGTAAGCATCTTTAAACTCAAGTGAGCTTGTACCTAGGTCTACATCATTATCCGTAACAGGTGCGATGACTCCATCAGCCATTGTAAACTGTGCTGTGCCAGCAGCAGTAAAAGCCAAAGTATCTGCTGCGCTGAAATAAAGGCCAGAGTTAGTATCCCCAGTATTGGTAATAGAAGGATCACTAGCAGAACCATCGGGAAACGAAACCACTCCTGTAAACGCAGGGCTAGCAATGTTAGCTTTTGTAGCGGACGCTGTAGCAATGTTATTAAATTCTGTATCAATTTCAGTACCTTTTACTATTTTATTAGCATCCCCTGAAACTAAAGAATCTTTAGCTGCGAAGTTAGTAGTCTTAGAATAGTTTGTCATACTAATTTACCTATAAGTGCTTCCGTCTTTAATTCTTGTATTGATAAAGACGCTCCATTTATTGTTGCATCTACCCCTATGGTAGCTACTTCACCAGAGCCAGTTGCTTTGGTTTTAGCTACATCTACAATGATTGAAGCACTGTATTCTGATGTCGCTACGTTATACTCAGATATTCCGTACTCTGCTATACTAGAGTTGGCTATGGTTATTGCTTGTTTTGTATAAGCTTCCGTATAATCATAACCCCAGTTTAAAAGTACACTACTTCCTGAACCGCCTATAACTCTAAAAGATATTTCTTTAAGTATTTTTAATCTTGAAGGATCACCAAAAGCTAAAGGCTGTGTGTAATACTTCATTGTGTAAGGGCTAGTATCATCTAAATAATCGTGATACTTGTTTATGCCTTTAGCTGTTCCTAAGTATATTGTTCCGTCTGATCCTCTAGCTCCTGAAAAAATTTTAGTTGCGGGCCATGTAGTTACTCTATTACTGCCGTCTTCTAATGTACCCCTCATGTCAAAACAATATACTATGGAAGACGTAGGAAAAAACAATAAATAAAATGCTTCTTCAGGACTATACACTGATTTAATGTTTCCTGTTTCTACAGTTGTTAAGTAAATTATATCATCCCTAACATTTTTAGAAACATTACCTATCGGGTTTGACTTTTCCTGTATTGTTCTACCTAAACTACGTACACCTGAGTCAGACAAAAATACTATGTCTGTACCTGTGCTTTGTACACTGTCTCTAGCTATACAACCTATACCTGTTATTGTGTCAGATAAAGACATACTAGCTGGTGCGGAAGCACCTTGGTAAACTAAAATACTTTGCTTACCAAAAATAACTAAAAAGTTATTAAACTCTTTGATTGCTACAATTTCATCAAACCCAGTAGGCCATACAGTTCTTAAGTCTAAAGAACCTGAAGTTCCTCCTGTCCAATCATCTCCGTCTAATGTGTCGGAGAAGTACAACGTGTACGTATTATTAGCTACGTCACCTGCCCATAGTCTACCAAATGCTGCACAAACTTCATTAGCGTCTGGAGCATCAGCATGGACTACTCCAAGAGAACTAGAGGAGCTTGTGTACTCCAGTGCATTGTGTCCTCTTTGAAAGAAATAAACATCATTATTAAATGATACTATCTTCCAGTTGTTAGCACTTATAGTCATGCTATTGGTAACGTCAGTCAGAGAAGTAGTCCCTGTAAATACCTTGTTGTTACCTGTAGAGAATACCGTAGTAGTCCCATCGTTTTTCGTAAACTCAAAAATAGCTTCTGTGCCTATACTAGAACCTAAAGGAGTTGTAGAGCTTGTTAGTTTATCTAATCCTTGCCTAGCTCCAATCCTCCCGTACTTATCTATTATAGCATTTTCCGCTATGGATGCAAATGAAGAATCTTGGTTTACCGGAGAATCTTGAGTATTAAGACCTCTAAAGCCCGGAGCACCTACATAAATGCTTTGTCTTTGCTGTGCCATTATGCAGGTCTGTAGATAAATTCTTCAGGGTTTTTATATGCGTCATGTGCAACAGCATCAGACAAAGACCTGTCTGCTAAAGCAAAGTAGTCCTGTGCTGTCGTACCTCCTGTTTCTCCACGTTCCCTAGCTAACAAAGCTACGGCTAAATGTACTATTGGTTTCTCAGGTATTACTATTGTATCTGAATCATCAGACAAGTCTCCCGGTCTAATTAGTACATCAAAGCGTAATGAGTAAGTAGCGTCAGGGGTAGGGTATAACTTTACTTTACTGTTGTTAGACCCGTCTACACCTGAGAATGTATACTTTTCAGGAGATCCGCTAACTGTGTCAGAGTTGTACTCTGCATTAGCAAACCATGTAGGATTCTCGTACCGCACAAAAAAGTTAGAGGTGTCGTTAAGAACACTGTACAGTTTAATTCTGTCTCCGCTTCCTGTAATCGTGTACTCGTTAGTACCACTGGAAGTAGATACTACTACAGTGCTGCGTAGCTCTGACCAATCATGTGAGTTTTCTACAGTAGTCTTTGCATCGTTTACAAAGTCTCCCACCATTTTTGAGTAAGCTGTGTTAGCTACCCCGGATACTTCATCTTCCCTGAGTCTTCTTAGAGCACTGTTTACTAAAGTTAAATATGTTGTGCTCATGCTACGTCCCTAAATAATCCTTGTAAAAAGTTAGGAGTCTCTACTTGTGGTAGTGGGTCTAATAACTCTGGAGCTTGGTATGTAGGTGTAAACTCAAAGTTCTCAAATAGCGACTGTGTGACTCCTCCGGGCCTTAGTAAGCCTATCCCTAGGCCTAACCCTAACCCAGCACCTAAACCTGCTCCAAGGCCTTCTCCTGCTCCAGAACCTTGCCCTGTACCAGTGCCTTCACCTGTTGCTTCTCCTTCACCAGAAGCTGCTGATTCCTCGCCTGTAGCTTCAGTTTCTTCTGCTTCAGTTGTTTCTTCTTCTGTTCTTTCTAGAACTTCTTCAGCTTCTTCTAGTACTTCCTCTACCGTTTCTCCAGTAGTATCCTCAAAAATACTTTCTTCAGCTTCTTCTCCAATATCGCTAAAGTCAGTTTCTTCTGTCGTTTCAACAGTAGTTCCTGTGCCTGTTTCAGCCATAGGAACTGAAGTTTCTCCTGTGCCTGTAGCAACGCCTGTTCCAGTTCCAACACCAGCTCCTGTTTCTACACCAGCTGTAGTTCCTACTCCTGTACCAGCACCCGCACCTGCTCCTACTCCTGCTCCTGTTCCTGTACCTGTAGTAGTACCTACTTCAGAAACACCTGTACCTGTAGTAGTTCCTATGCCCTCAGTTACGTCTGTTCCTATTGTTTCTGTTCCTGACCCAACACCTGTATCTCCAGTTGTCGTGGTTGTTCCTACAGGATCTACTGAAGAATCTTCTAATCCAGAAACAATATCTTCTGTAGTAGTGCCAACAGTTCCTTCTTCTGGACTACCTCCTAACATTCCTGCACCGCCAGTAGAACCTCCTAATCCTCCTATTGAGCCTGAAGTACCAGACAAAATTTCTAAAACTGTAGGTATAGAAGAAGTAGTTGTTTCAGCGACTTCTGTTTCAGGCTCCTCTACTTCAACAGGCTCTACTTCTAATTCTTCTGTAGAAGCTAATAAAGGATCTTCGTCTATTGTAACTTCCGTAACTTCAGTTGAGGGATCACTAGAAGCAGTAGACTCTAATAAACTTTCAGTAGGTTCGGTAATAAAAGGATCTTCAATATCTAATTCAAACTCAGGTTCTTCAAAATCTTCAAATGCAACAGTAGTTTCAGTAGGTTCTGTCGTATCTTCTAATGTAGTTTCTGGTGTTGGTTCTACTTCTGTAATACTGGAATCAGCATCAGCTATTATTTCAGATACAGGATCGTCAGTAACTTCAGTTACATCTACTATTGTTGTTTTCGGAACTCTTTCATAAGCACTTGAAGCTATGTCTCTAACTTTCTGCCTTTGTGCATTAGATATTTGATCTGGCCTTAGCCCTGCAAAAGCAATATCATAAGCTGCTTCAATAAACTGTTCTAAAGACATTCCTGATTGATAAAGCCTTTCTCCAAGTTTATCTACTATTTCTTCTTCAGAACTAGCATAAGCAGGTAAATTTGATTTAATAGTATTTTCAGTTGCAGTTATCTGAGACTGTCTTAACGCCTTTGAGTATTCAGCAGCAGCTTTTTCACCTGCAATTTTATCTCTAGCATCTTGTTGAGATTGTCTAATATCTTCTGCTTGCTTTAGCTTTACAGCTTCATTGTATTCTCTTTCAGCATTAGACGCTGCTTTTCTAGCGTTATCGCGTTCCGTTATAGCAGCAGCTATAGTTTGTCGGAGCTTAGTAGCTTCGGTTTGTTTGTCTATTTCAGCTTGTTTCTTTAGTTGTTCGGCCCTTTTGTACCCATACATATTTTTAGCACGAAAACCATAGTTTTTCTTGTAGTATTCTAAAGACTCTTGATATTTTTCTATTGCTTCATCATAGCTTTCATTACTTTGCTGAAGAGCTTCAGTAGCTGTGGTTACTTCATCGTTTGAGTCTTGTAAAGCTTCTTCAGCAGTATTGAGAGTATTTAAGAAACCCTGAGTAGCGTCTACTGTTGTTGTTTCTTCCTCTTCTTCGTCTTCTTCCTCTGATAATGTTTTACCAGTTAGGTAAGCTAAGTACGGATTGATTCCTTCTTCCGAAAGAACGTCTTCGTCTTCTCCTTCAAATGACCCTAAAGAAACACCTACACTAGCTCCTCCAGCTTCAGCACCAACTAAACCTCCTAAAGCATCTCCTAATAGACCTCCTAATTGCTGTCCAACTACAGCAGCAGCTATAGTTTTTAAACCAGCAGCAAACGAACTTTCGTTAAACTCCGCTAGTTCATCAAACCTAGTGCCGTACAAACCCACTGCACCTTCTTGTATGTAGTTTCCCGGTTTTGATTGTGGGTCATACTCACCTGTCCAATACATATCCGTAAAAGAACTAGGTTGCCCAGCGTCACCTATGTTAAGATAGTAGGTGTCTCCTTTGTCATCTTTGTAAAATCTAGGTATACCTTCGTCTTCTAGGAACTGATTGATTGTAGCGTTGTATGCTTTTAGTTCCTCAAAGTAATTAGTGTAGGCAGCTTCTACATCAGCACCTTCCATACCACTAGGATCAGTAGATCCTGTAGCAGTCATTCCGGACTCGTCTGCCCCATAGAAACGAGGCATATTTTTTACTAGCTCTCTTAGTTTAGCTAGCTGTGCTGTAGTTAGCTCAGGTGGGCCACCTTCTTCCTGCTCAGTGTCATCTTCAGAATCGTCAAGTATTCTTCCTCCAAAAAGACTTAGGGAAGATGGATCTGCAAAAGGATCACTATAAGCAAATGATGCGTAATGTCCCGGCACTACTTCTTACCCCAGCTAGATAAAGTCTTAATGCCAAAGCTAGCTGATATTGCACCACCTAGGAATACTTTGTAATAATCAGGCATGGTAGCTAGCACGTTAAAACCTTCCTGCACGTAAGGAACCATGCTGGGTATAAAAGCACAAATGAGTGGCAAGCTGAGTATAACAGCAAACCACTCATCTTTCCATGAGGATTGAGAGCCTTGAGCTTGCATGGTTTCCCAATCAGCGTCAGTCTCTATACGCCTCATCTTTGATTGATGTACAGCTTTCTTTTCATCAGCTTTATTTTGAAAATAAGAACCGACTAGATTGGTTATTGGGCCTATCAAAGACTGTAGCATTAATCTCCTCTGTGTAAAAAGCTTAGGGGCTACCCGAAAGTAACCCCATCAGCTTAGTTGGTATTAGCCAGCAGGAACAGCTAGCGTTAGACCAGACTCAGGACGTAGTACAGCTTTACCGTACAACGTGTCTGAAGTAAACAAGTTAGCAAGGAATTCTTGCTTGTACTGTGTTTGTGATCTAACACCCATCTGTTCTACTAGAACAATAGCATCTCTGTGTAGGAGCATAGCACCTAGAGTATCTACGGAACTAGCTGAGTTGTCGCTAGCAGTTTCGACAGTTGGTAGGTTAGTACTGACAAAAATGTCAATACCGTACAGCTGACCAATTTGACCACCAGTGACCTGACCGTTGTTAACGAAGTCTGAGCTTACGTATCGGTCAACACCCATGATCGTGTTACGGACAATAGGCGGGACTACAAAGAAGCGATTGTCCATAGGCACATCTTGATCGTCCAGCTTCTGAATGATGCCACGGAAACCAGCGTCAGTAAATACGTCAGCGGAAACTACCGTGTCAACAGCATAAGTTGAAAGACCGTTTGAAGCGTCTACAAAGAAAGTACCAACGTTGTTAGCATAAGTTGAGCTAGTAGTTCCTGAAGTTCCCAAACCCGGCCCTAAAGCAGAGAGGTCTGAGTCAACCTGAGTAGCCAAAGCATAACCAGCATCTTCAGTATAGAACTGTCTAAGTGAAGATAGAGCTTGAACATCAGTGATGTCCTCAATCAAACGAGAATACTCAAAGTGTCGGTTGATTGAAACCTGAACTTCACTTTCCGATGCGTTTTGAACCGTAACGGCTGTGTTTTCAGATTTAGCGTTTGCTGATCCACGGACAGGCTTAGGGACGTGTATCACATCACCTTTCTTGCCTTCCATAGACATTCTTTTAACAAGGTTAGCAAAAACCAAGTTTTTTTGGTATGCAGCAATAATCTCATCAGACCAGATTTCTGGAATGAAAGTTGCTGCGCTAGTGTTGTCTACAAACCCGCCAGTGGCAGGATATGTTGAAGTAGCCATCTAATTTCCCCTTAATGGATAATTATTTGACCCTGTTTTCCGCATAAGCTTTTAGGATTTCATCCGAAAGTGATGCGTACCTATCGGGGTCAGTTCTCATAAGTTTAATAATGTCTGCCCTACGGTAAATTTTCTTTGGAGACCTTTCAGAGCTACCACTAGCACCACCTGTACTCGCTGCCTTAACTGTTTGTTTCCTACTTTGTTTCTCAGCTTCAGCAGTTTGTGTTACAACCTGTTGACGTTCTTTCCATAAAGAGAAAAGCTCATCAGCAGATTCATGGTCGTACTGTTGGTCAGCAGCTACAAATAACTTTGTCCTAACTGGAGAAGCCTGTATCCATTCTGCAAACTTACTGTCTTTCAGTATCGTTTCCATGTCTGGATGCTTTGTCTTCAGCATATTCAAAGCCGTAGCTTGTTTATACTGAGTACTTAGCGTTTCAGCTTCTTTGATCTTAGGATGATTAGCAATCCGTTGATCTATAGCTTTGTCTGGCTCCGTGAAGAAATCTACTTCTTCTTGGGCTTTTTGTTCAGGTTCATTTGGTGTGAGTTGTGTTTGGATATAACTGTCTACAACTTTTCTTAACTCACCTACTTCAGAACTTTGTCTGCCCAGAAGCTTTTCAGCCTCTTGGTGCATTTGTACTAAGTCCTGAACAGATTTGTTTTGATACTTATCAGGTAGTTGAGGTTCCTCAGGAGTTGCCTCTGGTTCTATTTGTTCCGTATCAAAAAGTTGATCCTGCTGCGGTGCTTCTTCGTGTTGCTGTTCTTCCTGAACTGGCGGTGCAGTATCCTTACGCTCTACTATTTTAGCCATCATTAAACTCCGTACCCTATAGTATTGTGGAGAAAGTAGAAAGGGTTCTAGCTATGAACTTTGCTTTCTTTCGTGTTTTATATGACTATCTCTAGCCCTAGCCCAACGCCGTGTAGCGTCAGGAAAGTGACCACTGATAGGATCTAAAGAAGACCTAACAGGTGAGATAATCCTAGTAGCACTATAACCGCATTTACACCTAACGGTGCGCTTGTTTTCGTCTACTAGCTGCTCAAATACGTGTCCGTCAAGACACTTAAAATCATACAGTTTCAGCATCAGATTTCTTGGGAAGCGGTCGCTGCTTTTGCTTCAGCTTTTTCTTCCTCATCAGACTCCTGTGCGTCTTTTTCAGCATTTTCCATTTGAGCAGGTAAATTAAACAGAGTACCAAGAATCGCCAGTTGTCCCTTACGGAAGTGTAGATTCTCTACGTCTGTTGTCGCTTCGACTGAGTTTATTTGCGCTACGTTTTGTTGAAAATCTCCTAGCAGTTGTTTCCAACCAGCAGAGTTAAACAATTCATTGTAGTTAGCAAAGTATGTCTCTAGTTCTTTAGTCATCTAATGTATTCCCTTAAATAGTTAAGATACATTTTTTAGTATATCACATTTTTACATAAAAGTCAAGCTTTTTAACGCTTTCTTTTACCCATAGTACCCATTTTCTTTTTCTTCTTACCGTTCATTGGTGGACGGCCTCTTTTTGTTCCGTAAGTTCCCGGTCCCATTGGCATCGTCAGTCTCCTTATTTTACTGTGGCGTATATACCTAGGTAGGCAGTTAGCACTTCCACCGTCTTCTAGCTTGCCTAATTCTAGAGTTCGGGTCATTCCGTGTTTTAGCGGAACTTCTCTTTAACTGTCCTAGGGATCTAGCACAGTATGATTTACGTCTTTTAGCTGCTTTACTACCAGCTTTGACTTTACCAGTTACAGCAGTTTTTAGCTTAGAGCCGGGGTTAGCTGCTCTGTAGGCTTTTACACCTTTCGTAGTCATTCCAGCACCAGACTTAGTAGGGCGATAATTACCGCCTTTGCCTGTGGTACGTCTGATTGGTTTATCTGGTTTCCTATCTGCCATTATGCTGCCTTTGTTGCAGGTTTTTTCTTAACTGGCTGCTTTTTAGCTGTTTCCAGTTCTTTGATTCTATTCTCAAGTTCTGCAAACTTTTTGTTAACTTGTTCTACTACTTCGTGAAGTTCTGCTCTTGTGACTACCATAGATTATCCTTGGTTGTTAGCCTTTAGGTCTAGTTCCTTTTCTTTGAGCATAGTCTGTGCAATCTTTAGCCTACGTTCAAACTCTTTATCGTCCTGATCACCTTTCTGTAAATTTGTAGTTACAGCTTTTATTCTGTCTATCTCAAGTTCCTGAGGGGCTATTTGAGTTTCGACGGAAATCTTCTGCGCTCTAGCTTGAGACTCAGCAGCTTGTCCTTGCAAGGCTTGTGTCTGCGATTGCTGGAACTGTAGCTGTGCTTGCTGTGCAGCCATAGCCATTTCTTCTTGCTCTGGAGAGGGTTGCGATTGTTGCGCTGCTTGTTGTAACCTTGCAGCTAGCTCTTCTCTGTTAGCCAAGTTCATGTTGTCTATGATAGACTCAATCAGTGTGCTGTACAGAGGTGAGTCTTGTGACATAGTTTGTAGTAGTTGTACAAGCTGTGTTACTTCGTACTCCCTAGCAATAATACCTAAGCTGGACGTAGCATTAAACTTAAAGTCTTTAACAGGGTAATTCTCAGGATCAAACTGCATATATCTACACGCAGCTTGTTTAACAAACGGTATTAGGAAACAATCTTGGAAGTTTATCAGTGTACGCTTGTGACGCTTAATAATAGCCCCAAGAGACATACTGATGCCAGCAGCTGTGGCTTCACCGTTAATAGACCCCGGTACTCCAGCAGAATCAATAGCTCCTGTAGACATTTGCACCATACGTTGTAAAGCGTTAGCCTGTTCAAATGTAATCTGGCTGACTTGACCAAAATTAAAAGGTTGTAGAATTGTTTTAGGATCGCCATTGGTTAATATTATCTTTCCGGGTCTGACTTCAGGTCTAGCACCTCTAGGTAGCCTACTAGCGTCCATAGCCATCATAGGATGCACTGTAAGGCTCAGGGCGTCGATTCTAGCTCTTAGCTCTGTGTCCAGTGCCTTCTGACTGTTATAGCCCTTCTCGCACACTCCACGGCCCCAGAAACGTCCCGGTACTACGTCCCAAGGGAATGCTACTACAGGACGATCATTCATCATGTAGGGGTTTTCTTCAGCTTTTAAAAGTATTGAACCGTTAGCTATAACAACAATAGCTTCTACATAGTGAGACTCTTCGTTGTTTTCTTCTTGTTCTTCAGGCTCTTCTACTTCAGATATATCAGCGTCTTCGTCTTCCTGTTCTAAGCCCTTGACGCTTATGTCCAGAAGATGCCTAGGGACAAGCCCATAGTATTTTGTAAGACGTACTTTGTCAGTCTCGTAGGTTGTTAAGTCGTAATCAGGCTCTAGGTCTGAGTCTGAAGCTGCACTGCCTACATAGACCTGCTTGTACACGCCTTGTTCCTGTAGTTGTTCTACTAGGTGACGTGACACAAACTCATCAATAGCTACGCCTAACGCTTCATCTACGTTGGTAGCTACAGGGTCTATTAAAAAGTTCTGAGGAAGGATGGGGCGCAGTTTGACCATTGTGCGTTCTTGCACATTAACACCTACTGCTGTCAACTCGCCACCCATGATGGGCTGAGTGGCTGGAGCCATCTCTTTGACTTCCTCTAGGACTACTTCACCTATACCTGTGCCAAACACAGCAGAGTTTATAAGACATTCTCCGACACTTTGACGTATTTTAGCTTTGTCAAGGTCTGTATGGAGTTTTGTGCGTAAATACGCAATGTCTTGGCTCTCAGGATCGTCCATATCGTCGGAAATGTCAAAGTACCTACCTCTTCCAAAGGTAGCTTCCTCAATTTCTGCTACACTAGACTCTACCGCTTGTTGTAATGCAGGGCTGATGATCCTAGAACGCTCACTTTTGCGCTCAGAGTCAGCAGAACTCCATATACCTCGCCATAAACGGTAGTATTCGTTAAACTTTTCTTGGTAATTAGACTCAAAATGGTCTCGCCACGTATCACACTTGTATATTACCCAATTTTCAAGGCTTTGTTCGGTATCTAAAGTGTCGTTATCACCATATTCCATAGAATTACCTTCTTTTTTTAGCTGGTTTGGCTGTTTTAGCTGCTTGTTTAAAGTTTTTAGCTGTAGGAGCACCTTTAGTTCCCGGTTTTCTCATTTTTTCTCCGGAACCAGCAGCTATTCTTTTGCGTTTTGCGTTTATGTTGGAGTACAAACCTCTTTTAGCCATTTTAGCTCCTATTGGTTATGAGTTTTTAGCTGTTGTTGTTTTTTTAACAGCTCATTTTGTTTTTCAGTTAGTTGGTTCTTTTGTTGCGCTTGTTGCATTCCACTCTACTCCACGGTATTTACCTGACTTCATTTTAGTTTTGTCAGCTTTGCCGTCGTGTTTAACACCTCTGTATATGCCTTCCTGTTCAACATTGTTTTCT
>Ga0114903_1001064_pt1 | contig 12255 bp, 11 predicted proteins | sample MalvirDeepMed_s2_FD_87289 | JGI IMG/M metagenome (GOLD analysis project Ga0114903, IMG submission 87289) | Marine viral communities from the Global Malaspina Expedition - Malaspina viral metaG DeepMed_s2 | ecosystem: Environmental > Aquatic > Marine > Oceanic | place: Mediterranean Sea... | reverse complement strand
GCGCCTGCTCGACCGCGGCCAGACCCAGCTTGGCATCGCGCATCTGGGCATGTCCGAACGCGACCTTTCGGCTTTCGAGCATGTCATCTCCGCCCCCGAGGGGCTGGTGCTGGTCACCGGGCCGACCGGGTCGGGCAAGACCACCTCGCTCTATGCCGCGCTGCATCACCTCAACGACCGCAAGCGCAACATCCTGACGGTCGAGGATCCGATCGAATATTCCATGGACGGCGTCGGGCAGATGCAGGTCAATGCCAAGACCGACCTGACCTTCGCGCGCGGGCTGCGGGCGATCCTGCGGCAGGATCCGGACGTCATCATGGTGGGCGAGATCCGCGACGGCGAAACCGCGCGGATTGCGGTGGAATCGGCAATGACCGGACACCTGGTGCTGTCCACCCTGCACACCAACACAGCCATCGGTGCGGTGTCGCGGCTGATCGACATGGGGGTCGAGAGGTTCTTGCTGGCGCCGATGATCCGCGGGCTGATTGCGCAGCGGCTGGTGCGGCGGCTGTGCCCCGACTGCCGGACCGAGCATGCGCTGACGGCTTCCGAATCGGCGCTGCTGTCGCGCGCCTTGCCCGAGGGCGCGCCGGTCTTCCGCGCCGCCGGGTGCGACGCCTGCGGGCAGCAGGGCTACCGCGGTCGGCTGCCGATCTACGAGATCATCAAAAGCGATGCGGAGCTCGAGGCGATGATCCACGACGGTGCGTCCGAAGCCGATTTGCTGGCGGCGGCGCGGCGGCGCGGGCCGGGCATCCTGCAGGACGGCATCGCCAAGATGCGCGCCGGGCTGACCACCGCCGAAGAGGTCGCGCGCGTGGTCCGTGAAGATGCGCTCGACAGTGGCGGAGCAGTCTGAGCATGGCGGCGTTTCTCTACCGGGCGGTCGACCCGGACGGCAGGCGCACGAAGGGCCTGCTCGAGGCCAGCAGCGAGGCCGCCGCGCGGGCAAGCCTGCGCCAGCGCAACCTTCTGCCCATCGCGGTCGAGCCGACGCGCGCCAAGGGCGCGTCACGCGACCTGTCGCTGAGCCGTCAGAAGCTGCCGCTGAAGCGGCTGGCGCTGGTGACGCGGCAGGTGGCGACCCTGATCGGCGCGCAGGTGCGGATCGAGGACGCCCTGCGCATCGTTGCCGATCAGACGCGGTCGTCAGGTGCCGCGACCTTGCTCTTGAACCTGCGCAGCGCGGTTCTGGACGGGCGCAGCTTTTCCGCGGCTTTGGACGACTATCCCGGCACCTTCGGCCAGTATTACCGCGCCTCGGTGCGCGCCGGTGAAAGCGCCGGGCGTCTGGCACAGGTGATGGAGCATCTGGCGCTGCACATCGAGGAACAGGCGCGTAACCGTCAGAGCCTGCACCTGGCACTGATCTACCCGGCCCTTCTGGCGGTGGTGTCGCTGGGCGTGATCGTGGCGCTGCTGACCTTCGTGGTCCCCGACATCGTGCGGGTCTTCACCAGCCGCGGTGCCGACCTGCCGGCGCTCACCAAGGGCCTGATCGCGGTGTCGGACGTTGTCGCGCGATACGGTCTTGCGGCACTGGCCGTTGCGGTCGGGCTGGGAGTGGCCGCCGTTCTGGTGCTGCGCCGTCCCGGCCCGCGCCGCGCCTTTCACCGGACCCTGCTGCGCGCGCCGGTGAGCCGCGGCATGGTGCTTCGCATCAACGCGGCGCAGTTCGCGGGCACCCTGGCGACGCTTGTGCAGAGCGGTGTGCCGCTGGCGGATGCCCTGCGGGCCTCCTCCGACACCGTGCCGAACCTAGAATTCCGCGCCGCCATGCGTGGCGTGACCGAACGCGTGACGGATGGCGCGGCGCTCTCGGTCGCGGTGCAGGAGGCCGGTTTGTTGCCGCCGATGCTCGTGGCCATGATCGCCAGCGGCGAAGCCGGCGGCACGCTGGGCCGGTCGCTGGAACGCGGCGCAGAGGATCTGGCACGCGATCTCAAGGCGATGGTGGCCACGATCGTGGCGCTGGTGGAGCCGGCGGTGCTGCTGGTGATGGGCGGGATCGTGATGCTGCTGGTGCTGGCGATCCTGCTGCCCATCGTCGGCCTGAACGCGCTTGCGGGATGACGCGGGCCCGGCGCATGGGCTATGACGGAGGGGAACCGGGCGGCAGAACCGGCAGCGCAAGCAAGGGTGAGGAGCAGAGATGACCAAGACTCAGCAAGGACAATCGCCTGACGGGCCGAACGCCGCGCGCCGCAGGCTGCTGGGCGGGCTGGCCGCGGGCGCCGCGGTGACGCTGGTGCCGGGCTGCGGCGCTGTGGACACGCTGCGGAGCTCGGGCGGCGGCACGCCGGGGCCGGGGCAGGCGGCGCTGCTGCTGCCGCTGTCGGGCGCCTCGTCCGATCTGGGCGCGCTGCTGGACCAGGCGGTGCGGCTGGGCGGCGGGCCGGGCATCGGCATCGACATCTTCGATGCGGGCAGCACGCCCGACTCGGCGGTGACGGCGGCCCGGACCGCGGTCGACAGTGGCGCGCAAATGCTGGTCGGCCCGGTCTTCGGCGCGCAGGCACAGGCGGTGTCGCGCGCGGTGGGGTCGCGTGTGCCGGTGGTGACGCTGTCGAACGACGCGTCGCTGGCCAGCCGCAGCCTCTTTGTCTTCGGCGTGACCCCGGCGCATTCGGCGCAGGCGGTGCTGGCGCTGGCGGCGCAGCGCAACCTGCGCGACATGGCCATCGTCGTGCCGCCAGGCGATTTCGGCGCGCAGTCCGTGGCTGCCGTGCAGGCCATCGCGCCGACGCTGGGCATCCGAATGCGCGCGCCGCTGGTGCGCAGCGCCGCCGGCGGTCTGACAGATGCGCTCGCCGCGGGGGGCGGGATGCCCGACGCGGTCTACCTGCCCGCCGCGGATGCCACCCTGCGCCCCTTTGCCGAGGCGCTGGCGGGCCAGGGCATTCAGCTCATCGGTTCCGCGCAATGGGCGGCGCTCGACCTCGAGGACGAGCGCGCCTTCCGCGATGCCTGGTTCGCCGCGCCGGACCCGCTGCGCTTTGCCCCCTTCCGCGACGCCTTTGCAGAGGCGGCGGGACAGGCGGGCGGCATCATCGCGGGGCTTGCCTACGACGGCACCGACCTGCTGCGCGTGCTGGCGCAGCGCGGCGCGCAGACACGCGCGGGACTCCTGAGCGAGGAGGGGTTTTCCGGCGTCCTTGGCCCCTACCGGTTCCTGTCCTCGGGCCAGTGCCAGCGCGGCCTTGCGGTTCTCAAGGTCGGTGCGGGCGACTTCAGCCTGATCGGAGCCACGTCTGTATGACCCGCGCGGCGCCGCTGCCGCGCGATGCCGGGCTCACGCTGATCGAGCTGCTGGTCGCCATGGCGATCTTTGCGGTGATCGGCGTGGCGGGGCTGGCGGTGCTGGATACGGTGCTGAACGTCAATGCCCGCACCGACGGGCGGCTGGAACGGCTGGCGCAGGTCGACCGCGCGCTGCTGGTGGTGCGGCGCGATCTTGCGCAGGCGCAGCCCACGGGGCTCACGCTGGACGGCACGGAGCTGCGGTTCGTGCGGGCCGAGGGCGCGGACGCGGTGCAGGAGATGACGGTTGTCCTGGACGACTCCCGCCTGATCCGCAGCCTGCCGCGCGGCGGCGCGGCGCCGCTGGACCAGGTGCTGCTGACCGGGGTGGAGGCGCTGAACTGGCGGATGCTGGACGCGGGCCGGACCTGGCACGAGACGTGGGAGGGTGGCGGCGACGCGGCACTCGCGGCTGAACTGACGCTGACGTTTTCGCAAGACGGCGGCGCGGCGCAGGTCACGCGGCTGATGGCTCTGCCCTCTGCGGTGCGCCGATGACGCCGACCGTTCGCAACGAAGAGGCGGGGATCGTGCTGGTCAACGTGCTGGTGATCCTCGCCATCGCATCGAGCGTCGTGTTCCTGATGCTGTCGAGCCGCGACGCGGCGCTGGACCGCGTGGCCCTCCAGACCGACGCGGCGCGTGCGGAATGGCTGGCGCTCGGGGCCGAAGCCTCGGTGGTCGACGCCCTGCGCCGCGACCTGGACACGGGGCCGGACGCCGATCACTTCAACGAGCCCTGGGCCTCGGTCATCCAGGAAGAGGCGGTGCTTCCCACAGGACGCTTTTCCGTGGCGGTGCGCGATGCGCAGGCCCGGTTCGACATCAACCTGCTGGCCGCGGGCACGCTGTCGCCGGCGATCTTTCTCGAACGGCTGTTGGCAGAGGTCGGCCAGCCGCCCGACGCGGCGCGGGATATCTCCCGCGTGCTGTCGGTCACGGGACCGGTGGCGCGGCTTGAGGACCTCGAGGCCTACGGTATTCCGCCGCAGGTTCTGGGCGCGCTTGAGCCCTACGCCGACGCGCTGCCGGTGCCGGGCACGATCAACCTCAACACCGCCGATCCGCTGCTGCTGCGCGCCATGTTCAACAACCGCGCAGCGGCGGCGCGGGTGCAGCGCCTGCGCGACAGCCGTGGGGAGGTCACGCGCGATGGGCTGGCTGAGGCGGATGTGCTGCGCCCCGAGAACAGCGGCTTTACCTCGGGGATATTCGACGTCGAGGTGCTGGCCGAATCCGGGGCGGCGCGCGTGGCGCTGCGCAGCCGCATCCTGCGCACCGACGACCTGTCGGGCAAGGGGGTCGTCTTGATCCGCCGCAGCCTTGTCCCGCCCGATTCGCCGCCACCGACTGCGGACGCCGCAAACGAGAGCGGCCCCCGGATCGCTCCGGGGGCCGCGGTCACTCGTTAAACACAGCACGGGTTAAGGGTTGAACGGCTCTGCCATGGGCGTGAGCACGAGGTCCACGCTCTGCGCGTCCACCGGTTCGTCGGTGGCGGCAAGATTGAACGCGTTGACGAAATCCTGCCCAAGCGATGCGATGCCCTGGGGATCGCCGTCCCCATCGCCGCCGCCGCCACCGCCGCCGTCGCCGTCGCAGGCGGCCAGCAGCAGGCCAGAGGCGAGCAGCGCAACAAGGCGCCCGCTCTGGACCGTCGATTTTCTGATTGCGGTCATGATCCTCCCCCTCAGTTACCGGTGCCTGCGCCGGCGAGCGGCGTGTTCAGGTACGGAAAGGCGTTGCCCAGTTCCGCAGCCGAGATCGGTGCGCCATCGGTGAAGGGCGCATCGCCCACGGGCGCATCCTCTTCCTCGCAGAGGCCGAGGTTGATGAAGTCCGCCTGGGTGTCCTCGATCGACGGATCGCCGGACAGCTCGGCGCCCAGCGGCACCGGGTGGCAGAGCGCGCCCATCACCACGCGCAGCGCGATGTCGACGGTGTCATCCCCCGGACGGCGGCCATTCGGGAACCCGGCAAGGTCCTCGGCCACGACGCCGAAGGGGCTTTGCTGATCGCGCGGGGTCGGCGGTACGGCAGTGTTGAGCCGCATCATCTCGGACGGGGTGACCGTCGCCATCTGGTTCAGACCCGGAAAGCCGGTCAGGAAGGCGGTGACAAGGTCCTGCCGCGGCAGGTTCGACGGCGCGATGTTGCCGTCGGCGCCCAGCGGGCCGCGGAACAGCGCATCGAGCAGGAACGGCAGCGTCGGATTGGTCACGTAGGTGGCCAGGGCGCTGTCCTGGGTCGGCTCCGCCGCGTTGAAGAGGTCCTTGTCGGGCAGGCCGATGACCACTTCGTTGACCAGCGGATTGGACAGGCGCGACTGCTGCACCCAGGCGCCGCCATAGACCGATGTCGCCTCGTAGGTGGGCGACGGGTCTTCGATTTCGGCCTGCGGCAGGCTGGCGGTGGTCCAGGCGCCGATGACGCCGTTGCCGTCTCCGGTAACGCACTCGATCGGCACTTCGATGGCCAGCGAGGTCACGTTGAACTTGCCCACGAGGTCGTCGTTGTCGCGCGACTGGGAAATCGAGCCTTCGAGCGGCACGAGGTTCACCAGGTCGAAGATCTCGCCGAGGTTGACGGCAAAGGCCTCGGCACGCTGACCGACAAAGACACGGCCCGGATTGGAGCAGTTGGGCACGCCGATCTCGTACATGAAGCGTTCGGCGTAATCGTCGTAATCGGGGATGGTCTTGGTGCCGATGTTGTCCACAGGCTTGCCGAAGTTGGGACCGGCGCCCATGCGGTTGATCGCCTGGATGTCGCCGGTGCGGCGGTCGCCGGTGATCATGTTGAGCGTATAGGTCTCGATCTCGTTCAGCGCCCCCGTGTCGCCGCGCGAAATCGGCCCTGCGGCCTTGAGCGGGATGGCCACGTTCTGATCGCCGACCGGTACCGCGATTCCGCCGCCGTCCATCGCCAGGCGGTTCTCGAAATCGAATTGGAAGGTGATGTCCTCGACCGCGTCGCCGTTGTTGTCGATGTGGATTTCATAGATCGCGTCGGCATCCATGGTGAAATAGTTCGGACCGCCGTAGGGCGCCTGCAGGGGCTGGTAGTTGGCGATGAACGTCACATAGCCGTCGCGGCCGGGCTCGTAACTGCGGAACATGTAGAAATCGGTGGCGTCGACCTTGGGCGACTTGGTGATGCCCGGCGCTTCGCGATGCGACGACGCCAGCGCGCCGGTCACGGCCACGGCGAGCAGGCTGATCGTGAGCCCCCTGGTGACCTGTCGTGTTACGGAATTCATTATCCACTCCCTGAAATCATTGACTTTTCGACGTCGTATCACCGAAAGCGCCCCAAAGATCGGCGGCCCCCACGGCTTTCTCCGCCACGGTTTTCCTGACGCGAGATGGTGCAGTCACGGCGCGCGTTCGATAAAGTTTCAGAAAATGCATGATTTTCCGGCGGGTCTGCCGAGCGCAGCCGGCGTACCGGTGGCCGCAGCTCGGAACATCGGCCTGCACAGCCCCGATACCGGGCCAGTGCACGGGCCGTGGCCCATCGTGACATACCCGCGTCGACCCTTTGTCGATGATGCTAGGTTCGGACCGGTTGCCGGCGATGGCTTTGATCGGCGCATCGGCATCCTCGGGCGGATCTATACGTCAGAGCTTTAAGCCGGAGACGAGATGTGGAAAACAAATACCGAGGCTCACGTCATTCGCACTTCCGGTGGCACCGGAAATATGGACCGTGACGCCAAACCCGGCAGGAGAGTTTCATGGCATCGTCCGACACAGCCCTCGTCATCTCGGCCCATGCGGCCGACTTCGTCTGGCGCTGCGGCGGCGCCATCGCGCTGCATCAGAAACAGGGTGTCGCGGTGACCGTGGCTTGTCTGTCCTACGGCGAAAGAGGGGAAAGCGCGCGGCTTTGGAAAGAGGGCAAGACGCTGGCCGAGGTCAAATCCGTGCGCCGCAAGGAAGCCGAGGCGGCGGCGCAGGCCCTGGACGTGCACGACATCCGCTTTTTCGACCTTGGCGACTATCCTCTGGACCTGGGCACGGGCGCGCAGGAGCGCATGGTGGACCTGATTCGCGCGGTCCAGCCGCGCTTCATGCTGACACACTCACAATACGACCCTTACAACACCGATCACATGCGAACGACCGAGTTCGTCCTGACCTGCCGCATGATCGCACAGGCCTGGGGCCACGACCCCGGCGCACAGGTTCTGGGCGCGCCGCAGCTCTACCTGTTCGAGCCGCACCAGACAGAACAGATGGGCTGGAAACCCGACACGTTTCTCGACATCACCGAGGTCTGGGACAAGAAACGCGCCGCCATCGAGTGTATGCAGGGCCAGCATCACCTCTGGGACTACTACACCAATGTGGCGCAGAACCGCGCCAACCACTTCCGCCGCAACTCCGGCGGGCAGGCGGGGGGACGGGCCGCGCAATATGCCGAGGCGTTTCAATCGGTCTTCCCGCGCACGGTGGATGCTCTGTGATGGCGCATGTGGTGATCCAGACGGTCGACCGGGCCGCGCCCGACGTCATCGAAGGGCTGGCCGCCTGCGGCGTGTCCACGGTGCACGAAGCACAGGGCCGCACCGGGCTCCTGGGCGCTCATCTGCGCCCGATATTCGGCGGTGCCCGTATCGCCGGGTCGGCCATCACCATCTCGGCGCCGCCCTGCGACAACTGGATGCTGCATGTGGCCATCGAACAGATCCGCCCGGGCGATATCCTGGTTCTGTCGCCGACGTCCCCGTCGAACGCGGGATATTTCGGCGACCTTCTGGCCACCTCGGCGCTTTCGAGGGGCTGCCGGGGGCTGGTGATCGACGCGGGAGTGCGGGACGTGCGCGACCTCACGGCCATGGGGTTTCCGGTCTGGTCCGCGGCGGTCTTCGCGCAGGGCACGGTCAAGGAGACGCTGGGGTCGGTCAACGTGCCCATCGTTTGTGCCGGGACCCTGGTCGATCCGGGCGACGTGATCGTCGCGGATGACGACGGCGTCTGCGTCGTGCGCCGGACCGAGGCCGAAACGGTGCTGGAAAATGCCCGGGCGCGCGAGGCGGCCGAAGAGGACAAGCGCAAGCGCCTTGCGGCCGGCGAACTTGGGCTCGACATCTACGACATGCGCGCGCGACTCAGGGACAAGGGGCTGACCTACCTGTGAGCGGGAATGCGAACCATTCGGAACCGGGGTACGGCGCGTGAACGGCGGCATCCGGTGCATGTGGATGCGGGGTGGCACCTCGAAGGGCGGATACTTCCTCGCGTCGGATCTGCCGGAGGCTCCGGCGGCGCGGGATGCGCTGCTCCTGCGGATCATGGGCACGCCCGATCCGCGGCAGATCGACGGGATGGGCGGTGCCGATCCGCTGACCTCCAAGGTCGCGGTGGTCCGGCGCTCGGACCGGCCGGGCGTCGACGTCGACTATCTGTTCCTGCAGGTGTTCGTCGACCGCGCGCGGGTCAGCGACGCCCAGAACTGCGGCAACATCCTCGCCGGAGTCGCGCCCTTTGCCATCGAGCGCGGGCTGGTCGCGGAGCAGGACGGAGAAACCGCGGTGACGATCTACATGCAGAACTCCGGCCAGATTGCGCGTGCGACGGTCGAGACGCCGGAGCGCCGCGTCCGCTATGACGGCGTCGCGCGCATCGACGGCGTTCCGGGTGGCGCGGCGCCGGTCCCGATCTCGTTTCGCGATACCGAGGGGTCGACCTGCGGCGCGCTGCTGCCGACGGGGCATGCGGCCGATGTGGTCGACGGCCTGAAAGTCACGATGATCGACAACGGCATGCCCTGCGTGGTGCTCGCCGCGAGCGACCTTGGTCTGACGGGCGACGAGACGCCCGAGACGTTGGACGCCGATACAGCCCTCAAGGACAGGCTGGAACGGCTGCGCCTGACCTGTGGTCCGCGCATGAACCTTGGCGATGTGAGCCAGAAATCGGTGCCCAAGATGACGTTGGTGAGCCCGCCGCGCCGGGGCGGCACCATCGCCACGCGAACCTTCATTCCGCACCGCTGTCACAGCAGCATCGGCGTTCTGGGCGCGGTCAGCGTCGCGACCGCCTGCCTGCTGGACGGCACGCCCGCACAGGCGCTGGCCGCACCGGGGACAGGCGCGCAACGCCGGATGGACATCGAACATCCGACAGGCGGGCTTGCCGTACTGGCGCATCTGGACATGCGCGGCGCGGTCACGGATACGGCGATCCTGCGCACCGCCCGCAAGCTCATGGACGGAGAGGTGTTCGCGGGGCCGGCGCGGGACGGCTGACCGCGCGAGCGGCCGCCCGGCGGACCCATGCCGGAGAGCGCGGCAATCGCGGCTTTCTCCTTTCCTGAACGCCAAATCGGTCCATGTTGTGTCCCACTCAACAGAGCGAGGTTTGATCATGTTCAACGACAAGGACCCATTTGATCGCGCCGTCTTTGGTGCCATCGCCGTTTTCGGCGCGGTTCTGATCCTCACGGCCGGTTGGAACGCCGTGATGGTCCCGGACCCGCAGCGGGCCGAGGCGACCGAGGAAAACGACGCGCAACAGATGGCCGAAGCATCCGCAGAGACGGAGCAGGCCGAGGAAGACGCGTCCGCGCCCGAAGAAACGGAAACGGCGCAGGCCGAGAGTTCCGACGCAAGCAATACCGAAAGCGAGACGGCGAACGCCGCGCCGGAATCGACGGACGAGCCGCCGGAAGAGGGGGCGGATACGGACACCGCGCAGGCCTCCGAGGGCGAAGAAGGCGCGGGAGAAACCGAAACCGCGCAGTCCTCGGAGCCGGAAGAGAGTTCGGGCGACGCCGAGACCGCGGAGTCCTCCGACAGCGAAGGCGATGCGGCAGAGACTGAAACGGCGCAGGCCGCAGAAAGCGAAGGCGAGCCGACAAGCGCTGAACCGGCGGCCGAGACCGAGACGGCCGAAAGCGGGTCCGACGGGTCCGGCGACGCCGAACAGGCAGCCGACGCCGGGAGCGACGGTTCGGGCGACGCGGCGGCGGAAACCGACGAGGCCAGCGCCGATGCTGGAAGCGACGGTTCGGGAGAGGCTGCCGCAGAGACGGAAGAGGCCAGCGCCGATGCCGGAGGCGACGGCTCAAGCGAGGCTGCCGCAGAAACCGAAGAGGCCAGCGCCGAGTCCGGTGGTGGCAGCTCGGGCGGCATGCCCGAGGCGCAGATGGCGTTCCTCGAAGGCGATGCCGATGCCGGGGCGCGGGTCTTCAACCAGTGCAAGGCCTGCCACGTCATCGAACAGGAGCAGAACCGCGTCGGTCCGCACCTTGTCAACATCGTCGGGCGTCCTGCCGCGTCGGTCGAGGGATTCCGCTACAGCGACGCGCTGATGGAGTTGCAGGGGCAGGAGTGGACGCCCGAGGAACTCGACGCCTGGCTCACCAACCCGCGCGAGTACGCGCCGGGCAACAAGATGTCGTACCGCGGCGTCCAGGACGAAGGAGACCGCGGCGACCTTCTGGCCTATCTCTGGTCGCTGCAGAACTGAGCGACAGGGCCGAATGATTGCGTAGCACGCGCTCCGGCTCCGCGCCTGGGCGCGTGCCTTGCGCCAGACTTTCCCGCATCGCGCCGCGGACGAGGCGGGCAGGACTGCAAGTCGATCCTCTGACCCGCAGGGCCGCGCCGCTCCTGCCTGTGTTCCAAGCCGATGCCGTTGCCTCTTGTGGGGCCGGCCTGCCGTCCGATACCACCAGGGCACGGAACGTCAGAGGAACCGCAGGATGAAAAACCCCGTCAACCGCTTCAAGGCCGCCCTCGGGACGGGCCGCCACCAGGTCGGCATCTGGAATACCATCGGCGGTCCCAACGTCCCGGAGCTTCTGGGCGGCGCCGGGTTCGACTGGGTGCTGGTCGATTGCGAGCATGCGTCGATCGAGACCATCGACGTCCTGCCCGCGCTGCAGGCGCTGGCCGCCAATCCCGAGGTCTCTGCCATCGTGCGCCCGGCCAGCAATGACGCGACCCTGTTCAAGCGGCTGCTGGACATGGGCGCCCAGACCCTGATGGTGCCCTATGTCGAGACGCCCGAAGACGCGGCGCAGGCCGTCCGGGCCATGCGCTACGGGCCTCGCGGCATTCGCGGCATGGCGGGCATGACTCGTGCCACCCGCTATGGCAAGGTCGCGGATTACGCCGCCACGGCAGAGGACGAGCTGTGCCTGATCGTGCAGATTGAAACCGTCAGGGGCATGGAGAATCTGGAGGCCATCGCGCAGACACCGGGTGTCGATGCGGTGTTCATCGGGCCGTCCGACCTCAGCGCCAGCATGGGTCTGCCGGGCCAGCTGAGACATCTCGATGTGATCGCCGCGATCCACGACATCATCGACCGGATGCGCGCCATCGGTGTGCCGGTGGGTCTCATGGAACTGGATTCCGACACGGCCAAGGGCTATGTCGCGCGCGGTTCGACCTTCACCGCCGTGGGCATCGACCTGATATTGCTGGCCTCGGCGGTGGACAATCTGCGCAACCGGTTCCGCGACACGTGACGCCGGTCCCGCGCCGAGGGTGATCGGTGAGAGTGCTCCGCAGTTCCGGGAACGGGCGCAAGGCTTTCTGGTGTCGCCGGGCGGTCTCTTGTTGAATTGACGCGGGGGACACCGCTGCATTGCGGCGTCCGCGGCCAGGCCTACATCCACCCTCGCGGCATGCCTGCGCCGCCCAAGACCGGTAAATCGGGCCGCTCGCGCGCCCAACATCACGAACCGGCAGGAGGCCAATGCCGAAACCGACCACATGCTTCGACTGTCTCAGCTGGAACATCCATCGCGGACGCGGTGAAGACGGCGTCGTCGATCCGGCGCGCACCGTGGATGTCCTCTGCCGGGAGGTGGCGCGTCCGGACACCGATCTGCTGGTCCTGCAAGAGGCGGACGAGGAGTGCCCGCCGCATCGCGGCATCCTCGATATCGCCGGGATCGAGGGTCGCACCGGCTTGCGGCATGCACAGGAGATCT
>Ga0114903_1001056_pt1 | contig 12304 bp, 5 predicted proteins | sample MalvirDeepMed_s2_FD_87289 | JGI IMG/M metagenome (GOLD analysis project Ga0114903, IMG submission 87289) | Marine viral communities from the Global Malaspina Expedition - Malaspina viral metaG DeepMed_s2 | ecosystem: Environmental > Aquatic > Marine > Oceanic | place: Mediterranean Sea... | reverse complement strand
GCCTAGCAAATTCTTCCTTTGTGAGATGCTTCTTTATCAGTTGCCGCGTCTTAAAGTTCAGGTTCTCCAAGACAGTCTTGGTCTTATCGGTTATCTCTTCCTTGAGGATGTCAGAAAAAGTGCTTATTGCGACTTCGGCGTTTTCTAGAGAGATCGAATTTTCAGAGAGAAGAGATTCCAACATCTCGCCCTGCCAATCCATTATTTCAAACCCCCTTGCTGGCCCAAGAAGATCTTCAAGAACATTGACCTCGACATCAGTCAGTTTTACACTCTTAGCAGCACCCTTCTTTAGCTTCTTGCCTTCAATGATGTCCATGAGGCTAGGCCCAGCTCCTCGTTCCTCCTCATCCTCCTCGGGGTCGGCTGTGGGTTTCTTGACTGGCTTTGTTACCTTCTTTTTCTTTACCTTCTCTTTCTTTGCCTTCTCTTGGGCAGTGTAATCCTCTTCGATCTCCTCGTCGGTTCTGAAGACAACATTGTCCGGTTTGGCCAAGAAGATATTTCGCCATTTGCCAGACCGATGATTCCACGTACCTTTGTCGGTTTGGACTTCAAAGGGACCGCCCCGAGCAGACCCCTTGGGGAGACCGGCTTCTCTCCACTTCTTCTTGATATCTTCAAGAGTCGCATCAACCGGAACATTGGTTGTATATAGTTTCACCTTATGTTGATTGTCGTCCCAATACTCATCCCAAGTCTTATCCCCCAAAGCCGCTTTGCTTCGCTCCGGAAGATAAAAGATATCGACACTCATTTCCCCAGCTGCCGGATCTCTTCGAACCCGTCTAGCTTCATCACCCTCAGCCGCCTCTACGGCGGCTGGGGTGGGTTCAACCTTCTCCTGCGTCTTGGAGACTGCTGTGGGTGCCTTTTTGCCCACACCAAGATATCGTTCCGCAAGATCGGGATAGTCCTTGATATGTTGCTTCAAAACCTTTGCCGGAATCTTCTTCCTTACCTGGGGATCAGCCAGGGCATCACGCACGAACTGTCTATGGAGATAATCAGACAAATGGAAGTAATCGTGAAGCCCGTATCGCCCGAATTCAGCATGGAAAAGACGCTTTAATACCCCACCGGATTTCACAACCGAAAAGAACTTCGGCTTAAAATTGTGGATATAATCTCGCAAATGCTCGATCTCATGGCGAAGAGTCGAAAGAGTCGCATCAGGGGACAGATATATTGTCGCTTTTTTCACCTTCCCGCTCTTGGTAAAGTTCACATCAATACGGGCCTCATCCCCCAACTCCCCCGTGTGTTCCGTCTTTTCGAGTACACCCAAGGCAAGTATTCCAGCAAGCTCTGGTTCCTTTTTTATGTAGTAGTTAACGAGGTCTCGTGGTGAAGCACTGGAAAGGCCAAGTTTCTCAACAAGGTGTGCTTCCGTTTCAGCAACATAAAATCCCTTGCGCTGTTTCGATCTCTTCCTGAATTCTTCCTGTGTTATGGAAGCTCCCGTTCTCGCCAACCCGGCCAGGAACTTCTTCACCTTTCGTAGTGGCCTTCTTTTCCGATCCATAGTCTTTCCGACTCGTTTCGGATCGTCCTCTTCGGATATCCCCGGTTGCGCTACCAGACGAGCAGACCGTTTATCAACAGGACTCAACTCTTCTCCAAGTCGAGTACGAGGAATCTCACCCGGCTCAAGCTCAATAACCTTCACCCCTTCGGGGATATCAGATGGCTTTCCCTCCGGAACAGGAGCCGGTTCTGGTGCTTCAGCCGCTTCCTTCTGTGCTTCTGCCAGACTTTCGGCATACTCTGGTACGTCTTTTCGCCACTTGGAAGCCTTCTCAAAGTACTCAGCAGCTTCCGCAGGCTTTCCTTCTTGAATCAAGGCTTTGCCGATCTGACTTGCTATACGAGCACCGACCCCAGCTCCCACCTTTTCGATCTTCCGAATATCACCGATGTTCTCAAGGTCTCTCAACTCTTCAGGATGCGTCCGAAGTATTTCGACAGCAGTATTCAAAGCATTTCTTTGTCGCCCTGTAGCAGCATCAGCATCTGCTATGAGCATCCTTATGATTGCCTTGTTAGTTCCAAGCTCGCTTCTTTCTTGAGTTACCGGTTGACCCATCGGTTGAAGTGTCGGTACTTCCGTCTCTTCCGTTACCACCTGTTCAACTGGCACCTGTTCGGCTGGCACCTGTTCAACTGGCACCTGTTCGGCTGGCACCTGTTCGGCTGGCACCTGTTCAGCTTGCACCTGTTCAACTGGCACCTGTTCAACTGGCACCTGTTCGGCTGCGGCCTGTTCGGCCAACGCCTGTTCGGTAGTTGTCTCAAAAGTAACTGGTCTATCCACTTGGCGAACAGCCTGATCCTCAAGGCGATACTCCAGATTCGCCTCATCCGTCTCTTTGAGGATGCTCTCAACAATTGGACGAGAAGATTGCAGACCCTGCAAGAAGCCCTCTCGTCCCGCCTTGGTACGCAAGACTTCGGGTCGAACATCCACATTAGGGAACATCGCTTCAGCCTGTCTGCGACTTAATGTTTCCTGATCACCTACCTGTACTTTGTCTATAACCGCCTGTCGTGCTTTTTCGTAATCTGCACTGGGATCCTGAGAGGCTCTTTTGAGTTCTTCGAGTTCGTCGCCAATGAATTTCGAGACATCCAGCCCACCTCTTTCCTTGATAGTCTCTAAGGCCTCGTTAAGAGGAGTAGGCTCCACCGGAGGCTTCATGGCAGGCCCTCCTCGCTCTTCCTCCTTGAGCCCTTCAATGATTTGTTCTGCCTTTATCCACTCAAGCGAACCCTCTGCAACCTTCTTGAGAATTTCTTCCTGTTCCTCGATCTGCTGCCTGATTTCAGCACTCCTGCCACCTTGAGCAGCAGAGAGGATTCCACCAGCAACACCAGCAATAGCAAAGGCACCAAGCATTGGACCGACTTCAGCCCAAAGAGATTGCTGGACTCTCTTGTCCAGAGGATCCAATAAATAATCCTTAACCAAGTTAGCCAAGTACGGATCCTCGGCGGCAGTAAGGCGGGAACCCTTCATCGCACTTCCGGCAATTTCTTCCAAGGACTCCTCGATGGGATTGAGAGACAATCCAGTCGCCTGAGAGAACTTCCCTGCGCGTTTCAAGACCCCCCTACCCACCTCTTTCAGGTGACTTTCGGGAAGTTTACTAGCTAACCAGCCAACCCCAGAGGCTTTCCCCAGTCCCTTCATCATCGTCCCACCCATTCTCTCACTCATAAGCTCAATATAGTGAGACCACAGGGCTTCGTAAGCATGCTTACCAATCGACTTATCGTGAGTATTTGCAACGACTTCATACCCGGCAGACCCTTTTCTTCCCCGGAGTTTGAAACCTGGGTCACGACGACGCAAGAACTCATCGGCTATCCGTCCCCACATTGGAGCAGCTACGGTCTGTCTGCCGACACCACCAGCAAAACCAGCCAACTGAACTGCTGTTGGCGCACCACGAGCCCCGGCAGAGACACCAGCAGCTCCCAGACCACGCAGAGCGGCCTTTTGGGTGGCCGCTCTGCCCGCAGCATAAGCTCCACCAGACATGAAGAATTCTGTAGCGTATCCGGGTATATAAGAGGCTATATCAGCAGCCTTCACCCAACCCTTACGCTTCGCTTTGTGCTCCGCCTCTGCGATATACATTCCCAAGGCATCGTAATCCCCTGGTTCCGGATTACCTTCAGAGATTCTCTTTGTAATAGCTGCCCGGTCATGATTGGTCATGGCACTCCAGATGGCACCAGTCACAGGCAAACGGCGGATGACCCCACGAGCAAGCCGCTCGCTCCCACCACCATACTTTCGATCGTACGCAGGATCCTCCAACCTTCTCTTGAAATGATTTATCTTGGAGACCAACCGTTCTCCACTGGAGAGAGTCTCATCATTCCCAGCTTCGAAAGGTTGTTCCTCACGATATTTCTGGATCTCCTTCTCTCGTTGAGAAGCGATCTTTGCGAAAGAGGAATCAACAGAAGCCTGCAACTCTTCAGGAGACATCTGCTCAAACTTGCTGATATATGCAGGATCCTGCATCTTCTGGCTTATAACAGCCCGGTGCTGGTCCTCCGAACTCATTTCAGACCAAGCCCACTTGTCGACATTGTCGGGCTTTTTGTAAGTCGGACGAGGACCGTACTTCTTGGCGCGTTCGTATTCCTTTATCTTCTGCTCATGCTGTTGTCTCATACGGACAACAGCCTCGCTCTCCTCAAGGCGACGACGCTCTTCTTCAGCACGTCTGAGACGCTGCTCCAGTGGATCCATAGTGTCGGCAAAAAAAGGATCAGGCATCAGTCACCCTTTTCTATTCTTTGAGGTCTTCCACAAGCTGGTTCATATCAGTCAGCCAATGTTTCAAGTTGCCCGCCAATATCTTCTTGGCTGTCACACGAGGAGTTTTTCCGGCAGGATAAATCCTCTTAGCTTCAGCACCAACAACGCCGATTTGCACTTTTCCAGGTCCTGGCCCACGAGGTTTGGTAGTCATCCAATTGAGAACTTTATCAATTCCAGCCTCTTCTTTGTACAAGAAGTCTTTCCAACGACCTCGCTTTTTGCCGACACCAGAAGCCCGGACCAACACTTTCAGGACTTGCAACTCATCCGCAAGCTCTTCTCGTGTTACCTTATCGGCTCGACTCTTAAGTCGATCCAATCTTATCTTCACATCCTTGGCAGCGTCTCCATTGTTCACAAGACGATGTGCGTAGTTCCTAAGCTCCTTATGGAACTTATTGTATCTTTCAGGATCAGAGGTCTTGGTTATTGGAAGCCATTTTCCAAGACGACGTTTTGCCACTGGAGTATGTATTCGTTCTCCAGGCTCCCCTGCCATCATGATTCTTTTAGTCTGCTTGTCTTGTCCCTCAAACTTCTTCTTAAGAGTCCTTTCCACCTGTTTCCCTGGGAGATCAGCCAAAGGAACAAAGGGTTTTCGGACTTTCTTCGCACCCGCAACCAACTTCTGCAACGTCTGTTTACCCACCTTCCTAACTTCTTCCCCAGCCTCCAGAGCCACATCGCCTCCTAATCTTCGGATGACGGATTGAGCCATCTCAGGGGCACCGGGCGACCCAGGTATAGGAGATGTTTTTACTGGAGTAACCCCAGAAAGGCCAGCAGGAGAAGCTCCCTTAAATGTACCGGCACGCATGCTCGCTTCTTTCTCCGCTTCTCTCCTTGCTTCAATATCTTTATGCCAACCCGGCTTGAACAGATGCTTAAACTCTTGGGCCTGCTTCGCAACCTTGTCGTCCACCTCTCGCGCAAGTAGATTGGCCTGTGCAGCCTGCGCTGGCGTTGGTTGGCGACCACTTACCTCGGCACCCAATTGGCCCGCTACGCTACTAGGATCTCGTGAAGCAACGTGGCCAGCCACATCCTGACCCAAATCACTGCCAGTAGGAGCAGCACTAGTCTGAGTAACAGGTCCAGGAGATCTCTGCGGGCCTTCTGGTCCCTGTTGTCCTGGTGGTGGAGCAGCTTGTTGCTCCTGTCGACCTGAACCCGGCCACCATTTATAAGAAGGTTGTTGTTGATCCGCTCCTGCTGCTTCTACAGCTGCATAGGGGTCGGGGTAATCCCTTTCGACAGATGCCCGGACAAGATCGTGCCGATGAGCAGGATTATTGACATCAAATTCTTCAGCCGATATAGACCCCCAAAGTTTAGTAGCAGCATTGTCCCCCGCACTCTCAAGGACAAAGACTCTTTTCTTGGGATATGCGGCACCACGCGCGGAAAGTGCCGGTTGGGCATCAACGTCAGGAACCTCAACACTCCTGAAGTATATTTTCGCTCTCTGGTTTTGCTTTTCAGAAAGCATTAGCGTCCGTTCAGATTCTTGCGTAGCATTGCGACCAATGATCCTCTCGCCATGATTAAAAAATAACTCACGAGTTTCGGGATGCTGCCGAAGATCTACAAAATTCTCCTTCCTGCCCTCCGTGTCATCCCATTTCTTTTCCTCCCAACCTATTTGTTCTTTGTATTGGGCTACAGTAGCACCGTCATTCTGATATCGAATGATCTCGCCGTTATTATTGAAGAGTCGGAACGCCCCCTCGATCGTCGAACCGCCGGGTTCCCAATGATTGGGCCTCTGGTTATCTTGCCTCATACCGTAATCTAACTGCTGCCGCCTCTGGTCTGCAATCTGATCTGCCTTTGTCTTCTCATCCAACTTTGGATTTATTCTAATTTTGTCGATAGTATCGCTATATGCAATCCAGCCAGCTCTTTTTTCGGGTTTTATGCCATTAAATAACATCTGCCTGTGGTTATCGCCTTCAGTACGGGCTCGTCGCGCACCTTCATTATTGCCCTGTCGATCGAGAAGATCTGCCTGCTTCTCCATACCTTGGATATGGTTGAAGCGACTCATTCTCTGCTCTCCAGCCTCACGCAACTTGAGCAGCTCCGTATCGTGCTGCCATCTCGACTCGTCACTAATCTTGGCCATGTTCCGATCATGGTCTCGGTTGGCTGCTGCAAAGTGGTCACGCCACTGATAGTCGGCAGCAGCCTGTTGCACACCAGAAACATGCTGATATCGAGTCTTCCAGGCACCATAAGAGCGATCCATGGCAGCTTGCTGCTGCTGCTGCCGCATCCGCAGCAGCTGCATCTGACGTTCTCGCTCTTCCTTTTCACGCTTACGAGCAGCCTCTCGCATACCAGTCTGGTAGGCTAGAGCACCCATGGCTCCGATATACGGTTGATGTTCAAAGCGAATAACCATTTATTCCTCTCCTCCCGTAGCCATGTAGCCACCATAACCAGTCTCTCGTGTTCCTTCGAGGATGTTTTTCCTCTTACGCGCAAGTTCTTCCTCTTTTGCCAGTCGACTCATTTCAGCCCTGTGCCGCCTTTCGGTCAGTTTGTGCTGCTGCTCTTGCCGCATGAGCCACACTCGCTGCATAGCCGGAGACAGATTCTGAGGTGGTCTCCCGACAACAGGTCTACCAGCAGCAACATTAGCAGGATCTAAGAACGGGTTAGCAGCATCAGCAGCTTTGGCAGCCGCCTGCTCAAACGGATTAACCGCAGTTGGTTTAGGATATTCTCTAGGACCTCCCCGACCTTCGTTTGCGTTAGGATCCCAGCGAGCATCGCCGGGTTTAGGCGGCGGCAGAGGCCCCGTACCACTCACAGGCTGTTGAGGAACTCCAGGCCCTCTAGTAGCCCCTTGATCCTGTCCTGTTCGTGGCGGGACATCCCCCGTAGTAGGAGCACCAGTAGTGGTGGGACCACTTGGACCAACTCCTGCACCAGTAGTAGCAGGACCAGGACCAGAACCAGTTGGAAGACCGGGAGGACCAGTAGGACCAGCAGGACCAGCAGGACCAGTAGTACCAGTAGGACCAACAGGACCAGGAAGACCGGTAGTACCAGGAGTGCCAGAAGTACCAGCACCAGTACCAGCACCAGTAACAGCACCGGTTATAGCACCAGTAGCAGCACCAAAGGGACCGCCAGATATAGCACCAGTCAGAGCACCAGTAGCAGCACCAGTAACAGTACCAGTACCAGTATCAGTAACAGTACCGGGTACATCATCCGGGATATACTGCGGTTGCCCGCTTGCGTCGTGACTAAGCGTAGCCTGTGAACCACCAGGACCTGTAGAGACAGTCGGAGGCAGCACATCTGGGAAGTACTGCGGTTGCCCGAATGCGTCGTGACCCAGGGTAGCTGTAGGGCCACCAGGACCCGTGGGGACAGTTGCAGGCATAGGGGCAGCAGGACCAGCAGGACCAGCAGGAACAGCAGGACCAGCAGGACCAGCAGGACCAGCAGGGGCAGGTGGGCCAGCAACACCAGGAGGCATTCCACCGAAGTCGCCGGGAGGCCCTCCTCCACCACCACCCATCGTAATAGGTGCCATCGGCTGCTGTCCACTGGCACCATATCGGGCCAGCCAATCCATCAACTTCTCTCCATATGACGGACCATGCTCCACATCAGCCTCTAACTTCGATTGTGCTCGTGCCAGATCTGCCTGCTCACCAGTTTGATACTGCCAACCTCGCTCTTGCGCACCGATGTCTGCCCGACCAAGATCAGAGATGTACCTCGCTTGATCACCCAGGTTCTGAGCCTGCAAACTCTGTAGTTGTTTGCCAAAGTCTGCTTCCGTGAGCCCCTTCTGGAGCCAGTTCCGACCGGCAAGATCCATACCAGCTCTTCCAAAGCTGATGTCTCCAGCAAGTCCCTGAGCCTCCATCTGAGCCTGTTGGCTGAGTCCTAATCGTTGCAAGGCATTCTGTAAGTCAGCACCTCGTAACCCAGATTGCAACAACGACTGAACGGCAAGACGACCCATCGACCCTTGCTCTCCCAGCCCCCGACCAGCAAGAGTAGCTCCAAGTCCCGCACCCTGACCACCAAGAGCTGCCTCAGCACCCACACCACGACCCGCAAGAGCCGCCTCAGCACCAAGACCCTGTCCAGCAAGAGCACGCTGACCAGCTAACCCGGCACCTGCCAGTTGAGTCTCTGCCCCGATAGCCTGCCCGCCAAGTTGGCCCGCAAGGCCAACTTCGCGGCCACCCAACTGAGCACCAGCACCAATGGCCTGACCAGCTAACCCGGCACCAATACCCATTTGCTGTGCTGCCAAGGATCTACCACCTTCAGCAGCCTGTCTACCAAGAGTCTGTTCTGCCCCAAGAGCCTGTCCGAGAGCACCAATTGCACCTGCTTGTCCCCTACCCTCAACACCAGCACCTAACCCGGCTACTGACCGAGCACCAGCTGCCTGTGCGCCAAGACCTGTCAGACCAATCTGACGAGCCGCACCCTGTATGGCAGCATTCTGGCGTTCCAGAGCACCCTCACCACGAGTTCGGCCAGCTGTCTCCTGAGCAAGTTGTTCTCCACTTAGACGTGAGAAAGTCGAAAGACGCTTCTGTGTCATCCAATCTGCCAGCTGATTCATGGAACTACTCTTGGCCTGGGCAAGACTGTCCCTGACCCCTTGCACCATCTTTAACCCAACAGTGGTGTTGGATAGCCCACGAGAAGCCACGTTCTGCTGCATCCGAGCAACATCCTTGGTCTCCCTCTTGGCAAACTCATCGGCTATCTCTTTCTTCCTTGCATCTCCCAGTTCCTTGGCGTACTCCATACCCTTATCAAAACGAGCTTGATAATCACCGCTCAAGGCAGTCTGATTCGAGATCATCGAGTCCAGCAACTTCTTTTTCGAATCACCCAGATCAGTTGCTTGCGCTGCACCAAGACCACCGTAACCCTTCTGAACAGCGGCCTCTGCTTCTTGGGCCTTCTTGACTACTTCCCTACCGGCTGCGCCAGCACCCTTAATACCACCAAGAGTCTTGGTAAGTGCCTCACCAGCACCAGTTCTGGCAGTACCGATATCAGTCTTGTACTGAGTAAGGGCATCGAGTTTGCGCTTTGCAGCATCCTTCTGGGCAGCTGTTGTCGCCCCTGCCAACTCGCTACGGGCAGTAGTCATGGCAGCACCCACATCACCCTTGGCTGCGGTTAAGGCTTGACCTACACCCTCACGAGCAGTGCCAACACTCGCTTGATAATCAGAAATGGCCGCCCCAGCTTTGGTTGCAACCGCCTCTTGGGCCGAGGTAACAGCCGATTGAACATTACTAATAGCACTCTTTATGGCATCAGATGCGCCCGTCTTTGCGCTATTCAACATGTTTGTCAGCGAAGTCTTCTCGGCACCAGTCGCCGTAGCAATCTTGTCCGAAAGACCTGATATCTCATCTGCGGCAGCAGTACGAGCAGTCTCATTACCGCTTTTAAGACGACTAATAGCAGAAGAAACATTTGACTTGAGCGCGTCCTTTTCGGTCCCACCAAGAGTCTTTATCTTGGCAATATTCCCGTCAAAGATAGCAGTTGCCTTGTCGGCAGCGTCCCCCGAACCAGTCTTTATAGCGGACAAGTTGTCAGAAAGCTGAGTTTTGACATCACCCTTTAATGACGAGAAGGCACTCGCAAGTGACTCCAACTGCAAAGGTCCAGCGGTACTGAGAAAAGTCTTGAACTCACTTAGAGGGAGTCGAGCAAGACGACGCTGCTCCTTAACAGCAGCCTCACGTTTCTTATAAGCAGCCTGGGCCATTTCCAGAATCTGCTCCATGTAATCTTTGTCTGGACTGCTGTAGCGATTAATCGGGTAATTTTGTTTAACCAATCCCGATGGAGAGACAGCAGGATCCTGCTGACCCGGTGTAATCGGATCATGCGTTATCGAGGGTCTAATCCCCGACTCAGGATCTATATAAGGATATCCAGGGACCGCCATTACGTTATCTCCTACCTAATTTTATCACTGCTCACGTCCTAACCCACCATCGGGTCCTCATCAAGTCATCCACCCAGCATCCATTAGATTCCGAAGATTGGATTGTGAGGCTTGTGTTCGCGGCCCCGCCATGCGTCGTCCCGCCGTAGGACCTTGTGGAACAGAGGCTAGGGAACCCGGCATCGCTCCACCCATCATGCCTCCACCCATCATACCCTCATCCATCATGCCTCCACCCATCATTCCTTCACCCATACCCGCCATCGCTCCCATACCCGGCATCGCTCCCATACCCGGCATCGTTCCCATATCCGGCATCGTTCCCATATCCGGCATCGTTCCACCCATCATACCCTCATTCATCATACCCTCATTCATCATCCCGCCATTCGGCATTGCTCCCATGCCCATCATGCCAGAACCCTCCCACGCGGGGCCAGGGGCCAACGGCTGGCTGAGACTAGGCTGGTAGCCGGGACCACCGGATCTGTATCCACCACCCTCACCCAACATCGCACCCGCAGGAGCGCGACTGCCACCCCCTGCTGGCAGACTAAGACCTTGTGGATTGAATTGTGCCTGGGGTTGATAAGTCAACTTTCTCCTACGAACTTGTGGAGCAGGTGCCGATGGTTGCCCCGCCATCATCCCACCATTCATGCCTCCATTCATGCCACCATTCATGCCTCCATTCATGCCTCCATTCATGCCTCCATTCATCATCCCTTCATCCATACCTGCCATCATCCCTTCATCCATACCTGCCATCATCCCTTCATCCATACCCGCCATCATCCCACCATTCATCCCTTCATCCATACCACCGGGGAAGTCTTGCGGGAAGCCTTGACCGCCACCCAAGGTCGCCGCTGGGCCAGCACTGTTCTGCATCAAACCAGCAAGAGCAGGTGAAGTGCTTTGGTCGGGCCTACGTCCAGCAGCCTCAACCGCCTCACGCGCCTCGCGTTCCCTTCCCCTCTGCGCATACGCCGCTGCCGCACCACCAGCACCAGGAGTTGACATACCACTGTATTGCGGTGTTCTGTCACTCAATCCCATATTGGCCCGCATGAGTCTGTCGTTAAAAGACTCAGAGGGATCTCGCAAATACCCCGATCTTGTATTTCCCGTTGGTCGTGCTGGATTATTAGGTCCTCTTGGACTAGCCATAATAAACTCCCTGGGCTCTATTCACGAGCCCGTTAAGACTTGGATAATTGTTTTTAACGACAGGACCAGCAGGCCGCTCGGCCCCGGTCGGGGTGGTAACAGGCCGAAGTGTTGCCGCCTGATTCAACGGAGCAGGAACCCCGGTCTCTTCACCGGAACCTAACCCCACATTTGCTCTTGGAGGAGACTGTACAAAAGGTCCTGGGACTCTCTCGGCACCTATTCCCCTTCCCATGAAACGCTGTACTCCAAAACTCCCCGGTAGCGTCCGAGAAGCCAATTGCTTCAGAGCACTAGATCCAGATGCTCCAGCAGCACCCGGAGCAGCTCCCATATCCATACCGCCACCGTAGTTGAGGTACTCACCAGCACCACCAGTGGTAGCAGTCGTGTCGCCTAGCCACTCCGTATTCGGATCGAAACCCTCCGATGTGGCAAGCGTATTAAACCAGTAAGGTGTAGTCATCGTTCTATAGCCCTACCCAATTGGAGCCATTGAAAACCTGGACCTCGTTCGTGTCGGTCGTGTAGATGACACGACCGACATCAGAACCCTCCGGGCGAGTATCGGGAGTTTGTGTAAACTTCTCCAGCACAATCTTAGGACTCGTGACAAACTGCGCAAGCCTTCTCTCTCGCACAGAGCCTCTGGGTATCCTCGGAGGATTTACCATTGTCGTGTCCTTGGTCCATCGAAACTATCCACCTCAATCCCCAGAAACTCCATGGAGAACTTCTGGCCGGAGGTGTTGTTCCTGACCCTTATGAAAATGTCATGCCCAATAACCCGAGCCCGATCACTCCGGTTACGACCAGCAGCAAACGTACCGTTGGCCTTACTC
>Ga0114903_1001049_pt1 | contig 12396 bp, 10 predicted proteins | sample MalvirDeepMed_s2_FD_87289 | JGI IMG/M metagenome (GOLD analysis project Ga0114903, IMG submission 87289) | Marine viral communities from the Global Malaspina Expedition - Malaspina viral metaG DeepMed_s2 | ecosystem: Environmental > Aquatic > Marine > Oceanic | place: Mediterranean Sea... | reverse complement strand
CGAACAGCAGCAGCATCAACAGCGTGGGTCGCTCGGCCAGCTTCGACTTGCACATCGCGTCATAGGCCAGCCAGCCGATGGTCAGCGAGCCGCCCGAGATCACGATGCCCTGCCACAGGGCAAGATCCGCCTTGGTCGGGTCGATCAGAAACAGGTTGCCGCCGACCCAGTAGATGATCATCAGCAGCGCCGCGCCCGAGAGCCACGTCGTGTAGCTCTGCCATTTGTGCCAGGTGAGATGCTCGGGCATCTCAGAGGGCGCCACGAGATACTTCACCGTGTGGTAGAAGCCGCCGCCATGCACCTCCCATTCCTCGCCATGGGCCCCGTCGGGAAGGGCGGGGTTGGGCTTGAGCATCAGGTCGAGCGCGATGAAGTAGAAGGAGGCGCCGATCCATGCCATGGCGGTGATGACATGCAGCCAACGGACGGAAAACGCGATCCAGTCCCAGATGATGGCAAAGTCGTACATGGTGTCCTCCGGGGCGTTGCGGGTCGCCGTGACAGTAGCGGACGCGCTTTTTCTTTGCTATTCGCAGGAAAGGCCAAGCAGCATCAAAATATTCAGAACAATGGTCCGGCCCTGCGCTGCCCGACCCTGAGGGATGTCGCTTTAAACAGAAAACCGGAAAGGTCGCCATGTCCTATTTCGACAATATCCGCACCTTTGTCCGTGTCTACGAATTGGGCAGCATGTCGGCTGCGGGGCGCGATCTGCGCATTTCCTCGGCGGTGACCTCCTCGCGGATCTCGCAGCTCGAAGAGCACCTGGGCGTGCGGCTGTTCCAGCGCACGACGCGCAGCCTGTCGCCCACCGAGCACGGGCAGAGTTTCTACCGCGGCGCGACGGAAATCCTCGCCGCGGTGGAGAGCGCCGAGGCACAGATCGTCAACGTGACCGAACATCTGAAGGGCGCGCTCTACGTGGCGGCGCCGTTGGGCGTCGGCCGGAGGTTGATCGCGCCGCAGGTGCCCCGGTTTCTGGCGGAATACCCGGATGTTTCGGTGCGTCTGCGGCTGACGGATCGCAAGGTGGATCTGACGACCGAAGGGCTCGACCTTGCCTTCTTTCTCGGCCAGCCCGAGGACAGCAACCTGCGCATCCGCAAGATCGCCGACGTGCCGCGGGTCCTGTGTGCCTCGCCCGAATATGTGGCGCGGCGCGGCATGCCCGAGGACGGCGACGCGCTGCTGGCGGAGCGGCACGAATGCATCAACCTGCGCTTTCCGGGCGCCGCGGAGTTCCAGTGGCGGCTTCTGACACCCGACGGCCCCAGGCGTTTTGCCGTCACGGGGCGCTACGAGTCGGATGACGGCGACGTTCTGACGGACTGGGCGCTTGGCGGGCACGGGATCGTGCTGAAGCCAGTCTTCGAGGTCGCCGAGCACCTCAAATCCGGCGCTTTGGTGCCGGTGGCGGAAAAGACGCCGCCCGAGGCGGTCCAGATGGCGTGTCTGTTCACCCACCGCAGGCGGCAGGATCCCAAGACGCGGATCTTCATGGAGTTCGTGATCGACCGGATCGGCGCGGCGTTCCGGCAGCCGGGCTAGGTGCCGCAGGTGGGCTCTCCTCGACAGTGGATGTTGAGACAGCCAGAGCGCCCGCAGATGCATTGGCTTGATTGCGCGGCCAAGGCCCGTTTCGCCGACTTGCCCTTTCCTGACCTTGGCACGCGCTCATCGGCAACAGGGTCTCAGACGGCACGCAGTCTCTTGGTCGGAGCATCGTCTGGGCGTCGTGTTCGCTGGCGCGTGGCCGATCGGTTCAGGCGAATCGCGATAAGCTCTATCATCTTAAAAATTATTCACGAAGCTCTGGATTATGCCCTCGCCTGATACCATCAACAACTGGACGACGGTTCCGATTACTCGGATCGAGGACCTCAGGGATGCGGTGCTTGGCGCCGGTCTCGATGCCACGCAGATGTCGCGTGGGACCCTTTCGGGCGGGATGGCCTTTGCCGAGCGCGACGGGATGGTCTACACCTCGGGGCTTGTCGGCGGACGGGTTGCTCTGAACGGGCCGCTTTCCGGCGACCGGATCACGCTCGGGGTCGGGATCGATCTGCCGGCCGGGACGCGGCATTGGCTGAACGAGGTCGGCACCGGCAATGTCGGCATCTACCTTCCCGGCGAGGAACACGACTCGATCTATGCGCCGGGATCGCTCTACGCCACGGTGACGCTGACGGCGGACCGCCTCGAGGAAGAAGCTGCCGAGCTTGACCTTGCACTCGATGAGCGGACCCTCGGAGGGACGGGTGTTCATCCACGCAAGCTGGCCCCCGAAACCCCGATCCGCCTGCGCGAGCAGTTCCAGTGCATTCATCGCGGCTGGCCCGTTCGCGGCGATCCCGCGCGCAGCATGCTTCATTCCCTGATCTGCCACCTCGCGCGACCGCCACGCAGGGTGAACGCCGGCACCGACCCCGGATGTCACGGTCGCATCGTCCGCCAAGCCCGCGTCTACATCGCCGAACACCTGTCGGAGCCGATCTCGGCTGATGCCATCGCCTCTGCGGCCGGCGCGTCGAGGAGGACCCTTTTCCGGGCATTTGCGGACGTGATGGACGAGACCCCGCGCAGCTACGTCCGCCGCCTGCGTCTGCACAGGATCCGGCGCGACCTTGCCGATCCGCCTGAGCGCGCCTGCACGATTGCCCTGATCGCGAACGATTGGGGGATGAGCGATCTTGGCCGGATGGCGGGCGCCTATCGCGAGCTCTTCGGCGAAAAGCCGAGCGAGACACTCCGGGCCGCCCGCGCGCCCAAACAGTAGAATTTTGGCACGAAACGCACAGACCGACGCTTTTCACCGTCTCATTATGGCACGAATTGATGTGCGGAGAGCGGCGTTTTGGTCTCGGAGACAGAGAACGGTTCAGGTGGCGGGACGTGGCAGCGCTTCCCCGTCCGTCGGATAGAGGATCTGCGGAACGCGGTTCTCGGCGGAAGGCTGGAAACCATGCAGCTGTCCGGGCCGCCGCTTCGCGGGAGCCTGGCGTTCAGTGCCAGAAGCGGCATCGTCATAAGCACCGGAATCATCGGCGGCATGGTGGGCCTGCGCGGGGTTCTGGCAAGGGATGCGGTGACCCTGTTGCTGTGCCTGACGCCGGGACACGGCTCGCGTCTTTGGTTCGACACGATCAGGCAAGGTGACACCGCAGCCGTCCCGCCCGATTGCGAAGTCGATGCGATCTTCTCGCCGCACACGGCCTACGTGGCTGTCACGCTTGCGCAGGATCGTCTGCGCAACGAGGTCACGCGATCCGGCCAGCGCATCGACCCGACGGCGTTCGGGTCCGCCAGATGCCGTGGTGCCCGCGTCCGGCCGCCGAAGCTTGAGGAGATCACCCGACAAGTCGCCCTCATCCACCGCGCGGCGTTTCACGAGGTCCAGCCAGGGTTCGGCAGCGCCCTTCCTGGTCTGCTTCTCGGCCAACTTGCCAGCCCGGAAACGGCGGCAGAGGTTTCAGGTCCGGGGCGGCGGGCGGAGGTCATCGGCACGGCTCGGGATTACATCCACGGCAACCTCGCAGCGCCGATCCGCACGTCCGATCTCGTGCGGGCGACGGGAGCGTCGGCACGGACCATCCACAGGTCATTCAGGGAGATCCTACATGACACCCCGCAGGGCTATGTTCGACGCGCGCGGCTGCATGCCGTCCGGCGCGATCTGCTGTCCCAATGGGAAACGACCGGCGGGATCGGCGAGGCGGCCGCACGGTGGGGCAGCGCCAGCGATCCCGGCCGTCTTGCCGCCAGGTACCTGGCCCTGTTTGGCGAGACGCCGAGCGAGACCCTCGCTGCGGCCCGCGAGCAAGCGCGCAGGCGGGAATGGATGTAGCTTCATATTGGCACGATTTACGTAGACGGGGCCGGGCGTGAGCATGTTAACGCTAGGTCAAAGTGCAATCGTTGCGCGATTCTTTAATGGGGTATACACGGAATGGTTCATCGAAATATCGTTCAAGGCGTTGTCGCGATCATGTTGATGGCCGGGCCTGCTGCGGCCCAGAGTAATTCTGCCGCCCAGGCAAACAATCCACTGGCCAGCACCACGGCGCTCAACTTCCAAAACCAGTACACGGGTGAGCTTTCCGGAACCGACCGGGACGCCAACCAGCTCTACCTGCGATATGCGCAACCGTTTTCCGCCTTTGGCGGCGAATGGCTGATGCGTGCCACCCTGCCGGTCAACACCTTTCCACAGGCCGACGGCGGAGATGAGACAGGCATCGGAGATTTCAACGTCTTCGCCGCCTACCTCTTCGACACGGGCAACCCGGCGATCAGCTTCGGCGTCGGGCCGCAGCTCAGCCTGCCGACGGCCACAGAGGACGCGCTCGGGTCCGAGAAGTGGTCCCTCGGCTTTGCCAACGTCCTCTTCAATGCGACGAACCCGAAATTCCAGTGGGGCTATCTGCTGACATGGCAGGCAAGTGTCGCGGGTGAGGAGGACCGCGCGGACGTGAACATCGGAGCCTTCCAGCCGTTCGGGTTCTACCAACTCGGCGAGGGTTGGTATCTGCGGTCGACCGGCACCTGGACCTACGATTTCGAGACCGACAACTACGCGGTCCCGGTCGGCTTCGGCGTCGGCAAGGTGACACAGACGGATTTCGCCACGGTCAACGCCTTTGTCGAGCCGCAGTACTCGATTGCGACCGAAGGAGACGGCCAGCCCGAATGGGGTGTCTTCGCGGGCATTAATTTTCAGTTTTGATAACAAGGGAGGAACTCATGAAGAGATTTCCAATACGTCTCCTCACGGGCGCGGTCTTGCTTTCCACGACGGCGCTGACGGCTGCCGCGCAAGAGGTCCCGCTCGAGAAGGCCACGCTGAGCGGCGACGAGACGATCACGACCCCTTACGGCGCGGTCACGCTCGAGGATTCCTATTTCGGCGAAGAGGCATCTCAGATGCTCTTCGACGCGATGGATCTGCAACGCGCCGCCCAAGCCTATATCTGGTCCACGCCACTTGTCAGCATGACAACCTGGCGAGACGCTCAGGGCGAAGCCTACGGCACGGACGTGCCGGGGGCCTTCGCGGTGCTGGAAACGCTGAAGGAGAAACGCGGCATCGTCACCGCCAACCTGACGACCCCCTACATCTTCAACTTCAGCGACCTGTCGGATGGTCCTTTGCAGATCGACTATCCAGCGGGCCAGACGGCCGGCGGCGTTCTGGACATGTGGCAGCGCCCCGTCTTTGATCTTGGCCTGACCGGGCCGGACAAGGGCGAAGGCGCGACCTATATCGTTGTCGGCCCCGAGGAGGATCCCTCTGACTACGAGGCGGATGGCGTCTACGTCTACCAGAGCGCCACGAACAACGTGCTGGTCGGCATCCGTATCCTCGACCCGGACCCGGCCTTCTATGACAGCTTCGTCTCTGACTACGCGATGGGCCCGACCGGTGAGACCAGCACGAGCGACTTCATCAAGGGACGGGACGTGGAATGGAGCGCGACGGCTCCGCGCGGCCTTGCCTATTGGGAGACGCTCGCCGGCATCGTCAACGAAGAACCCGTGCGCGAGATCGACAAGCCGTGGATGGCGATGATTGCCCCGCTCGGGATCGTCAAGGGACAGGACTTCGCCCCGACGGACCGGCAGCAGGAGATCCTGACGAAAGGCGCGGCGCTTGGCGAACTGATGGCCCGCAACCTCCAGGTGAACCCGCGCTATGCCGACGTCTGGTGGGACGGCACCTCCTGGTACAAGAGCTTCGATTTCCAGGTCGCGCAGGAGACCGACACGATCCAGCAGATCGACGAGCGCGCGACGTGGTTCTACGAGGCCGTGGCCTCGACGGAGGGCATGGTCAACCCACAGCCCGGTGAGGGCCAGGTTTACATGACCTCCAAGCGTGATCAGAATGGCGACATGCTCCGTGCCGATCGCAATTACATGCTGCATGTTCCAGCCGATGTTCCGGTGGGCCAGTTCTGGTCGGTCACGCTCTATAGCGAGGAAACCCGTCGCCCCTATGACAACGGCGGCACCGAGATCGCGGATGTGACTAAGGGCAGCCGGACCGAAAGCCTGCAGGTCAACGACGACGGAAGTGTTGACCTGTATTTCGGCCCCGATGCGCCGGAGGGGATGGAAAGCAACCACTTCAAGACCGTCGGCGACGATGGCTGGTTCGTATACTTCCGTCTCTACGCGCCCGGCGAAGCCTTCTTCGACAAGAGCTTCAAGCTCGATGATTTCCAGCGCGTCGAGTGACGCGCGCCCGCCCGCCGGCCACGCCGGCGGGCGCCTCCGAAGGCATTCAGGAGACAGCGATCATGAAACACCTTGTCAGAGCGGCCCTCTGGAGCAGCGCATTCTTCGCCGTGGCCGTGCCGGCCGCGGCGCAATCCGAGCGCATCCGGACCCTCGCCGACCTGCCCTTCGAGCAGAACCGCCCCACAGAGGAGACTGCACGAACGCTGATGGAAGAGCTGACCTTCCAACGCGCCACGCAGACCTATCTATGGGCGATGCCCCTGCTCAACACGATGGGCATGCGTGACGGCGCGGCCGAAGCCTTCGGCACTGGCTACAACGTCATGCCGATCTGGACCGAGCGGCTGGATGCAAAGACGCAGATCACCACGCCGAATTCCGACCTGATCTATGCCATGGTCTTCGCTGATCTGGGCGAGACCGGCCCTCTGGTCTTCGAGGCCCCGCCGAAGCTGCAGGGGATTATCCTGGACGCCTGGCAGCGCCCGGTCCCGGTCGATGGTGGAGAGTATTTCGGCGATCTCGGTCTGCCGGGCCCCGATGGCGGGGACGGTGGCAATTTCCTGATCGTGCCCCCCGGCTGGGACGGAGAGGTGCCCGAAGATCACTACGTTTACCGGTCGGGCACCAACAATGTCTTCTTCTTCCTGCGGTCCTTCTACCAGAGCCTCGACAATATCGAGCCCGCCTCGGAGCTTCTGAGGCAGTCGGTCATCTACCCGCTCGGGCAGAAGGACAGCGCGAAGCCGATGGAGTTCCCGGACGCCGCCGGCGGGGCCTACAACATGCTGCCGCGGTCCGACGCGACGGCGTTCGAGCAGCTCAAGTACCTCGTCGACACCGAAGGCGAAAACCTTGCCGGCGCGGACTGGCTGGGCATGCTCGAGGGGATCGACATCGCGTCCGACCGCAACTTCGGCCCGGATGACACGACCCGCGCGATCCTCGATGCGGCGGCGCGGACGGCCTACAAGACCAGCCGGGTGATTGGCTTCCAGCATGGACTGAACGGCGCGGATTTCCGTGTCTACGACGACCGCCAATGGCTGAACCCGGTGAACAACCTGACCGCGCGCTGGCCTGACGTGCCTGTCGGGCTTGACTGGATGGCCGCGGACGCGGGCTACCGCGAGCTCGACGCCAGGGCGTGGTTCTTCACCGACTACTTCTCGATCAGTCCGGGCATGGTGTCGATGACACCCGGCAAGGGCGCCTATTACATGATCGGTTTCGAGGACGCCGACGGCGATCCGCTGGTCGGCGACCAAAGCTACACGCTCGACCTTCCGCCCGACATCCCGGCGGAGCTGTTCTGGTCGGTGACGCTCTACGAGGCGGAGAACGCGTCGGGGCTCGACAACGGACAGCCGTTTCCCTCGCTCGGCAAGCTCGATGAACCGGAGCAGAACGAGGATGGCAGCACGACGCTTCATATCGGCCCGCAAGCGCCGGAAGGTCGGGAAGGCAACTGGCTTGCGACGGCGCCGGACCGGGGGTTCTTCGCGATCCTGCGTCTTTACGCCCCGTCGCAACCGGCGCTCGACGGAAGCTGGAAGCCGGGCGACATCGTGAAAGCCGAATGATTGCAGATCCGCGTGCCCCATGGGGAAAGGACATGACATGAAACGACTTATTCTGAGCATTGCACTGGCCTGCGGGGTGGGTGTCGCGACCGCTCCGTCACCGGCGGCGGCGCAAGACGGCGCAGTTGATACGGGGGTGGGCGAGAACGGCATTGCGCTCCCTTCAAGCCCCGTTTTCATCGAAGATGGCGGGGAGCCGGTGACCATGGAGAACGTGGTGCGCGCGGAAACCGCCAAGTATCTCGCGGCGGAGACCATCACCACCGGTGCCAACACGTTCAGGCACGAAAGGGAGGGGATTGACCTCGACGACCAGACCGTCATCCGGTCGAATTTCGACCTGGTCTATTCCTACGGCGTCTGGGATGTCAGCGAGGGACTGACAATCGAGGTGCCCGACTACGACCTTCTGCACCTCGTGCAGGTGCTGGACGAAAACTCCGTCACGATCGGCGTTGCCTATCCCGGCGACACGCTCGAGATCGGCCCCGACGACGTCACTCACGGCAATCATGTCTATCTCTTCATGCGAACCCAGCCCCGGGACCGGACGGAGGCCGGGATGAACGAGATGCGTGAGCGGCAGGACGCAGTGACCGTGACCGCCGGGTCGAATGCGCCCTACAAGCCCGACGTGCAGTACGATCTCGCCAGCTTCAACGCGTTGCGCAACGACCTGATCCGGCGCGCACCGACGGAAGCGGTCATCGAGGAGGGCTTCGTCGATGATATCGAAGACATTTCCGAGCCGCAGTTCCAACTGACAAATCTCGCCGGATGGGGCGGTTTGCCGGCCCGGCACGCCTTCTACTTCGTCGTGCTCCCAGGCGATGAGGGCGCGGCAGGTGGCAAGACGGCGAGCGTCACCTTCGAGGCGCCCGATCTCCGCTACGACGACGCCGGCTATTGGTCACTGACCTTCTACAACGCCGATGGCTGGGTCGAGACCGATCCCTTCGTCGTCAACAGCCGCACAGCCGAGACCAACGAGGACGGAAGCGTTACGATCACCGTCAACGGCGGCCCGGACGCGATCAACAACGTCGAGGCGCCAGAGAATTGGAATGCCCTGTTCCGGAACTATCTGCCGGTGTCGGTCGACGAGATCGTGAGCTTTCGCGACGACTTCAACGAGAACCAAAAGGTGCTTTCCAAGCCGTAGTCCTGGTCCGGGCCGGCACGGCGGTAAACGCGGTGCTACGGCCCGCTGGGGGCCCTTCACTCGCGGCAGAAATGCTGCGCAGGCGAAAGACTGAGGAGCCCCGCAAAGCAGGCACGGATGCGGAGGGCGCCGAAGGTCCGGTTTGGCTCTGACCTGCCCGGCAGCGGGGGCAATGCTGCTCGGCATTGCCTCGCGAGCGAGGCTTGGGAGGCCAAGGGGCGAGACGCCTTCGGATGGCATTCGCGCGTGCATCGCCGCCCCGCACCGAGGCAAACAGCCGCGCGTGCCGCGTTTCAGCTGCCCCGGTAGGTGCTCATGCCGTAGGCCGAGAGCAGTAGCGGCACGTGGTAGTGGGCCTCGGCATCCGACATGCCGAAGCGGATCGGCACCTGATCCAGGAACAGGATGTCCCCTTCCGCCTGACCGGTCGCCCGCAGGTAGTCGCCCGCGAAGAAGACCAGCTCGAAGGTGCCGGTCTCGAAGCTTTCGGCGGGCAGGATCGGGGCGTCCGTGCGGCCATCCGCGTTCGTCACCGTCTCTGCGATCTTTTTGTGCGAATTGCCCGAGACACGGTAGAGCGCGATGTGGACGCCTTCTGCCGGGCAGCCGCGCGCCGTATCAAGGACGTGTGTGGTCAGATATCCGCTCATGTCTCGATCTCCAGATGGGTTTGCCTCTTCATACGCGCCGCGCCGCGGGCCGCAAAGGCGCTGTCATTTGAGGCACCTTCGCATTCTTTTTGATAATGCCTTCGACTTTTCTGGAATATGACATGATGAAACCGGAGGTGAGAGACTTGCAGCGTTATCCCAGAGACATGGCGGGCTACGGCCCCCGCATCCCGCAGGCGAACTGGCCCGGCGGCGCGAAGATCGCCGTGCAGATTGTGCTGAACTACGAAGAAGGCGGCGAGAACAATATCCTGCACGGGGATGCGGCGTCCGAGGGCTTTCTCTCCGAGATCACCGGCGCGCAGCCCTGGCCCGGTCAGCGGCACTGGAACATGGAAACGATCTACGAGTACGGCAGCCGCGCCGGGTTCTGGCGGGTCCACGCCTTGCTGAAGGACATCCCCGTCACCGTCTACGGCGTCGCCACCGCGCTGGCCCGCGCGCCCGAGCAGGTGAAGGCGATGAAGGATGCGGGCTGGGAGATCGCGTCGCACGGCCTCAAGTGGGTCGAGCACAAGGACATGCCCGCCGAGGAAGAACGCGCGCAGATCCGCGAGGCGATCCGCCTGCACACCGAAGTGGTGGGGACGCCGCCGCGCGGGTGGTACACCGGGCGCTGCTCGATGAACACGATCCCCTTGGCCGCGGAAGAAGGCGAGCTTGCCTATATTGCCGACAGCTATTCCGACGACCTGCCGTACTGGACGCGTGCTGGCGGCAAGGACCAGCTGATCGTACCTTACACCATGGATTGCAACGACATGCGCTTCGCCATCCAGGCGGGCTACACCCGAGGCGATGATTTCGAGGCGATGATCCGCGATGCCTTTGACGTGCTCTACGCCGAAGGCCAGGCGGGTGCGCCCAAGATGATGTCGATCGGGTTGCATTGCCGCCTGATCGGGCGCCCGAGCCGGATGGCCGCTCTGAAGCGCGTGATGGACTATATGCAGGGGCATGAGGGCGTCTGGTTCGCCACCCGCGAGCAGATCGCCGACCACTGGGCCGCCGAGCATCCGGCGCCCTCGGGCGTGACGCCCTCGCAGATGGACCGTGAGCGCTTCGTGGCCGAATTCGGCGGCATCTTCGAGCACAGCCCGTGGATCGCCGAGGGCGCGCACGCGCTGGAGCTTGGCACCTATAGCGACAGTGCGGCGGGGGTGCACAATGCCCTCGCGCGGGTTTTCCGGTCGGCCAGCGAGGATCAGAGGCTGGGCGTGCTGACCGCGCACCCGGACCTTGCGGGTAAACTCGCCGCCGCCGGACGGCTGACAGCCGAGTCGACCTCTGAGCAGGCGGGCGCAGGGCTGGACCTGCTGACCGATGAGGAGCGCGAGACGTTTCAGCGGCTGAACAGCGACTATGTCGACCGGCACGGTTTTCCCTTCATCATCGCGGTGAAGGACAACACCAAGGCCAGTATCCTCGACGCCTTCCACCGCCGCATCGGCAACGACCGCGCCACCGAATTCGCCGAGGCCTGCCGTCAGGTCGAACGCATCGCCGAGCTTCGCCTGATCGAGAAGCTGGGCGCGTGAGCACGGTCCGGATCCAGCCCCTGACGCCCGAGGCCTTTGCCCCCTACGGCGAGGTTCTCGAGACCGAGGGCGCGCCCGACAAGCTGATCAATCGGGGCCTGTGCGGTCGTTACCATGACCGCGCCACGCTGGAGTTCACACAAGGGGGCAGCGCCGGCATCAGCCTGTTCAAGGCAGAGCTGCGCGCGCTTCCCTACACGCTCGATATGATGGAGCGGCACCCGCTCGGCTCTCAGGCTTTCCTGCCGATGTCGATGGACGCGTTTCTGGTCATCGTCGCGCCGGGTGATGCCGGAAAACCGGGCACGCCGCGTGCATTCCGCACCGCCCCTGGGCAGGGGGTCAATTTCTACCGAAACACGTGGCACGGGGTTTTGACCCCGCTGTCCGGTCCGGGCCTGTTTGCCGTGGTCGACCGGATCGGCGGGGGGGAGAACCTGCAGGAGCACTGGTTCGGCCACGCCTACACGATCGACGCCTGACCGGGCGACAACCAATGGGCCGTCGGAAGAGGAGCCGGCACCCGCACGCCAGAGGGAGGAAAGACGCATGGCAGACACATCCATCGGGACACCCGAGCAACTCCGGGACCCGAATTACACCCCGCCGATGATCAAGGCGGTGCCGCTGGGCATCCAGCACGTGCTGGCCATGTTCGTCTCGAACGTGACCCCCGCGATCATCGTCTGCGGGGCGGCGGGATTTGGCTTCGGATCGAACAGTCCGGACTTTCCGCAGATGATCTACATGATCCAGATGTCGATGTTCTTCGCCGGCATCGCCACGCTGTTCCAGTCCATCGGGATCGGGCCGGTGGGCGCGCGCCTGCCGATCGTGCAGGGCACGTCCTTCGCCTTCATCCCGATCATGATCCCGCTGGTCGCCGGCAAGGGCGTCGATGCCATCGCGGTGCTGATGGGCGGCATCGTGGCGGGCGGTTTGTTCCACGCCGTGCTCGGCGTCTTCATCGGGCGCCTGCGCTTTGCCCTGCCGCCGCTGGTGACCGGGCTCGTGGTCACCATGATCGGTCTCGCGCTCGTGAAGGTCGGCATCCAGTACGCCGCCGGAGGGGTGCCCGCCATCGGCACGCCGGAATATGGCTCGGGGCTGAACTGGCTTATGGCCGGAACGGTGATCGTGGTGACGCTGGGGCTGAAGTTTTTCGCCCGCGGGATGCTGTCAGTCTCGGCGGTTCTGGTGGG
>Ga0114903_1001046_pt1 | contig 12440 bp, 12 predicted proteins | sample MalvirDeepMed_s2_FD_87289 | JGI IMG/M metagenome (GOLD analysis project Ga0114903, IMG submission 87289) | Marine viral communities from the Global Malaspina Expedition - Malaspina viral metaG DeepMed_s2 | ecosystem: Environmental > Aquatic > Marine > Oceanic | place: Mediterranean Sea... | reverse complement strand
TGGCTGTCGTTCCTGATATTAAGTCTGCTCCTGAAGGATTGAAGGATCTGGTGGGGGATGTTTTATTCCCCGCGTTGTTTGAGTATTCCCAGGAGGGGGAAGGCTACAGCGTTGACAGGTCCGTGGCGTTCTGCTCGGTTGTCAATGCGTGGTCCGTTATGATGCTGGGGGATTACTTCCGCGAGTCCGGGGGCGTGGAGAGAGGACTGTTGGAGCTTAGAAACCTGACGGAACAGGTTATTAATGAAATCCGGGCACACCACAAGGCAAGGCTCCATTGAAGGAACTTTTTGATGAATACTGGAAGTACAGAGTTGACAGAGTTGTCGAAAAGTTTAAAGATACCTATCCTTACAACCCTGGCAAAATTAAGGACATCGAGGTACAGAGTTATGGAAGATGGTTCTCAATACAGATGCGTGAAAAGGACATACAAGCACATTGAAGACGACAGGGAATGGGAGGAAACCCTCTATGAACTGGCGGAATTGTGCGAAGACGGGTCCTACAACTCAATCGGTAACGCCCCTGACAGCGAAAACTCAAAAGAAGACCTCGCCGAATGGCTGAGAATAGCTGCTTCCGAAGTGAATGAGGGAAGTATTATCGAGGAAGACGAAATCATCACCATAGATCACAGAAAATGATCAGACGGTTTATTAAATGGCTCAAAGGGAAACCTGTGCCGAAGTATCTTGGTGGCAAGGAATGATCACCCTCTATTTTGTTTCCGCTCTTATTCTGACGCACACGGTTCCTCCGGTCGGATGGCTCGTCTACACCGAATCGTATTCCGATATCAAGGTCTGTGAGAGGCATGTCAGGAAGAACCGTGATTCCATCGTTCTCAGTGTGGGGAACTACATGGGAAAGAAGCTCATCGAAATAAAGGACATCCGGTGTCTGACAATGGAGGATGCTACCCGGAAAAACACGGCTCTGGGCCACTGATATGAATTGTCCCAGCAAGCCTAGAGGCTAATGTATGAATATTATTTCTCTGGGTGCGGGAGTGCAAAGTTCGGTCATGGCTCTGATGGCAGCGCATGGTGAGTTGCCTCGCCCAGATTGCGCCATATTTGCTGACACCCAATGGGAACCTCAATATGTCTACCATCACTTGGATTGGTTAGAGACACACTTGCCGTTCCCAGTTCATCGGGTATCCAAGGGAGATATTCGGAGTGCAGCAGTTTCTGGTGGTTTTTCAGAAATCCCGTTTTTTGGGTTAGAGGGCAACAAAAAAACAATGGGGCGTAGGCAATGCACATTTGATTTTAAAATCAACCCAATCCGACAAAAACTCAGAGAGTTACTTGGTTTAAAAAAAGGCGAAAGAGCGAAGGGGATAAAAGTTAATACATGGATAGGAATTTCAACTGATGAAGCTGGGCGTATGAAGCCGTCACGAGATCCTTGGAATAATAATGTGTGGCCGCTAATTGAAAAAAATATGTCCCGACAAGATTGTTTGAGGTGGTTTGAAAAGCATTACCCAAATCGTGTTTTAGCAAAATCAGCCTGTATTGGTTGCCCATTTCACAATGATAGGGATTGGCGTGAAATGAAAATCAATGATCCAAGGTCTTTTGTTGACGCCGTAAAATTTGACATCGAGATAAGAACATCAGGGTCAACAGGGGCGCAACAGTTCGTTCACGCAAGTCGCAAACCTTTAGGCGAGGTGGACTTCCGCAACCTGGAAGATAAGGGACAAATAAATATGTTCAACAATGAGTGCGAGGGAATGTGCGGAGTATGATTGATATTTCAGAACAGTCCCAGCAAGCATATCAGTGGGCGACACTGATATGAATTGTCCCAAATGTGAGGGAAGGGGTCAGATCCCCGTTTTTCTGATGGAACATGCCCATGTCGAGGGTGCGGATGGCAACCGCATGGTCCCTTGCGATTTTGAAGGGTGTCATTGCGGTCAGGTTCATTGCTGTGACGGGGACATGTCAAATGGATCTGACGATTGATTATACGCCGTCTGAACGGCAGAAGGTCATGCACGGCACCATTGCCACACAGATCTTCTACGGCGGTGCGGCAGGAGGAGGGAAAAGCAGGGCCATAAGAGCGGAGGCACTGGCTCTCTGTCTCGCCAACCCAGGTCTTGAAGCCTATCTCTTCCGCAGGACCAACAAGGAACTCGAAGACAACCACATAAGACCGTTTATGAAGGAAGTCCCCCAGACACTTCCCAACGACGAGAAACTCTATACTTACAGTGCGGAAAAGAAACGTGTGCAATTCCAGAACGGAAGTGCGGTCAACTTCTGCTATTGCGAGAACGAGAACGATGTAACCCGCTACCAGGGAGCGGAGATGCACGTTCTTCTGGTTGATGAAGCCTCCCACCTTACCGAATACCAGTTAACCTACCTGAGAACCCGTGTCAGGCTTGGATCATGGACTCCAAGTGACGATTACAAAGAGTATCTCCCCAAGATTATCTTCGCATCCAACCCCGGAAACGTGGGGCACAGCTTTCTGAAACTTAATTTCGTCAATGCGGCCCCGCGTGAAACATTGTTTTACGACAAATCCACCTCCGTTGACGAATATCCCGGCCATCTTTCCATCTACATTCCGGCGACAATGGAGGACAACCCCTATCTTGAGACATCCTACGCCGGACAGTTCTCCGCTTTGGAACCGGAACTCGCAAGAGCTTTAAGGGAAGGGGACTGGGATGCCGTCGTCGGGAAGGCCGTCCACAATCTCGACAGAACAAAACACCTTCTAAGGACGTTTGACCCGCCCCGGCACTGGACGAAGTTCATGTGCATAGACTGGGGAACAGCGATGCCCTTCAGTGTGGGATGGTACTGTGTTTCCGAAGGGGGTGAACTGGCGGCAAAGAACGGAATGCCGGAAATATGGCTTCCTGAAGGAGCTATTATCCGCTACAGGGAGTGGTACGGGTGGAACGGACGCCCCAACAAGGGGTGCCGTCTTGATTCCCAGTCCGTGGCAAGGAAAATACTCGACATGGAGAAGAAAAAGGACGAAATCATGGACTATCGCGTGGGGGACTCCCAGATGTGGGCGCAGTTCGACGGCCCCTCCCCGCAGGAGAACATGAGAAGGGCTACGGACGGCTATTTTATCCTCAGAAGAAGCAAGAAAGACCGCCAGAGAAACTATTCGGAAATTGTCTCAAGGCTGGCGGGAAACCCCGACTACAGGGATGACGGGGAGGAGGATATCCCGATGTTTTTCGTCACCGAAAACTGCACCCATTTCTGGAGAACCGTCCCCACCCTTGTCCTGGACGAGAATGATCCGGAAAAGGGACCCAATTCAAACCAGGAAGACCACATCTACGATGAAATTGCCTACGCTCTCAGATCGCGTCCTTATATAAATACGGAAGATACGAGATGGCAGCAGGAATGGGGCGAGGAAATGCGTAAAGCAATAAAAAAATCCGTAGACCCCTATGCTACGCAATAATGTTTCAAAAAACGATTATTTTTTGTAACGTTCTTTTGACAGCATAAAATGTTCCTGTTATGTTCCTCGTGTGATTAAGTGTTACACGACGGAACACTGGATCTCCCGCACGATAATGCCAGCTTTCGCAGAGGGCTGCGGAGGCCAGGTGGTTCCCCCGGTCACTCTTCTGGAGGGTCCGGCGGCTATGTACGGCGTTCTCAGGGGATGCGGGGAAGTTATCAGGAACTGTGTCGATGTGGGAAGAGACTACTGGTATATAGACCACGGATACACCAACCCCAGTCAGCACACCAAGGGAGAATTTGCCGGAAACTACCGTGTTGTTTTTAACGGCAGACAGGCAAAACCCGGAGAATCGGACGGGAGAAGGTTCAAGGCGGAAATAAGACCGTGGAAACGGCGGGGAAAGCACATACTTGTTATCCCCCTGACAAAGGCTGTCTCTGATTTTTACAACATGCCGCAGCGCGACTGGCTTGAAACCGTCATTCGTGAGGTTGCCACCTATACGGATCGTCCCATAAGAATAAAGGAAAAGGGAGAGGGAAACATCCATCAGTCGTTAAAGGACTGCTGGTGTCTTGTCACGCACAGTTCCAACACGGCAGTCGATGCCCTGCTCGAAGGCGTCCCCGTGATTACCCTGGGAGAATCGGCAGTCTCAGATTTATCGTGGAAATTCGGGCATATAGAAAATCCGTACTGGCCGGACAGGGAACCCGTACTGTGGGGACTCGCCGATAACCAGTTTACGCTTGCAGAGATGAGGTCCGGCCTATGCGCGGAAATGATGAAAATTGCCGGATAAAAACAAATTATGGTATCTCAAGTGGGCATCGTCGATTATATTGCTGGTCGCCATGACGTTTACGGCACAGAACATATTTCCTTTCAATCTGTATCTCCATGTCCTTGGCACAATAGGGTGGCTGGTCGTGTCGATGGTGTGGAATGACCGTGCCCTTATCGTGGTCAACAGTGTTGCTCTTTCCATTTTTGCCAACGGAATATTATCAAGCTGGGGTGAAGCATGATCAGATGTTATGTCGGATATGACCCAAGGGACGACAATGCCTACAAGGTCTGCACCAGAAGTCTCAGGAAGAACGCTTCCGTTCCGGTCGAGATCATCCCTCTCTACGACTGGGAACTGAGAAAGAAGGGGATCTATTACCGGGGATACCGTATGGACGGCAGTGGACAGATGTACGACGACAAGGATAACAGGCCGTTCTCCACGCAGTTTTCCTTTACCCGGTTTACCGTTCCCCTGCTGGAGGATTACGGGTCCGAATGGGTGATGTTCATGGATGCCGACATGATGTGGAGATCCGATATCGCGGAACTGTGGGACCTTATAGACAGGGACAAGGGTCTGATGTGCGTCCACCACAACCAGGAAGTCAAGGAAGGGACGAAGATGGACGGGGTTATCCAGGGGCCGAATACACACGGCAGGAAGAACTGGTCGTCACTGATGCTCATAAATCCGGAAAAATCAAGGGATCTTACCATCTATTGTGCCAACAACATGTCGGGAGAATGGCTGCATTCCCTTGTCTGGATGAGAGAGGAAGACATCGGGGAACTTCCTGAAGAATGGAATTATCTTGTCGGGTATTCAAACCCCGACATAAACCCGAAAATAGTCCACCACACACTGGGGACGCCGGACATGAGAATGAAGTGTTCTACGGAATACCAGGAAGAATGGTGGTCCTATCTCGATAACAAGGGAGACATCAGGTGAAAGACAACATTATTGAACTGAACAGACTTCCGACCACCCCACAGGGAATTCTCTGCCGATTACAGAGACACGAAGACGAGATCGAGGATCTGGTTTGTGTTATCGCATGGAAGTCGGGGGTAACGGATATCGCCCACAGTGAAGTAAAACTGGGGGAACTCCTCATAGCATCGAGAATACTGGAGAACTACGTCGATTCGGAAGTCATGCGGGGAACGGGGAATGACTGATTACAAAACGGGTCTGAAGCCTGAAATGAAAGACAAGATAAACAATCTTTGCAATAATTTCCGGTATGTTTCCGAGGAGCTTGGAACATTAAGCGAGATCCAGAGGGACCTGACAAGAAAACTGGACAAACTGAAAGAGGATGTTGATGACTTTTAATCCGGCAATGTCGAAAACCGTTGTCCATGTCAGGAAACACCTTCCTGAGAAGGCAAGTGTTATCGAAATGGGATCTCAAAGCCTGACGGTAAAGTTCAAGGACAGGGAAAGCATAGAAACCGTCGAGGATTTCTACAGGGAACTGGGGTTCGACAAGTACGACTCTATGGACGCCAACAACAACGGGACCGTTCTCGTAAACCTTAACTACAGCCTCGATCCCGGTTGCCCCCAGTACGATCTGGTGACGAACAACGGAACCGGAGAACACATCTTCAACCAGTACGCCGTGTTCCACAACATGCACTATCTCTGCAAGGCAGGGGGTTTTATGATCCACGTTCTGCCGTGGATTAACTGGCAGAACCACGGGTTTTATAATTTCCACCCGGTTTTATTCGATGATCTGGCAAGGGCCAACAGATACCACAGGGTTATGACGGTTGCCTGTGACAGAAACGGCGAGAATATGTTCGAGCCGGGGGTGGATGAAATAAAGAACCCGGAAGGGACGGATGTTAACTATTTCGTTATATCTGTTCTACAGAAGAAATACGACAGCACGTTCTGTATGCCCCTTCAGTCGAAGTACGATCCTCCCGTAGACCCGTTGTCTCTCAAGGACGGGTTTATCTGGCCGGACAGCATAGAGACAGATCCCTTCCCCCATTTCGTGGCAAAGCTGGAGGACGATCTCTATCAGCAGCTTGATGATGAATGGCCCGGTAATTATGAATATTTTTCCGCCATGAAACAGAAGGAGGACCAGAACATCCTCAAACAGTATCCGGCGAGGAAGGCCCTGTTTGAACACGTTCTGACCCCCTTATGGAAAGCATTCATGGAATACACGACTTCAGGGCATTTTTTCCAGGAAGTCGTCAAGACGTTTTCCCCCCACATTCAGGGGATGTATCCCATCACGCAGCTTCCCCTCGAAACGGGAATAAGGGGCCTCGATGACAAACCTTTTATACTCGATTCTCAACTCGCTATTAATACTCCTGTTTCTCGCAGGTCTAGTGTCAGGGGTCCTCATATTGACGATCCTCGTGAGCTTTTCGCTGGTCTTCTCTACATGCCGCCGGAGGGTTACAACTCAGGCGGGGATCTCGAACTCTATAAATGGAAAGGAAAGAGGAAGTTTGCCGGGAGAAAAAACATGGAGAAGAAGAACGAATGCCCCAGGAACACGGTCGAAAAAGTTAAAACAATAGAATACAAACCGAATACCATGTTTTTCTTCATTAATTCCCTGAATTCCATACACGGTGTTTCCCGCAGGGACGCTACGAACCAGTACCGCAGATATGTGAATATTCTGGCGGAAACCGAAAAACCCCTGTTCGAGGCCGAATAATGTACGAAACTGTCACCACATTTTCCCTTGCCGGGTGGGACCAGTACGGCAAGAGGTTTCTCGATTCCTACTGCAAATACTGGGAGTACCCCATCCATGTATACTGGGAGGGGGAAGATCACCCGCAGGGTTATACGAAGCAGGTCATCTGGCACAACCTGTCGCAGGACAAACAGAGGGATGCGTTTCTCGAAAAGTACGCCGATAAACACAGTAAGGACTATCGCTTTAATGCGACAAAGTTCTGTCATAAGGTTTTTGCCTTTACGGACCCGAAGCGGAAAAGCCGGAAGACAACCCAATACTGGTTGTGGCTTGATGCAGATATTGAAACAACAGAAAAAGTCACAGATGAATTTATGGAAAGTCTTACCCCTCCCGGTTTCGCGGGGTCTTATCTTGGCAGGAAAGACTGGCACCATTCGGAACTGGGATTCCTTCCCGTCCACAAGTCGGCATGGTCGTATCTCAGGGAAATAAGGAAGATATATACTTCCGGCAAACTCTTCGGGTACGAAGAATGGCATGACTCCTACATATTCGACCAGATAAAGGACAAGCACGGATGGTGGTACAATGTTTCCCAGGATGTTCCGGGGATGCACGTCTGGGACGACTGTCCTCTTGGGGGTGTTATGATCCACAAGAAAGGGCCGTTAAGAAAAGAAGGACTGATGTCGAATGAACCCGGCTATGCTTCCCAGAAAGAAGCTGTCGGAAACATCGAGGGCGATAATCTCATCGTCAAGACCAAAAACTGTGTCCCCGACGAAAGAATACAGGCCAACATTCACTACTCGTCCACCTTCACCAACAGGGAAGTGCAGTTATGCGAAGTCATCCCGGAAGCCGTCTGTGTCCTTGTTTCCGCAGGTCCCAGTCTGGAGTCCCAGCTTGAACACATCCGCGAACTGTCGGAAAAGCCGAACCATCACGTTGTTGCGGTAAAACATGCCCTCAACACCCTGATCGAGGCGGGTATCCGGGTGTGGGGGTGTATTCTTCTCGATCCAAGACCCCATGTTGCCGACTTTATCCCGGAAGGACCCGAAGAGACAATTTACCTTGTTGCCAGTATGTGCCACCCGGTGGTATTTGACAGGCTAAAGGAGAAATGCTACTATATTTACCACGCTCATGTAGGTGCAGGAGAATCAGAAATCCTTGCTGACCGTTTGGGCACAGAAACATTTATGATCTCCGGAGGCTGCTCCACCGCAATGCGCGGTATCGGAGTTATGAGATGCCTCGGTTTCCGACAATTCAGACTTTTTGCCTACGACTGTTGTTATTTCGAGCCGCCGGAAAATCCGGAAGAACTCGACAAGTACGGTAATGACAAATTCTTTGAAATAGACATTGAGGGCAGAAAATTCTGGTCGGACGCTGAGAAGGTGGCTCAAGCACAGGACTTCCAGAATATCATGTCGTCTATGGATGACATGAATATAGAAGTCTACGGGCCGGGGGTTATACCTCATATCTGGAACCAGAAAAGAAAAATATTACCCCGCTTCACGGACATTATTATAAGTGGCTGACACATATATCCATCCGGAATTAAGAAATCTGGCGGCTGATCTCGAAGAGGGTGAACTGAGCGAGATCGGCTCCTCTGTTTTAAGCGATTACGAAAGTGATCTTGAATCCCGTACCGAATGGGACCAGATGCACTCGCAATGGCTCCGCATGTACTTCCAAAAAGACCTTCCCACAAACCCCCCGTGGGACGGATCTTCACAGGAATCCCTTCCGCTTTTGTCGGAATCCTGCACACAGTTCTCTTCCAGGGCTATCCAGGCCATGTTTTCTTCCCGCAAGGTCATAAAGGCCATGCCTCTGGGAAGGGTTGATTCAGGAGCCAGATCCCGCGCCAAACGCATCGAGGAACACATGGCGTTCCAGCTTATGGACAAGATGCGCGGCTATAAAAGAGGCAAGAGAAGAATGCTTCTTTCCGTGGCTCTTCACGGTTCCCATTTTACCAAGGCTTACTTCGATCCTCTGAACGACATGAATGTCGTGGAAAACATACGGGCTACGGATGTTGCCATTCCTTACGGAACAGGGCCAAGGGATATAGAGGATGTCCCCAGGATTACGCATCGAATCCCCATGCCCATGCACAAGGCGAAGAAACTTTACGAAGCGGATTATTTTTCCGAAGAACCCGTTCCCTACGAGAAGGATGAGATAGCCAGGGAACAGGATCAGGCTCACGACGATGCACAGGGTTTACAGCCGTCCTCAAGGCACGACAAGCGGGAAGCCCTTATTCTTGAGCAGCACACATGGTTTGACCTTGATGACGACGGTGTTGATGAACCGTATATTTTTACCGTTGATGCACAAAACGGTAATGTTCTAAGAGTTTCCATTCGTTGGGAAACCGACGAAGCGGGGGACCCGATAGACGACCAAAATCCCGTAAACTGTTTCACGCATTATGTTTACATGGAAAATCCAGACGGGTTTTACGGCCTTGGTCACGGGCACCTGATTTCCCAGCTTAACGCCAGTGTGAACAAGTTACTCAGACAGATGGTGGATGCGGGGACACTCTCGACGGTGGGAAACAACTCAGGTTTTATATCTGAGCAGATAGCCGGACCAGCCGGGGGAGATATAGAGTTTTCCCTTGGGAAGTTTAAAAAGGTTCCTGCTTCCGCAGAGGAAATGGGGAGGGGAATACACCAGTTCAAGTTCCCCGGACCTTCTGCTGTCCATCCACAGGCAATACAGCTTCTTCTCGCAAGATCAGACAGACTGGCTTCCGCAACAGAAGCGATTACCGGGCAGACGGAAAAGGTCATGCAGCCGACAACGGTAATGGCTCTTATCGAACAGGGATTGCAGGTATTTTCCTCTGTTTACGACACTCTGAGTGATGCGTGGACCGAAGAACTGATGAAACTCTACAGGCTTAACTACAAGCACATGGACCCTGAAGAGTGGTTTACCGTCTTCGACGTTGAAGGCTCGGAACAGGAATTACACGCGGCACGGGAGGATTATGCCCCTGATTTCCAGGTCAAGCCGTTCACGGACCCGAAACAGGCGACATCACAGCAGAAACTGCAAAAAGCACAGATTGCCTATCAGACGGCAATGCAGAGTCCTCTGGTGATGAATTCTCCGCAGCACATCTACAATAATGTCAGAATGTTCATGGAGGAAATGGATATAGAGGATATTGATTCCCGTGTTCCCAATCCGATGCAGGGTATCCCGCGCAATGATGATCCCTATCAGGAAAACATGATGGCGATGATGGATACGCCGATGATACCGATGGCCTATCCGGATCAGGATCACATCTCCCATATGAGGGCGCACATGGAACAGCTTTCGGGAAAGACCATATCCCCGTTTGGACAGATGCTTTTGGAAAACCACATTGGATCTCACAGGAGATTGTTGAATGGATCGACTGGCGGTCAAGGACTGGCTCCGGGACCCGGTAACGAAATGGGCGTTGGAGCAAGCCCAATGGCGGTTCAACCCGGAGCAGAGATGGGGGAGGGCCTCCTCACTGGAGGAAGTGAAGCAACTGTTGGGACAGAAACAGGTCCTGGAGTTTCTCCGGGAACTGCCGGAGCATTCTGAGTATTACGGGGGGGATAAGAAATGAAAACGGAACAGCTAGCGGAATATGATCCTAGCATATACACGAACCTGGAACGTGCCAAAACCTCCGGTGAGACAAAGACCGCTTACCAGAAGGCAATAAACAAACTCAACGACCAACAGAAGAAGAATGGCGCACGCCGCAGGATGACCTTGCAGGACGTAATGAAGGCTCCTGCCCACATTAACAGAAGAGAGCAACAGGCTCTCGGTGTCCCCGCCGCACCTTTCCCCGGTAATCGCGGCGACAACCTCATGGCAATGCTTACCCCCAGTCAGATGGGCGGGTTAAAAAGAGCGGGTGGCGCAGGAACCACAAACCCCGCGACAGGTGCCCGTCAGTTCTTTTTCGCAGATCAAGGTGATTATGGCGGTGATGATTTTGTGGGTGCAGATTACGCAGGATTTGGAGCAGAGGGAGGATTTGGACCTGATGTATCAGCACCGACCGTAAGCTACGACTATGGAGAAACCGATGAAGATTTTGGCCTCCCGCCTGTTCAACCTGCTGCCGCACCTGCTGTTCAACCCGTTGTTTCGACTTATGGAGGAGGGGGAAAAACTCTTCCCACATCCATATTAAACAGAGCGACTGATTTAGCACAGAATCTCGTTGATACAAGAGGAGTTTCTATGGAAGGGGCTGCTGCTATGCTCGGTGGCGGTGTAAACGAAACCATGCTTAACCCAGCAAATATGACCCTGAAAACAAGGTCGATGGGCGTGGGAAGACCGGACGAAACAGCGGCTGGACTTTTCCATTACCAGGGCGACAGACTTGATCCCTTCCAAGATTACGCGGGAACAGGGACAACAGATCCCCAGGTGTCCATTGATTACGCCCTGGGCGACCTGCAAAAAAATTATCCTGATCTTTTCGGGGCTTTAACGTCTGGGGGGAAAACGGCGACAGAGTTGGCAACAGAATTTAATGTCGGAGTTCCTGGTCAGTATAGAGGTTATACAAGAGGAATAGCAGGGAACAGGGTAAATTACGCGCAACAAATCTATGACCAGTTAGCAGCTAACGCCAGAGGCAATCTGGCCGCACCGGATGTTATCCGTCCACAACCAGTCGTACCAGGAGCCAGTCAAGCTGGTGGTCCCTATGGTTTCGGCCAAGAGAACTGGCCTGATGCCCCGATTACCCCTATTGGCCCTGGTACAAGTAAAATGGATGCCACGGACCCGGCGATAGAACAGGCAATACAGGAACAGCTAGCGGAAAAAGCGGCCAGAGATTTCGGAACGGAATTTCGTCAGCCAAATATATACAGAGATTACAGACCGGGTGAAGCAGTTCCACCTGCTGGTCTAGAATCTGTACGAGAAACACCAAGTTTTTTTGATGCTCTTAGGCGGAAATATGAGCGGGGTGAACTATTCAAGAACCTTTTTGGGACGAAGGGGGAACCCAAGAAGCGTGGGACGATAGAGATGGAAAGAGCAGCCGAACTTGTACCCTATACGGACACAGTAAGGGGGACACCTCCAGGGAGCGAAGTGACTTTAGACGATATCATTCCGCCGGATTTTGATGAATTTGTTGGGCCAGATGGCCAACCGTCAATGCGTACAGAACCAAGCACTGCCGGATATGATAATGTTTTTGATACAGAAGATAGACTTGCAGGTCCTTATGGTTCATTAGGAGAACAGCTTTACGATAGATTTGGCCTTCCCCCAGGGTATGATACTCCTGCTACCCCTCCTGCCTCCGTTTCCAGGTTTCCGGGGGATGTTGGTGGGACGACTGTAGGACCAGAGACATCAGCAAAAATGGATGCTATGACAGCAGAAATAGAAAGACAAAATGAAGAAATAGAAAGACAACAACGGGAAGATTATTAC
>Ga0114903_1001042_pt1 | contig 12474 bp, 13 predicted proteins | sample MalvirDeepMed_s2_FD_87289 | JGI IMG/M metagenome (GOLD analysis project Ga0114903, IMG submission 87289) | Marine viral communities from the Global Malaspina Expedition - Malaspina viral metaG DeepMed_s2 | ecosystem: Environmental > Aquatic > Marine > Oceanic | place: Mediterranean Sea... | reverse complement strand
GTCGGCACCGATGTAGACGATGCCCGCCTCGTCGAGGTTGCGCAGGGCTTCCTCGCCGACGTTGGGGATGTCGCGGGTGATCTCTTCCGGTCCGAGCTTGGTGTCGCGCGCCGCCACTTCGAATTCTTCGATGTGGACGGAGGTGAACACGTCATCGCGGGCGATGCGCTCGGAGATCAGGATCGAGTCCTCGTAGTTGTAGCCGTTCCACGGCATGAAGGCGACGACGACGTTCTTGCCAAGCGCCAGCTCCCCCATGTCGGTGGACGGACCGTCCGCGATGACCTCGCCCTTCTGCACGGTGTCGCCCACCTTCACCAGCGGACGCTGGTTGATGCAGGTGTTCTGGTTCGACCGCTGGAACTTGCGCATCCGGTAGATGTCGACCCCGGCATCGCCCAGTTCGAGATCCTCGGTGGCCCGGACCACGATCCGCATCGCGTCGACTTGGTCGATCACGCCTGCGCGTTTCGCCATGATCGCCGCACCGGAGTCGCGGGCGACGATTTCCTCGATGCCCGTGCCCACCAGCGGCGCCTCGGACCTCAGGGTCGGCACCGCCTGCCGCTGCATGTTCGAGCCCATCAGGGCGCGGTTGGCGTCGTCGTTTTCCAGGAACGGAATGAGCGACGCCGCGACAGACACCAGCTGCTTGGGCGACACGTCGATGAGGTCCACGGTTTCGTTGGGCGCCAAGGTGTAATCGCCGGATTTCCGGGTCGACACCAGGTCGTTCACGAAATGCATGTTCTCGTCGAGGTTGGCGTTGGCCTGCGCCACGGTGTGACGCATTTCCTCGGTCGCGGACATGTAGTGCACTTCGTCCGTGACCGTGCCGTTCTTGACGACGCGATAGGGCGTTTCGATGAAGCCGTACTTGTTCACCCGCGCGAAGGTGGCGAGCGAGTTGATCAGGCCGATGTTCGGACCTTCCGGCGTTTCGATCGGGCACATCCGGCCGTAGTGGGTCGGGTGCACGTCGCGCACCTCGAAGCCCGCGCGTTCGCGGGTCAGACCGCCCGGCCCGAGGGCCGAGAGGCGCCGCTTGTGGGTCACTTCCGACAGCGGGTTGGTCTGGTCCATGAACTGCGACAGCTGCGAGGAGCCGAAGAATTCGCGCACCGCGGCCGCGGCGGGCTTGGCGTTGATCAGGTCCTGCGGCATGACCGTGTCGATCTCGACGGAGGACATGCGCTCCTTGATCGCGCGTTCCATGCGCAGAAGGCCGACGCGATACTGGTTCTCCATCAGCTCGCCCACGGACCGAACGCGGCGGTTGCCGAGGTGGTCGATGTCGTCGATGTCGCCGCGGCCGTCGCGCAGGTCCACCAGCGCCTTGATGCAGGCGACGATGTCCTCGCGGTCCAGCGTGCGCTGGGTGTCGGGCTTCTCAAGCGCAAGGCGCATGTTCATCTTTACGCGGCCCACGGCCGAGAGGTCGTAGCGTTCGGAATCGAAGAACAGCGTGTCGAACAGGGCCGAGGCCGCTTCGACGGTGGGCGGCTCGCCCGGGCGCATGACGCGGTAGATGTCCATGAGCGCGCTTTCGCGGTTCATGTTCTTGTCCTGCGCCATGGTGTTGCGCATGTAAGCGCCCACGGTGATGTTGTCGATGTCGAGCACCGGGATCTCGGTGATGCCCGCGTCCATCAGCTCTTTCAGCGTGCCGCCGGTCACCTCTCCGTCCTTATCGACGGTCCAGGTCAGCTCGTCGCCGGCCTCGACGTAGATCGCGCCGGTCTCTTCGTTGATGATGTCCTTGGCCACGAACTTGCCGACGATGTTCTCGAACGGCACCAGCAGGTTGTCGACCTTGCCTTCGTCGATGATCTTCTTGACGGCGCGCGGAGTAACCTTCTTGCCGGCCTCGAACAGCACTTCGCCGCTGGCGGCGTCGACGATATCATAGGTCGGACGGGTGCCGCGCACACGTTCGGGGAAGAACTTGGTGACCCAGCCCCGGGTGCCCTGCGCCTGGGTGAAGGTCACGGTGTTGTAATAGGCATCCATGATGGATTCCTGATCCAGCCCGAGGGCATAGAGCAGGGTCGTCACCGGCAGCTTGCGGCGGCGGTCGATGCGGGCAAAGACGATGTCCTTGGCGTCGAATTCGAAGTCCAGCCAGGACCCGCGGTAGGGAATGATGCGGCAGGCAAAGAGCAGCTTGCCCGAGGAATGGGTCTTGCCCTTGTCGTGGTCGAAGAAAACGCCCGGGCTGCGGTGCATCTGGGACACGATGACCCGCTCGGTGCCGTTCACGACGAAGGTGCCGTTGGGCGTCATCAGGGGCATGTCGCCCATGTAAACGTCCTGTTCCTTGATGTCCTTGACGGATTTGGCGCCGGTGTCCTCGTCGGTATCGAACACGATCAGGCGCAGCGTCACCTTGAGCGGCGCACTGTAGGTCATGTCGCGCTGCTGGCATTCCTCGACGTCGTACTTGGGCTTTTCCAGCTCGTAGCTGACGAATTCCAGCACGCTGGTTTCGTTGAAGTCCTTGATCGGAAAGACCGACTGGAACACGCCCTTGATCCCCTCGCCGTCGAGCGGCGTGGGCTGGTCGCCGGATTTAAGGAAAAGATCGTAGGAGGACTTCTGAACCTCGATCAGGTTCGGCATCTCCAGGACTTCGCGGATTTTGCCGAAATATTTACGAAGACGTTTCTGGCCAAGAAAGCTTTGCGCCATGTCAGGTGTCACCTTTTCAGTTTCTCGCAGAGCATGCGGCGCTGTCGGGCCCCAGCGGCACACCCTCAGAGACGACAAAGTTCCGGTCTATGCCTGGCTTCCGTCCCACCGGAAGCCTCCCGACCGATTGAACCTGGTCTGAGAAAAACCCCTTTTTCGAATAGGGCCTCTCTGAGACAGGCTCGGCTGGACCCGGAAAACCCGGATCCAGCCTTGCGATTTCGGCGGTGTGCGACCCGGCGTTGCGGGCCGCACAAACCGATTACTTGAGTTCGACCTCGGCGCCGGCTGCTTCCAGCTTGGTCTTGATCTCTTCTGCTTCTTCTTTGGAGACCTGCTCCTTGACGGCCTTGCCGCCGGCCTCGACGAGGTCCTTGGCTTCTTTCAGGCCCAGGCCGGTGATGCCGCGGACTTCCTTGATCACGTTGATCTTGGAGGCGCCTGCCGACTTCAGGATGACGTCGAATTCGGTCTGCTCTTCCGCAGCCGCACCGCCGGCATCGCCGCCTGCCGGACCGGCCATCATCACGGCGCCGCCTGCTGCGGGCTCGATGCCGTACTCGTCCTTGAGGATGGTTTTCAGTTCTTGTGCTTCAAGCAGGGTCAGACCAACGATCTCTTCTGCCAGTTTCTTCAGATCAGCCATTGTGACTCTTTCCGTTCATAAATGTGTTCCAACGACGGGGTTTCAACCCCACGATGATCCCAGGGTTGCTTACGCGGCCGCCTTGTCCTCGATCGTGGACAAGATGGACGCGATATTCGAAGCAGGTGCGCCAATGGCCCCGGCGATGTTCGATGCGGGTGCGCCGATCATGCCTGCGATGGTAGCGATAAGCTCCTCGCGCGACGGCATTTTCGACACGGCCTCGACACCGGCCCGGTCCAACGCGTTCGACCCCATTGCGCCGCCAAGAATCTCAAGCTTCTTGTTATCCTTGGCGAAATCCTCGACCACCTTGGCGGCTGCCACGGGGTCTTCGGAATAGGTCAGAACGGTCATGCCCGTCATCAGGTCGGCGATGCTTGCGCAAGGCTTTCCTTCGAGGGCGATCTTGGCGAGCCTGTTCTTGGCGACACGTACAGATGCCCCACCGTCGCGTGCGCGACCGCGGAGATCCTGCATCTCGGCAACCGTGAGACCTTCGTAGTGGGCAACCACCACGACGCCAGAGCTTTCGAAGATCTGGCCGAGTTCCTCGACCACTTTCTCTTTCTGGGCTCTATCCACAGTTTCACTCCATGTGTTGGAGGGGGCGACCCCTCCGGCTCACTTTGCCCGGGCGGATGCCCGGACGTCTGGTCCGATCGGGTCGTCACATCGCGCGTCCGGAACACGAAACCGGAACGTTATGTCTCTTCCCGTCTCGGGCAGGACTTAGCGGGATTGGCTTTTGGCCGCCCCCAGCCCACCGTCTCGGACGAATCATCATGCCGACATGACAGGGTCATGCGGCTTGACGAAGGGCTCTCTAGTGGCAAACGCCGGGAATGTGAAGAGCCGAATGTCCGATCACCTGCAGGAATTCGAATTTCAGCGGATCGGTGCCGGATTGACCCGAAATGTCACGGAAAGTCCGCTTTACGGCCCGCGCCCCGGTTCCCTACCCCCCGGCGCCAGCACAACGGAAAAAGGCGGACCCGAAGGTCCGCCTTTTCCCAAATCTGAAGGTCGCGCTTATTCGGCGCTGGCGGCAGCCACGTCCACGGTCACGCCCGGACCCATGGTCGAGCTCAGCGAAATACGCTTCAGGTACGTGCCCTTGGCACCCGCCGGCTTGGCCTTGGAGACGGCCGAAACGAATGCCTTGACGTTCTCGACCAGCTTGGCCTCGTCAAAGGACACCTTGCCGACACCCGCGTGCACAACACCGGCCTTTTCCGCCTTGAACTGGACCTGACCGCCCTTGGCCGCCTCGACGGCTTCCTTGACGTCCATGGTCACGGTGCCGACCTTCGGGTTCGGCATCAGGTTGCGCGGACCCAGGACCTTACCGAGACGCCCCACGATGGGCATCATGTCCGGCGTGGCGATGCAGCGATCGAATTCGATCTTGCCGCCCTGGATCGTCTCCATCAGGTCTTCGGCACCGACGATATCGGCGCCAGCGGCCTGTGCCTCTTCGGCCTTGGGGCCGCGGGCGAAGACGGCGACGCGGACGGTCTTGCCGGTGCCGTTGGGCAGGCCGACGACGCCGCGGACCATCTGGTCGGCGTGGCGCGGGTCGACGCCCAGGTTCATCGCGATCTCGACCGTCTCGTCGAACTTGGTGCTGGCGCTCGACTTGATCAGGGCGATGGCATCTTCGATGCTCAACTCGTCCTTGCCGGCAAAAGCTTCGCGGGCGGCGCGGGTGCGTTTTCCGAGTTTAGCCATCTTATTTCACCTCGATGCCCATGGACTTCGCAGAGCCCAGAATGATCTGCATGGCCGATTCGACGTCGTTCGCCGAAAGGTCCTTCATCTTCGCTTCGGCGATTTCACGCACCTGCTTGATGGTCACGGTCGCCACGGTCTGACGGCCGGGCGCTTCGGACCCGCGCGGACGGTTGCGCTTGCCCACCGGCTTCAGGCCGGCGGCCTTCTTGAGGTAGTAAGACGCGGGCGGCGTCTTGATGTCCATCGTGAAGGACTTGTCCTGGTAGTAGGTGATCAGGGTGGGGCACGGCGCGCCGGGCTCCATGTCCTGCGTCTTCGCGTTGAACGCCTTGCAGAATTCCATGATGTTGATGCCGCGCTGACCCAGCGCCGGGCCCACGGGCGGGCTCGGGTTGGCCTGGCCGGCCTTGATCTGCAGTTTCATCTTGCCGGCGAGCTTTTTAGCCATCGGCTTACTCCTTTTCCATCTCCCCCCGACGCGTCAGGGGGCATTTTGTGGCGTGGTCGTGGTCCGGACATCGCGATGCCCTCGCCTCCCACGTTGATCTGTCACCTTGGCGACAGGGGCGCGCGATACACCGGATGCGACAGGAAGGCAAGCGCCGCCAACGCCGATCACGAGTTGTGGTCTTTCCGGCCGGAACGCGCCGTGTCCTCTCAGCTCCCTCGATCCGCTGTCAGCCGGTCCAGAAAACGGTCGATGGCCACCTCGTAGGAGGCCGGATCGGCGCCTGCACCGATGGCCAGGGCCGCACGGTCGTACATCGCCGAAAGAAGATCCGCCAAGGCGTCGGCATCTTCCCCTCCGCCGCACACCTGCTGCAGACCTTCGCGCAAAGTACGCCCGCCGGTGTCGGCGTCGATGCGCCTGAGCACGTCGGGGCCAAGCACCGCGGGCGCCTCGACCAGCATCAGCCGCAACCGGCCCGGGTCGCGCATCGTCCGCAGATAGGCCCGCCCGCCCTGCCACAGCGCTTCGGCGCCCGTGAGGCCCTCGGTGGCGCTCTCGATAGCCGCGGCGATGGCGTCTGCTTCGGCCTCGATCACCGCCTCGAAAAGAGCGGCCTTGTCGGCAAAGTGGTGATACAGCGCCCCGCGCGTCACACCCGCCTGAGCCACGACCTCGGGCGTGCCGGTGCCGGCAAATCCCTTTTCGGCAAAGAGCGCCCGCGCCGTCTCCAGCAGCGCTTGCCGGGTTTGCGCGCGACGATCCGCATTGCTCCGTCTTTCTTGCATACATGCAGCCTGTATGTTAATTCGACACCTACATACATACTGTATGTTTTCTTGAGTTGGGAGGCAAACCATGAAAATCACGCAATACTACCCCGTCCTGATGGTGGATGAGGTCGCTCCGGTCGCCGCGTTCTATCGCCGACACTTCGGCTTTCGTCCGCTCTTCGAAAGCGACTGGTACATCCATCTTCAGGCCGCAGAGGAGTCCAGTGTAAACCTCGCGATCCTGCAGGGCGATCACGCGACCATCCCCGCCGAGGGGCGCGGGCGCGCATCGGGCGTCCTGTTGAACTTCGAGGTCGAAGATGTGGACGCGCAGTACGACCGGCTGGTCTCCGCCGGTCTGCCTGTCCTACTGCCACTGCGGGACGAGGCCTTTGGCCAGCGTCATTTCATCACGCAGGATCCGGCGGGCAACCTGATCGACGTCATCACGCCCATCGCACCCGATGCGGACTACGGCAAGCAATATGACGCTGCCGCCCTGCCCGCCTGAACGCAAAAGGGCGCGCCACCACGGCGCGCCCTGCGTACTAGTCGTTGAAGGCCGACGCCGTCAGCTTTGTTTCGTGACCTGAGTGAATTCCAGTTCGACCGGCGTTTCCCGACCGAAGATCGACACCGCGACGCGCAGCCGCTGGTTGTCCTCGTCGACACCCTCGACCATGCCGTCGAAATCCTCGAACGGGCCGTCGTTGACCTTGACCTTCTCGCCGACCTCGAAGTGGATGAGCGTGCGCGGGCTGTCCTCGCCTTCCTGGACGCGGCCCAGGATCGCCTGCACTTCGGCATCGCGCATTGGCATCGGACGGCCCTGCGGCCCCAGGAACCCGGTGACGCGGTTGATCGAGTTGATCAGGTGATAGCCCCGGTCGGACATCTCCATCCGCACCAGAACGTAGCCGGGCATGAAGCGGCGCTCGGTCGACACCTTCTTGCCGCGACGGATCTCGATCACCTCTTCGGTGGGGACCAGAACCTCTTCGATCTGGTCTTCGAGCCCCTGCTCTTCGACCGCCGTCCGGATCTGCTCGGCGATCTTCTTCTCGAAGTTCGAGAGAACGCTCACCGAATACCACCGCTTTGCCATCTGGCCACTACCCTTGTTGCTGTGCGGGACCGCGCCCGCTGTCGTCCCGGTTTTCCGAAAAGAAAAGCGGCGCGCAACTCGAATCATTGCACGCCCGGTCCGGAAATATCTGGCGTGACGTACCGCCACACCCATGCGAGTTCAAGAGGCAATACCCGCCCGCCGGCACCCGGCGGGACGGCATCTTCGCCTCAGTTGAACATCCCCAGCAGAGCCTGAAGCCCACCGCGAATGCCCAGATCGACCAGCGCGAAAAAGATCGCGGTGAGCGTTGCCATGATAAAGACCATGACGGTGGTCAGCAGCACTTCGCGACGAGTCGGCCAGACGACCTTGGAAACCTCGGCACGGACCTGCTGGATGAAATTGATCGGGTTTGTACGGGCCATGCGGCACCTCTTTTGATGTCTCAGCGCAAATATCGGCAAAGCGCACGGGATTCAAGATGCGGGACTCCTGCAGAGACTGCGGTCGGGACATCCGGTCACAACTCCTCTCGCCCTGTCGCATTCGCGTGATTTGGACGTCGCGTCACATCGCGGAACCAAAACCCGCTCCAAGGCATCGCGCGCGACTCTTTTTTTCTTGGTTTCTTCCCTGAAAACAGAAGCTTGCCTCGTGACCCGCCGGGAACCTTTTGCCGGAATGCGTGTTCCTTCCCCACACCGGCTGCGGCACACGTCGCCGCGTGAGACCGAGCAAAGAATGACGATAGGAGAGTACAAATGAAACGCTTTATGATTGCGACCGCACTCACCGCCACGATGGCAACCGCCGGCTTTGCGGCGACCGAAGCTGAAATGGCCGAGATCAATTCGTACGTCCCCAATGCGGATGTATCGATGATGAGCGACGAGCAGGTCGCGCAGGCCATGCAGATCATCAACAGCGGCGAAGGCCGTGGCGACAAGGTATCGCAGCTGAACGCTCTGCTGATGACCCCGGAGATGTCCGGCCCGGCAGTGCTGAGCGAAGCCGAGATGGTGCGTCTGCAGGAAGCAGCACCGAACGTTGATCTGACAGCCGTCACACAGGCGCAAGCCAGCCAGGCGCTGCAGGTCCTGTCCTCGGGCGACGGTTCCGACCGCAACGAGCAGGTCGTCGCCATCCTGATGGGCGAGTCGATGGAAACTTCGGGCATGGCAATGCCGACCGAAGCAGAGATGGTGCAACTCGAGCGCTACATCTCGACCGCCGAAGTGCAGTCGCTGACCCAAACCGAACTGGCGCAAGCCATGCAGATCCTGACCAGCGGCGACAGCGAAGGTGACAAGCAAGCCAAGCTGAACGGCCTCGTGAACTAAGCGACGTTCCCTCACGTTCGTAAGGAAGGGCTGCCTTTTCGGCAGCCCTTTTCCTTTGCGGGGTTCTCTTGCCGCTGCAACGCGCGTTTTGTTCGAAAGCGGACGACACCGTGGGACAACCCGAGAAGATCCCATCCAGCACTGAAGACGGCCGTCCACTCACGACAGGCGCGTGCATGCCTAGCAGGTCGTGGACCGACACTATAGACCATATCGATTTTTCAGGAATTGGCAGGGGCACCAGGGCTCGAACCCGGGACCTACGGTTTTGGAGACCGTCGCTCTACCAACTGAGCTATACCCCTGCAATCGAGAGGTGACTATGCCAAGGTCTCGGCGGAATCAAGGGCCTTTCGCAGCCCAATTCCACCCGCCTGCCCGCCGTTTTTCATTGTCACGAAAACGTGCCGTCGTTGTCACATGCGATGAAGCCACCGCATGATCACGCCACCGGGTCCGTCTGCAATCACCGTGTGAGCGCGCGGGCCTTGTTTGCATGACGCGCACCAAAGCTGCGCATGCCTGCACACCCCCTGTCCGATCCGCGTTCACGTCAAGTCCAATTCGGCGTGATGGAACGCGTGCCTTTCGTGATTTTCCTAAAGCATCTCAAGGGCCTAACTGTTTAACACCGGCAGCAACCGGACATCATCACAGCGGGCAGCACAGCCTGCCAACGAAAGGACCACCATTATGAAACGTATTTTGATCACCGCCACCGTCGCCGTCGCCACGCTTGCAGGTGCTGCATCGGCCATGACGTCGGATGCCAACCAGGCCATCCTCGAGCGCTATGCGCCCAATATCCAGACCGAAGAACTGACAAGCGTGCAAATCAGCCAGCTGCTGCAGATCGTGAACTCGGGCGACTCCGCCGGTGAAAAGCGCGCGCAGATCCGGCACTTCGTGAACTGATCGGTTTCCGGAAACATTCGGACCGATTTCACCGACATTTTTGGCCGCATTGGCCAGCCACCGAAAGGACCAACTTAATGAAACGTACTCTGATCACCGCCACAGTCGCTCTCGCAACGCTTGCCGGCGCGGCCTCCGCAATGACCTCCAGCGCCAACCAGGTCATCCTTGAGCGTTATGCGCCGAACATCCAGACCGAGACCCTCACCAGCGTGCAGATCAGCCAGCTGATGGCCATCGTCAACTCGGGCGACTCGGCGGGCGAAAAGCGCGCGCAGATCCAGCACTTCGTGAACTGATCTCCTGCGGATCGTCTTCCGCACCTCGGACCGCTCCGCGCCTTGAAACGGCGTGCGGAGCGCCCCCCCAAGGCCGCCCCACGGGCGGCCTTCAATGTTTGTGGAGCGCTCCCGGATCAGGCGGCGCTGCGTGTACCACCCGAGTGCGGACCGCGTACGATGCCGGCATCGAAGAGCCGAGCGATCTCGGTTCCGTCTAGCCCCGCCACATCCGCCAGGATTTCCTCGGTCTGCGCGCCGAGTACTGGCGCCTGCACCGGGGTTTCGCGCGGATAGCCCGAGAAGCTGACCGGAGAACCCGGCACCGGGTAACGCCCGACGCCAGGGTGGTCCATGGTGGTGAAGACCGGGTTGTCGTCGGACAGATCCGGATCTTCAGCCAAGGCTTCCTGCACCGACCGGACCTGGCTCCAGGTGACACCTGACGCGTCGCAGGCCCGCGCCACAACCGCACTGGGACGCGCCGCGAACCAGGGCTTGAGGATACCGGTGATCTCGTCGCGCAGGCGGAACCGGTTGCCTTCGTCGGACAGGTCGCGCCCGCTGGCCGAAGCCAGCCGCTGCATCGCCGCCTCCGTCCCGGTCATCTTGACCAGCCCGCGCCACTGCCGGTCGGTCAGGCCGATGATCATCACCCGCTTGCCGTCGTCGCAGACGAAATCCTGCCCGTAGGCGCCGTAGAGGGCGTTGCCGCATTTCGGACGGCTCTTGCCGGTCAGCGCCGCCTCACCCAGCACGCCCAGATGACCCAGCGTTGCCGCCGCCACGTCCTTGAGCGTCAGTTCCACGTCCTGCCCGGTGCCATGGCGCAGCCGGTGCCGTTCCGCCGCCAGCAAGGCCGACACGACCATGTTGCCCGCCGCAACGTCCCAGGCGGGCAGCGCATGGGCCACGGGCGCGTCGTGGCCCTCCGGCCCGGTCATGTCGGGCACACCAAGCGCCGGGTTGACGGTGTAATCGACCTGCGGGCGGCCTTTGCGGTCGCCCATCAGCGTGACCATGATCAGGTCCTCGCGCAGCTTCGACAGGGTCGGATGGTCCATCCAGCCGTTGACCCTCAGGTTGGTGATGAACAGGCCCGCTTCCTCGCCCGGTGCCGTGATGATGCGGCTGATAAGCTCCTTGCCCTCGGGCGTCTTCATGTCGACGGCAATGGATTTCTTGCCCTTGTTCAGCCCGTCCCAGAACAGGCTGCTGCCATTCGGCGCCAGGGGCCAGCGCGTCGCGTCCAGCCCGCCGCCGATGCGGTCGAAGCGGATGACCTCGGCTCCCATCTGCGCCAGTGTCAGGCCGGCCAGCGGCACGGCGACGAAAGCCGATCCTTCGACGACCCGCATTCCCTTGAGTATCTGGCTCATGACAACCCCTCCCGTGGCTGTTCATGAAACTGTGGCGGATATCTCAAAAAGTCAATGAAATTAATGAGTTAACGGGATGCGACGGTATACCGGCCACGCCCTGCATCATTTTGCGAAGTGCCAGCCCATTGATTGCAAAGGCGCTTTGGCGATGCTGCAACTGCACATCACACGCGTCTCACGCCGAAATATTATGTCGCCCTACAGCCATCGAGACTCACGATCTTGCGCCCATATTCATCCCCAGAGCGGCAAGGCCGACACCGCGGCGGCGGTGATGATCGCATAGGCCACGGCGCGATAGACAGGTTCGAGCCGCGGCTGAAACAGCTTCGCCCCGGCGAGGCTGCCGGCCATGGTCGGCAGGATCAGCACCACGCCCAGCAGCACCGCGGAGGGGTCGAACCTTCCGAAAAGCGCCAGCATCGGCAGCAGGATCAGGTCCGTAGCGACCAGAAACAGCAACATGTTGGCCCGGATCGCCGCGGCAGGCCGGGTGCTGGCCATATAGAGCAGGATCACCGGCGGTCCGGGAATGCCGGCCACGCCTTGCAGAAAGCCCGAAAGCCCGCCGGTGCCGAAGACCAGCGGCGGCGACAGCGTCCCGCGGTAGCGCAGGCCCAGCACCAGGCAGGCCACCATGAAGAGCGCGACGCAGGACACGGCGTAGCGGAACACCTCCGGCGCGACGAGCGTCAGGACCCAGAGGCCGATCGGCAGGCCCAGAATCAGCCCCGCGAGAAGCCGGCGCAGGTCGCGCGGATCGCAGTCGCGCCACGCCTGGCGCAGGATCGGCAGCGGCCCGAGAAGATCGAAGATGACCAGCGTCGTGAGCGCCTGGAACGGGCTCAGCACCTGCGCGGCAAAGGGCAGGTAGATCAGGGCCGACCCGAAACCGGAAAAGCCGCGCACCATGGCCGCGACGAAGGCCGCGCTCGCGAGGTACACGACCTGCGTCGTTTCGAACTGCAGCATGCCCCTGCCCTTTCCCATGCCCCGCGCGCAGCGTAGGCAGGCCAAAGGCGGGCGCAACGAAAAAGGCCGCTCCGAAGAGCGGCCTTTCCCATGTCATTGCCCTGCGGCGCCTTACTCGATGATCTTGGCGACGACGCCGGAGCCGACGGTGCGGCCGCCTTCGCGGATGGCGAAGCGGAGCTTCTCTTCCATCGCGATCGGCGCGATCAGCTCGACCTCGAACTTCAGG
>Ga0114903_1001033_pt1 | contig 12582 bp, 9 predicted proteins | sample MalvirDeepMed_s2_FD_87289 | JGI IMG/M metagenome (GOLD analysis project Ga0114903, IMG submission 87289) | Marine viral communities from the Global Malaspina Expedition - Malaspina viral metaG DeepMed_s2 | ecosystem: Environmental > Aquatic > Marine > Oceanic | place: Mediterranean Sea... | reverse complement strand
CTACGGCATCGAGTGGACGCCGGACCACATCTCGTTCCTGTTCGGGAGCGATTCCTCGAACATGCACGAGATCTTCCGCACCCAGACCCCCGATGATGTCACCACCGACATGTACTTCGTGCTCTGGAACCAGTTCGGCGGCGGCTTCGCCTGGAACCCCGATGACGACGACGACACGCCCTTCGAGAGCAGCCTCGATGTCGACTCGATCAAGGTCTACGCGCTGAAACCGGATGACGCGGTGAGATCGGATGCCGAGGCAGTCTATATCTACGGTCAGGACGAGGCCCAGACACGCACCCTGACCGACGCCGGCACTCATGAGAGCCGCACGCTCACCGGCGACGACGTGCTGACCGGCAACGCGCTCGACAACGTGATCTACGGCGGCAGCGGGCTTGACCAGTTCACCGGCGGTGCCGGCGCCGACACCTTCCGCGTGATCCATGGCGAGGGCAACAAGATCATCACCGATTTCGATCCGGGCGACGGCGACACGCTCGTGCTCGAAGGCTTCAACTTCCCCGACAGCGCCGCCGCGCTGGCAACGCTGACACAGGTCGGCACCGATGCGTGGCTGATCAACGGCGCCTACCCCTTCGCGCCGCAGACCATCATTTTCGAGAACACCGACATCGCCAGCATCCCCGAGGCATCGCTCCGCGTGGTCGCGCCGCAGAGCAAGGGCTATGACTTCGCGTCGCGCATCCGCCAGCTCACCGCGGAGTCTTACCTCGGAACCGAAGGCGATGACTATCTCAGCGCCCAGATCCAGCACGCCGGCGCGCTCGCGGTGCTGCGCGCGCAGGTTCTGGCGGGCGGGGCCGGAGACGACACCTACGAACTGAACGGGGCCAGCTATATCCGCGAAAACGCCGGTGAGGGCGTGGACACGGTCCTCGTTCGCGACGGGGTCCTCAACAAGACCTACCGGGCCGAGGATGCGGACGGCAATCCGGTCTACAGCCTGTTCGACATCGACGCCTACACGCTGGGCGCCAATCTCGAGAATGCCACGCTCTACGACGCTACCGTGGACGTGGCGCTCTATGGCAATGCCCTTGGCAACCGGCTGATAGGCAACGCGCTCGGCACCACGTTCTTCGGTGGGCTGGGGGATGACCATGTCGCGCTCGGCGGCGGCGCGGACCTTGTGGGCTACCGCGCCGGCGACGGGCACGACACCATCCTCTCCTTCGGCAGCGATGACACGCTCTCGCTTCTCGATACCGACTTTGCCTCGACCGCCGAGGCCCTCGCCGCATTCGAACAGCAAGGGCGCGATGCCGTGCTGGAACTCGACGCGGCCAGCAGCATCACGCTGCGGGACGTGGACGTGCCGGAGCTCTTGGCCAGCAATCTCGCGCTGCCCGGCGACACGCCCTTCGACATCGCGTCGGGCGAACTGGCGCCCCCCGTGGAGTATGAAGAGACAACGCCGCCGAAGCCCAACGGCAACCTCGTGGCCGGGGACGCGCCCTCGCGGATCACCGGCGGGGACGAGGACGATGCCATCTACGGCAACCGCCACGGCGACATCCTCGACGGGCTTGGCGGAGATGACGTGGTCGAGGGCCGCAATGGCGACGATTCCCTCTTCGGCGGCGCCGGTGACGACAAGCTGCGCGGCGGCAAGGGCGACGATCTGATCTTTGCCGAGACCGGCAACGATCGTCTCGAGGGCGGCGCGGGGCATGACATCCTGCTGGCCGGCGCCGGGCGCGACTACGCCGTTGGCGGCGGCGGCAATGACCTTGTGTATGGCGGGGCAGGACACGATTACCTCAACGGCAATTCCGGCGATGATGTCCTCGACGGTGGCCGCGACAATGACAAGCTCTACGGCTCGTCGGGCCAGGACACGCTCGATGGCGGTCACGGCATGGACAAGCTGAAGGGCGGTCTCGACGCCGACGTGTTCGTCTTCCAGACCAGCATCTATGCCCGCGACTGGGAGGTCGTGGCCCGCAACCGCGCCAGCCAGAGGGAGCACGACGCCGCATTGGCCATAGCCGAGGACAGTGGCGCGGAGACGCCCTCAGCCGCGCCGTGGGAATACGAGTTCCTTGGCGCCGACACGGTGATCGATTTCCTACCGGGCGAGGACAGGATCGACCTCTCTGGACTGGTCGCGGCGCTGGGGGTCGAGGGGGCGAGCCAGAGCGAGCTGGCCGAGATCTTCGTCGAGGAGCACCTCATCCTGACCGAGAAAAACAACGACCTGCTTCTGTCGGTCGACCGTGACGGCGCCATCACCGACGACCCGAAGCTGATCGTGAACTTCGCCCGGCTGAGGCATGTCGACATCGCCGAGTTCGATCTCGAACGGGACCTCATTCTGGCCGCCGATCACGCGCTGCTCACGATCTGAGCGGCCCCCCTTGCCCCGGTGCGGCGCTTGGCGCCACGGTTCGGGGTCGCGAGGGTTTGGTCCCCGGACGCGCTACTCGTCGAGCCAGCCCCGTTCGGCCGCGAGGGCGCCGAAGTGCCGGGCGCCCTCGAGCGTCCAGTGACTGTAATCGTAGAGCGCCTTGCGTCCGTCCGGCGTCATCAACGCGCAGCTCCCCTCGGCATCGCTGCACAGCAGGTCGCGGCGCGAAAGGTAGGGCACGCCCTTTTCCTCGGCGACCGCCCGCACCGCCGCGTTGATCTCTTCGCCGCGGGAGAGTTCGTATGTGTGGCCGAGCTGGTTGACCACCTTGGCGTCCGGCGCCGCCTGCTCGCGCCGCACGTACCAGTCGAACACCGGCAGGCCGTTCTCGAGCCGATACTCGACGGTGTTACCCACCACCGCCACGCGCTTGCCCGCCCCGCCGATCGCGTCGATCAGCGCGCCGAGGCGCGACATGGTGATCTCGGTGTAGCGCGGCGCGATCAGCACCAGGTCGCTGGCCTCGAAATTCGGCGACGCCAGCAGCGTCTCGACCTGATTTTCAGGGAAAGCGTCGCCGAGGCCGAACCGGGCGAATTCGTGATCGGGGAACAGATCGCCGTTGAGGTAAAGCGCGTTGAACATGTCCTTGCTGTGCGAGTTGCCAAGGACCAGCACGTGGGTCTTGTCGGCGTCGCGGAACCAGAGGGCCTCGGCCTCGGACCGGGATGGCCCGTGGGCATTGTCGGCCGTCACGACCTCATCGCCGGCGATGTCGTCGAGGACCGACCAGGACGCCTGTTTCAGCGCCTCGTTGTCGTAATCATTGTCACCATAGATCGCGGCCAGATCGCCCAAGCGGCCCGCAAAACCTTTCTGAACCAGCGTGGTTGCCGAGAACACCAGCACCGCCGCAAGACACGCCGTCATGCTCGACACGAACAGCCGCGGCGAGGCGCGGAACCGCAGCGGTTTCTCGACCAGAAGATAGCCGAGCCACGACAGAAGGATCGTCAGCGCGAGCCAGACCAGCATCTCGAGCCCCGGCTCCTCGCCCATGGACCTGAGCCGCCCGAAGGCGAAAATCGGGAAATGCCAGAGATACAGCGAATAGGACAGTTTGCCGACCATCACGAAGGGGCGCGTCGACAGCAGGCGCGTCACCGGCTCGCGCGGATCGGCGAACCAGATCATCGCGCAGGTCGCGAGGATGACCGGGATGGTCATGTAGCCGGGATGCGAGATGGCGCTGAGCTTCAGGCTCCAGAGCGACGCCAGCAGCGTCAGCAGCGCGAGGGACGGGATCACCCGCGCGGCTTTCGAGCCCCGCAAGGCACCTGGATTGCGCAGCGACATGTAGGCAAGCAGCGAGCCGGCGAGCATCTCCCACGCCCGGCTGGCCGGCGAGAAGAACGAGAATTCGCGCACAAATGCGGTGCTGACCTGCGAGATCACGAAGCTCAGCACCATGAACGCGACGATGATCGCACCGATGCGCTGCCGCCCAAGCCAGCGGTAGAGCACCAGCAGCGCCACCGGGAACACGAGATAGAACTGCTCTTCGATGGCGAGGCTCCAGGTGTGCAGGAAGGGCTGCAGCAGACCGGATTGTGCGCCGTAATCGTTGAGCTCGAAGAACCAGAAGAAGTTGCTGTAGAAGCCGAGCGCCGCGAACAGCGACTTGGCGAAGCGCTCCATCTCGGTGGGCAACAGGATCGCCCACGCGACCGGGATCGTCGCCAGCATCACCAGAAGCAGCGGCGGCAGGATGCGCCGGGCGCGACGCCAGTAGAACTGCACCACGTCGAAGCGATCCGCCTCTTCGAACTCGATCAGGATGATCTTGGTGATCAGATAGCCCGACAGCACGAAGAACAGGTCCACCCCGAGATAGCCGCCGGCCAGCAGGCTGCCATCGCCGAAGGGGATCTTGAGGTGATAGAGGATGACCGCGCTGACCGCGATCGCGCGCATGCCGTCGATTTCCGGGCGATATCCGAGTTTCATCTGGGGCCTATGTCTCGTCTGGTCTGGGTGCGGCGGACGGAAAGCATGACGGATCAGCGCGCGTTGAGCTTTGGAAACGGCCCGGGCGCGGTGCCGGTGATGCCGAGGAAGGCCAGCAGCCGGCCGGTGTCGGGCTCGGTGGTCGGGTCGATCACCAGAAGATCATCCGGGCGGGCATCGAAATACGAGATGATCTCGGCGTTGCGGCGGGTGTAGATCTCTTTCAGGAAGTCGCGATCGAAGGCGAGATCCCAGCGCGTGACGCTCTTGCCGTCTTCGTAGACCGTCAGCAACCGACGCAGCACGTCGTAGACATAGCCCTTTTCGAGATACAGGTTGCGATCGCGGAACATCGCCTCGCTCGGCGCCTCGTCGACCGGGACCTCGAACTCGTCGCGGTAATAGCGGATGTAGCTCTCGACCCATTTCTCGGGGTCGCGCAGGGTCAGGATGAACTTGGCGCCGGGAAACATCGCGTCGCAGGCGATATAGGTCCGGTTCTGCGAGAACGGCAGATCCTGGAACGCGTCGTATTCCTCGACGAAGCCCTTCAGCAGATCAAGCCGCCGGTAATCAAGCACCGGACGCAGCAGCACCTCCTGATCGACCTGCTTTGGCAGGCGGAACCCGTGTTCGCGCAGCACTGCCTCGACGGTCGTCGTCGCGGTCTTGTTGAAGCCGATGCAGAACAGCTTGGTGAACCCGGTGTCGGCGCGTGGCGGGGTCGAAAGCTCTTCGTAGGGCTTGAGCCGCACGATCTTGTATCCGATCGCCTTGAACGGCGCCTGCAGGACCTTCTTGATGAGGGGGTCGCCCTGATATGCCATGCTCATCCTGTCCTTCTTCCAAATCGGTCTCAAAAATCCTGTTCGGGTCGATCCGCGGTGTGCGGACCCCGGACCGCGCAGCCGCGCGGACCGGCACGTCAGCCTGCCTGCGCCCGGCCAAGCGCGGCGCGTATATCCTCGCGGGCGCTGACCACCAGCATCACCACCATGACCATCGCGAAATCGTGGCCCCGGTAGAGCGCCGGCCCGAGGAACGACGTCGCAACGAGGGTCAGCAGCAGCACGATGCCGATCGCCGCCGCCACCGATCCGGTGAGCGAGAGCAGAACGGCGAGCCGGTGAAGACCGACGCCGATCAGCCCGGTGACCGCCAAGAGCCCTAGCGGCCCCGTCGAGACGAGGATCTCCAGCGCGAAATTGTGGAACGAGCTGCTGGTGATGGCCCCGGCATGCTGCGTGGCCAGACGCAGGACCGAGAATTCCGAGGCCTTCCAGAACGCCCCGAACCCGACGCCGAGGACGGGATGCTCGCCGATCACCTCGCCGGCCACGTCCCAGATTTCGGTGCGGCCGGTCAGCGTTGCGTCCTTGCCGACGGCGTTGAGCACGAAGGTCACGGGGTCATGGCCGAGCACCGTCAGCACCAGCGGCGCGACGGCGAAAATCACCATCGCCCCGACGAACAGCAGGACCATCACCAAGGGCGGCGTCCGGTCCCGGCACAGGAAGAACAGGACGTAGGCCATCGCGGGCAGCAGGAGCAGCGCCGTTGCCGATTGCGACAGCGCCAGTGAGATCAGCACCATCGCCATGGCAATCATCAGCCAGCGCTTCGATCTGCGCGAGATGGTGCGTGTCGGCATCAGCCAGAGCGCGAGGATGGCCAGCGCGGCGATCAGCACGCGCAGCCCGAGCATGCTCTTGTGCGAGAAGATCCCGGCCAGACCACCGGCGCGGGTGAAGGCCGGCCACGGGAAGATCCCGGTGGCCCAGTGCAGCAGCGACAGGGCCGCGGCCACCGAGAGGATGACGGCGACGGCACGGATGATCAGGGTCAGGGAATAGCGCCAGCCCAGGAAGGTCGCGATGATGCAGGTCATCAGCAGCTGGATGCCACCGACAAGGCTCTCGGACGGAGCGGCAGACCACAGCACCGAGGACAGGCAGATGAACGGGTAGACGAAGACGATCTTGTTGCGGGCGGCCAGTGCCAGGAATTGCGGAAAGATCATGCCGATGCGCAGCAACGTCAGCCCGTAGCACAACAGCCAGCTCAGGGTCTGCACCGGCCCGAGCTTGACCAGCATGTCGGAGCTGGCGGCGATGGTCAGAACCAGCACGGTCGTATCGACCAGCGCCCAGAGCTGTTCGCCCGGGCGGGTGTCGTCGGGTGCGCCGTAGGGGATGTGCTCGGTGGCCGCCATCTTGATCGCTCAGCGCAGACTGCGCGCGTGTTCGAAGATCTCGAGGTCCGGAGCACAGAGCGCGCGCAGCACCTCCATCTCGGCCCGGGGAATGTCGGGCTTGCGATCTGGGGCCGAATTCAGCTGCGACATCCGGAGCGACACCCCGAAAATCTCGCGGTAGCGGGAGAAGAAGCTGTCGATGTCGTCGAGAAAGCCGATCAGGGCGAACTTCTCCAAGCGCGTCTTGGCGAGCTCGATCGCCGCCGGGAGATCGGCATCGGGAATGTCGTTGCGGCTCGCGAGATAGCGCAGAAAGACCCTGGCGTGCCGCTTGGCGACTTCGCTCGAGAGGTACTCTTCGATGCCGCCGGTCACGATCCCGGTGCGCTGCGCCATGCGGAAATTCGAGACCGTGCGCGCCAGCGGGTCGCGCATCATGGTGACGTATTTGTAGGTGTCGCCGAAATGCCGTTCGGCCCTGTCGGACCAGAAGACATGGCCGTGGATCAGCATGGTGTCCCACGCCATGTGCTGCAGCATCAGGGTTTCTCGCAGGTCGAAGACCATCTGCCCGGTCTCGAGATCCTCGTGGCACAGAAACGCGTCGTCCTTGTCGAAGGTCTCGATCGCGAGCGCCCGCCGGGTCGAGACCGCATCGATCACGCCGATGCGCTGGTTCACCGGAACCGTGGCGTACATCGCCTCCGACAACGAGGTGCCGCCGCATTTCGGAAGATGCAGGTAGACGCTGCGATGTTTCGGGGCGGCACCGGGAAAGGACCGTCGTCCACGACCGGAGGCAATGGCCAACCGTCTGGTCATGCGTTCCCTGAAAGGAGCCTTGCGCGCCATATACCGCTCTCCTGTTCCTGTGATGCGTGCCCGGCAATTCGGGCCACAGGTTAATCTATGCTAAAAAATATCGACACTGTCATGACGACCGCGCCCGCCCCCGTTCTACAGGATAACCGCGCGTAAATGATGTGCAAATTTCGCCGCAGAAGGAAACACTCCGTGCAACTGTAGCACCCGAGGCACGGATCGCGGGCGTCATGGAGACGGACAGGTCACGGCATGAAAAAACACCCCCGGAAAACCCGGGGGTGTCGAAATTTTGCTCTGACACTCTTCGAAATCAGAAGATGTCGTCGTAGTCTGCGGCGCTCACCCCGATCATGTTGATCAGGCCACCGTTGTCGAGCTCGACGAGAATGCCGTTCGAGGTCTCGGTGAAGCCGGTTGCCGTGATGCCACCTTCGAGGCGCACAACGTCACCTTCTGCCATGTCGAAATCGACGACCTTGGTGGTGCCGGTGGACTTTGCGGTGAAGGCAAAGGTGTCTGCGCCGTCGGCACCGACCATGATGTCGTCGCCCGGGCCGCCATAGAGGACGTCGTCGCCCGTGCCGCCATTCAGCACGTCGTCGCCTTCGCCGCCGCCGAGGATGTCGTTGCCTGCGCCGCCTGCAATGGTGTCATTGCCTTCGCCGCCGGCAATGAGGTCATTGCCCCAGCCGCCTTTGAGACGGTCGTCACCGACGCCGCCCTTGATGAAGTCATTGCCGCCGGCACCGTGAATAAAGTCGCTGCCGCCGGCGCCATTGACGAAAGCGTCAGTGTTCGAGTCGATGATCGACTCATTGCCGTTAGTCAAAATGCTCATCGGAATCATCCTTTTTTGAACCAATTAACAACTTTGAGCATACATCCGCCCCAAATTTGCCGCAATCAAAATTCCGCGACGAGTTACATTAACTTAAACGCGCTTTATTAACCTTTATTTATTAGAGCCTTGTGAAACGCTCGCGCATTCTTTGAGCATCCAGATTTGGAGACAGTTTGCCCACTTTTAGCCTTACTCTCCCTCATAAGGAGACACAACCCTCGCTAACGCCACCTAGGGTAGGACTCAGCACCGACGCGAGGCGTCATGGGCCATGCTCACGCGCTAGCGCCAGCCGCTCAGAGACAGGCCCGAGATCTCGCGAAAGCGCGCGCTGTCGTCGCCCAGATCGCGCTGCATCCGGAACTTGAGCTCGTCGGAAAAGCCCGGCGGCACGCGCGCCTTCCGAAACGCAAGGCCGCCACGGATCCGGTTGCGCAGATCCCGGCTCATCAGACCGGCGAGGCGGCGCCCGAGCGCGCTGCTCGCAAACCGCAGCACGAAACCGGGCACCCGCGACAGCTCGGCGCTGTCGTTCTGCTTGCCGAGATCCTCGATCTCCATCCGCGACACGCCGATATGATCGGTGAGCTTATCCATCACCGCCTGCGGATCGCGCCGAAGCTCGTCGAAATCGAGGAACAGGAACGCCTCTCTCGGGAAGAAGCGCAGATACTCCTCGACCTGACGCGCGTAGTGGCTCGAGTCGAGGATATGCGCATACTGGCGACTGTTCTCGAAGCCCTGCAGGTCGCTCTCGAGCCCCTCCATGATGAAGCTGTGCCGGAACTGCGATTCCGCCCGGGAGACCGGTTCGCGCACGATGTAGATCAGCTTCACGTCCGGGCAGGTCTCGGCGATGCGCTGTGCGACGCCGGGAAAATCGCGGCACTTGGTGTAATTCGGGCTCGCCTCGCCGCGCACGCGATCGGCATGGGTGAACTGGTTGGAATACCAGCCAAGGCCCTTGCCCCAGTTCTTCTCGGCGACGAAGAAGTCGGTCTCCTTGTCGCGCGACATGTCGATCTCGGGATGCAGGGCGAGATAGCGGTAGAGCGTCGTCGTGCCACATTTCATGGCACCGATGATGATGAAGTCGGGAAGCAGTTTGGCGTCGGTCGACAAGAGGCTGTATCTCCCTTCGATGCCCTCAGGCCGCGGCCTGGCGGGGGGACCGGTTCTTGAAATATCTCATCAGCGGCTTTTCCGCGAACACGTGCACGGCCGCTCCGGCGACCGTGACGATCACGGTGATCAGCGCCAGCATCACCAGCGGCGGCAACACAAGGTGGAGCCCGGCGGCGAGCAACCCGACGGCTGCGATGTTCATCACCGGCAGGTGCACGAGGTAGATGGCGTAGGACGCATCACCGATGAAGGTCAGCCAGCGCGGCGCCGGGAGCCCGCCCTGCGCCAACCCGATCACGATCAGCAAGGCGCCAAGCCCGTATCCCAGCGGCTGCAGGCTCTCGGGGCCCATCATCCCGAGTACAGTCTCGGAAAGGCCGATGCCGAGAAACAGGGCGCAGCCGGACCAGAACGCCAGCAGCGCCGATGACCGCGACAGATGCGTATAGGCGTAGGCCGCCACGATCCCGAAAAGGAACAGCAAGTTGTGCGGCTTGAGCAGGAAGGAGAGCGGAAAGCGCAGGTCGTGGGACCATGGCAGCGCCAGAACGCAGGCCAGCATCCAGCCACCGAACACGATGCGCCCGATGCGCAGGTTCAGGATGATCCCGGAGAAGATGATGTAGAACAGCATCTCGTGCTGCAGCGTCCAGGCGACCTGCATGATCGGCCCCTCCTCGGACGGGATCAGGAGAAGCGACTGGAGGATGGCCAGCGGATCGCGTGCATGGTCCGGCCCCCGCCCCGGAGACACGAAGTAGATTGCCAGCAGGAAGGCCATGACAAGCCAGTAGATCGGGTAGATCCGCACGATCCGCTTGCGCAGGAAGGCCACCGCCTTGCTCGGCTGGCCGAAGTCGCGGCGATGCACCAGCACCATGATGAAGCCCGAGAGCACGAAGAAGAACTCGACCCCGGCATAACCGAAGTTGAACGCAGCCCCCGCGCCTTCGCCGGCATAAAACTTGCTCGGCAGAAGGAACACGTTGGCATGGAAGATCGCGACCATCACCGCCGCGACCGCACGCCCGCATTGCAAACCCGCTAGCATCTCGTCACCTTCACACGCACGCCCTCATCCCCCCTGCACCCCGTAAAGGCTCTTCTCGGGCAGCTTCAGGCACCCGGCGCAGATCCCGGCATGCATGGTGCCCCGCATCAGCCAGAACGTCCGGCGTTCGGGGTTGGCCAACGCCAAGCCGGCGCGCAGAAAGCAGTATCCGGCCTTCACCGAGCTCGCGCCGAACAGCCCGAGGCGCTGACGGAGGCTGTCGGCAGAGGCCGAATAGCTCTGCCCGATCCGGAAGCGCCGGCGCAGAAGCCACTTGACCGAAAGCCGCGCCGCGGGGACATCCTCGCGCACGATGGCGGTGTCGGCGATGGCGTACTCGGCCCCGAACTGGCGCAGGCGGAAGAAGAACTCGGTGTCCTCACCGCCGGATTTGCCACGCTCGAGGGCGAAGCGCTCTTGCCGCCACGGCGCGTCCCCCCAGCGCAGCAGGGCGTTGCAGGTGTGGCCGGTCTCGATCACCCCGGCGCGCGGCGCCGCGACCTGCGAGTGGAAATCGCCCCGGACGATCCAGTCGGGCGCGTCGTCGTCATAGCGCGCATAGCTCGGACCGAACACCGCGTCGGCCCCGGTCTCGCGCTGGCGCCCGACCAGTTCGACCAGCCAGTCGGGCTCGACCACCTCGTCATCGTCGAGAAAGGCGACCCACTCCGTCGTCGCCGCGTCGAGGCCGGCATTGCGCGCGATCGAGATGTTGGCGCCCGGCTGGTGCACGTAGCGCACCGGCAGGCTCATCGCGGCGGCGGTGTCATCCACCCTCTCCTGCGCCGACGGCGTGTCGTCGTTGTCGATCACGACGATGGAGACGGTGCAGCCCTCGGGGCGCTGCATCGCCTCGAGCGACTGCAGCGTGGTGGCGATATGGCTGCGCCGGAAGGTACAGATGGTGATCGTGATGTTCACTTCGCCACTCTCCCTCTGAGGATCAGCTGGGTCAGGAACCCGGCGCCGAAGCAATTGTGCATGAGAAACAGCGCCGGCGCAGCCCAGAGCGCGCAGACACTGCGATGTGTCACCGCGAGATGCGTCGCGGTCGCCGCCAGGATGAGCAGGTAGATCACCGGCAGCAGGAGGATCGGCGGAAACACCGGCGAGAGCAGCACCGACAGCAGGTTGACCGCGGTCACCGCCGGCGGGATCATCTGCCGCAGCCGCGGTTTCAGCCGGTGCTTGAGGACGTTCTGGCCGCGCCCGAGCCCGTACCGCCAATACTGACGCGCCAGCTTGCGCAGCGAGTCGCGGGCAAGATAGTCGAGGCGGATATCGGCATCGAGCCAGATCCTGCCCCCGGCCAGCCCGATGCGATGATCGAGCTCGGCATCCTCGTTGGCGACGAAGCCGGTGTCATAGCCGCCGGTCCTGCGCCAGATGTCGAGCCGGAACCCGGCGTGATGGCCGTGATCGACATAGCCCGACACGGCCCCGCCGCGATGCCCGGAGCCGCCGGAGCCGAGCTTGGTGTCACTGGCCCAGGCCACGCCCTTCTGCACGCAGCTCAGCCCGATCGTGTCCATGACCGTCGCAAGGGCAGCCACATCGCGGGCAAGCAGGCTGTCCGCGACCGACAGCACATAGCCCTCGGGGTAGCGGGAGTGGGCGTCGACGCGCACGAGGATCTCGTGCTGCGGCTCCGCGCAGCGCTCGACCACGAGGTTCACCGCCGCCGATTGCAGCCGCGCGGGATTGTCGATCAGCACAACGTTGGGACGACGCTGCGCATAGTCGGCGACGATCGCGCGCGTGGCATCGGTGCTGCCGCCATCGGCGACCACGATCTTCACGCCGGCCATCTCGGGCCGGTCGCGATGCAACGCGTCGAGCGTCGCCTCGATATGCTTGGCTTCGTTCAGCGTGGGGATGGCGACGAGGATGGTCGCCGGATCGGCACCTGTCCGTGTCGCGGGTGGTATATCGAGCCTGTCTTCCATCCCTCTCCCCTATCCCGCACGCTCGCGAACGGTCTCGATCACCTCGGCGATGTCCGCCGGCGATTGCACGAAATCCACGGCCGGCCGGTCGAGTAGCTCCTGGCCGCGGGCGGCGATGTCCTCGCGCGGCAGCCGTGTCAGCAGCGCGACCAGATCGGTGGCCTCGGGCGCGTCGATCACCCATCCCAAACGGTCGTCGGCAACCCGCCGCGCGGTCTCGGT
>Ga0114903_1001032_pt1 | contig 12588 bp, 18 predicted proteins | sample MalvirDeepMed_s2_FD_87289 | JGI IMG/M metagenome (GOLD analysis project Ga0114903, IMG submission 87289) | Marine viral communities from the Global Malaspina Expedition - Malaspina viral metaG DeepMed_s2 | ecosystem: Environmental > Aquatic > Marine > Oceanic | place: Mediterranean Sea... | reverse complement strand
GACGAGCTGCTCGACTGTGAGATCTTCTACAGTCTGCGCGAGGCGCAAATCCTGATCGAACAATGGAGAAAACACTACAACACCAAGCGACCCCACAGTGCTCTGGGCTACCGCCCGCCGGCCACGGAAACCATCGTCCCGATGGACCCAAGGCCGACCATGCACTAACACTCAAAGCGGACCACTCAGGCGGGGCTGATCAAGCTCATCGAGCGGGGCCATCACAAGCGGTTATTTCTTCTTATGCTCGCCGATATTGGACAAAGGTTTGCCCTTTGTGAAGTCGGCTGTTGCGACGACCTTTTCTTTCACCTTCTTGGGCTTTTTTACCTCACGGTTGCCGCGCCTTTTGTCACCTTTGGCCATTTCATTTTCTCCTGATTATGATTTCTCTTGGCGAATTAATGGTTGTCTGTGCAGATCAAGATTGAAGGTTGGCGTCCCGAGGCTCCTATCCCCACGACGCCCCCGTTCACATCATTCCGCCCATGTCGGACATTTCGCGGCCTGCGCCAGCCTTCTCGGGCTTCTGCGCAACCATGGCTTCGGTCGTGATCAAGAGCCCGGCGATGGACGCGGCGTTTTCGAGCGCGATCCGGACGACTTTCGTCGGATCGATGACACCGGCCTTCAGCAAGTCGCCGTATTTCTCGGTCTGCGCGTTGAAACCGAAGCTCGGGCTGTCGTTCTCGATTACCTTTCCCACGACGACGGAACCGTCGACGCCGGCATTTCCGGCAATCTGGCGCAGCGGCGCCTGGATCGCGCGACGAACGATCTTGATCCCGGCATCCTGATCGCGGTTGTCACCCTTCAGTGTCGCAAGGACCTTGCTGGCATGAACGAGGGCCACGCCGCCGCCGGGCACGACGCCTTCCTGAACTGCGGCGCGGGTGGCATTGAGCGCATCGTCCACGCGGTCTTTACGCTCCTTCACTTCGATCTCGGTTGCCCCTCCGACCCGGATCACGGCAATGCCGCCGACAAGCTTGGCCAGCCGTTCCTGAAGCTTCTCCTTGTCGTAGTCCGAGGTGGTATCCTCGATCTGCGCCCGTATCTGGGTGACGCGCGCCGCGATCGCGCCCTTGTCGCCAGCACCTTCAATGATCGTCGTGTCCTCCTTGGTGATCGCGACCTTCTTCGCCGTGCCGAGCATGTCCATGGTGACGTTCTCCAGCTTGATGCCCATTTCCAGGGAAATCACCTGACCGCCCGTCAGCACGGCAATGTCTTCCATCATCGCCTTGCGGCGATCCCCGAAACCGGGTGCCTTGACGGCCGCGACCTTCAACCCGCCGCGCAGCTTGTTGACGACCAGCGTAGCCAGCGCCTCGCCCTCGATGTCCTCGGCCACGATCAACAATTGCTTGTCGGCGTCGATCACGGCTTCGAGCAGCGGCACCATGGACATGAGAGAGGTCAGCTTCTTCTCGTGAAGAAGGATGACGCAGTCGTCCAGTTCCACGACCATCTTCTGAGCGTTCGTGACGAAATACGGGCTCAGATAACCGCGGTCGAATTGCATGCCCTCAACGACTTCGGTCTCGGTCTCCAGCCCCTTGTATTCCTCAACGGTGATTACCCCCTCTTTGCCAACTTTGGCCATCGCGTCTGCGATCTGTCGGCCGATCGCAATCTCACCGTTCGCGGAAATGGCGCCGACCTTCGCGATCTCGTCGCTGTCGCCGACGGGCCGGGACATGGCCTTTATTTCGGTCACGACCGCAGACACAGCTCGGTCGATGCCACGTTTGAGATCCATAGGGTTCATGCCGGCGGCGACCGACTTCATTCCCTCACGGACAATCGCGTGGGCGAGCACGGTGGCGGTCGTGGTGCCGTCGCCCGTCTCGTCATTGGTGCGCTGTGCGACTTCCTTGACCATCTGCGCGCCCATGTTCTCGAAGTGGTCCGACAGCTCGATTTCCCTAGCAACGGTCACACCATCCTTGGTGATGCGTGGAGCACCCCAGGATTTGTCGAGGATGACGTTTCGACCCTTGGGTCCGAGGGTGATCTTCACGGCGTTGGCCAGCGTGTCGATACCTTTCAGCATACGGTCGCGGGCATCAGTACTGAATCTGACATCTTTGGCGGACATGGTCGGGTGCTCCTGAGAATGAAATTTAGGCGTCGCTTTCGGGGTCAGGTCATGACGCCGAGAATGTCGCTCTCCTTCATGATCATGAGGTCTTCTCCATCGAGCTTGATTTCGGTTCCCGACCATTTTCCGAACAGGATCCGGTCGCCAGCCGTGACGTCGATGGCGATACGCTCGCCATCCTCGTCCTTAGCGCCGGCGCCGACCGCGACGATCTCACCCTCCCGCGGCTTCTCTTTTGCGGTGTCAGGGATGATGAGCCCACCTGAGGTCTTCGCGTCACCCTCGATGCGGCGGACGAGAACCCGGTCGTGGAGTGGAGTGAACGACACGTAAGTGCTCCTTCTTCGGATGTCCAAGGGAGCATGGCGATGTTCGGATGTGCTTTGGCACTCGCCATACCGGAGCGCCAATATCTGTCAGATGATGACTGCTCGGTTCTTGCGCAATAGCGTTTCGAGATATCTTTTTGCGTCCGCTCGACCGAAGCTCGGCTATTCGCCATCAAATCGTCGAAGCGCGACGTCACGAGCGCCGAACAGAATTGCCGCCGGCGATGATCGCGTTGATCAGATCCGCGACAGCCCGGTGGTTCTCTGTCTCCTGGTCGGTGCCGATGACGTTTTCATGGGTTGCCGCGGCGTCGCGGAGGACGCCCACGATTTCGTGCTCCGGCAGCACTCCGTGATCGTTCATGGCAAGCAGGAGTGCCTCGCAGATCGACAGGGCGGCCTGGCCTGCATGCTCGCTCGCCGTGGACATCCGGGTTTCCTTCCTTGGCATAGTGAACCGAAGGAAGGCGAGGCTCAGATGCATCCATTATTTACGCAGGAAGTGCCCTATGCTGGACTGATTCAGAGCAGTGTCCCGGCCGATTTCTTGCTCCTGGATGGCGATACGCCCGGAGGGCCCATGACATCAGCAGAGCACAGCCCCCTGACCCGCAAGCTCTCGGCCTTCGTCACCCTGTCGGAGGTCGAACTGGCCGTGCTTAAAGGGCTACATCAGCGTCGCCGGTCCTTCGTCGCGGGTCGTGATATGGTGCATCAGGGGCAATCGGCTCAGGCCGCGTACATTTTGTCGTCGGGATGGGTCTGTTCCTACAAGCTGCAGGCCGACGGAACACGTCAGATCGTGGATTTCCAGGTGGCTGGCGATTTCCTAGGGTTGCGGAGCGTTCTCTTGCGCACTTCGGACCACAGCTTCGAACCCCTCGTCGACATTGAGGCCGCCGAAGTGCTGAAGAGCGACCTTCTCGATGCTTTCTCGCGGACGCCTCGCCTTGCGACTGCCATCCTCTGGGCGGCATCGCGGGACGAGGCGATGGTTGTCGAGCATCTCGTTGGGATCGGCCGGCGCGACGCGGATGCACGCATGGCACATTTCCTGCTGGAACTGGGTTCGCGGCTGGCTCTTGTGGGTATCGGCAGTAAGAAAGGATACGATTGCCCGCTGACGCAATATCACCTGGCCGATGCGCTTGGTCTGAGCGCTATCCACGTCAACCGCGTACTGCGGCAGCTACGCGAGGGCGGAATGGTGACTTTTCGCGATGGTCAGGTGACGTTTCGCGACTATGGTCGGTTGGTGGAGATTGCCGAGTTCGACCCGGCATATCTGGATCAGACCGGGCCGCTCCTGAAGTGAGAGGGTCGCCTTATCTTTCCAGGCAGGCGGCACCGGTAATCACGTCAGACAACCGATTCACGCGAGGGCGTGGGTCGCAGCATCGAGTTACTTGTTGGCCTCGGCATCATTCTTCGCCGTTTGCGCCTTCTCGGCCGTTTTGTAGTGCCTCAGAGCTGCGTCGTTCTTCGGGCCGGAAGGCGCCTTGTCCCAGGCGGCCTTAACGGATTTCATCTTCTCGGCAGTCTTGGTCTGTTCGGGTGTCATCGAAATTGTCCTTTCCAGGACGTTTCGAGAATAAGAAGCGTGCGGAGGTGTCTTGCTTTGAGGGTCGACACTTTCACACGCCTCTTGGATTCTTGAAATATGGCCTGCCAAATATTTGGAGGCTGTAAACATCTGATAGATTTACGGATACGTTGCACTGATACAGGTTAGTCCGGCTCTCGGTTCAGATCTGAAAAGAGACAAAAAGTCAGACGGCCACGGTTTGCTGATGGGATAGTCTTAACCATCTGTCCATATCGTGAAGGTAAGTTGAGGCGCAGAGGGCAATATAAATCGCCATGCCTGGTTTCTCAGCTGAAACACGGTAGGTGAGAATTGCGATGCCACCGCGCCTTGTCACTCAACGCTCTGTCATCGCGACGGTTCGCCAACCACCTTTTTCGCGAGTGAAGTTCCAGATTTGGTCACCCTGGAAGATCCCTGGAGGATAGGGAAGGATCATCACCGCGTCCTTTGCGGTTGTCGTTTTTGCACTTTCGGCGCCACTGCTCCAGAACCGTTCTTCCAAGTCCCACAGAACGTCCTGATCGCGCTGCGATGGCATCGTAGCCTTTTGCTCAGCATGTGCAGACTTTTCTGCGGCGTGACCGGATCCTGTCATTCGCCTGCTCCCTTCGTGAAAAAGGTCAGCAACTGAAATAGTGTAAGACCGATCGCCGATATCACGCAGATTAAGTTGGCTTTACCTTGGCGACCCCCAGAAACAGTCTCTTTGGTCCGGTGCAAAGCGCCTGAAGTCGGATGATCAGGGAGCAGCTGGCTCAGGTCTCTTGCGATCCTGACGTGATCGCCGGCGAGCGCAGGAACGTCCCGAAATCGGGCAAGCAGCGTTCCCAATCGTGTCCGCGCGGCGTCGCACCCCAGCGTGACCAGTTCAGCGGTTTCCTTCCATGGATCGAGGCCAAGCCGCGCAAGCGTGGAGAGGACGGTCACGGCATAGCCGTTCCGGTCCTCGCCGACGGACGCTTGGAGAAACCGGTCGAACTCGGGCGGGTGCGGGTTTAGAACACTGAGGAACGCAGATCGCCCCAGTTCCCAATGGATACGCGCAGGGCGGGCTCCCCGCCCTTTCACAGGTCAGTGCGGACAACTGCGCACCCGCGAAGGTCGCATCCGGTTCGGTGCCTAAGACTAACATGCGTTAGCACCAGGCGGACGATCCCGAGATACAAGAGACCAAATCGTTCGACTGGTCCGTCCCGGACTCCAAGGGGCCGGCAACAGAAATGAGCGACGGACCTGCCAACATCGCCGAGACTGAAGATGAACACGCGCTCGACCAGATCGACGGTGACATTTTTGAACCCGTTCAGCTTGCCGGGACACCCGGGAGATCTGCCCGCAGGCGACTACGAGGTTCTTGTCGAAGAAGAACTCCTCCAGGGGCTCAACTTCGAGGCGTATCGCCGGACCGCTACCTACCTGACGGTGCGCGGGAGCGGCGGTCATGTTGGACGGACAGAGATACGGGCGATTTCAAAGAGCGACTTGGAAGAGGCGCTGAGCCGGGATCGGGCCGCGACCGAGAAGAACAATAATGGCGAGGCGGCGCTTTCCCCGCAGGAGGACTTGAAATGAAGACTCCCGAATGGCTCAAACCCGGCATCTATGGTGCTGTGATCGGCGCGGCTCTTGTCGGCGTGGTCGGTTTTACCTGGGGCGGTTGGGTGACCGGCGGTACGGCGAACGAGAGGGCAATGGCGATGTCCCAAGAGGATGTCGTCGCCTCGATGGTGCCGGTTTGCCTCGATATGGCCCGCTCCGACCCGTTGCGGGCAGGCAAGTTGGAATCTATCCGAGCCGCCTCGACCTACCAGCGGCGCGACGCACTCATGACAGCCGGCTGGGTGACGATGCCGGGTACGGATTTGCCGAACCGGAATATCGCGCAGGCCTGCCTGGCGGCCCTTGATGTTGACGCCTTGCCGGAGCGCCCGGAAAGCGCGGTCGATGAAGGATGAACCGCGCCATGCCGATGGCATCCCCGGAGACCACCGAGCTCGAACGGCGTGTGCTGGCTCATGAACGGATCCTGCAAGCTCTGATCGCTTACATGGCCCGCACCGAACCGCGTTTCGTGGAACACCTTCGAGAACGGTTCGTCGAGCCGATGAGTATGGCCCGGCACGAAAATGACTACCGCGAAACCGACCACTACGCGGAAGAATTCATTCGCGCCGTCATGCTCCTCGGAGAAGCACGCGCGACGAAATCGAAGAAGCCGGACAAAGCCGACAAGCAGCTCGTGCCGCCCAGAAGCAAAGCGGAAAAGGAGTCCTCCACGGACCGGTCAGCGCAGCAAGGTGGGGTTGAGATACGCGAAAGAAACGGCATCTGGGAGGTGCAGGTCAACGGCAAGTTTCGCGGCGACTACCGCCAGAAGGAGCATGCCGTTGCGGCTGCGGCCTTGCTCATGCTGTCCCTCCGATGACCAGCAGCACCCGTCCAATACTCCCGCAGGACTTCCGGATCGAGGTAGCCGAGAACGAGGGCATGCCGCCGGGACCAGATTTTATCGGCTTCTCGCCACCATTCGCGCCGACCCGAAGGGTCACCGGTACGCTCACGCTTGCGCTTTCGAAGACACGCGCGGCGACCGACGGGCTCCGGTCCGCAAAGGAAAAGCTGATGAGACATCCCGAGGAAGCACCGAAACACCCGCTGGCAAGGCTGATCGCCAGGACGGCAGTCGTGGCCGGCATGATCGCCTCTCTGGCATTTCCGGTGCTCGCGCAGGACGGCACCGGTCCGATGCCCGAGAATGCAGAAGCCCGGAGCTATGGCGGCGGTTGGAACTGCGCGCTCGGATACCGGGTGGCGGGCGAGGAGTGTGTCGCCATCGTTATCCCCGAGAATGCCTATGCAACCGGCCGGTCCTACGGTTCGGGCTGGGCGTGCCGGCGCGGCTACGAAGAAGCGGGAGGGACCTCCTGCGCAGCGATCCCGGTGCCCGACAATGCGTTCCTGCGATCCTCCGGCTATGACTGGCAGTGCGACCGCGGGTACCGGCAGGTCCGCGAGACCTGCGTTCCCATCGTCCTGCCGGACAACGCGTATCTCACCGACAACACCTCAGGCTCCGGATGGATCTGCGACCGCGGTTTCACGGCCAGTTCCAGCGCCTGCGTTCCGATCGCAATCCCCGAGAACGTCTATCTCACCAATGCGGACTACGGTGACGAATGGGCCTGCGAAAGGGGCTTCTTTGAAATCGATGGCCGCTGCGATCCCGTAGCGCTTCCGGCGAACGCCTTTCTGGACGCGGCCTCCTACGGGCCGGGATGGCGCTGTGAGCGGGGATTTGAGAGCGTCGACACGATCTGTGTTGCGATCGACCTTCCGGTAGACGCGCATCTCGATCGATCCGGAAACTCATGGCGCTGCGATCGCGGCTTTCAACTTGCGGGTGGGGAGTGTGTTCTTGGACGATAAAGCTCCCCGATCAGGCCACGGCGACGCCCCCGGCATCCGGATGCGGATCGGTTGCCGTCTGAAATACCGGCTCACCCAAAAGACACCCATCATCGCGTTGTTGAACGTGCACTTCTCGCGCTTCGGCGACCTGGAGCGCGCCGATTATCTGGTGACCTCGCCCAGTGTGCTGCTGGAAAGCTATCGCGACGGGTTCGGAAACTGGTGCACGCGAATGATTGCGCCGGCAGGCGACTTTACGTTGTCCACCGACGGAATCTTCCGGGATGGCGGATTGGCGGATCCTGTCGCCCCGGATGCGGCACAGCTGGCCGTACAGGATCTTCCCGCCGAGACGCTCGTCTATCTTCTTGGCAGCCGCTATTGCGACACGGACATCCTGTCCGACGAAGCGTGGCGCTTGTTCGAGAGCACGCCGCCAGGCTGGTCGAGGGTGCAGGCGATCTGCGACTTTGTGCACACAACCGTCTCGTTCGATTACATGCAGGCTGACGCGACGCGCACGGCCTCTCAAACGCTGGCCGGGCGGATGGGGGTTTGCCGCGATTTCGCGCATCTGGCGATCGCGTTGTGCCGTTGCATGAATATCCCGGCCCGCTACTGCACCGGGTATCTGAGCGAGTTCGGCGAACCCGAGCCCCACGCCCCGGACGACTTCGCGGCCTGGATGGAGGTCTTTCTCGACGGCCGTTGGTGGGTGTTCGATCCGCGCAACAACTCAAGACGCATGGGACGGATCCTGGTCGCCCGCGGCCGGGATGCTGCGGATGTGCCGCTGACCCAGACTTTCGGGCCGAGCACCCTGACGCAGTTCGACGTCTGGACGTGGGACGCAAGACATGGCCCAGCCGAGACGACGCCTGTGTCTCGGAATTGAACCGGTAGCGTCCCATCGCTGGACGGGTGTTTTCGTTCGTCGTCGGCTCACGAGGTCGGCGGCTCTGCCGGTTTCCCCGTCATGGCATACCAAGTCACCGATTATTCTGGAGACCCTCAATGACCACTTCCATAAAGACGACAGCGGTATTTCTGCGACCATTCCAGCTTCCGAGCTTCAACGATACCATTCCCTCAGGCGAATACGAGATCGAAACCCAGCTGCTGGAACCTGTGGACTGGATCGAACCGGGCACATGGACGTCTTCCGTGCTCGTCCGGCTCCACCCGCGCACCTCGCATCCCGGGCTCAGCCGAACACTCACCGTGCCGCTCGCGGAACTGGAGCATGCGCTTGCCAAGGACAAGCTGACCGGCAAGGCTTTGACGGATTTCTTTCTCGAAGAGATGCTCGCTGATCCGATGATCTGTCTCGTCATGCAGGCCGACGGCGTGGCGGAGCAGGACCTTCGCGCTCTCTATTCTCCCCAGTCCGACCAAAGGCAGGCAGAGCAAGACGACCCGTCCAAGACGGGAGAGCCCCGTCGCGGGATAAGCAGGGATGTTTCCGGCCCACTCTCAGGAAGCGCGCGCCCGGGCATCGGAGAATGACAGCAGTGTGGAGCGGATCGTTCGCCGTTCGCGGTCGAATTTACGGGGTTCCGAAATGACCGATGACCTGATCGATCTCGACGGCCGCAGGGCCTTTGCCGGACAGCGTGCGTCGGAAATGCGACGGCGCCCTGCGAACGGCCAGCCATTACTTGCACTCTCAGCAACCTCACCTCGAAAGCCTCGAAGAGCAGATGTTCGCGGAGCGGGCGCGGACATGGGCCGAAGTCCTGAAGAAATGGCGCTTCCTTCTCGACCGTCGCGCGATGACGCCCGAGGCTGGCGATGAACGCATTCAGAAACTCATCAAGCGCGCGCTTTGCAACATGGAACGAATGGAAAAACGCGAGGAGCGGAAATGACGATCAAATCAGCGGACATCGACTTCGGGACAGTCAAGGCGGTGGCTGACGTCGCCGGCGAACGGGCCTGCCTGAGATGCAAGTCGACCTTCTGGAGCGAGGGGTTCGGAGAACGGATATGTTCCCGTTGCAAGGGATCGTCCGTCTGGCGCTCGGCAATTCATGAGGGCAGTGGACGGGGCCGGCGGCGCTCGGGCGATCGATCGTCATAGGTCTGACCGATGCCATCCGTCACGATTACTCACACGACACAGTATCAATATGGAACCGAGGTCCCTCTCGGACCGCACAGACTGATGCTCCGTCCGCGGGAAACCCGGGATCTCATCCTGACGTCCTTCGACCTCGAGATCAGTCCGGAAGCTCGCATCGACTGGTCCCACGACGTTGCCGGCAATGCGGTCGCGACGGCACGGTTCGACACCAACACGGAGATGCTTTTGATCCGGTCGTGCGCACGTGTGAACCTGCACGCCCCGGTCTGGCCAGTCTTCCCGATTGCCGCCGCCGCGGCCTCGTACCCGTTCGTGTATGCACCCGACGATTGGACCGATCTCGGCGCCCTGGCCGAGCCGCAATATGCGGACGACACAGGGCGTCTGTCGCGGTGGGTCGAGCGTTTTGTCATGGCACGGCCCACGGATACGCTTTCGCTGCTGAAAGATATCGGCTCCGGCATCACCGCCGGGATTTCCTACCAGAGCCGCGAAACGGAGGGCACGCAAGGACCTCTGGAGACCCTCGACAGGGGATGGGGATCGTGCCGGGATTTCGCCGTGTTGTTCGCAGAGGCAGTCCGGACGCTTGGCTTCGGGGCCAGGCTCGTATCCGGATATCTGTTCAATCCCTCGGGAAACCAGATTGGATCGGATCATTCCGGTTCCACGCACGCCTGGGTCGAGGTCTTCGTTCCCGGAGCGGGCTGGATCCCTTTCGACCCGACAAACAGATCGGTCGGCTCCACCAATCTCATTCCCGTTGCCGTCGCGAGGAGGATCGAGCAGGTTGCGCCGGTCAGCGGAAGTTTTCACGGGAGACCGTCAGACGTCTTGTCGATGGAAGTGAGCGTGGATGTCGAAGACACCGCGTGCATGCGTTCCTGAGTGACGAGGCGAGGAATTGAATTGTCTGTCGATGCTGGCAGCGACCTTCAGAACCGATGGTATCGAGGAAGGGACCTGCTGTTCCGCTGGATAAACAGCGCAACCGTTGGGGGTGTGCGACGCGAGTTGAAGGTCCGCAAATCGTGCCACAGCAGCCACGTGCGCAGATGCTGCTAATTCACACATTGTCCGCGTAGCCGACGCTTGATGTCGTCGCGGCGAACGGCTGCTTCCCGCCCATCTTGCCTGGTCCACCGCACCCGACATGCTGCCTGTTTCCATGTACTCAACTCAATCCCTGCGCCTAGCCTGCGTCTGAAAAGACTAACTGCCCCTCACGAAGACCGGGTACTAAGACGGCTCCATAGAGTTGCTCCGAGCGAGATGCGTGGACAACGTGTCGTTCACCATTTGATCTCCTGCCCTAGACCGGCCTACAGTAACGCAGCCTCCGAACAAGGAACCTGTCATGCGCGTCGCCATCTATGCTCGTTACTCTTCGGCGATGCAGAAGGCGGCCTCGATCGAGGACCAGGTCCGGCTCTGCGTTGAGCGTGCGGATCGCGAGGCGTGGACCGTGGTCCAGACCTTCACCGACATGGCCATCTCCGGCGCGTCGCTTCACAGGCCGGGTCTTCAGAGCCTGTTGGAGCATACAGCGCGTGGCGGCCTGGATGTGATCCTGTGCGAGGCGCTGGATCGTCTCAGCCGGGATCAGGCCGATGTGGCGACGCTCTTCAAGCAGCTCTCGTTTCACGGGGTCCGCGTCGAGACGCTCGCGGAAGGCCAGATCAGCGAGCTGCATGTGGGCTTGAAGGGCACGATGAACCAGCTCTTCCTGAAGGACCTTGCCGCAAAGACGCGGAGGGGCCTGCGTGGGCGGGTGGAAGCCGGCCGGTCCGGTGGCGGCAACTCCTACGGATATGACGTTGTCCGCCGCCTGGGCGCGGATGGGCAGCCCGTCACCGGCGAACGGGTGATCAATGACGCCGAAGCCGATGTGATCCGGCGGATCTTCAGATCCTTCGCCGAAGGAGCTTCACCACGTGCGATCGCCCGGGACCTGAACGCAGACGGTATCCCCGGTCCCCGCGGCAAGCTCTGGCGGGATACGGCCATCCGGGGACACCGGGCGCGTGGGACGGGCTTCCTCAACAACGAACTCTATATCGGGAAGCTGGTTTGGAACCGGCTCCAGTATGTAAAGGATCCCGCAACCGGCAGACGTGTCTCGCGGATGAACCCCGAGACAGAGTGGGTACAAAGGCCGTCCCCGAGCTGAGGATCGTCCCGGATGCGCTCTGGCAAGACGTGAAGGCGCGACAGGAGACAATCGACGCCACGCCCGCCGTGCAGGGGATCAAGAAGAGCCGCTTCTGGGAGAAGCGCAGGAGCGACCACCTGCTCACCGGAAAGCTCATCTGCGGAACCTGTGAAGGAACGGTGACCTCGGTCGGCAAGGATTACCTGGCCTGCGCAAACGCCCGGAAGCTTGGCACCTGCGATGACCGGCAATCTTATAAGCGCAACATGCTGGACGACGCCGTCCTCTCGCTGTTGCGGGACCGGCTGATGCAGCCCGATGCTGTTGCCGAGTTCGTGTCAGCCTTTGGCGCAGCCATCAACGCCGAGCGCAGCAAGGAAGTAGCCGCACGGCGCCAGCTGACCGACGAGCTCAAAGCGGTCGAGCGCAAGCTGCAGGGGCTCTACGATGCCATCGCCGACGGGTTCAGAACGCCTGGGCTGCTGCAGCAACTGGAAGACCAGGAGGCCCGAAAGACGGATCTGGAAGCGCAGCTGAATGGACCGGAGCCCACGCCGGTGAGACTGCACCCGGGCCTGTCCGATCTGTACCGCAAGAAGGTCGCGGCACTGTCCGAGGCCTTGCAGGATGCCTCGATCCGCGGCCGTGCGCTGTACGTCCTGCGCGGTCTGATCGAATGCGTGACGGTCGGCTCGGATGAAGCCGGACAGCCTGTTCTTCAGCTTGAGGGGGCGATTACTGCGATGATCGAGGAAGCGCAGCCTGGCGCTCTTGGGTCAGTCGATCATGGTACGGTAAAAGTGGTTGCGGGAGTAGGATTTGAACCTACGACCTTCAGGTTATGAGCCTGACGAGCTACCGGACTGCTCCATCCCGCGGCAATTTTCGTATCGTTTTGTCATCGTTTTGAGAGATATTTTTGAG
>Ga0114903_1001030_pt1 | contig 12595 bp, 12 predicted proteins | sample MalvirDeepMed_s2_FD_87289 | JGI IMG/M metagenome (GOLD analysis project Ga0114903, IMG submission 87289) | Marine viral communities from the Global Malaspina Expedition - Malaspina viral metaG DeepMed_s2 | ecosystem: Environmental > Aquatic > Marine > Oceanic | place: Mediterranean Sea... | reverse complement strand
GGATTCGACGGCCTCATTCCGGGCTTCGTGCTTCTGGGCGGCCTGCTGATGGGTGCGGCGCTGTTGTTGCCCGTGGTTCTGCACATGGTGCTGTCGTCGCTGTCCCGGACCGCCCGCGGCCCGCGGTCCGAATGGTTCTGGGCCGATGCGGAACACCAGCTTCCGGGGTTGGGGCTGGCCCTGATGGCACTGCTTCTGGCCCTGTCCGCGAATATCGGCGTCGGCACGATGGTCAATTCGTTCCGGCTGACCTTCACCGGATGGCTGGATCAACGCCTTGCCGCCGAGCTTTACGTCAGCGCCGAAGATGACGCGCAAGCGCGCGAGATGCGCGAGTTCCTGGGCCCCCGCGTAGAGGCCATCCTGCCGATCCGCGCGGCCGAGGCCGACCTGTCCGGCGCCCCCGGACAGGTGTTCGGTGTGGCGGCGGACCACACGACCTACACCGATCTGTGGCCGGTGATAGATGCCGGGCCCGACGTCTGGTCGCGCGTCGCGGCGGGCGATGCCGCGCTGGTCAATGAACAGCTCGCCCGGCGCGAGGATCTCTGGACTGGGGATACCATCGAGATCGGGGATTGGCGCGCGCCCATCGCAGGCGTCTACAGCGACTACGGCAATCCGCAGGGACAGGCGATGGTGGGGCTGGACCGATTCGACCGGTTGTTTCCCGACGCGCCCAAACACGATTTCGGCCTGCGCCTTCCGCTGGAGGATGTGCCGCGGGTCGAGGCGGCATTGCGGGAACGCTTCGACCTTGGCCCCGATCAGGTGACGGATCAGGAAGCGATCAAGCGCATCTCCCTCGACGTATTCGAACGCACGTTTACCGTGACCGCCGCGTTGAACGTACTGACGTTGGGCGTCGCCGGGCTTGCGATCCTGACATCGCTTCTGACCATCGCAACCATGCGTCTACCTCAACTGGCCCCCGTTTGGGCGCTTGGAGTCACGCGCCGCAGGTTGGCCGCGCTGGACCTTGGCCGCGCCGTGTTGCTGGCGGCGCTGACCTTCGGGGCCTCGCTTCCGGTGGGCATCGCGCTTGCCTGGGTTCTGCTGTCGGTCATCAATGTCGAGGCGTTCGGCTGGAAGCTGCCCCTGCGCCTGTTCCCTCTGGACTGGCTGCGCCTGTTCGCCATGTCGCTGGTCGCGGCTGCCTTCGCGGCCTTGTTGCCGGCGATCAGGCTGGCGCGCACGCCGCCGTCGGCCCTTCTGAAAGTGTTTGCCCATGAACGCTAGGATCACCCGCCGCGCCCTTCTGATGTCCACGTTGCCCGCGATGGCGCAGGCGCAGGGGTTTGCCGGTCTGGGCGCCGGGTCGGCCGGTTTCGCCGAACCGCAGCCCGAACCGTCCTTCACCTTCCCGGCCGATCACGGTCCCCACCCCGATTTCCGGATCGAGTGGTGGTACGTGACCGCGAACCTCGAAGGTCCCGATGGAACGCCCTACGGCATCCAGTGGACCCTGTTCCGGTCGGCCCTGTCGACCGAAGGCGGGTCCGGCTGGGCCACCCCGCAGGCGTGGCTGGGCCATGCTGCGCTGACCACGCCGGATCTGCATGTCGCGACAGAACGTCTGGCCCGCGGGGGCATCGGACAGGCGGGCGTCGACGTGGATCCGTTCGACGCCTGGATCGACGAATGGCGGATGTCCGGCCCCACCCTGTCTGAGGTTCGATTGACCGCGTCAGGGCGTGATTTCGCCTATGACCTGGCCCTGTCCGCGGACAGACCGTTCGTGCCACAAGGGGCGGGCGGGTATTCGGTCAAGTCGGCCGAGGGACAAGCGAGTTACTACTACTCGCAGCCGTTCTATACAGTTGGCGGACAACTGACCCTGCCTTCGGGCAATGTGGCCGTCACCGGGCGCGCATGGCTCGACCGGGAATGGTCGTCCTCGCCCCTGGCCGAGACGCAGACGGGCTGGGACTGGTTCTCGCTTCATTTCGCGGGGGGTGAGAAGCTGATGGGGTTCCGCCTGCGGGAAACGTCTGGCGCTTCGTTCACCTCTGCCACGTGGATCGAAGCGGACGGCACCCCGACCCCGTTCGAGGACGGCGCGTTCAGTGCCGAACCGCTGGATGAGACAACCGTTGCCGGCCGCGCGGTCCCGACCCGATGGCGCGTGCGCCTGCCCGCCAGGGGGTTGAACGCAGAGGTCGGGGCGATCAACTCGATGGCTTGGAACGACCTGCTTTATTCCTACTGGGAAGGTCCGGTACGCGTTTCGGGATCGCATGAGGGGACAGGATACCTGGAGATGACGGGATATGAGTGAGTGGTTCGAAACGCTGGAAGGCATCCGCGAGAAGGCGTGGCACTTGCTTGGGCAGGGTGCGGAGGACTCGCGCAGCGCGATGCACCTGGCGGCCTTGGCAACCGTTGGCTTGGGTGGCGGGGGCGAAGCGCGGATGGTCGTTCTGCGTGGGGCATCCGCTGCGGACGGCACGCTGGAGGTGCAAACCGATCGGGCCTCCCGCAAGGTGGACGAGCTTCAGGGCACTCCGCTGGCGACACTGTTGTTCTGGGATCCAGAGACATCGGTGCAGATCCGGGCCCGCGTCCAGGTCGATGTCCTGACCGGCGACGCGGTTGAGGATCGCTGGCAAAAGCTTCCCGACGCGGCGCGCGTCAACTACGGCGGACAGCCCGCACCGTCGACCCCGCTGGACGACCCGGCCCGCTATCGCGAGACGGCCGAGCGGGATCGCTTTGCGGTGCTTTTAGGCGAAGTCAGTTCGCTCGACATCGTGCATCTGGGCGATGTCCATCGCCGCGCGCTGTTCGAACGGAAGGACGGATTTGCGGGCATGTGGCTGGCCCCCTGATCCGACCGGCGCTAGAGCACCCCGTATGAGACAGAGCTTTCCCGCGACCCGCGACATCGTCCTGATCGGAGGCGGCCACACCCACTCGCTGTTCCTGCGGCGTTGGGGGATGGACCCGCTGGCCGGTGCGCGCCTGACCCTGATCAATCCCGGGCCTACGGCGCCTTACACAGGAATGTTGCCAGGCTTCGTGGCGGGGCATTACGACCGGGTGACTTTGGATATCGACCTTGTCCGGCTGGCCCGCTTTGCCGGCGCACGCCTGATTCTGGGCCGGGCGACCGGCATCGACCGATCCGCACAGGAAGTCCTTGTCGACGACAGCATCCTGGGGGGCCGCAGGATCGGCTACGACGCGGCCTCGCTGGACATCGGGATCCACTCGGAGATGCCAGCGATCCCCGGGTTTTCCAATCATGCGGTCGCCGCCAAACCGCTGGAACGCTTCGCCGAAGGGTGGAGCCGCTTTCGCCGGTCTGGCGACCCCGAGGCCGGGATGGCGGTGATCGGGGGCGGCGTCGGGGGCTGCGAACTGGCGATGGCGATGAGCCACGGGATGGGCGGTGCCCCGGTGACACTGATCGAGGCCGGGCAGGTCCTGTCAGGCTTGGGCCCCCGGGCCCGGGACCGCCTGCGCGACGAGCTTCGCCGCAACCGTGTCGAGGTGATCGAGGGGGCTGAAGTCGCAGAGATCCGGGACGGCGCGGTCCACCTGCGGAATGGACGGACGATCCGCGCGGGCTTCGTCACGGGTGCAGCCGGGGCGCGGCCGCATGATTGGCTGGGCGGGACGGGTCTGGATCTGGTGGAGGGGTTCGTGGCGGTTGGCCCGACCCTGCAAAGCTCGGACCCGGCGATCTTCGCCGCGGGCGATTGTGCCCATCTGCGCCACGCGCCCCGCCCGAAGGCAGGCGTCTTCGCGGTGCGGCAAGCACCAGTCCTGCATCACAATTTGCGCGCTTGGGCTTCTGGCGGCACCATGAAGTCCTACCGCCCTCAGCGCGACTATCTCAAACTGATCTCCACGGGGCGCAAGTCCGCCGTGGCGGACAAGTTCGGCCTGGCCTTCCGCGGCAGGACCTTGTGGCGGTGGAAAGATCGGATCGACCGAAAATTCATGGCAAAGCTGGACGATTTGCCCCGCATGCCCCAACCCGCCCTACCCCGCCAGCATACCACGGGTCTGGACCGGCAAGCCCGTCAGGTCCCCTGCGGGGGATGCGGCGCGAAGGTTGGCCGCGCGACGCTGGGGTCCGCCCTGGCCGGGCTTCCGACGTCGCATCGCGATGATGTCGAAACAGGGCACGGCGACGATGCGGCGATCCTGAAGATCGGCACGGCCAGACTGGTCGTGACCGTCGACCACCTGCGGGCCTTTACCGATGATCCGGCGGTGATGGCCCGGATCGCCGCGCTGCACGCTCTTGGGGACTGCCTGGCGATGGGGGCGGTGCCGCAGGCCTTTCTTCCCGCCCTGACCCTGCCGCGCCTGTCCCCGGAGTTGGAGGCGCGAACGCTGTCCGAGATCATGTCGGCCCTGGCCGCGGTCGCCGAAGACGTAGGGGCCGAGATCGTGGGCGGACACACATCGACTGGCCCGGAACTCCAGATCGGCCTGACAGTGACCGGCCTGCTGGAACGCGCCCCAAAACTGCTGAGCGGGGCGCAGCCCGGCGACAGGATCGTCGTGACAAAGCCCTTGGGAACCGGCGTGGTTCTGGCCGGGGAAATGGCGCTTGATGCACGGGGCCCCGAGGTCGCAGGCGCCTTGCGGCACATGTCTGTTCGAAACGCGATCGACCTCGAAGGCACCCATGCGGCGACAGACGTGACGGGCTTCGGGCTGGCGGGGCACCTGATGGGCATCTGCGAGGCATCGCATCTGTCAGCCGAGCTACAGCTTGGCGCGATTCCCCTGCTTCCGGGGGCCGCGCGCCTGTTGGCCATGGGAACGCGATCCACCCTGCACGAGGCGAACCGTGTGGTGGCCGATCGAATGGACCTGCCTGACACGGACTTGGTCGACATCCTGTTCGACCCGCAGACCGCAGGCGGGTATCTTCTGGCCGTGCCGGAACACATGCCTCTGCCCGAAGGTGCGACCGAGGTCGGGCGCTTCGGGACGGGCGATCCGTTCATACGGGTCCGGTAACGCGCCCCATCGCGGCGATCACCTGCGACGCAAGCCGCCGGATGCTCTCGTCGTTCAGTGTGTCGGCGTGCAGGGTCTCAACCGGTTGACTGGCGGCGCGCGTCGACTGGCGCGCATAGCGTGGGTCGTAGTGATACGTCATCAGGTTTGACGCCAGTTCTTCGAATTTTCCCTCTTGTGCCAAGTCGCGCCAAACGGCGATTGTCTCGTGACCTTGCAGCTGCGTCATCGACGTCAGGACGCTGTCCAAACGCTCCGGCGCGGCGGTGATATCGGCATAGGCCTCGGCCAGATAGGCCGCGCGCGCATCCAGCGGCGCAACGACTTCGATGCGCGGAGCCGCGCGCATGGCCGACCACAGCGACGGCGGCACGACACGTTCGCCGACCTTGCTGCTCTCAGCCTCGATCAGGACCGGGCGCGCGGGATCAAGCGTGCGGACGATGTCCGCGAGCGCACTTTCAAAGCCCTTCTGCGCGGGCTGCTTGCCCATGGCCCCGAAAAGCGAGCCGCGATGGTTCGCCAGCCCTTCGAGGTCTATGACCTGCGCCCCCTGCCGCGCCGCTTCGACCAGGATCGACGTTTTCGCGGTGCCCGTGTAGCCGTCCAGAAGCACGACCGGGCAAGGAAACGGCTGATCGTAGAGCGTCGCTTTCACCAGCTTTCGGTAGCTCTGATAGCCGCCCTTCAGAACCTCGACCCGCCACCCGATCTGCGCGAGGATCGACGCGAAGGACCCCGATCGCTGTCCCCCGCGCCAGCAATACACCAATGGGCGCCAGCCGCCGTCATGGTGCGACAGCGGCCCCTCGATATGCCGCGCGGCGTTTCGCGCAACGAGGGCGGCGCCCAGTTTGCGCGCGAGGAATGCGCTTTCCTGCACGTAGATCGTCCCAATCCGGGCGCGCTCCTCGTTATTCAGAACGGGCAAATTGATTGCGCCGGGGAGATGATCCTCGGCGAATTCTGCCGAAGAACGGACGTCGATCACGGTGTCGAAACCGGCAACCTGGATCGCGTCGAGATCGGTGGGGGCGAAAGACATGGTGGCGGGTCTAGCCGGTTGTCCCGGCTTTGCCCAGAAGCGCATCTGCCATGGCCCTGCCGCTGTGCCATGCATCGCCGGCATTCGGCCCAAGCGCCCAGTCGCCCCCCGCGACGGCATTCTGACCGATCTGGAGGAATGGCCGTCCAAGGGGTCGGGCCACCCGGGCATAGCGCCAACGATGCGCCGCGGCGTAGTCCGGTCGCCCCTCCGCGCCCGCCGCCTCGGACAGGAGACCGACGAGACGTTCGGCAACCTCGGCCGCATCCAGTTCCAGATGGGCCGCCGACCATTCGGCATCGGCGTGTGCAACCCAGGCATCCCCGCTGTCTTGCCTCAGAACCGCCTCGAAAGGGAAAGATGGGAAGATCGGGCGCAGTTCGGGCCAAGAGACCAACAGCGTCCATCGTGCCGTCATCCGTACGCTGGCCAGTGCGGGGTCGGGGTGCAAATCGGCCAGTTGCGGGGCGGGAACCGCGACGATCACGCCATCGAAGGGCCCCGCGCCGGTTTCGCCGTCCAGATACCACCCATCGTCGAACCGAAGTTCGTGGATGCGGCAATTCGTCCGGATATCGGCCCGTATGGCCAGGGGTTTGACCAAGCTGCTCATGCCCGGATCCCCTCGCCAGCCTTCCCCGGATTTTCGGGCGCCCACCCGCTCCATCGCCATATCGAACGCGAGATCTCCCTGCGCAACAGGGGCCCCGTGGTCGAACGGCCCGGCCTTATGGCGCCGCGTCGCAAGGCGCCCCCCGGTGCCGCGACTTTTGTCGAACACCACGGGGACCAGACCGGCGTCGGCCAAACGGTCGGCCGCGGCAAGCCCGGCCATGCCGGCCCCCACGATTGCGATTTTTTCCATTGGGCCCACTATAGTACGTGAACTATGAGAACCAACCGGTGGATGGCGTCGTTGACAGCAACACGCTGACCCATCCCGAATTCGGAGATATGAATGTCATTTCGCCCCGCCCTTCGCCTAGCCGCCGCCCTGACGATCCTGGCCCTCCCTGCAGCCGCCGCGCCGTGTTCGAATTCGGGGGGGCAGTACGAACAGTGGAAACCGACCTTCGCACAAGAGGCTCGCGCAGCCGGCGTCGGCCAACGGGGCATCGAAGCCCTGATGAGCAGTTCGTATTCCACGCCGACGATTTCGGCCGACCGCAATCAGAAAAGCTTCAACTACTCTCTGGATCGGTTCATGCAGGTGCGTGGCGCACCGACCATCGTGTCGCAGGGCAAGGCGCGCAAAAGCCGTAACTCCGCATTTTACCAGTCCCTCGAACAGGCGTACGGCGTCCCTGCCGGGGTTCTGCTGGCGATCCACGGGATGGAGACAGGTTTCGGCAATTTCATGGGCGACAGCCGCGTGGTCTCGTCAATTCTGACCCTGGCTTACGATTGCCGCCGCTCGTCGTTCTTCACACCGCACGCGATTGCAGCGTTGCAGCTTGTCGATCGAGGCGTGCTTTCCGCGAACTCCGTTGGAGCGCGGCACGGGGAATGGGGTCACACCCAGTTCCTTCCGGGCAACGTCGTGCGCTACGGCGTAGACGGGAATGGTGACGGCCGTGTCGACCTTACGAACCAGACGGATGCGTTGTCCTCGACAGCGAATTTCCTGCGTCAGAAGGGATGGCGCCCGGGGGCCGGGTATCAGCAGGGCCAGCCGAACTTCCGGGTGATCCAGGAATGGAACGCGGCGACGGTCTACCAGCAGGCCATTGCCATCATGGCGGCGCAGATCGACGGTTGAGTTCAGGGCACCCCGGGGCGGCAAACATGGTATGTCGCCCCCGACCGGCCGTCTTCGACGTGTAAAGGGCACAGTCAGCGTCGGCAAACATGTCTTCGGCTGTCGGCGCGTTGTACCAGGTCGAGACTGCGATCCCCACGCTGGCCGAAACATGGCAATCGACGTCACCGTAGGGAATGGGGATGTCAATCTCTTCGATCAAGCGATTGGCGATGGCAGTCAGTTCGTCTTCGATTGTGAGACCGGGCAGCAGGACCACGAACTCGTCCCCGCCCACCCGGGCCACGCAATCGGCGGCGCGGACGACTTTCCCTAGACGCTCGGCGACGGCGCACAGGACGACATCGCCTGCAATATGGCCGTATGTGTCGTTCACCTTCTTGAAGAAGTCGAGATCGATCACGAACATCGCGAAACTCTGACCCTCCTGCACATACCGGTTCAAAAGCAGATCCAGGGCCCGGCGATTCCTCAACCCGGTGAGTGTGTCGGTGAAGGCCTGTTGTTCGGCCCGTGCCCGGTCGCCCTGCAACCGATCGATCAGGCGCAGGGTTTCGTCCATGGCGAGGGTCTTGGCTTCAATCAGGTACAGCATGTCGAGGGTCGGATCCGTCGGCGAGAAGTCTGCCGCCGTCATCGGCGCCCCGCCAAGATCCGCCAGCTCCCTCAGATCGAGAGCAAGGTCCACGATCGCGCCGCACTCATCGCAATCAGGAGTTCCCGCTGGCACGATATGTCCCCGCAAGGACACCTTGCGCCCGGCCTGGAACCGAAGGCTCAACCGCGCGCCCGCACAATCGAGAAGATCGCTCATCTCGCCGCAATTCTTCGGACGTTCGATCGAGAACAGATCGAAGAACCGCATGCCTTCTTGCATCCGCTCCCCCGCGAGCCGACGGATTGCAGGGCCCGCGCCTACGATAATTCCGTCGCCCGCAAGGCGCATATGCATCGGAAGCAGGCGGTCCAATGTCGCCACGGGAAGCATCGTCTCATTTTCAGGCATGTTTATTCGGCCGATAATTTCAGTTCAAAATGTCGCCCTTCCGCGAATTGCCCTGCGAGGATCTCGATCTCGATCCGGTCGGACCCAGCCTCGGGCGAGGGCACGATCTGGGCTACGGCCAACGCACCGTAATCATCGGCCATGGCCCGAATCGCACCCAACAGAACATGAACCAATCCGAACGTGGTATGTCCACATTCCACCGACCAGCGCCCCCGTTCTTCCTCCGTCGCGCTAAGCGGCGGAAGAACGGCATGAGGCAACGCCAACCGGGCCCGTTCCGGCAGGTCCCCCAGGGATTCCAGGAAACCGCGGAAATCAGCCCCACCGTAGCGGAAAAGACGGCGCAAAGGCTGCATTCTGGGATGCGAGACGAGGAAAGTTCCAAGGTCTTCCAACACTTCCTCGCGCGTCCGCGCAAGATGGATGGCAGCCTCGGCCAACACGCGATCGGTCAATTCGGGCGGATAGGCAAGCATCAGTTCAAACCCCTCCTCCTGCAGGCCGGACGCCCAAGCGATGTTTGCCCAAGTTTTTTCGCCATATGTGTTTCTGACAAAGCTTTCCAGCGCGCGTGCCGTCAATCCGTGCATGGCATCCCTCCGTGTAGCAAGAAACGTACCGACCGGGCCTTAACAAAAAGAGAACTTCCCTCAGGTCCAATGGACCGCCGCACCTCCGGGAAGGACCGCCCGGGCCTCGGACGGGGCCGACAGCGGCAGGTCATGGTCCTGGCAAAAGGCGATGACCCATGCGTCATCGAGCAACAGGAAATCCAGCACGGCCGCCAGAAACTCGGGGTCTTCAAAACCTGCACGGACCGATGGAATGTCGCTGCCAGTGGCATTCAGGAACACCGGAAGCAGATCCTCATGGCGCGTAAGCCAGAGAAGCACGTCTTGCGAGAGGTTTTCGGCGGATTGCTGCTGCATGTTGCAAGTTAACCAAATTCCTTACCGATTGTTAACAATTAAGGCGGCATAGAAGACCCAAGGACCGGGCGCCCTGAATGGGCGGACCTAAGGGAGCAGTCATGGCGCGACGAGTTTTGATCGCAGACGGAACGGCCACGAACCGCATCGCTTTCAAGGCGGCGTTGTCCTCCGCGCGCTACGAAGTCACCGCCGCCGCCAGTGCCGACGAAGCGATCGCGCAGGTGACCGGGCAAGGCGCGGACCTTGTCGTGATCGAGGCTGCGCTCCCGGGTTCGGGTGCGCTGAAACTGCTGCGGGAATTGAAGAACGCCGGCAATGCCGCACCGCCAAGCCTTGTTATCGTGGAAGGCACGAATACGGATGAGCGTGCGGACTGGTTGGAGGCCGGGGCGACCAGCGTCCTGACCCGGCCCGTGGGCCGCGGCTGGCTTTTGACGAACCTGCGGTCCCTTCTGCGTCAGCACGAGGCCAAGTCGGAATTGATGGGCCAGGTCGAAACCGCGCATCGCCTCGGCTTTGCCGAAAGCCAGATGCCGTTCCTTCCCCCGCCCGATCTGGCTGTCGTCGCCAGCGGCCGGACCGTCGCCGGGCGCGTTCTGCGCGGACTGCCGGATCGCCTTGCCCTGCCCATCGCGCTGCGCACCCCGGGCCAGGTCCTGTCCGAACCGCAATCCGGCAAGGGTCCCGACCTTCTGATCCTCTCGGAAGAAGATGATATGGACGAAGTGATGTGGCTTCTGGCCGAGCTGAGGTCGAATCCCGCGACCCGCCGGACTGCCATTCTGGTGGAATGCCCGTCAGCCGACATCCATTGCGCCGCCCGCGCCCTTGATCTGGGGGCGAACGCCATCCTGCGCAGCGAGGCCGGTCTCCAGGAACGCGCTCTGATCGTCAGCCGCGAGCTTTCGCAAAAGCGCGCGGCCGACATTCAGCGCAAGCGGTTGGACGAAAGCCTGCGGATGGCCGCGAGGGATCATCTGACGGGATTGTTCAACCGTCGCTATGCAGCCCAGTACCTGAACGATCTGGCCCAGCGCGCGCAGGTGGATGGTCGAAGCTATGGCGTTCTTCTGATCGATGTGGACCGGTTCAAGGCCATCAACGACCGCTTGGGGCACGCCGCGGGGGACGAGGTTCTGAAGGGCGTGGCCCAAACCCTGCAGAAGAATCTGCGGGAACACGATCTGGTCGCGCGCTTCGGGGGCGAGGAGTTTCTGGTCATCCTTCCCGACACCGTTCCCGCCGAAGCCCTGATCGCGGCCGAGCGATTGCGGATCGGCGTCATGTCCACCCCGTTCGCTTTCGAGGGGGAGTCGTTGCCAGTTACCGTCAGCGTCGGCATTGCCTGCAATAATCAGGGGCAGGACCCGCAGCATGCGGTCAGCCTTGCGGACGCAGCGCTCTACCGGGCGAAGCGCGACGGTCGAAACTTGTCGCGGTTGGCAACCGAAGGTGAAACGATGCCACCCGAAAACGGCTCCGGGCGCCGCTCCCCTCCGCTTGTCGCCATCCGATCCGGGCCCGCCTTCAGCGTTTCGGGCCGCTAGGCGGTACGTCGCGACATAGCCGCGCAAGCCAGATTTCCATCTGTCGCCGCAACGTTGGATAGGTTAGGAAACGCCGGTGAACGAGGAGCATACCGGCATGTTCGACAACAGTCTGGCATCCAACGAGGCCGAAGAAAGGCCTGTCCGCAGCGCCCTGACGCGTGGTTTTCGGTGCAAATGCCCCAATTGCGGGTCAGGCCCATTGTTGCGTGGGTACCTCAAGCTGCGGCCAACCTGTATCGTGTGCGGCGAAGACCTGTCCTCCGCGCGTGCGGATGACGGACCGGCCTACCTGACGATCCTGATCGTCGGGCATCTCATGGCACCGTTCATGCACTGGATTTTCGTCGCGTTCCGTCCCGATCCGATCGTGCTTGCCACGATTTTCTGCACTGCCTGTGTCGGGCTTTCGCTCTATCTTCTGCCACGGATCAAGGGAATGATCGTAGGACTGCAATGGTCGAAGAAGATGCACGGATTCTGAACGACATTCCGGTCCGGGATGCCGCCACGGTAATCGTGGTTCGAAACCCGGATACGCAGCCTGCTGTGCTGATGGGACAGCGCGGAAAATCCGCGGCCTTTATGCCCAACAAGTACGTCTTCCCCGGAGGCGCCGTCGATGCGGCGGATACACGTGTTGGCCTTGCCGCCCCGATTTCGGAACCGTGCCGCACGCGTTTGTCGCGACCGGGGGAAGCGGCCCCCGAAGCCATCGCCGCGGCCGCGATTCGCGAGTTGTGGGAAGAAACCGGCCAGATTGCCGGCGCAAGAGACGAATGGATCGATCCACCGGACGCGTGGACGGGCTTTGCCCGTGCCGGGTACCGCCCCGATCCGGGTCGCTTGCGATATGTGTTTCGCGCGATCACGCCTCCTGGTCGGTCACGCCGCTTCGACGCGCGGTTTTTCCTGCTCCCCTCGGACGCGCTTGTGACCGACCCGGACGACTTCGACGCGGCTTGCGATGAACTGGGTCACCTTCACTGGGTGCCACTGGCCGAAGCGCGATCTTTGGACTTGGCGTTCATAACCTCGGTCGCGCTGGGCGAGATCGAGGCCCATTTGCCCAGCCTGGACGCACCTCGCCGAGTTCCCTTTTTCCGCAACGATCAAGCCTGGACGGTGCTCGACGACGCTATACCGCAAGAATGAGTGCGGCGATGGACAGGGTCAGCAGCGGCGCATCACCCAGGCTGAGCGCTGCCCCCCGGTAGCAGACGGCCGAGATCGCGAACAGCAGACCGGACCCGAGCCCCAGCGCGACGGCCCGCCCGCTCCATCGGCCCGCCTCCCCCGACAGGACGATCACCGCGACAACGC
>Ga0114903_1001024_pt1 | contig 12707 bp, 10 predicted proteins | sample MalvirDeepMed_s2_FD_87289 | JGI IMG/M metagenome (GOLD analysis project Ga0114903, IMG submission 87289) | Marine viral communities from the Global Malaspina Expedition - Malaspina viral metaG DeepMed_s2 | ecosystem: Environmental > Aquatic > Marine > Oceanic | place: Mediterranean Sea... | reverse complement strand
GCCTTCGCCCAGATCGACAAGGAGGAGATCGACCCCATTCTCAGCATTACCACGAAAGCCGCCTGATCATGACCTCAGGCCATCCGGGAATTTACACCACCTTGACGGACACGACCGGCCGGTTCGGAGAGGGCAACGGGTTCGTCGTGGTCGGTGGAAATGCGCTGCGCTTCGGACGGTTTGCTGCCGTGGGACCCCGCCGCGATTAATTGTCCACGATCTCATACCGCCAATCCAGAGCCGACGCTCTCGATCGCTGGTACAGCTATGCGGCCGAAATGGCAGTCTGACGAGCACACATCCCGGCCCTTCTCACCGATGCCCAAATAAGTTGGCACCCCCTCGGGGACTATCTCTATCTCCGTCGCAGGCCAGTGCGAAAACCTATGCATCGCCAGTCCATCCAAGTGCGCTAGAAAGACGGTTGGCGGCGTCAGTTGTGAGGCGGATGATGTGCTCTAGCTCGGAATCGCCGATGCGGAAAGCGGGGGCGACCGTGTGTACAGTTGCCACGACCGAAGCATCGATTGTGCGAACAGGTGCCGCGCAGGACACCTGATGGTCGCTCACCTCGCCACGGCTGATGCAATAGCCTTGCCGCCGGATGCGGGTCAGCTCCTGTAGGATGGCGCCCCGGGTGCGCGGGGTGTGGTTTGTGATTGCCGCGGGGGTCAGCGGCACGCATTCTTCGATGAAACGCGACGACTGGAACGCCAGCAGGCACTTGGGCGAGCCGGCGTAGAGGGGGCGGCGACGGCCGACATTAGCGTGCACTCGCAGATCGCGCGAGGGTTCCGCCTTTGCGATGCAGATCGCCTCAGTGCCGTCGATTGTCCGGAGCTGCACTGTCTCGTTCACTCGCTGGCAAAGATCCTCGAGAATGGGCGTCGCGAGGCGAATCATATCGGTCTGTGAACTGGCAGTTATTCCCAGGATCAACATCGCGTCGCCCAAACCATAGGTGCCGTCACTTGTCCGTTTGACTATCTGTCGCTGTTCCATTGTGTGCAACAACCGGTAGGCTCGTGACTTGGTAAGGTCGGTTTTTCGGGCAAGATCGGTGACTCCGGCGCCGGGACTGCGGGCAACTGCCATGAGCAGGTCGAAGGCCTTACCTACTGATTCTACGTTGTAATCTTGGACCATCTGCTGTCGCTCCATGCACATTTGGTCAAAAATTTAAATGTTTCATCTGGCAAAACAAGAGTGAAATATGTTTGACAGATTGATGATCGGCCTCCTTTTCTATGAGCACAAGAGGCGCCTGACGTGCCGACAAAGGGTCCGAAATGGACCGCCACCATGAAACAGGGAAAAAAACTTTGATCCACCTGACGAAACGCAACCTCCTGAAGAGTTCCGCACTTGCCCTGGTCGCCGCAGCGACCGCGACGCCGGCACTGGCGCAGGATGCGCACCTGTCAATCGGGATGGCCGCGCCGATCACCTCGCTCGACCCGCACGAGGATTCAAACTCGCCCAACAATGCCACGAGCCGCCACATCTGGGACAGCCTGATCAATCGCGGGGGCTCGGCCGAGAACCAGCCCCAGCTCGCCACCGAGTGGGAGATCGTCGACGACACCCACTGGCGCTTCCACCTGCGCGAGGGTGTGACTTTCCACGACGGCAGCGACTTCGATGCCGAGGATGTGGTGGCGTCGCTGATCCGCGCGCGTGACAAGGAAAGCCAGGCCTTCGCCTCCTACACTCGCAACATCGCCGAGGTGACTGCCGAAGATCCTCTGACCGTGCTGGTCGAGACCTCCGTGCCCGACCCGATGATCCTCAACTCGCTGAGCCGGATTCGCATCATCAGCTCGGACTACGCTGACGCCGAGGTGTCGGAGTTCGAGAACGGCCCCGCCGCCGTCGGCACCGGCCCGTTTAAGCTGGTCTCCTACACCCCCGGTGACCGCATCGAGCTGGAACGCAACGACGACTACTTTGCCGGCCCTGCGGACTGGGACGAAGTCACGCTGCGCCTCGTGCCCGACGAGGGTGGCCGACTGGCGTCGCTGCTGGCCGGAGATCTCGACCTGATCGAAGCGCTGCCGTCCGAGGGCGTGGCCCGTGTCGAGCAGAGTGATACGCTTAAGGTCATCCGCGGACAGTCGACCCGGATCGTCTACCTCGGGATGGATGTGTCGCGCGACGAGTCGCCTTTCGTCACCGCCAAGGACGGCTCGACGCTCGATGAAAATCCCTTCAAGGATGCCCGGGTGCGCAAGGCGCTGCTGATGGCGATGAACCGCGAGGCGATCGTCGACCGAGTGATGCAGCAGAACGGCAGCGTGGCGCACCAGTTCGTCGCCGAGGGCTTCTTCGGCCACTCCGATAACGTCGAGGAGGTTGCGTACGATCCCGAAGGCGCCAAGGCCCTGCTGGAAGAGGCAGGCTACCCCGACGGCTTCGCGCTGACTATCCACGGCCCCTCGGGCCGCTACGTCAATGACAGTGAAGTGGTGCAGGCCGCCGGCCAGATGCTGACCCGCATCGGAATCGACACCACCGTCGAGGTAATGCCCTGGTCGGTCTACTCGGGCAACTACTCGACGGGCGAATACTCGCTCTTCCTGGGTTCCTGGGGCGTGAACACCGGCGAGGTGTCGAACCCCTCGGTCGCCATCGTCGCCGGCCGTGACGCCGACACCGGCATGGGCCGCTACAACGGCGGCGGCATCGACGTGCCCGAGATCAACGAGCTGCTGACCGAGGCAACCTCGACCCTCGAGGAAGAGGCGCGTGAGCCGCTGCTGCAGGACGTGTCGGACCTGATCTTCAACAACACTTGGCTACTGCCGATGCACTACGAGAATGTGGTCATGGGCGCCAAGTCGGGCATCGAGTTCACTCCGCGCGGCGACAAGTACACGCTGGCCTACGAGGTGCACGGCACCGTCGATTGACGCCAGACTTCGGCGGGGGCGCCCGATGGTGCCCCCGGCCTCATGGCCCGCGAGCCGGGCAAAGAAGACCTTTCCCCCCCAGGAGACCCCATGCAAGAGCTTGGAACGAGCGGCGCGGCCGAACGCGCCCGCGCGGTATACGACTATGGTGAAACGGCGATCTTCGCCTCGACGGCGGACCCGCGCTTTCACATGCTGCTCTACGTGCCGCCCGTCGCGGCCGAGGGCCGCCGGGTCGACCTGCTAGTCGCGGTGCACGGCACGGGCCGCACCTCGGCGCTGGAATTTCGCGACGGCTTTGCCGAGTTCGGGCTCTACAATGACTGCGCCGTGCTCTGCCCGATCTTCCCCGTCAACGTGCGCGGCGACGGCGCGCGCTCGGGCTACAAGTACATGGAAGAGGGCGACATCCGCTACGACCAGGTGGTGCTGTCGATGGTCGCGGAGATGGCTGCGAAATACGGACAGGACTGGTCCAAGTTCGCCATGTTCGGCTATTCCGGGGGCGGCCACTTCACCCACCGGTTCACCATTCTCCACCCGGAGAAGCTCTGGGCGTCTAGCATCGGTGCCCCGGGATCGGTCACACTGCTGGATCCGGACCGGGACTGGTGGGTCGGCGTGCGCGACCTCGCCGAGCGGTTCGGCAAGCCCTTCGATGCTGCCGCGCTGGCACAGGTGCCGGTCCACATGGTGGTCGGCGCGCTCGACCTCGAGACGTGGGAGATCACCCACAAGCCCGGCTCGACCTATTACATGGAGGGGGCCAATGACCCCGGCGAGACCCGCCCTGAACGGCTGCGCAGCCTCAAGGCCTCGTTCGAGGCGGAGGGCGTCACGGTGAGTTTCGACGAGGTGCCCGGCGTCTCGCATGACAGGCTGAAGTGCATCGGTCACGTGAAGGCGTTCCTCACCCGGACGCTGAAGGAGATGCGCGCATGATCCAGAACGCGACCATCGTTGCCCCCCAGCCCGAGGCCGTGGAGGCCGGGGCCGAGGTGCTGGAACGCGGCGGCAACGCCATCGACGCGGCGCTGGCCTGTGCCTTCGTGCAGGGGGTCGTCGACCCGCAGATGTCCGGCATCGGCGGCTTCGGTTCCATGCAAGTCTACATGCCGGGGCGCGGCGTTCACGAGATCCTCGAGTTCTACGCTCTCGCCCCTGCGTCGGCGACGCCGGACATGTGGCTGGACAAGCTCAAGGGGCAGAGTCGCGACGGATTCGGCTTCATTCTTGAGGATAACATTTCAGAAATCGGCTACCTCGCCTGCTGCACGCCGGGCTCGCTCAAGGGCTACGAGACGGCGCTGCGCGATTACGGCAGCTGGGACTGGGCCGACCTAATTGCGCCGGCGGTCAAATACGCCGAGGACGGCTTCAAGATCCGCCCGCACATGCACTGGTACTGGACCAAGGACCAGAGCAGCGACGGCCAAGTCAACACGATGGACAAGCTGCGCTATTCCACCACCGGTCAGCGCGTCTACTTCCATGAGGACGGATCGTTGCGGGGCGTGGGCGAGATCCTTCGCAACCCGGACCTCGGTCGCACCCTGCGCCAGGTGGCCGAAAGCGGCTCGTCCGACATCTTCTACACCGGCGAAATCGCCGAGCAGATCTCGGCGGACTTCGCGGCCCACGGCGGGCTGATCGGCATGGACGATCTCGCGCAATACGGCGTTACCAAGGCCGATCCCGTCTGGGGCAGCTACCGGGGGCGCAACATCGCGTCGAGCCCGCCGCCGGGCTCGGGCTTCCCGATGCTGGAATTGCTGCACATCCTCGAGAACTTCGACCTCGAGGCGATGGGCCACGGCTCCACCAAGTACGTGCGCACGCTCTTCGAAGCGATGAAGCGCATGACCATCGACAAGGACCTGCACATGGGCGATCCGGCCTATGTCGATGTGCCGGTCCAGGCGCTGTTGTCCAAGGAGCACGCGGCGCAGCTGGCCGATGCCATCAAGCGGGGCGAGCGCGGCAACGTCGAGCGGTTGGACATGTCGCAGCGCGACACCACCCATATCTCGGTGATCGACAAGGAAGGCAACGCCGTCGCCCTCACGCATTCTCTGGGCAGCCCGTCGGGTGCTATCACCGAGGGCCTCGGCTTCATGTACAACGGGCTGATGGGTCGCTTCGATCCGCGGCCTGGAAGGCCCGCGTCCATCGCGCCGCGCAAGCGCAGGGCCAGCTCGGCCGCGCCCACCATCGTATTCGAGGACGGGCAGCCCTCCATCGTCATCGGCGCGCCGGGCGGCAGCTACATCGCGCCGACCGTGGCGCAGGGCATCGTGAACATGATCGACTTCGACATGAACATCCACGCAGCCGTCTCGGCGCCGCGCCTCGTGGGCGTGTCGAACAGTATCGACATCTGCAACCGCATCCGCCGCTCGGTCGCCGACGAGCTGCGCGCCGAGGGTTACGAGGTGCTGCGGTCGCCGCAGACCTACGCCTTTGCCGCTCTGCACGGTATCCGAGTCGAGAACGGCGTGTCGTCGGGTGCTGCGGATCCGCAGCGCGACGGCATGGCGATCAGCGTCGACTGAAGGGAAGGGAGCCACGGCCATGATAACAACGCTCATACGTCGGGCGATCCAGGCGGGCTTTGTCGTCATTGCCATGACGCTGATCGTCTTCATCGGGGTCAATGTCATCGGCAACCCCGTCGACATCCTAATCAACCCCGACCTGAACCAAGCCGAGCGGCTGCGGGTGATCGAGAACCTCGGCCTCGACCAATCACTGTGGCGCCAGTACCTGAGCTTCCTGCACGGGCTGACGCAGGGCAGCTTCGGGGACAGCTTCGTCTACGGGCGCCCAGCGCTCGACGTGATCCTGGAACGGCTGCCCGCGACGCTGGAGCTGGCGCTCTGCGCAATGGTCATCGCCATCGTGGTAGGCCTGCCGTTGGGGCTTTATGCCGGGCTCTACCCCGATCGGGTGTCTTCGAAGCTGATCATGACGGGCTCGATCCTGGGCTTCTCGCTCCCGACCTTCTGGGTCGGGCTGATGTTCATCCTCGTCTTCGCGGTACAGCTTGGATGGCTGCCGTCGAACGGGCGCGGTGATACTGCCGAGTTTCTTGGGGCGCGGTGGTCTTTCCTCACCGGAGATGGGCTGTCGCACCTCTTGCTGCCGGCGCTGAACCTCGCGCTGTTCAAGACCTCGCTGATCCTGCGCCTGACGCGGGCCGGCGTGCAGGAGGTCGTGATGCAGGACTTCGTTAAGTTCGCCCGCGCGAAGGGCCTTCGCGAGAACCGCATCATCCTGGTGCACATCCTTAAGAACTTAATGATCCCAGTGGTGACCATCATCGGGCTGGAGTTCGGATCGCTCATCGCCTTCTCGGTGGTGACCGAGAGTATCTTCGGCTGGCCCGGCATGGGCAAGCTGATCATCGACAGCATCAACCTGCTCGATCGCCCCGTGATCGTGGCCTACCTGATGATGATGGTTGTGCTCTTCGTGTCGCTGAACTTCATCATCGACATCTGCTACACGCTGCTGGACCCGCGCGTCCGGCTTGACGGAAAGGGCTGAGCCGCATGGAACGCAAGCTTGCCAGCACGACCGGCTCTCCCGAAGGCGTCGTAACCGGCGCTGCATCGGAGGCGCCTCCGCCGCCCAAGGTCAGCGCCGCCATCCGCCGCTTCCTGTCCGAGCCGACCGCCATTATCGGCGTCGCGGGGTTGACCCTCGTGGTCTTTGTTGCGGTCTTCGCGCCGCTTCTGTCGCCGCAGAATCCCTACGACCTGATGCAGCTCGACATAATGGACAGCCGGCTGGCGCCCGGCTCCGAGAGCTTCACCGGCGTGCCCTATCACCTGGGCACCGACGGGCAGGGCAGGGACATCCTGTCAGGCATCATGTACGGGCTGCGGACCTCGCTGATCGTGGGCATCGCCTCGGCCTTCGCAGCCGCCCTGATTGGCACCACCGCCGGATTGATGGCCGCCTATGTCGGCGGGCGCACCGAGAGCTTCATCATGCGCTTAGTGGACCTCCAGCTGTCCTTCCCGACGATCCTCATGGCGCTCATGGTGCTGGCGATCCTCGGGAACGGCGTGACCAACGTGGTGCTCGCGATCATCGTGGCCGAATGGGCCACCTATGCGCGGACGGCGCGGGGCACCGCCCTGGTCGAGCGGGAAAAGGAGTTCATCGAGGCAGCACGCTGCCTCCGCATTCCGGGGCGCCGGGTGCTGCTGCGGCACCTGCTGCCCAACTGCCTGGCGCCGATCATCGTGATCGCGACCATGCAGGTGGCTCGCGCCATCGGGCTAGAGGCGACGCTGTCCTTTCTCGGCCTCGGCGCCTCGGTCACCCAGCCTTCGCTGGGGATGCTGATTGCCAACGGCTACCAGTACCTGCTGTCCGGCCTCTACTGGATCAGCTTCTACCCCGGCATCGCGCTGCTCATCACCATCGTATCCATCAACCTCGTGGGCGACAGGCTCCGCGACGTGCTTAACCCGAGGAACGCCCGATGACCCCGCTTCTGGATGTCCGCGACCTTGTGACCACCTTCCCTGGACGGGGGCGCGCGCTGCGTGCCGTCGACGAGGTGTCCTTCCAGCTCGGCCGCGGCGAGGTGCTGGGCCTCGTCGGTGAAAGCGGCTCGGGCAAGAGCGTCACCGGCTTCTCGATCATGGGTCTGGTGGATGCGCCCGGACGGGTGGCCTCGGGGCAGATCCTCTTCGCCGGCGAGGACTTGGCGCAGCTCGATGCCGAAACCCGCCGGTCGCTGCGCGGGCGCCGCATCGCGATGGTGTTCCAGGATCCGATGATGACCCTGAACCCGGTGCTGCGCATCGGCACCCAGATGACCGAGACGCTGCACGCCCATGAAAAGCTCTCCGCCGCCGAGGCACGGGCGCGCGCCCGCGACGCGCTTGGCCTCGTGGGCATTCCCAGTCCCCAGGAGCGGCTTGATGCCTACCCGCACGAGTTCTCGGGGGGGATGCGTCAGCGGGTGGCCATCGCGATCGCGCTGTTGCACCGGCCCGACCTCATCATCGCCGACGAGCCGACCACCGCGCTCGACGTGACGATCCAGGCGCAGATCATCTCGGAGTTCCAGAGACTGACCGAGGAGCAGGGCACCTCGGTGATCTGGATCACCCACGACCTTGCCATCGTCTCGGGGCTCGCAGACCGCATCGCGGTCATGTACGGCGGGCGCATCGTCGAGGCGGGCACGATCACCGAGGTGCTTACCGCGCCGCGCCATCCCTACACGCGCGGGCTGATCCGCTCGGTGCCGTCGGAGAACACCCGGGGCACGCGGCTGGCCCAGATCCCCGGTGTGACGCCCGGGCTGGGGCGGATGCCAGAGGGCTGCGCGTTCCGCACCCGATGCCCGCGCGCCACCGAGGTCTGCTCTGAACGGCCCGGCCGCTTCGGTGACGCGATGGCATACCACCGCTGCTTTCACCCGCACGAGGAGGCGCTCGCGTGACCATGCCCGACACTCACACCCCCGCCGCAACCCCGCCGTCCCGTGACAGCTCCACGGAGACACCGCTGCTGGAGCTCAGGGACGTCTCGCGCCGCTTCGGGTCCCGCCCCGACCTCGCGGCACGCATCAGCATTGCGCTCGGTGCTGCCAAGCCGCCGCCCGTAGTCCATGCGCTCGACGGTGTCGACCTGACGATCCGGCGCGGCGAGGTGCTTGGCCTTGTCGGTGAATCCGGCTGCGGCAAGTCCACGCTCGGTCGCATCGCGGCGGGCATCCTGCCGCCGTCTGAGGGGCAGGTGCTGTGGAAGGGAGAGGACCGCAAGACGCTGCGCGGCAAGCGCCGCCTGCAGGCCGATCTTGAGGCGCAGATGATCTTCCAGAACCCGATGGCCGCGCTGAACCCGCGCATGACCATCGAGACGCTGGTCTCCGAGGCGCCGCAGATCCACGGAATGATCAACGGCGACCGCGCCGCCTATGTCGATGACTACCTCGTGAAGGCGGGCTTCGATCCGGCCATGAAACGTCGCCTGCCGCACCAGTTTTCGGGCGGTCAGCGGGCGCGGGTGAACATCGCGCGGGCGCTGGCCGTGCAGCCCGAGTTCCTTGTCTGCGACGAGAGCGTCGCGGCGCTCGATGTGTCGATCCAGGCTCAGATCCTCAACCTGTTCATGGACCTGCGCGAGGACCTCGATCTCACATACCTTTTCGTGAGCCACGATCTCGGAGTAGTCGAGCATATCTCGGACCGGGTGGCGATCATGTATCTCGGCCGGGTGGTCGAGGAGGCGCCGGTTGCCGAGGTCTTTGCCCTGCCCAACCACCCCTATACGCAGCAACTTCTGGCCGAGGTGCCGCGCATCCGCCCCGGCAAGCGGCACTTCAGCGCCATGAAGGGCGAGCTGCCCAGCCCGCTCGATCCGCCGAAGGGCTGCCACTTCCACCCGCGCTGCCCATTCGTCCACGAACGGTGCCGTGTCGAGGCCCCGGTGCGGCGTGAAATCGCGCCGGGCCACAGCTCGGCCTGTCATCTGAACGATGTCTCCGCGGCGGCATGAGCGCGGGCCTGCGGCCCACCTTCGCGATGGCCCTCTCGCTGGGGGCCGCCGGCGGGGCGGTGTTCACGCTCATCGGGATGCCGCTGTCGTGGATGCTGGGGGCGATGACGGTGACCGGCGTCGCCTCTGTACTCAAACTGCCGGTGCGGGGCTGGTCGACAGCCAGGCCGCCGATGTCGGCGGTGATCGGCACAATGCTCGGCTCGCAGTTCGGACCGCATACGCTTGAAAGCGCGGCGCAGTGGTGGCCGGCACTGTTGGGGCTGGCGGGCTACCTGCTGGTGGCCGCGACCCTGTCCAACATCTACCTGCGACGCGTGGTGGCGCTCGATCGGCCCACGGCCTTCTTCTCGGCGATGCCTGGCGGGCTCATCGACATGGTCCTTATGGGCGCCGAGAAGGGTGGGGACGAGCGCACCATCGCGCTGATGCATTCCTCGCGTATCTTCCTCGTCGTCCTCAGCTTGCCGCCCTTGATGACGCTGATCACGGGGGCGGATGTCGGGGGGCAGTCGGCGGCCTGGCGTCCCCTGGCAAACATGGCGATCGGCGACGTGCTGTGGTTCCTCGGTGCGCTTGCTGCAGGGGCGACATTCGGTAAGCTGGCGCGGCTACCGGCTCCCTTCCTCATCGGGCCGATGCTGGCAAGCATGGCGGTGCACTGGAGCGGCGTGTCGGGCTTCGTGGTGCCGAGCGCGGTGATCGCGGTGGCGCAGGTGGTCCTGGGCACGACGGTGGGCTGCCGCTTTGCCGGGACATCGACGCAGCGCATCCTGCACATCCTGCTAACCTCTGCCGGGGCGACTGCGATCTTGCTTAGCGTGGCGGTGGTCTTTGCCTTCGCGCTGCAATTCGTGCTCGACGTGCCGATCGAGGGTGTGCTGCTAGCCTTTGCGCCGGGTGGCTTGGCCGAGATGAGCCTTGTGGCGCTGGCCCTGAATCTCGAGGTGTCCTTCGTGGTGGTCAGCCACATCTGCCGCATCGGCATGGTGATCATCGGCGCGCAGCTATTCCTGGTCTTCAAGGACAGCCGAAACCGCTGATCTGTCAGCCTCGCGCGATGTAGCCCCGCCGCGTAAGGTAGCCGTCGAACTGCCGGAGCAGCACCTCGAACATGCCCGCCTGGGCCAGGCTCTCGCGAAAGAGCCAGACGGTTCTCTGTCCGTGTGGAAAAGATCGGCGGTGCACCTGCTCAACCTTCACATCGAGGGTATCGCCGCATAGTCCGTCCCGCGAGCCTGCTGACCCCGGAATATGTCGACCAAGCCGATGCGGAGCACGAGATGCTCAAGGATCTCGCCCTGGCGCGAGACGTCGACCAGACCGTGGAGCTGCTTCGAGCCCACCGTGGCCGGTCTCTCGAGGACATCCGGTCACGGATGCAATGAGAAGAACGTATCTTTTTGCGGGGTGTATGCAGCATTCGCAGCGAACGGCAGGACGGTCAGCATTGCAGCCCTTCGAACCGTCGTTTGAGCAACCGAGGATACACGAGAGGCAGACAAGAAATCTTCTGTCAGGCGGCGAACACTAGCTTTCGCGGCTGCCCTTGTGGTCGAGTGGCTTGCTCTTCAAACGTCCCTCAAGATGCTCCGCCCATGCCGTCATCATTGCCCGGCGTTTCTCAACCATATCGCCGCGCCGATAGGACGCTTCGACTGCGTTGCCCACTTTGTGCGCCAGCGCCACTTCAGCCATGTCGCCGGGGAAGTGCGTGCGCTCAGCCACCCAATCGCGAAATGTGCTGCGCAGTCCGTGAGGCACGGCAGGGCGCTTGCTCACGCGGTCGGTGAAGCCCGGCCCGCCTGAGGCAATATCTGCCGCGTGCAGGCGCTTCATGGCGGCACTCAGCGTCATGTCGGACATTTGCCCCGCACGCGGTGCCGGGAACACCAGCGGGTTATCCTTTAAACGTGGGAGGGCCTCCAAGAGCGATACAGCCTCGGGCGTCAGTGGCACGCGGTGCTCCCGTTCCATCTTCATGCGTACTGCTGGGATTATCCAAAGCCCGGCCTCTAAGTCAATTTCATCCCAGACGGCGCCGCGCACTTCTTGCGAGCGCGTAGCGGTCAGGGCGGCAAGCGCCAGCGCGCGGGCCCCAATGCCGTCACGTTTGCGGAGATCGGCGAACCAGCGCGGCGCATCATCAATCTGCACCGCGGGGTGATTGCGCTGTTTCGCGACCTTCGCGGCAGCGGGCAGAAGCTCTTTCAGGTTTCCGGCCCAGCGTGCCGGATTGTCGCCCGTGCGATGCCCTGCCACAGTGGCCCATGACAAGACAGCCTCGATACGCCCCCGAAGTCGGGATGCTGTCTCGGTCTTGCTCCGCCAGATGGGTTCCAGCACACGCAGCACGTCCCGCACTGTGATTTCATGCACAAGCATCGCGCCAAGCTCGGGCATGGCGTAGGTTTGCAAGGTGTTCTGCCATTGCTGCCTGTGTTTCGCGTTCTTGAAGGCGTCGAGCTTTGCGGCAAGGTATTTGTCGGTCGCATCCGCGAAGGTTATGCCCCGGCGCTGAGCCGCCAGAAGCGCAGCCCTCGCGGCCTTGCGTTCCTCTATCGGGTCAATGCCGCGCCGTATCTGGTCTTTGGCCTCACGTGCGCGGTCGCGCGCCTGCGCCAAGGTCACTTCGGGGAAGCCGCCCAATCCGATTTCGCGGCGCTTGCCGCCGATGGTCACGCGAAGCAACCATGTGCGGCTGCCGTTCGGTGTGATTTGCAGGTTCAAGCCCGACACGCCACCCACCGCAAAGAGCACGTTGCTTCCCTTGCCGGGGTGCGCCAATCTCTTAACGTCAAGCGCAGACAGTTCCTTGGCGACACGTGGCAAAAGGCGACTCCATACTACCCGCCTAAAAATTTGCGATTTTTTGCGACAAATTGCAACGGATGGCGGGTTCGGATTCGCAAACTTTTCCGGTAATCATCGGGCAGGAAAAGACGAATTGCGACAGAGTGCCAAAAGTCGCAACCTAACTATGGCGGGCTGAGCCTCCGCCAAACTGCCTCCGATGCCTCTGGTGCCGGCCTGCATTCTCGGAATTTCAGGTGTCATCCCGCTGACAGCGTGGGCCAAGGGCTGTCTTCTCTCTCAAGCGGCGTTCCAAGCATGGCGGCGCGGCTTGAAGCTCCGCTCCGGAGCGGGTCTGCCGGGCGCCCTTGCGGCCGTCACCGGACTCTCTTTCGCGTTCGATCAGACACCCGGCGCCTCGCTCTGTCGAAAGACCCGTTCCAGCGGTCGGAGAGCGCGACGGCATGGCGCAAGGGGGGGGGG
>Ga0114903_1001013_pt1 | contig 12833 bp, 14 predicted proteins | sample MalvirDeepMed_s2_FD_87289 | JGI IMG/M metagenome (GOLD analysis project Ga0114903, IMG submission 87289) | Marine viral communities from the Global Malaspina Expedition - Malaspina viral metaG DeepMed_s2 | ecosystem: Environmental > Aquatic > Marine > Oceanic | place: Mediterranean Sea... | reverse complement strand
ATCTCGGCCTCTGCGACCGACAGGGCCTGCATGCGGGCCCGCAGATCCGCTTCGCGCTTGCTCACCCGCTCTTCCCGCGTCTTCAGCGCGTCGAGGATCGGTTCGATATCCGATGCAACCGGGCAGCCGGCCGCTGCGCCCGCACTTTCAGTGGTCTGTCCCGATGCAGCAGGATCGCCGGCCCCCTGCATCGCGGAACCGTTGGGCGGGGCTTCGGCCTGGAGCGCCGACTCGCTGGTTTCCAGCGCCAGCGCAGCCCCAGCCTGCATCCCGATCCGAGCCAGCGCCGATGCGATCAGCAGCCCCCCGATCACCGCGAGCACGCCGATGCTGCGGCGGGCGCGGGGGACCTTGGGTTTCTTCCGGGCGAACATCATCGCGATCCTCCGGTATGGCGCACAAATCTTGGCTCGGCCTCGTCGCGCGAGGGTGGTGGCGGCTGCTCCGGCAGGTCATGCAGCGAGGCGAGCATGAGTTCGAGACGCTTGGCGGCCTCCTCTGCCCGGGCGGTGAGCGACTCGAGCTGCGCGGTCGATTCGCCCGCCGTGGTCTGCGCCGCTCCGAGGGTGCGGGTGAGATCGTCGACCTGCGCGGACAACACCGCCACGGCGCCGCCGACGCCGTTCTCGAGATCGGTGAAGCGCGACAGGCGGCGCGACAGGATAAAGCAGTAGAAGCCGGCGCCGAGCGCCCCGGCGGCAAGCAGGATATCGGCGATCATGTTCATTCTGGTCCCCCTTCAGTTCAGCACGAATTCCATCACCAGCAGGTCGCGGATGCGATCCTCGCCGGCGACCATCTGGATCCGCCGCAGCATCTGCGAGCGCAGGCGAATCAGCGCGCCCGGCGCCTCGATATCCGAGGGGCGCAGGGCCCTGAGGTAGCTGTTGAGCACGTCGATCACCCGCGGTGTAAGGGTCTCGACCTCGGCGAGGTATTGCGGCGGCACCTCGAGGCTTGCGCGGAACCGCAGATGGTGCAGATCGGCGATCGTTCCCATCGAGATGACCAGCGGCTCCAGCTCGAGGAAGGCGACATTGGCGTCCGGCAGCGGCAGGGCGGGATCACCGCCATGGCCGCCGGCGTCGCCCTGCGCGCCCTCGCCCTGCGCCCCCTCTGCCGGGGCATTGCCGCTACCGAATGGCAGCAGCCCGGACCAGGCGGCGTAGAAGCCGCCGCCGCCGCCGGCGAGCGCCAGCACCAGCCCGATCAGCATCGGCAGCTTCGAACCCTTCTTTTTCGGCGTGCCCTCGTCCTCGGCGGGGGCGTCGGCCGTGGCATCGGTCATGGCGGACCTCTCGTTCAATCCGCCGTGGTTATAGCCGCACAGGAACTAACCGATTGTTAAGTCTGATGCCCCAAAGATGGGCGCACCGGGCAGAACGGTCGGAACGGAGGATGGTCTTGCAGCAGCTTGCGACAATCTGGGGGTCTTTGGGGGCGCGCCGGCGGGTGCTGGTGGTTGCGGCGACACTGGCGACCATCGCCGCGGTTCTGGCAATGGGGCGCATGGCCTCTCAGCCGTCGATGGCGCTGCTTTATGCCGGCCTTGAACAGGGCGCCGCCGGCGAGGTCGTCGCGGCGCTGGAGGCGCGCGGCATTCCCTACGAGGTGCGCGGCGGGGCGATCCTGGTGCCGGACATGCAGCGCGATTCGCTGCGCATGACGCTGGCGAGCGAGGGGCTGCCGGCCAATTCCAACCAGGGTTACGAACTGCTCGACGGGCTGTCGGGCTTCGGCACCACGTCGCAGATGTTCGATGCCGCCTACTGGCGCGCCAAGGAAGGGGAACTGGCGCGCACCATCGTCGCCAGCCCCCATATCGCCACCGCCCGGGTCCATATCGCCAATTCCACCGCGAATCCCTTTCAGCGTGATGTCTCGCCCTCGGCCTCGATCTCGGTCACGACGAATGGTGACGTCCTGTCGCCGGTGCAGGCGCGGGCGCTGAAATACCTCGTGGCGTCCGCGGTACCGGGGCTGATGTCCGAGGATGTGGCAGGGATCGACGGCAAGGGCGGCCTCATCGGCGCCGAGGATGACAGCGGCGCCGGGCCGACGGCAGAGGATCGCGCCGCGCTGCTGCGCGACCGGGTGCAGCGCCTGGTCGAGGCGCGGGTCGGGCTCGGCAATGCCGTGGTCGAGGTCAGCGTCGACACCGTCACCGAGAGCGAGACCATCCGCCAGCGGCAGTTCGACCCCGAAGGCCGGGTGGTGATCTCGACCGACACCGAGGAAGAGAGCAGCAGCTCTCAGGACAGCGGAAGCGGCGAGGTCAGTGTCGCCTCCAACCTGCCGGATGGCGAGGCCGGAGGCGGCGACAGCTCGCAAAGCCAGAGCAGCGAAACGCGCGAGCGGGTCAATTACGAGGTCTCCGAGACCATGCGCGAAGTCACCCGCGCGCCCGGCGCCATCAAGCGGCTGACCGTGGCGGTGCTGGTCAACGGCACGCTCGCCGCCGGCGACGACGGGGTAGAGCAGTTCGTGCCACTGCCCGAGGAAGAGCTTGCGGCGCTGCGCGATCTGGTCGCCTCGGCCGTGGGCTTCGAAGAGGCGCGCGGCGACGCGATCACCATCCGCTCGATGCCGTTCGAACGACCCGAGGGGCTTGGCACCGGCCCGGTTGAGCCCGGCTGGTTCAGCCTGTCGCTCGATCCCATGACGCTGATCCAGATCGGGGTGCTGGCGGTGGTGGCGCTGATCCTCGGCTTGTTCGTGGTGCGCCCGATTCTGACCGCTCCGGCCCAGGCGGCGCTGCCCGGCGCCACCGACGGCGCGCTGGCGCTGCCCGGTGGCGGGGGCGAGGCGGGCGCGGCGGCGCTCGATGGCGAGATCGACGATGGCGATTTCGGCGGCTTGCCGGCGCTGGGCGGAGGCGGTGATTTCGGCGGCATGGGCATGGTCGATTTCGACAGCCCGGCCGAGGAAGACCCGGTCGACCGGCTGCGCGGCCTGATCGAAGAGCGCAAGAGCGAGACGGTCGAGATCCTGCGCAGCTGGCTCGATGACGGCGAGGAGCGGGCGGAGGAGGTGCAATGACCGGACTGGCGATGTTCCTGGAAGATTTCGGAACGGCGCGGGCCGCCGCCAGCCCGCCCGTCGCGGTGCCCGACGAGGGCGCGCTGGAAGCCGCCAAGCTCGAAGGTTTCGACGGCGGTTACCGTGCCGGCTGGGACGATGCGATCAAGGCGCAGGGCGACGACCAGTCACGCATCTCGAGCGATTTCGCACAGAACCTGCAGGATCTGTCCTTCACCTACCACGAAGCCTGCAATCAGGTTCTGAACGCCATCTCGCCGCTGCTGGAAGAGGTTGTCGTCAAATTGCTGCCCGCCGCCCTGCACCAGACGCTCGGGCTGCATCTCGCGGAACAGCTTCGCGCCATGGCAGCCGATATCGGCCGGCTCGACGTGGTCATCGCGGTGGCGCCGGGCGGAAGAGAGGCGGTGGCGCCGCTGATCGATGCGGATTTCGGCTTTCCGCTGAGCCTTGTCGAGGATCCGACCCTCGCCGAGGGCCAGGCCGACATCCGCTTCGGCGAGAGCGAGACACAGGTCGACCTCGGAGGTCTCGCCCGCGAGGTCACCGAGGCCGTAGAGGGATTCGTGCAGGACAATCGGAGGAAGGTCGCGCATGGCTGAGCAGAGCGAAACCGCACGCCCGGAGGGCGCGACGCCCTTCACCGCCGTGCCGATCGAAATCACCGTCTCGGTCGGGCGGGCCAGACCGCTGGTGCGGGATCTTCTGAAGCTCGGGGCCGGCTCGGTGCTGACGCTGGACAAGCGGCTCGAGGATCCGGTCGAGCTCTATGTCGGCGACCGGCTGATCGGCATCGGTGCGCTCGAGGTGGTCGATGGCGGCGAGAACGGGCAGCTCGCGGTGCGGCTGACCGAGGTCGTGGATTTCCGGAGCCCGACCTGAAGGATGTGGCGCGCGGCCCTTACGGCGCTGATCCTCATCGCCCTGTCCACGGCGGCCACGGCGCAGGAACTGCGGCTCGACCTGGGCGAAGGCGGGTCGCTCACCGCGACCTCGCTCCAGCTCATCGCGCTGATCACCCTGCTGAGCCTCGCGCCGGGCATCGCCATCATGGTGACCTGCTTTCCGTTCCTCGTCACCGTGCTCGCGATCCTGCGGCAGGCGGTGGGGCTGCAACAGTCGCCGCCCAACATGTTGATCGTCAGCCTGGCGCTGTTTCTCACCTACTTCGTCATGGAGCCGACCTTCACCGCGGCCTGGCAGGAGGGGCTCAGGCCGCTGATCGACGAGGAACTCAGCGTCGAGGAGGGGGTGGAGCGCACGCTGGTGCCGTTCCGTGACTTCATGGCCGGGCGCACCGATGCCAATACCTTTGCCAGCATGGCGGATCTGCGCCCGGATGCCGCCGGCGAAACGCTCCGGCCCGAGGCGCCGCTGTCGCTGCTGATCCCAAGCTTCATGCTGTCCGAGATCGCGCGCGCCTTCCAGGTCGGCTTCCTGATCTTCCTGCCCTTCCTGATCATCGACCTCGTGGTCGCGGCGATCCTGATGTCGATGGGCATGATGATGGTGCCGCCGGCGATCGTGTCGCTGCCGTTCAAGCTGGCCTTCTTCGTCATCGCCGATGGCTGGTCGCTGCTCGCCGGGGCGCTGGTGCGCAGCTATTTCTAGCGGCGCAGGCTCAGGGCTCGGGCGCGTCGTCTGGCACATCCGCGTGCAGGTGGCGCTCGCCGCGGGCGCGGGCCAGCGCGATCTGCTTCTGGCGCTCGCGGAAGCGGGCCTTGTCCTCGTCCGAGGTCTCGTCGATGCAGAGATGGCAGGAGACGCCGTGCTCGTATTCGGGCCGGTCGCGATCTTCGGGCAGGATCGGGCGGCGGCAGGCATGGCAGAGCAGGTGCGGCCCCTCGCGCAGCCCGTGCTCGACCGAGACGCGGCCGTCGAAGACGAAACAGCTGCCCTGCCAGCTGCTGTCCTCCGCCGGCACCTCCTCGAGGTATTTCAGGATTCCGCCCTTGAGGTGATAGACCTCCTCGACCCCCTGGCTCATCAGCCAGTTGGTGGATTTCTCGCAGCGGATGCCGCCGGTGCAGAACATCGCGATGCGCTTGTTGTGAAAGCGGTCCTTGTTCTCCTCCCACCAAGCCGGGAAATCGCGGAAGCTCTCGGTCTGGGGATCGACGGCGCCCTCGAAGCTGCCGATGGCGACCTCGTAATCGTTGCGGGTGTCGATCACCGCCACGTCGGGCGAGCGGATCAGCGCGTTCCAGTCCGCTGGCTCGACATAATGGCCGACCCTGGCGCGCGGATCGACATCGGGCTGGCCCATGGTGACGATCTCGCGCTTCAGCCGGACCTTCATCCGGGCGAAGGGGCGGTCCTGCGCCGTCGAGAGCTTCCATTCGAGCCCGTCGCAGCCGGGCAGGGCGCGCAGATGCGCCAGCACCGCGTCGATGCCGTCACGCGGCCCGGCGATGGTGCCGTTGATGCCTTCGCCGGCCAGCAGCAGCGTGCCGGTGACCTGCCGGGCGCGGCAAAGCGCCAGCAGCGGCGCGCGCAGCGCGTCCGGGTCGTCGAAACGGGTGAAATGATAGAGGGCGCAGACCGTAAACATGGGCGCAGACATAGGCCCAAGCCCGCGTTGCGCGCAAGCGGACAGGATGGCGCGGCCCGCCCCGCGCAAGCGGGTCCGGAAAAGCGGCGGTTTTCCCGGGGAAAACCGAGGCGATCCGGGCGCCTTTCATGGGCGAGATGTCGCGACGTCCAGCCCGGCCTGGGCAGGCGGGGCCGGCGCGGGCGGCGCCAAGATCGCCTGGGGGGCGGTGGCAACGATCTTCGTCGGGCCAAGCGCGCCCTCGCGGAGGGCGGCGGAATGAGGGGTTCGCCTTGCCTTGACCCTGCCTCCGGGCGGGGTCAGGGTCGGCGCGAAGACACAGGGAGGCTCCGCCATGCACGCGCTCGTCGTGATCGACGTCCAGAACGATTTCTGCCCCGGGGGCGCGCTCGCCGTGACCGGCGGAGACGAGATCGTCGCCCCGATCAACGCCATGATGGCGGAGTTCGACGCGGTGATCCTGACGCAGGACTGGCACCCGGCGGGGCATTCCTCCTTTGCCAGCCAGCATCCGGGCAAGGCGCCGCTCGAGATGACCGAGATGCCCTACGGGCCGCAGGTGCTCTGGCCCGACCATTGCGTGCAGGGCTCGCTGGGCGCGGCGTTTCATCCGCGGCTCGACACCGACCGCGCCGAGCTGATCATCCGCAAGGGCTTCCGCGCCGGGATCGACAGCTACTCGGCCTTCTTCGAGAACGACCACGAGACCGCGACCGGGCTCGAGGGATACCTGCGCACGCGCGGCATCGACCGGCTGACGCTGGTCGGGCTGGCGACGGATTTCTGCGTCAACTTCTCGGCCGTGGATGCCGCCGCGCTCGGCTTCGAGGTGACGGTGCACGAGGCGGCCTGCCGCGGCATCGATCTCGACGGCTCGCTGGCCGCGGCGCGGACGGGGATGCAGGAGGCCGGCGTCACGCTGGCCTGAGCCGGCATCCGGGGCGGAAAATCCCGTCCGAGAAAGCGCTTGGACCCCTCCGCAAGGATGGCGTATCAGGGGCGTCGACGTTGCGAACGAGGAAACGCCCGTGGAAATCGCCACCCGAGTCTGGAACCACAAGTGGAAGATCGACCCGATCGTCCGCTCGTTGATCGACACCGATTTCTACAAGCTGCTGATGTGTCAGTCGGTGTTCCACAACCGCCCCGACGTACAGGTGACCTTCAGCCTGATCAACCGCTCGCACCATGTGCCGCTCGCCAAGCTGATCGACGAGGGCGAACTGCGCGAGCAGCTCGACCACATCCGCTCGCTGTCGCTGACCCGCGGCGAAAGCACCTGGCTGCGCGGCAACACCTTCTATGGCAAGCGCCAGATGTTCCGCCCCGACTTCATGGAGTGGTTCGAGAACCTGCGCCTGCCGCCCTATTTCCTCGAGCGTGTCGGCGATCAGTACGAGCTGACCTTCGAGGGCTCGTGGCCCGAGGTCATGCTGTGGGAGATCCCGGCGCTGGCGGTGCTGATGGAGCTGCGCAGCCGCGCCGTGCTCGACGACATGAAGAAGTTCGAGCTTCAGGTGCTCTACGCCCGCGCCACCGCCAAGCTCTGGGAAAAGATCGAGCGGCTGCGGGATCAGCCCGGCCTGAAGATCGCCGATTTCGGCACCCGCCGGCGGCACAGCTTCCTCTGGCAGGACTGGTGCGTGCAGGCGATGAGCGAGGGGCTGGGCGATCGCTTCACCGGCACCTCGAACTGCCTGATCGCCAAGAACCGCGATCTCGAGGCCATCGGGACCAACGCGCACGAGCTGCCGATGGTCTATGCCGCGCTGGCCAAGGATGACACGGCGCTGGCGCGTGCGCCCTATGACGTGCTGGCCGACTGGCACGAGGAGCACGAGGGCAACCTGCGCATCATCCTGCCCGACACCTACGGCACCGAGGGGTTTCTCGAGCGCGCGCCGGACTGGCTTGCGGGATGGACCGGCATCCGCATCGACAGCGGCGACCCCGAGCGGGGCGCGGAAACGGCGATCGACTGGTGGAAGACCCGCGGCGAGGATCCGACCCAAAAGCTGGTGATCTTTTCCGACGGGCTCGACGAGGAGAAGATCCTCGAGCTCTCCCGCAAGTTCGCCGGCCGGGTGCGGGTCTCTTTCGGGTGGGGCACGCTGTTGACCAACGATTTCCGCGGCCTCACGCCCGATGACCGGCTGGCGCCGTTCAGCCTCGTGTGCAAGGCGGTGAGCGCAAATGGCAGGCCCACGGTGAAACTGTCGGACAATCCCAACAAGGCGATGGGACCCGAGAGCGAGATCGCGCGTTACAAGCGGGTCTTCGAGGTCGGAGAGCAAGAACGCCGCGACGTCGTGGTCTGATCGCGCAGCCCAAGAATTTTCGGACGAAAATTCTTCGCGCCCCCGGCAGGGCCAAAATCTTTGCCAAAGATTTTGCGGCACCGCGCCGCAGCTCTGGTCTAGGCTGGCCATGGCGCAAGGCGCGGGCTAGAAGGGCGCGGCATTATCTGTAAGGTGGCATCATGGCTGGTATCGAACCGCAGCCCGGGATCATGGAAATCGCGCTCTACGAGGGCGGGAAATCCAGCGTCGCGGGCGTGTCGAACGTCGTCAAGCTGAGCTCGAACGAGAATCCGTTCGGCCCCTCTCCTGCCGCGCAGGAGGCGGTGAAGCGGGTCGTCCACGAGATGCATCGCTACCCCTCCACCGATCATGCCGAGCTGCGCGCCGCCATCGCCGAGGTGCACGGGCTCGATGCCGCGCGCATCATCTGCGGCGTGGGCTCCGACGAGGTCTTGCAGTTCCTGTGCCACGCCTATGCCGGCGAGGGCGACGAGGTGATCCACACCGAGCATGGCTTTGCCATGTACAGGATCCTCGCCCACGCGGTCGGCGCGACACCGATCGAGGTGGCCGAGACCGAGCGCGTGGTCTCGGTCGACAACATTCTCGCCGCCTGCAACGACCGCACGAAACTGGTGTTCATCGCCAACCCGAACAATCCGACCGGCACGATGATCGGGCTGGCCGAGATCGAGCGGCTGGCCGAGTCCCTGCCGCCGCAGGCGATCCTCGTGCTCGACGGCGCCTATGCCGAATATGTCGAGGGCTACGATGGCGGCGCGCAGCTGGTCGAATCGCGCGGCAACGTGGTGATGACCCGCACCTTTTCCAAGCTTTACGGGCTGGGCGGGATGCGTGTCGGCTGGGGCTACGGCCCGAAAGAGATCATCGACGTGCTGGCCCGCGTCCGCCAGCCTTTCAACCTCTCGAACGTGGCCCTTGTGGCCGCCGAGGCGGCGATCCGCGACACCGCGCATGTGGAAAAGAGCCGCGAGGACAACTCCCGCCTGCGCGCCTGGCTGGCCGAGGCGCTTGCCGAGCATGGCGTGCCCTCTGATGCTTCGACGGCGAATTTCGTGCTGGCGCGCTTCACCAGCCCCGACGAGGCCGCGGCCTGCGACACCTACCTGCAGAGCCAGGGCATCATCGTGCGCCGGGTCACCGGCTACAAGCTGCCGGCGGCGCTGCGCATCACCGTCGGCGACGAGGCCTCCTGCCGCCGGGTGGCCCATTGCATCGGGCTGTTCAAGGCAGGTGCACGATGAGCTACGGAAAGGTCGCCCTGATCGGCCTCGGCCTGATCGCGTCCTCGATGTACTGGGCGATGAAGCGGGCCGGCATGGCGGCGCATGTGTCGGGCTATGCCCGCAGCAGCGAGACGCGCGAGACCGCGCGCCGCATCGGCCTGTGCGACACGGTCTGCGACAGCGCCGAAGAGGCGGTGAAGGATGCCGACCTGGTCGTGCTGGCAGTGCCGGTGGGCGCCATGGGCCGCGTCGCCGAGGCCATCGCGCCGCATCTCAAGCCCGGCGCCACCGTGACCGACGTGGGCTCGGTCAAGAAGGCGGTGATCGACGAGGTCGGCCCGCACATCCCCGAGGGCGTGAACTTCGTTCCCGCCCACCCGATGGCGGGCACCGAGCATTCCGGTCCCGAGTCGGGCTTTGCCTCGCTCTACGACAACCGCTGGTGCCTGATCGTGCCGCAGGACGCCTCGGAGGAGGCGACCGCGGCGCTCGAGACCTACTGGCAGGCGCTGGGCGCCAACACCCAGCGCATGGAGCCCGCGCACCATGACCTCGTCTGCGCCGTGGTGAGCCACGTGCCGCACCTCATCGCCTACACCATGGTGGGCGTGGCCGACGACCTGCGCCGGGTCTCGGACCAGGAAGTGATCAAGTTCTCCGCCGCAGGCTTTCGGGATTTCACCCGCATCGCGGCGTCGGACCCGACCATGTGGCGCGATGTCTTCCTGACCAACAAGGAGGCCTCGCTCGAGATCCTCGGCCGCTTCACCGAAGAGCTCTTCGCCCTGCAACGGGCGATCCGCACCGGTGACGGCGACACGCTGTTCGACTACTTCACCCACACGCGCGAGATCCGGCGCGGCATCCTGCAGGCCGGGCAGGACACCGACGCACCGGATTTCGGCCGGATCCGGAAGGAATGAGCATGCGGGGGCTCTGGACGCTGATCTGTCTTCTGACACTTGCGTCGCAGGCCCCTGCCTCCGCTCCCGACCGATCGCTGCGGCCGCTGGCCCGCGAGGCCGCAGCGCAGACGGCTCCGGCGCCCGAGCCCGCCGTCATCGTCACTGCCGCAGCCGACGGCACGTTGTCGCGCCGCCGCCCCGAGGCGCGCCCCTCCGAAATGGCCGAAGTGTTCCACGACGAGGTGATGCAGGATCTGCGCGCCGCGGGGGTGCCCGGCTTCGTGCCCGATCAGGCTGCCGCCGGCATCGCCCGGGCCAAGGCCTTTGCCGCGCGCTCGCCGCAGGCCATCGCGTTGTCGCTGCGGCCGCTGCTGCGTCCGAAGGCGATGGTCGAGAAGGCCATGGCGCGGCGTCAGGAGCGTGCCCGCGGCGCGGTCTGCGGCGACCTTTCGATCCAGGGGCAGCAGGTGGGGTTCGTGCCGGGGCGCATCCCGGCCTGCGGCATCGAGAACGCGGTGAAGCTGCGCTCGGTTTCCGGCGTCACGCTGAGCCAGCAGGCGCTGGTGGACTGCACCACCGCCAGGACCCTGAAACGCTGGATCGACGAGGGGCTCAAGCCCGCCGTCGGCAGCCAGGGCGGTGGTGTCGCGGGTCTGCGCGTGGCGGCGCATTACTCATGCCGGACCCGCAACAATCGCCCCGGCGGCAAGATCAGCGAACACGGCAAGGGCCGCGCCATCGACATCTCGGGCGTGATGTTGCGCGACGGCTCCGAGATCAGCGTGCTGCGGGACTGGGGCGGCGGCGCCAAGGGGCGCGCGCTGCGGCAGATGCACCGCACCGCCTGCGGCCGGTTCGGCACGGTGCTCGGGCCGGGCTCGGACGGCTATCACCGCGACCACCTGCATTTCGACACCGCGCGCCATCGCAGCGGCTCTTACTGCCGCTGAGGCGGCCGGCCCGGCCGTCAAGCGCCGCGCTGGCCGGGCCCAAACGGCAGGATCATCGCGCTGCAAGAGAGGGCGGAGCGATCCCGCCGCAAGGCCCTTCGGCTGCCGCGCCGTGCGGGGGTTGCGGATGTCTCGGAAACGATATCGCTGGAGCGTCAGAGATTGTCTTGGGCTGGTCGCGATTTGAGGCGAAAAAGTGGAGCCCGCTTGCCAATTGCCTGATTTTCGCCGAATTCTCGAAGCTGCGGTGGGGGCCGCTGACTCGGAGACGTACGCCAATGCGTGCCCTCGTTCTGTCCATCGCGGCCGTTCTGGCCGCCAAACCGCTGCCGGGGGACACCCTTCCGGCAGGCCGGGCGTTTGGCGCCGGGGTCGGTGGTGGGATGGCAGAGCAGGGTGGTCCGGTCCTGTCCCATGCGGCGCAGGGCCGAGACGGCGGGCGGGTCCGGTTCGATATCTGAGAGGGCAAGTGCACCGCGCCGGTTCATCATGGCAGCTACACGACCAATGACCGGGGCGAGGCGGCGCGCAGCGTGACAGCCCATGGGCACCCGCAAGGGGGCCGGAAGGTATCGAAAGGTGCGGGGCGGGCAGGGGCCTGCCCCGCAATGTCTAAGCGGGCCGTCAGCTTTCGGGGCCGATCAGCGCGCCGATCACCGCCCGCGCGCTCTCGGAATCCCACTCCGCGTCGCCGCGCAGCCGCGCGACCTCTTCGCCATCGGGGTTCAGGATCACCGTGATCGGCAGGCCGAGCACCCCCATCTCGCGCGCCAGCGCCGAACCGGGATCGCGGTGCAGCGGCAGGCTGTCGACGCCGATCTCCTCGAAGAAGGCCTGCATCGCCGGCGGCGGGTTGCGCCCGGTGGCGATGGTCACGACCTCGAAGCGCTCGCCGCCAAGCGCATCCTGCAGGGACGCCAGCGCCGGCATCTCCTTGCGGCAGGGCGCGCACCAGGTGGCCCAGAAGTTCACCAGCACCCATTTGCCCTGCCAGTCCGACAGCGCCAGCGGCTCGCCCTCGAAGGTCTCGAAGGCGGCCGTTCCGGCGGGCTTGGCCTCGGAATGGAAGTTCAGCTTCTTCATGTCGCCGTCGCGCAGCGCCTCGGCGGCGCCGGGATCGGCGAGTGCCGGATTTGCAAGCGCCGCGGTGGCGGTATAGAGGAGCGCAAGCGCCAGTTTTCTCATGATCCCTCCCGGAGTGATGCCATGTCCGACAAGTCCTCGAACCAGATGTGGGGCGGCCGCTTTGCCGCTGGTCCAGACGCGATCATGGAGGCGATCAACGCCTCGATCGGGTTCGACAAGCGGCTCGCGGCGCAGGATATCGCCGGATCTCGGGCCCATGCCGCCATGCTGGCCGCCACGGGCATCATCAGTGATAGCGATGCCGAGACCATTCGGGAAGGTCTGCTCACGGTACTGTCAGAGATCGAGGCGGGCCGGTTCGAGTTTTCCACCGCGCTCGAGGACATCCACATGAACGTGGAGGCCCGGCTCAAGGAGATCGTCGGCGAGCCGGCGGGCCGTCTGCACACGGCGCGCTCGCGCAACGACCAGGTGGCGACCGATTTCAAGCTTTGGACCCGCGACCAGTTCGATGCCTTCGAGCAGGGGCTGCTGGCGCTGATCCGGGCGCTGGTCGACCAGGCCGAGGCCGGTGCGGCGTGGGTGATGCCGGGCTTCACGCATCTGCAGACCGCGCAGCCGGTGACCTGGGGCCACCACATGCTGGCCTATGTCGAAATGTTCGCCCGCGACCTGAGCCGGGTGCGCGACGCGCGCCGGCGGATGAACGAATGCCCGCTCGGCTCGGCGGCGCGCGTCGCGCACCCGGCTCAGGT
>Ga0114903_1001011_pt1 | contig 12864 bp, 10 predicted proteins | sample MalvirDeepMed_s2_FD_87289 | JGI IMG/M metagenome (GOLD analysis project Ga0114903, IMG submission 87289) | Marine viral communities from the Global Malaspina Expedition - Malaspina viral metaG DeepMed_s2 | ecosystem: Environmental > Aquatic > Marine > Oceanic | place: Mediterranean Sea... | reverse complement strand
ATATAGCGCACCGGGTCGATGGGTTCGAGGGTCGGACCCGAGGTCACCAGCACGCGGCGACCCGTCAAGGTTCCCTGTCCCAGCGCCGCCTCGATCCCCGCGACGATCTCCAGCGGCTCGGCCATGCGGCCCGGGCCGAATTCGCCGCAGGCCATGTCGCCTTCGTTCGGCCCCACCACGCGCACGCCGTCGCCTTGCAAGGTCGCCAGGTTGCGCTGCGTTGCGGTATGGTCCCACATCCGCACGTTCATCGCGGGCGCCATCAGCACCGGCGTGTCGGTCGCCAGCAACAGCGTCGTTGCAAGGTCCGAACACAGCCCCTGCGCCATCTTCGCCATGAGGTCCGCCGTCGCCGGAGCGACCACCACGAGATCCGCAACCCGGCTAAGCTGGATATGCCCCATCTCGGCCTCGCTGGTGAGGTCGAATAGCGCCGTATGCACCTTTTCGCCGGCCAGCGCCGCGACCGACAAGGGCGTCACGAACTGCTCTGCCGCCGCGGTCATCACCGGCGTCACCGACACGCCCCGTTCGCGCAGCCGCCGGATCAGGTCGAGCGTCTTGTACGCCGCGATCCCGCCCCCGATGATGAGAAGTATCCGCTTGCCCGCGAGCATGTCGCCACCCCGATCCCGTTACCGGCCCAGTGTTACGCCCAAGCGGCGCGAAGCTCAATCGCCCGCGGGGGCGTTGAAGGCCGCGCAGGGATCGCCGCGTTCGACATCCTCGGTGATGTCGACCATGTCGAACCCGCCATCCGGCGTACCAAAGGTCGCCTCGCCCTGACCGAAGGTGGCATAGGTCACGTCGGGGGCGGCCTGCGACAGCACGAAGGGCGCACCCCAGTCCGGGCGCGCATGGCCGTTGCCGGTGATGACCACCACAGGAGCACCCGCACTTTCCAGCGCCGCCAGCGCCTCCTGCGCCAGCCGCGCGTCGCGCAGCCGCTGGATGTCGACCATCATCGGCAGCATCTCTGCGGGCATGGCATCGCAATGAGCCGACAACTGCAGCGCCTCGCGTGCCGCCTGCTGGTCTTCGGGCAGCGCCTGGTCGAGGCCGAAACGCGCCGCCTCGGGTCCAAAGACGGCTTCGGTCCCCGCCTCCATCACGCGCCGCGCCTCGGCCCGCGGCAAAGCCGCGCCGAAATAGGCCGCCTCGGGGGCAGCGGCGAAAATCGGGTAATACATGGCGAAATCCGGCCAGCCGCTCTCGGCCCAGCCAAGCGCCTCTTCCAGCGCGTCCTCGTCGGCGATGAGATCCGGGGTCACCCGCGCCGCCTGCTCTGGCGTCAGCATTTCGAAGACCAGAGCCTGCGGTGCGATCTCGCCCACCAGTTCGGCCTGCTTGCGGTGATGCGCGGGGTTATCGTGCTGCTCGCCCAGGAACACCACGTCGCGGCCCGTGAAAAAGCCCCCGTCCGCAAATGCAGCGGGGGCCGTTCCCAGCGCCAGGAAAATGGCCAGCCGGATCACAGGAACGCGTAAACCTCGCGCGATTGCGACTCCAGCGTCTTGCGCATCTTCGCAAAAGCCGCTGCTTCAAGCTGTCGCACACGTTCCTTGCTGAGACCCAGCTCATTGCCCAGAGACTCAAGCGTCCGGCCGTCGTCGCGCAGTTTGCGTTCCCGCACGATAAATCGCTCCCGGTCATTGAGCGCGTTCATCGCCACCAACAGCCATTCCCGCAATTGATCGGTGTCGAGCGAATTTTCCACGATCTCGGAGGCCTGCGCACCGTCATCTTCCAGCGCATCGATCCACTCGCGGCCCTCGTCCTCGACAGACTGGGTGGCGTTCAGCGAATAGTCGGAGCCGGACAACCGGCCTTCCATCATTTCGACGTCGTGCAGCGGCACGCCGATCTCGGTCGAGATCATCTGCCGCAGCTGGTGCCGGTCGAGCGACTGACCCTCTGCCGCGGCCTCGCGTTCAAGACGCGCCTGCACGCGGCGCATGTTGAAGAACAGCGATTTCTGGGAAGAGGTCGAACCGGTGCGCACCATCGACCAGTTGCGCATCACGTAATCCTGAATGCTCGCCTTGATCCACCACACGGCATAGGTGGAAAAGCGCACGCCGCGGTCCGGGTCAAACTTGTCGGCGGCTTTCATAAGCCCCAAGCCGGCTTCCTGGATCAGGTCGTTCATCGGGGCACCATAGCGCTTGAACTTGGATGCCATGGAGATGGCGAGCCGCATGTAGGCGGTGATCAGGCGATGCAGGGCAGCTTCATCGCGTTCGTCGCGCCAGGCATAGGCGAGCTTCAATTCGGTTTCGGCGTCAAGAAGTTCGGCCTTCATGGCCCGGCGGGATAATGTCTGGTCGTTGAAAACGTCTAATGCCATGTCAGCTCCCCAGAATGATATGCGTTAGGGCTCCACGGCCCTTTTGCATGATCTTACGTACGGGTAACGTCGACGGATCACATTTGGTTGCAAAAAAGATGCATCACGACGGCGTGAACCTTGCGAAACGATCAAGGACCGTGATCGCGAGCAACACAATAATGCGCTGTGCCAGCCGGAGAACGCCGGTTAACGTTGGCGTGATCTAAGTCTCATTTCGGAGATGACAATGCTTTTTCTCGGCGACTACGCCTATTCCAGCTGGTCTTTGCGCGCCTGGCTGCTGTTCCGCCGCTTCGGCATAGACACGGATATCACGCTGGTGAATTTCTCCGAAGCCGCGGTGGCCGAGCAGATGGCGGCGATCTCGCCGGCGCGCACCGTGCCCACCTACGTGGACGCGGACGGCACGGTGATCTGGGACAGCCTCGCCATCGCCGAGGAACTGGCGGACCGGTTTCCCGCCGCGGGGATCTGGCCCGATGCGCCCGCCGCCCGTGCGACCGCCCGCGCTCTCGCCGCCGAGATGCACTCGGGCTTCACCGCCTTGCGCGGGTTTTGCCCGATGAACCTGCGCCTGGCCTATGCCGACTGCGCGCCGCCGCCCGAGGTGCTGGCCGACGTCGCCCGGATCGAGGCGATCTGGACCCACGCGCGCGCCCGGTTCGGCGCCGCAGGCCCCTGGCTCTGCGGCCGATATTCGGCGGCGGATGCATTCTTTGCCCCGGTGGCGGCGCGGATCGCGGGCTACAGCCTGCCCGTCGGGCCCGAGGCCGCGGCCTATGTCGCGGCCCACCTTGCCGACCCGGCGTTCCGCCGCTTCCGCGCCATGGGCCTGGCGCGCGGGCAGGACCTCGCCCGCTACGCGCAGCCCTATGCACGGATCCCCTGGCCCGGCCCCGCGCCGCGCCCGGCCCGCGCGGTCGCCTCGGCTCCGTCCGAAAACGCCGCCTGCCCCTATTCCGGCGATCCGGTCACCGATTTCCTCGAATGCGAGGGCCGCGTCTTCGGCTTCTGCAACCCGTTCTGCCGCGACAAGACGGCCGCCGACCCCGAAGCCTGGCCCGACTTCATGGCCCTCCTCGGCGCCCCGCCCGCAGGACCGCGCTGAACGCCCCGTCCCGCCACCACCCCTTCTTCGGTTCAAAAATACCCTCAGAGAGCACGAGAGACAGCGTCTCTCGTATCGCCGCAGGCGATTGCCCACCGCGAACCGGCAACACCGCGATTAACGCCGACCCCACGCCATTAACCATTCCGTAACCATCACGCTTGAAAGCTGGTCCCGGGGACGCAAGGAGACCGGCGCTTGGTCGCACATGCCTATACCGTCGCCTTCGAAGGCGTGGAGGCGCGCACCGTGCAGGTGCAGTGCGCGGTGACCCCGGGCCTGCCGGCCTTCTCCATCGTCGGTCTGCCCGACAAGGCGGTGTCCGAAGCACGTGACCGGGTGCGCACGGCACTGTCGTCGATGGCCATCGCCCTGCCGTCGAAACGCATCACCATCAACCTGTCGCCCGCCGACCTGCCCAAGGAAGGCTCGCATTTCGACCTGCCCATCGCGCTGTCACTGCTGGCGGCGCTCGAGATCATCCCGACCGATGCGATTGCGGGGACCGTTTCGCTCGGAGAGCTGTCGCTCGACGGCACGCTGGTGCCGGTGGTGGGCGCCCTGCCCGCCGCCATGGCCGCCGCCGAAGAGGACCGCGACCTGCTTTGCCCCCGCGCCTCGGGCCCCGAGGCCGCCTGGGTCGGCGGCTGCACCGTTCTGGCGGCCGGGAGCCTGCTGGATTTCGTGCGGCACTTCTCGGGCCAGGCGGTGCTCAGCGCCTGCGCGCCCGGTGAGGTGACCGGCGAAGGCACCGACCGCGACCTGCGCGACGTCAAGGGCCAGGAAAAGGCCAAGCGCGCGCTCGAGATCGCCGCCGCCGGGCGGCACCACCTGATGTTCGTGGGCACGCCGGGGTCGGGCAAATCCATGCTCGCCGCGCGCCTGCCCGGCATCCTGCCGCCACTGAGCCCGGTCGAGGCGCTGGAAACCTCGATGGTGCATTCTCTCGCGGGGCTCCTGGACGACGGCGGCATATCCCGAATGCGCCCCTTCCGTGAACCGCATCACACCGCGTCCATGGCGGCCATCGTCGGCGGCGGCCGGCGCGCCCAGCCCGGCGAGATCAGCCTCGCCCACAACGGCGTGCTGTTCATGGACGAATTCCCGGAGTTTTCGCGCACGGTGCTGGAAACCCTGCGTCAGCCCATCGAAACCGGCGAGGTGATGATCGCCCGCGCGAACGCCCATATCAAATACCCCTGCCGCTTCATGCTGGTGGCCGCCGCCAACCCCTGCAAATGCGGCTTTCTCACCGATGCCGCCCGCGCCTGTTCGCGCGCGCCGGTCTGCGGAGAGGACTACTTGGGCCGCATCTCCGGCCCGCTGATGGACCGCTTCGACCTGCGCATCGAGGTGCCGCCCGTGGCCTTCGCCGATCTCGACTTGCCGCCCTCTGGCAACGACTCCGCCACCGTCGCCGCCCGGGTGGCCGCGGCGCGCGACCTGCAGGCGGCGCGGTTTGCCGATCATCCCCAGGTCCGCACCAATGCCGATGCCAGCGGCCCGGTGCTGGACGAGATCGCGGCGCTGGACAGCGAAAGCCGGGCGCTGCTGCTCCAGGCCGCGGACCGCTTCGGCCTCTCCGCGCGCGGTTACCACCGGGTGCTGCGGGTGGCGCGGACGATTGCCGACCTGGCCGATGTTGAGGCCATCGCGCGGCCGCATCTCGCCGAAGCGCTGAGCTACCGGCTGGTGTCGTCGAGCAGCGACTGAACGAACCCCGCGGTGCGCCGAAGGGTCGCCCGCGCTTCGGGAATCCAGCCGTCCAGCAGCGGCCAGACGTGCGGGGCGGTGGCCTGCGTCTCGACCGTCACCTGCGCACCGAACTGTTCCAGCCGCGCGGCCATGCGCAAGGTGTCGTCGCGCAGGATCTCGGTCAGCCCGACAGACAGGCGAACCGGGGGTGCGCCGGGAAAGTCGGCATAGAGCGGCGACACACGCGGGTCCCTTGGGTCGTGCCCAGCAAGGCAGATGTCGATCAACTCGGCAATCCGCGCCACCGTCAGCATCGGATCGGCGCGGGCGTTCTCGACCAGGCTCGGCGCGGTGCGGGCAAGGTCGGTCCAGGGTGAAAAGGCAAAGGCCCCGGCCGGGGTCAGTCCCGCGCCGCAGCACCAGGCCAGCAGCGCCAGCGCCAGCCCGCCGCCGGCGGAATCGCCGCCCAGCACGATGTCGCGGGGGGCGTAGCCCAGGGCGAGCAAGGCGCGATAGGCGCTCAACGCATCGTCGAAGGCGGCAGGAAGGGCCGCGTCCTGCGCCAGGCAGTAGACCGGCAGGCAGACCTCGACCGCGCTCAACAGCGACAGCCGGGCAACGGGTCCGCGATGCGTTTCCGGCGCTCCCGAAACGTATCCGCCGCCGTGGAAATACAGGATGACCTTGCGGTCGCGGCAGGGCCCCGCGCTGATCCAGTGCAGACCGCCGGGTCGGATGACATGGCGCAGATAGGGCGGCTGGCGCAGGAACAGCCGCGCCGAGCGGCGCAGGTCGCGGTCCGCCTCGGCAGGCCCGGGCGTGCGGGCGAGGTGCGGCTTCGCGAGCCAGCGCAGCTGCGCATTGAGCAGCCGAAGCTGCCAGCTCATCCGCGGCGCGCCTCGATCGCCTCCCAGATCTTCGCGGCGACGTTGATGCCGTCGAACCGCTCCAGTTCCTGGATGCCGGTCGGGGAGGTCACGTTGATTTCGGTAAGGTAGTCGCCGATCACGTCGATGCCGACGAAAACCTGGCCCTTTTCCTTCAGCAGCGGCCCGATGCGCGCGCAGATCTCGCGGTCGCGGTCGGTCAGCGCCACCTTTTCGGGCCGCCCGCCCACGTGCATGTTCGACCTCACCTCGCCTTTGGCCGGGACACGGTTGATCGCGCCCACGGGTTCGCCGTCGACGAGGATCACACGCTTGTCGCCTTTGCTCACCGCCGGCAGGTATTTCTGCGCGATCAGCGGCTCGCGGCTGAACCCGGTAAAAAGCTCATGCAGCGACCCGAGGTTGCGGTCGTTCTCATCCAGCCGGAACACGCCCGCACCGCCGTTGCCGTAAAGCGGCTTCAGGATGATGTCGCCATGTTCGGCCTTGAAGGCGCGGATCGTCTCGAGATCGCGGGCGATGGTCGTCGGCGGTGTGAGGTCGGGAAAGGTCAGCACCAGCAACTTTTCCGGGTAGTTGCGCACCCAGAACGGGTCGTTGACCACCAGCGTGCCCGGCGCCAGCAGATCGAGCAGGTGGGTGGTGGTGATGTAGTGCATGTCGAAGGGCGGATCCTGGCGCAGCCAGACGACGTCGAAATCAGCAAGATCCACATGGGTCATCTCGCCCAGCGTGGCGTGATCGCCCTGCACCCGCTGCACGGTCAGGCTCTGGCCGCGCGCGGTGACGCGCCCGTTCTCATACGCCAGGTGATCCGGCGTGTAGTAGAACAGCTCGTGTCCCCGCGCCTGCGCCTCTTCGGCCAGGCGGAAGGTGCTGTCGGCAGTGATGTTGACCGGACCGATCGGGTCCATCTGAAAGGCGATCTTCATGGGCGTCCCCCGCTTCTGCGCGATGATACATGGCGCATGCGGCAGGTCCGTGCAATGCCCGGCACCCTTGTTTTGGCGGTGGGTCGGTCCGGATGCGGCCGGTTACATCAGACCGAAGGCATTTTCGACGATCCGGACCTGGCCGCGGTCGTCCAGCAGGGCGACGTCGAACCGCGTTTCGGTCAAGGACCCGTGCGGCTGGGTGCCCAGGAAGGCCTCGGCAGAGGTATAGATCCGCCGCATCTGCGCCGCGGTCAGGCGGTCGGCGGCGCGAGAAATGGAGCGGCTTTTCTTCACTTCGACGAAGATCAGGCCGGCGCCATCCCGCAGGATGAGGTCGATTTCGCCCGCGGGACCGCGCCAGCGGCGGTGCAGGATGTCATAGCCGCGGCGGGTATAATCACGGGCCACAACCTCTTCGGCCGCCTGGCCGGCGTGATAGCCGAGCGCACCGCACATCCGGCGCGACACGATCGGCGGAAGTGCCACCGGTGTGGCAGAGGAGAAATCGAATGCCAGTTGCTGACCCATATGTATCCTGCTCCGCTCCTGTTCGGACGAGGCCAGTTCATCAGAATTTCGCTAACAAAAACTGAACGCTTCAGCGTTTCAGCGCCATCGCCCGTTGGTAGACCGGCCGCCGCGACAGGCCCAGCTCTGCCGAAACCAGGTCGGCTGCGTCGCGCACCGACATCGTCTCAAGCGCCTCTTTCAGCGCCGCATCGACCTCGGCCTGGGTCGCCGGTTTGGCGGCGGCGCGCGCGACAAGCACCACGACTTCGCCCTTGACCGGGGTCTCGGCCAGATCGGCGGCCAGTTCGGCTAGCGTGCCGCGGCGCACCTCCTCGAATTTCTTGGTCAGCTCGCGGCAGACCGCTGCCGGGCGGTCGGGGCCCAGGACCTCCGCGGCATCGGCCAGCATCGCCGCGACCCGGCGGGGCGATTCGTAGAAGGCGAGCGTGGCGGGCACCGCGGCCAGTTGCGACAGGCCCGACCGGCGCGCGCCCTTGGCATTGGGCAGGAAGCCCGCAAAGAGGAACCGGTCCGTCGGGAGCCCTGCCACCGTCAGCGCCGCGATCACCGCCGCAGCGCCCGGCGCAGACGTCACTGGCGCGCCGGCCTCGGTCGCAGCACGGACGAGGTCGAAGCCGGGGTCCGAGATCATCGGCGTGCCGGCCTCGGAGGCATAGGCCACCGACCGGCCCGCCGCCAGGTCGGCCAGCAGGCGCGGACGCATGCGGGCGCCGTTGTGATCGTGATAGGCCAGCAACGGACGGTCGGCCAGCGCGACGCCGTGGATCTCCATCAGCCGCCGCAGGCTGCGCGTGTCCTCGGCCGCCAGCACATCGGCCGAGGCCAGCACGTCGAGCGCCCGCAGCGTGATGTCGCGGGCATTGCCGATCGGCGTCGCCACGAGGTACAGCCCCGGCGTCAACCTGCCCGCCTGCCAATTCGTCATTGGACCCGCTTTCCCGCTCGTCTATGTTCACCTTGACCGCGGCGCGATCTTCCTGCGCCCGCCAACGAGGGAGCCTTCGACCATGTTTGCCGTTTTGTCCACCGCCCGCAAGGCCATGGGCCGTGCCGCCCTGTGCCTTTCCCTGTTCACGCTCGCGGCTTGCGACGCTGTGATGCTGCCGGATGTCTCGGGCGGTGGCCCGTCGGTGGACACCAACGCGCCGGTGCAGGTGGCGATGCTGCTGCCGCGGTCCGATCCGGGCGCCGCCCCGGTGGCGCGCAGCCTCGAGAACGCCGCGCGGCTGGCCATCGCCGACCTGCAGGGCGCCCGCATCGACCTGCGCGTCTACGACACCGCCGGATCGGCCAGCACCGCCGCCGCGCAGGCACAGCGCGCCGTCGACGAGGGCGCCAAGATCATCCTCGGGCCGCTTTTCGGCGAAGCGGCCAATGCCGCCGGTGTCGCCGTGGCCGACGAGGGCGTCAACGTGCTGAGCTTCTCCAACAACCCCACCATCGCGGGCGGCAACGTCTTCGTCCTGGGCAATACCTTCGAGAACAGCGCGTCGCGGCTGCTGAGCTATGCATCGAGCCAAGGCAAGGGCCGGGTGGCGGTTCTGCACACCAACAACGTGCCGGGCCAGGTGGGCCGCAACGCCGTGCAGTCCGCCGCGTCGCGCTCCGGCGCCACGGTGGTCGGCACCGAAAGCTACGACCTCACCACCGAAAGCCTGACCGCCGCCCTGGGCCGGATCAAGGCGCTGATGGCGCAGCAGAACGCGCAGTCGCTCATCCTGACCGATGACTGGGCCGGCGGCCTGTCGGTGGTCCTGCAACTGGGTCCGGAACAGGGCATCAGCCCCGCCACGACGCAATACATGGGCCTGTCGCGCTGGGATTCGCGGCCCGACGGGTTCAACCTGCCGGGCATCCAGGGCGGCTGGTTCACCCTGCCGAACCAGGCCACGCAGCGCAGCTTTGAAGCGCGCTACACCGCGGCCTACGGATCGGCGCCGCACGAACTGGCCGGGCTCGGCTTCGACGGCATCGCTGCCATCGGCGCGCTGATCAGCCAGGGCCGCCGCGATGCGCTGACCGGACGGTCGCTGACGCAATCGGCTGGTTTCCAGGGCTCGGGCGGTGTATTCCGGCTGTTGGCCAACGGCACCAACCAACGGGGTCTGGCCATTGCAACCGTGCGCAACAACCAGATGGTGATCCTTGACCCTGCCCCGAGAAGTTTCAGCGGCGCTGGTTTCTGAACCGGCCGACCTTTCGTCCCTTCCCGACGGGCTGATCGCCCCGGCTGCCGAGATCTTCGACAAACCCGCCGTCCGCGCCGCCCTCTGGCGGGCGCTGGACGGCGCCGAGGACGAGCGGGCCGTGCGCAAGGCCACGGTCGACCTTCTGGGCCAGGCGCGCGACAAGGCGCGCGCAGTGGTGGCCCAGGCCTTTGCGCGCCGTCCCTACGACGCCCGCCAGGTCACGCAGTCCTACACCTGGATCACCGACTGCCTGGTCACGCTGAGCTGGGAGGTGGCCACCGAACGCCTGCACCGCCGCCCGACCCCGACCGAGGCGGAAAAAATCGCCGTGATCGCCGTGGGCGGCTACGGGCGCGGCGAGATGGCCCCGTATTCCGACGTCGACCTGCTGTTCCTCACGCCCTACAAGATCGCGCCCTGGGCCGAGAACGTCATCGAATCGATGCTCTATATCTTCTGGGACCTGAAGCTGAAGGTCGGGCACGCCTCGCGCACCATCAAGGACTGCCTGCGCCTCGGTGCCGAGGATTACACCATCCGCACCGCGATGCTGGAACACCGGTTCCTGACCGGCCACGCGCCGCTGGCGGAAGAACTCGACCGGCGGCTCTGGTCGGAACTCTTCGAGGGCAGCGCCCGCGACTTCGTCGAGGCCAAGCTGGCCGAGCGAGATACCCGCCACGAAAAGCAGGGCGGCCAGCGCTACATGGTCGAACCCAACGTGAAGGAGGGCAAGGGCGGTCTGCGCGACCTGCAATCGCTCTACTGGATCACCAAGTACGTGCACCACGTCGACGACGCCGAGGAGCTGGTGCGCCTCGGCGTGTTCAGCCGCGAGGAATTCGCCACCTTCGTGAAAGCCGAGAATTTCCTCTGGGCGGTGCGCTGCCACATGCATCTGCACTCCGGCCGCCCGATGGAGCAGTTGACCTTCGATGTCCAGGTCGCCGTGGCCGAGGCGATGAACTACACCGACCGCCGCGGCCGCCGGGCGGTGGAAATCTTCATGCAGCACTACTTCCGCCACGCCACGTCCGTCGGCGACCTCACGCGCATCTTCCTGACCTCGCTCGAGGCCGACCACACCAAGGACGCGCCGCTGCTTCTGCGGATCTTCAAGCGCGCGCCCAAGGTCAAGGACGGCTACGAGGTGATCCACAACCGGCTGGCGATCAGCGACGAGAAGAGCTTTCTGGCCGACAAGATGAACATCCTGCGCCTCTACGAAGAAGCGCTGCGCACCGGTCTTCTGATCCACCCGAACGCCATGCGGCTGGTGGCCGCCAACCTGCACCTGATCGACGAGGGTATGCGCACCGACCGCGAGGCGCAGCGCATCTTCCTTGACCTGCTGCTGAAACACGGCAACCCAGACCGCGCCCTGCGGCGGATGAACGAGCTGGGGGTCCTCTCGGCCTTCATCCCGGAATTCGAGCCGATCGTGGCGATGATGCAATTCAACATGTACCACCACTACACGGTGGACGAACACACGATCCAGTGCATCTACCACCTGAGCGAGATCGAGCACGACCAGCTGGTCGAGGAGCTCCCCGTCGCCACCTCGATCCTCAAGGGCGGGATCAACCGCAAGGTCCTGTACGTGGCCCTGCTGCTGCACGACATCGGCAAGGGCCGGGACGAGGATCACTCGGTGCTGGGCGCGCAAATCGCCCGTAAGGTGGCGCCGCGGCTGGGGCTCAACAAGGCCGAATGCGCGACGGTGGAGTGGCTGGTGAGGCATCACCTGCTGATGTCGGACATGGCGCAGAAACGCGACATCGCGGACCCGCGCACGGTGCGCGATTTCGCCAAGGCGGTGCAGACCCGCGACCGGCTCGACCTGCTGCTGCTGCTCACGGTCTGCGACATCCGCGGCGTCGGCCCCGGCACCTGGAACAACTGGAAGGCGGCTCTGCTGCGTGCGCTTTACCGGCAGACCCGCAAGGCGCTCGAAGGCGGGATGGAAGCGCTCAACCGCGAACGCCGGGGCGCCGAGGCCAAGCGCCTGCTGCACGACGCCCTGCCCGACTGGGACGGCAAGGAGCTGCGGATCGAGAAACAGCGCCACTACCCGACCTACTGGCAGGGGCTGCACGTCACCGCCCACGTGGTCTTTGCGCATCTGCTGCGCGACATTACCCCCGACGAGATCCGCATCGACATCCACCATGACGAGGACCGCGACGCCACCCGTGTCTGCTTTGCCCTGCAGGACCATCCCGGAATCTTCTCGCGGCTGGCAGGTGCGCTGGCGCTGGTCGGCGCGAATGTCGTGGACGCGCGCACCTACACCTCCAAGGACGGCTATGCCACGGCGGCCTTCTGGATCCAGGATGCCGATGGTCACCCCTACGAGGCCGCCCGCATCGAACGGCTGCGCAGCATGATCACCAAGACGCTCAAGGGCGAGGTCGTGACCCGCGAGGCGATCAAGGACAAGGACAAGATCAAGAAGCGCGAGCGTGCCTTCAAGGTGCCGACCTCGATCACCTTCGACAACGAGGGATCGGAAATCTACACGATCATCGAGGTGGACACGCGCGACCGTCCGGGGCTGCTCTACGATCTCACGCGGACGCTGGCCAACGCCCATGTCTACATCGCCTCGGCAGTGATCGCGACCTATGGCGAACAGGTGGTGGACGCCTTTTATGTCAAGGACATGTTCGGGCTGAAGTACTTCACCCCGTCGAAGCAGAAGGCGCTGGAGAAGAAGCTGCGCGAGGCGATTGCGGAAGGGGCGAACCGAGCGCATTCGGGCTGATCCGCGCGCCGCGTGGCGCCGCCGATGCACGGTCTGGAAAGACCGTCGCGGACAGGGCGCGGCTGTGCAAGCTCCCGGCATGTGCTAGCTGTCCTCCAGCCCCTGCGTAAAGGCCTGCCATGTTCCGACTGCTTCGCCGCGCCGCACAGAATGTCCTCGCGCTGGTCCTCATGCTGACGCTGGTGGCCTGCGCGCAGCACCTGATGAATTCCGAGGATGCCGCTGTGCCAGCGAAGCCGGGGGGCGCGGTGCGGATCGCCAGCTACAACGTGCATTACATCTGGCTGAACCAGGCGACCGGCGACTGGTCCGTTGGCGACTGGGACCGGCGCAAGGGGCCGATGGCCGACGCTCTTCAGGCCATGCAGGCGGATATCATCGCCTTTCAGGAAATGGAGAGCT
>Ga0114903_1001010_pt1 | contig 12872 bp, 14 predicted proteins | sample MalvirDeepMed_s2_FD_87289 | JGI IMG/M metagenome (GOLD analysis project Ga0114903, IMG submission 87289) | Marine viral communities from the Global Malaspina Expedition - Malaspina viral metaG DeepMed_s2 | ecosystem: Environmental > Aquatic > Marine > Oceanic | place: Mediterranean Sea... | reverse complement strand
TTCTGGCAGATGCCGAAGACGATCGTCGCGCGCCACTGGCCGCGGGTCAGGTGCCAGCTCTGGCCCATGGCACGGGCCAGCAGGACCGCCAGCACGCCGGAAAGAAGAAAGCGCAGCGCCAGAGCGGTCAGTGGCGGCGCATCCGCGACGATGATCCGGGCCGAGGTGAAGGCCGAGGACCACATAGCCGCGAAGGCAAGCCCCATCACGATCGCGCGCAAGTCCATGTCATCCCCCCGAAATTCCGTCGTCCGGGCACCTGACAGTCTCGCTTGGGCGGCGTCAAGGCCACGCCATGCATAGCGGCTATTCGTCAAGCCCCCGACCGATGGCGCGGGCCGTTCCGGGGTGGCAGGCGCCTGCGTCACCGTGCTCAAGGGTTTCTTCGACATCGGCAGCGTGCCGGACTTTGCCGGGGACGCCGCCGGATTTCGCCGCGAGGTCGAACAAGCCATGCATTTCGCCGCCGTCGGCAAGGGCGGAGCGCGGGAGAAACAAGAAGACGCCTGCCCGCTCACGCCCAAAGGCGGGTTGGGCAGGCCCGCAGGATCTCCATAGGGCGCAACATGGCCGGGCCCCACTGCTTCCCGGATCACTCCGACAGCCTGCGCAGCGGCGAAGCCGTGACCCTGGAAATGCTTGAGGAGCAGGCGCTGTGCTGCCAGACGGTTGCCGTAGTCATGTCGGTGTCGACCTTCGATGGCGGACTGGTGAGGATGGGGGCTTGTTGGCGATCATCGGTGGCGCGGCACGCGCGTCGCGCCACCGGTCACAGGAAGCGATGCAGCCGCTTCGGCGCCATGATGCGCAAGGCGTTGTCGCGCAACGCGACGTGTCGCCAGATGTGAAACCCGGCGTGAAAGGCGACGACCCCCGCAAGCAGGTAGAACTCGACCGCATGCACCCGCCCGACAAGGTCGTTGGCATCGGGCAGGCCGAGCGGCATGGCGATCGGGACGATCCCCCCGGCCCAAAGCTGCCGCGAGGCGGTGAGCCCCAGCAGGAACCCGGTCAACGCCACGCCGAAAAGCCCCCAGATGAGAACCCTGTGCAGCCACCAATGCAGCCGCCGCGCCCTTGGCCCCAGTTTCGGCCCCGGGCGGCCGGCGAGCCCCCGGCGCAGGTAATCGGCTGTCCATCCCAGCGCCAGCGTCACGAAGATCAGGCCCAGCACCGAATGCAGACGCACCGCCCAGGCGCCGGCCCGGGCCACGTCCGACGGGGTCACCAGCAGGAACCACGCGGTCAGGGGCAGGATGCTCCAGTGCACGATCTTGAGCGCGGTGCGGCGGGTCATGGCAGTCTCGGTCAGCGGTTCGAAGATGATCCCAACCACGCCGGACCGGGAGGCAAAGTTTCGCGGCTCAGTGCTGGCGCGCCCGCACCAGGTACGCGTCGATCCGAATCTCGCCCAACAACCGCAACGCTTCGAGCCTGTGCAGACCTTCGACCAGGATATACCCTGACCCCTCGCTGCGTACCTGGATCGGCGTCGTCTGACCGTGCTCGATGAGGTCTTCAGCCAGCAGATCGCGCTTCGCGGCATCCAGCGTCTTGCCGCGCTTGGCGGGCACTCGGATATCCGAAATGGAGAGGCTTTGTTTGACGAGCATGGCACAGCATGTCAGCAAACCGCGCGGCGCGCCATCCATCATCGCAGGTATAACGAAAAGGCCCCGCCTGACGGACAGGCGGGGCAAGGCAGCGCCTCAGCTTGTGGCGAGGCGCCGGCGGTGTTCTGTTGTGTTCGGAATGCGCCTAGTTCGGGCGCTCGACCATCTCGGCGCGGATCTGCTGGCGCAGCACGTCGATGGGCACCACCTTGCCGTCGCGCTTGAAGTGCCAGTAGGTCCAGCCGTTGCAACTGGGCGCGCCTTCGAGATGCGCGCCGACCTGGTGGATCGACCCCTTGACGTCGTTGCCGATCAACGTGCCGTCGGCCCGGACCTTGGCCTTGTGCCGGTTGCCGACGGAGTAGAGCTCTTCTCCGGGGCGCAGCATCCCGCGCTCGACCAGTTGGCCGAAGGGGATGCGCGGTTCGGCGCGCTTCGAGGTCGTGACCTCGAGCCCCGCCTTGTCGAACTTGCGCACCCCGTCGATGCGTGCCTGCGCTACCGTGCGGTAGGCCGCTTCGCGCTCGATCCCGATCCAGTCGCGGCCCAGCATCTTGGCCACGGCCCCGGTCGTACCGGTGCCGAAGAACGGGTCCAGCACCACGTCGCCCACGTTGGTCGACCCCACCAGCACCCGGTGCAGCAGGCTCACCGGCTTCTGGGTGGGATGCGCCTTTTCACCCGCTGCATCCTTGAGCCGCTCTCCGCCGTTGCAGATCGGGAGCACCCAGTCGCTGCGCATCTGGATGCCCTCGTTGAGCGCCTTCAGGGCCTCGTAGTTGAAGGTATATTTCGCCCCCTCGCCCTTCGACGCCCAGATCATCGTCTCGTGGGCATTGGTGAAACGCTTGCCGCGGAAATTCGGCATCGGATTGGACTTGCGCCAAACCACGTCGTTCAGGATCCAGAACCCCGCATCCTGCAACGCCGTGCCCACGCGGAAGATGTTGTGATAGCTGCCGATCACCCAGATCGCGCCGCCGGGCTTGAGCAGCCGCCGCGCCGCCTTGAGCCAGTCCTTTGTGAACCTGTCATAGGCGGCGAAGCTCTGGAACTGGTCCCAGTGGTCGTCGACCGCATCGACGCGGGAATTGTCGGGACGGTGCAGATCGCCCTTAAGTTGAAGGTTGTAGGGCGGATCGGCAAAGATGAGGTCCACCGATGCCTCCGGCAGACCGTTCATCACCTCGATGCAGTCGCCGTCCAGGATCGTGTTGAGAGGGAGCGCATCGGCGCTCTTCAGCTTGGTCATCTTCGTCATTTTCTGCCTCTGTCCCTCGGTGCATTTTGCACTCGTTTGGTTGCGACAAAGATGAGTCATGACCGATTCGCGGTCAATTTCTTTTTTGAATCAGCGGGTTAAGATTTAATCTTGATACAAGATATTGTGGACCGGCCGGAAGGATCGTCTATGGTGAGGGGTCACCCCTAGATGTATCAAAGCCGACCTGTGGCTTTTCGACGGATATCCCATATTCGTCTCCCAGCCGTAGCCGGGATAGTGTTGCGCTAAATCCCGCATGAGGCGATCGCGCCGTATTTTCGCCACAATTGAGGCCGCGGCGATCGACTGTGAAACCGTGTCGCCGCGGACCACCGCCGTGGCGGGCCAGGGAAAATCGCGCGGAACGAGGTTGCCGTCGACCAGGACGTGATCGGGGGCCTGCGGCAACGCGGCGATGGCCCGCATCATTGCCAGATGCGACGCACGCAGGATGTTGTGGGCGTCGATCTCCTCGACACTGGCCTCTCCGACACCGACCTCTGCGACCGCCATCAGCGTCTCGGACAGCGCACCGCGCCGCGCCGCCGACAGCTTCTTGGAATCGTTCAGGCCGTCGGGAATGCGGCCCGGGTCGAGCACCACCGCCGCCGCCACGACCGGCCCGGCAAGCGGCCCGCGCCCGACCTCGTCGACGCCGGCGACACGGATATCGCCCAGCGCCGCCTCCAAACTGTAATCCGGCAATCCCATGGCTTCAGAAACACCAGTCGCCGCCGCGGCGCAACCGTGCAGTCCGCCGCCCCCGCAAAGCGCAGGGGCCGGGAACCGCAGCGCGACTCCCCCGGTTCTCCGGTTTTCAATAACCCTCGGGGGAGTCGCCGCCTGCGGCGACGGGGGCAGAGCCCCCCAAATCAAAAAACGCAGGGCCCGGTGTTCCGGTGCCCTGCGTTTTCCGGAGGACGGCCCGCAACGGGGGATCGGCCGCCCTCCTGCCCGAACCCCGTCAGCGACGCGCCACGTCAAAGCCGGCGCGGCGCAGGCAGCGCGCCACGTAGACCGTGCGCACGCCCCGCTCGCGCGTCTGCATCTGCGCGCGGCACTGCGCGGGCAGATACCTGGCGTGGCGGTAATTGCGCTCGACGCAGCGCGCGCCGAAGACTTGCACCGAGTCTCCGCGCCGCGGCACACCGGTCAGAAGGCACTGCGCCGGCAGGCCGCGGCTGTCACGGCGCGCACCGTGGTGACGCTGATCCCTTTGGTCCCAGCGATCCCGCTGCCACCGTTGGGCATGATCGCGACGGTTCTCGCGGTAGTACCGCTGGTCGTGCACCTTCTTGTCCTTGCGGTCATCGTCGGCGCGCGCCTCCTTGATGGCATTGCCGATGATGTAGATCGTCGCGGCGGTGCCCAGAAACTTGACGATCTTCTCGGCGTCGTTCGCCTGAGCGGGCCGCGCGGTGAAGCCGGTGACGGCGATGGCGGCGGCGAGGATGGTGGCGATGAACCTGCGTGACATGGGGTATCTCCTTTGCTTGCTGTGGTCTTGCGATCTGCGGCCACGCACCGGGTCGGCCCGCGTCCATGGCACCAAGCTGGGCCCGCCCCCCGAAGTCAGGCAATATCGCCCCCCTGCTATCGGATAACCGCGCCGCAAAGCCCCATGGATATTGAATTTCCGCGCCGCCCGGCGCAGGTTGGCGGCATGAAACGTATGCTCCTGATCCTGGCGCTCTGCGCCCCCGCGAGCGCGCAGGCCGCGTGCTACGCCGATTACAAGGCCAAGCAGGACAATCCCCTGCGGCTGCACTACGGCGTGGCCGAGATCACCGGCCCCTGCACCGTCGAGTCGGCCCGCGCCGCGCTGTCGGGTCGGCTTTCGGCCAATGGCTGGACGCTGCTGAACGTGGTCTCGGTCTTCGACGCATCGGGGCTTGGCGAAAGGAAGGCCAGTGCCGGACCCTTCTTCCTCCGCTTCTGACGCGGCGCTGGCCCGCCGGACCGGCGGCCGCATCGTCACCTGGGGCCTTGTCGCCATCGTCGCATTGCTGATCCTGGCGGGCGCGCTGCTGCTGCTGACGCTGCCCGACGCGGGCGCGTTCAACGCCCGGGTGGAACGGATCTTCATCGAGAACGACGACCTCACCGCCCAGGCCGAGATCAAGCTGCTGGAGATCCTCGCGCAATCCGGCACCGCCTTTGCCGAGACGCTGGCCAGCTACCGGATGGTGATCTTCGTGCTGCTGGTCTTCGCGACCGCCCTGCTGGTGGCGGCGCTGGTGTTCCTGGTGATGCTGGTCACGCTCAACCGCCGCATGGCACAGATCGAACGGTCGGGCATCCAGGTCAGCAGCCTGATCATCAGCCGCGAGGAAAACACCGTGTACCTCAATACCATGGGCTTCAAGCTGACCGAGGCGATGATGGAGACGCTGGCCGTTCTGGCGGAGGCACGGCTTGACGACGAAATGCTGACCGGCGCGCAGATCGAGGCGGTGATCTCGGGCCGCAGCGAATCCGACTGCGAGGAAGCCGCCGGCGCCACCCGCATCAAGCGTCTTCGCGACGGACTCGGCAACCAGCTGGTGTCCGAACTTCTGGTCAAGAACATCGCCCGCCGCGGCTATGTGCTGGCCATAGACAAGGGCGTGATCGAGGTCATCTGAGACCGCCGCGGCATTGGTGGGCCGCCCGAAACAATTCATTTTTTACGCTGTGCGAACACGGTAATTCACGAACAATGCCACAATCGCGCCAGAATTCTCTCCGAAGTTGTATCTTAACGAAGTTTAAACCCGGAGACGTCCCGTGCGTATTCTCGCTGTTGACGACGACCCGATCATCCTTGAGTTGATCCGCGAGATCATCGGACTGAGCGACGACCAGGAGCTGCTGACCGCAGGCTCGGGTCCCGAAGCCCTGAAGTTGCTGGACGATCCCGCAACGCCGATGATCGACTGCTTTCTGCTCGACATCCAGATGCCGGTCATGGACGGCATCGACCTGTGCACCGCTCTGCGCAAGCGCCCGGAGTTCCGGACGACACCGGTGGTGATGCTCACCGCGATGACCGAAAAGCGGTATGTCGACGCGGCCTTCATTGCCGGGGCCACCGATTACATCACCAAGCCGTTCGACATCGGCGACATGCAGCGCCGCCTGCGCACCGCCGCGCTCCGCCGCAGCGAGATGGCGCGGTTCGAGACCGACGCCTCTGCCGCCGTCGCGCAGGGTCAGCGCCGCGAACTGCTGGCCGAGGTGCCGATCTACGACGTCGATAACGTCATCGATTATTTCTCGTTCGAGAACTATGCGCGGCAGCTGAGCAAACGGTCGCTCTTCACGTCGCTGGCGGTGGCCGTCCACATCCGCCGGATTGGCGACTTCCATGCCGCCTGCGAACCTTTCATGTTCGAAAGCCTGATCACCGACGTGGCGGAAGCGACGTCGGACAGCCTGCGCGACCACAGTTTTGTCATGTCCTACGCGGGCAACGGGTCCTTCATCTGCCTGATCGAGGACGGCCACCTGCCCGACCGCAAGACCCTGGTCAGCCGCATCAACCTGCTGCTGCAACAGATGCAGCTGGACTACGGACTCGACTGTCCGCCTTGCGTGCAGGTCTGCGCCGGCGACTACGTGCGCCTGGTGGGACGCAACTCGGACGGTATTTCCGAGGCGCTCGTGCAGGCGCATGCCAGCGCCGAGAGCTACGGCCAGGCCATCGACGCACAGGTCGACCGCATCTGGTACGAAGGCGTCGTCGGACAATGACCCAATCGCCCGAGATGGTGGCGATCCTCGCCCGCGTCCGGCAGCGCTTTGACGCCATGCTCGCCGGCCGCCTGGCGACGCTCGACGCCGCGCTGGCGCGGGCGCAGGACCCCGCCGCGCGACACGCGGCACTGATCGAGGCGCGCACCGTGCTGCACCAGATTGCCGGCAGCGCCGGATCGCTCGGCCTGCCGCGGCTTGGCGCCGAGGCGCGTGCGTGCGAACAGGCGATCGACGGTTGGATCAGCCACGGAACACCGGACTGGCCGCGGTTGCGCGAGGGCATCATGGGCTTCGCAGCTCTGGCGCGTGACGCAGCGTGAGCCGGCGCCGCACCGAGATTTCGGCGCGCCGCTCTTTCCCCACGCTATGTTGCATATTTGCGGCATCTTTCTACCATGTCGTGTTTTCCGGCCAAATTGCTGCATCTCGCGGGGACGAACGGGATAGCTATTCCAGTCGACACACAAATGGACGCGGGCCACACGTCGGTGTCCTGACACGTGCCCGTCCCGGGCGAGGTTAACAAGTGCGGAAGACACAGTTCACGGCGTTGCGTATCAGCCTCTTGGTAATGTGCACCTTCGTGGTTTTCGCGGCCGCTGCCTGGGTCAGAAACACAACCCACGATTTCGCCGAACGCGATTTCCGCACCATGGCGGAGGACAGCCAGCGCGCGCTGGAGACGCGCATGCAGAGCTATCATCTCGTGCTCGAGGGGCTGAAGGGCATGATGATGGCCTCGGACGAGGTGCGCCATGATGACGTCGAGAGCTACCTCCAGGGCATCGATGTCACCTCGGCGCTGCCCGGTATCAGCGGCATCGGCTTTATCCGCGACGTGCCCCCGGGCGAAGTCGATGCCTTCCTTCGGGAGGCCGGATCCATGGGCTTTGCGGTGCGCGATATCCATCCCGACCACGACGGACCGGAGCGCTTCATCATCAAGTTCGTCGAACCGGCCGAAGCCAATGCCAAGGCCATCGGCCTGAATATCGCCTTCGAGGCCAACCGCCGCGAAGCGGCGATTGCCGCCCGCGACACCGGCCAGAGCCGGCTGAGCGCGCGCATCCTGCTGGTGCAGGACAACACCCGCCAGCCCGGTTTTCTGCTGCTGCATCCGTATTTCCGCAAGGATGCCCCCACGGGGACGGTTGCAGAGCGCCGCGCGGCTTTCGAGGGCTGGGTCTACACGCCCTTTGTCGGCGCCAAGGCGCTGTCCGATCTGACCCAGGGCCAGGGCCGCCTGTTCCGGCTCAGCGTCTACGACGGCCCGGTTTCGCCCGACACGCTGATCTACGCGTCCTCGCCCGAAATTGCCGAGACCGATCCGCCGCTTCTGACGCAGCAATCCGAGGTCGCGCTTTTCGGGCGCACATGGACGCTGCGATGGCAGACCCTTCCCGCCTTCGAGGTCGCCTATTTCAATCACCTGGACCTGCTCGTGCTGGCCGTCGGCCTGCTTTTGACGCTGATGCTGTGGCTGACGCTCTACCGGATGCGGAACGAACGCCAGATCGTCGAACGCAAGGTCGAGGCGCAGACCCGCGAACTGACCTCGCGCATGTCCGAGAACGAATCGATCATCGGCAATGCCCGCGTGGGGATCGTGATCCTCGACGGCGCGGACCGGGTCGTCAGCGCCAATGCCGCGGCGCGGGCGATGCTCGACATCCCCGAAGACGGCCCGGCCGAACCGGCAATCGCCGAAATCGTCGCCCTGCCCGATCTCGTCGACAGGCCGCGGCGGATCAAGCATTTCCGCATGTCCGCCCCGACGAAGCCAGTGTATCTGGACGTGCATGCCAACAGCTGGACCACCGGCGACGGGCAGGTCCGCCGTACGGTCTTTGTCCATGACGTGACCGAACAGGCGCTGGCCGCCTCGCAGCTTGAACAGACCGAACAGCGTCTCGACCAGGCGCTCAAGGGATCGGAGATCGGCGTGTTCGACGTAGACCTGATCGCCGGGACCTCTGTCGTGTCCGAGACCTGGCGCAAGATCATGGGCGTCGAGGACCGCGGCGCGGATTTCGATACCCAGGCCTATTTCATGGCGCAGATCTATCCCGACGACCTGCGCCTGCTGATCGAGGCCGATCGCGGCTGCATCACCGGGCGCACGGAACGGTCGACGACGGAATTCCGCATCCAGGTGCCCGGCAAGGGCGTGCGCTGGATGCGGTCCGACGCGGTGGTCTGGGAACGCGACGAAAACGGCCTGGCGCTGCGGATGATCGGCACGCAGGTCGACATCACCGAATTCCGCCAGGCCCAGGCTGCGCTCAAGGCCAGCGAGGATCGTTTCCGGCAGACCTTCGAGAACGCCCCCGTGGGAAAGGCGATCCTCGATTCGAGCTTCCGGTTCCATTCGGTCAACGCCGCCATGTGCAGCCTGACCGGACGGGAGAAATCCGAGCTCGAGGACGGCCGGTCGCTCGAGACGCTGGTGCGCAAGCTGGACTGGGACCTGCTGGCGCCGACGCTGCGCAGCATGAGCGGCAAGCACGAGGACGCGTTCCGCGGCGAGCTTGCCATCGACCGGCCCGACGGCAGCACCGCGTGGGCGCTGGCCAATGCCATCCCCGCGCGCGATCCCAAGACCAGCGAGCGGATCTACATCATCCAGTTCCTTGACATCACCCAGAGCAAAGAGGTCGAACGGCTGAAAAGCGAATTCGTCGCCAGCGTGAGCCACGAGCTGCGCACGCCGCTGACGTCGATCAAGGGCGCCATTTCGCTGGTGCAAAGCGCGCCGCAGGGCCTGCCCGCCTCGGCCGGCCGCCTGCTCGATATCGCCCATGCCAACGTCGACCGGCTGACGGAACTCGTGAACGATATTCTCGACCTTGAAAAGATCCACAGCGGCAGCCTGTCCTTCGAATTGTCCGACCAGCCGGCGCTGGCCATCCTGAAGGATGCGCAGGACCAGTTGGCGCCCCTGGCCCTGCAATACGGCGTGCAGGTCGATCTTGACCCGGTGGATTCCGATCCGACGATCCTGGTGGACAGGGGCCGGATGATGCAGGTGCTGATCAACCTGATGTCGAATGCCTGCAAGTATTCTCCCAAGGGCGGCACGGTGCGGATTGTGACCGAAACGCAGGGAACGTTTCTTCGCATCGCGGTGCAGGACGATGGCCCCGGCGTGCCCAAAGACTTCGTGAGAAAGCTCTTCAAGCCCTTCTCGCAGGCCGATTCTTCGGACACCCGCGAAAAAGGCGGCACCGGGCTGGGCCTCAGCATCGCGTACGAACTCGTGCAGCGGATGGGCGGCGGGATCGGATACGACCGCGCCGAAGGCGGCCCCACGGAATTCTGGTTCACCGTCCGCATCGTGGAGGCCGACGCCGCCTTCATCACGCGGCAGCAGCGCGCCGGATGAGGACATAATTGATGGTCTCTGCCACGATTTTGTTCAATTTTCCTTCGAAATGGCCCGCTTTCGGCATCTTATCGAACGCTTACTGGTACACCGTGTTTCAATATTCGATCTGCGGCAGGGATGTCCCGACGCCGATCGCTCCGAACACGGAATTTTTGGAAAGGCCCGCTTGAGATGACATTTCCCAAATCCGTTGTGCGCGGGCTGATCGCGGTCCTCATTTCCCTGCACGGCCTCACGATCTTCGCCGTCTCAACCTCTGCCCCCTGGCTCGACACCGCCCTCCCCTGGATTGCCGGCGCCGGAACCGTGAGCGCCATCGCGATACTCGCGGCCGTGGTCCTGTCGCACCGCGCCGCAGAGATCCTGCAACGCGCCACCGTGAAGCTGAACCAGGAAGTGCGGGCGCTCAACTCCCATGCCATGGTGCTGCGCACGGATGCCGACACCTGCATCACGCATGTCAACGAAAAGCTTCTCGAAGCCACGGGCTATACGGCCGAGGACCTGCTCGGGAAACGGGTGACCGAGCTCTACTTTCCCGACGATGTGGCACATTACCAATTGCTCAGGAGAGTGGTGGAGCGTGGCGGCAGCTGGGAGGGCGAGAGCCTGCTGCGCACCCGCTCCGGCGCTCCTCTTTGGTCCAACCTGACGATCATGCCCGGCCTTGACGACAGGGGCCGGCCCTGCGGGTCGATCTCGGTCCGCACCGACATCAGCGCCACGAAGAAGGCACAGGCGCGGGAAAAGATCTTTGCCGCACTCGATCGACTCATGGACGAGGTGATCATCTTCGACAGCCAGACCTTCACGGTGAAGTATTCCAACCAGGCGGCCAACCGGTCCCGCGGCAAGGACACCGATGCCGAAGCACCTACCGGGCTGCGCGGCTTCGGTCCGCTTTTCGAGAGCCGCGACTTCCTGGACAGTGTCCAGGACCTGCTGGACAGCGGCGATGATTTCACCAGCTTCCAGATCGACCGGACGGGCCGCGCGTTCGAACTGCGCCTGCAGGTCCTGCGGGTTTCGGGGGCGCATACCGAGATCATGGCGGTGCTGCGCGACATCTCGGCGGAGAAAGAGATGGAAAACCTGCGCAACGAGTTCATTTCCACCGTGAGCCACGAACTGCGCTCGCCCATGACCTCGATCAAGGGGTCCATGGGCCTGTTGCTCGCGGGGGCCGGTGGCGAACTGCCGGACAAGGTTCGCGTCATGCTCGAGATCGCCCACCGCAATGCCGACCGGCTGGTGGACATCATCAACGACCTTCTGGATATTGAGAAGATCAGCACCGGCAACATGACCTTCCACCCTGTAACTGTAGAACTCGACGCGCTGATCAACGAGGCGATGCTGGCCAACCAGCATTTCGCAGATCGCTTCGACGTCACGGTGCAACGCGAGGATACGGCCCGGGGCGAGGTCACGATCGACTTCGACCGCACGCTACAGGTGCTCAACAACCTTTTGTCCAACGCTTCCAAGTTTTCGCGCCCCGGCGGGACGGTGATCGTGCGGCTGGACGAAATGGGCGACAGTTACCAGATCACCGTGCAGGACTTCGGCCGCGGCATACCCGAAGACATGCAGCCGCGAATCTTCGAGAAGTTCCTGCAGATCGGTTCGAGCTCCGATGTTCAGGTGCGCGGCACCGGGCTGGGACTCGCCATCGTCAAGGCGATTGTCGAACAGCAGGGCGGCCAGGTGGACTTCGAAAGCGCCGAAGGTGTCGGGACGACCTTCTTCGTGCGCTTTCCCAAAACCCAGGCGGGCGCTATGACTGACTCGCGACCGTTGCTGAAGGCCGTGAGCTGACCCGGAGGACCCTGCCGACATGATCCGACTCCTGCACCTCGAAGACGATCCCGACATCCTCGAGATCAGCCAGATGGCGTTGCAGATGACCGGTGCCTTCGAGTTGATGCAATGCGCCACAGGCGACGACGCCATCGCCAGGGCAGAGGCCTTCGCGCCGGATGCGCTGCTTCTGGACGTGATGGTGCCGGGAACCAGCGGCCCGGACGTGCTGCGCGCCTTACGCAAGCTGCCGGGTCTGCAAGAGGTGCCGGCGATCTTCATGACGGCCCGTGTGCAACCGTCCGAAGTTCAGGACCTGCTCGACCAGGGCGCCATCGCGGTCATCGCCAAACCCTTCGATCCGATGAGCCTGGGCCCGCAGATTCTCGCGGCCATCGAGGACGCCCGGACCGGCCAGGAGACGGCGCCCCAAGGCGTGTGATGTGTAGGACGCATCTAGGTGGTCAGCCCCGGCATTCGGTGGATCGGGTTCAAGATGAATCTGTCCGGCTCTGAAGTCCAGATCTTGCAGATGTACTCGTAGGGGGTGAGCCCGTTGAGGGTCTTGAGCCGGCGCGCGAAATTGTTTTCTGCCACGAAGTGCGTGAGGTGCGTTCGCAGCTGATCATGGCTGTCGTAGTGGAAGCGTTTGACGGTGGTCTCCTTTGGCCTGCCCCCTGAAAAGTGGTCCTCCGTGAAGTAGGCTTTCGAGCCAGATTGGACCTGTCACGCTTTGGTGCCGCTCCAGGTTTTCATTTATGCTGCCTGCGCCTCGAAGGCCAAGGGGCTTTTCCAGCCCAGGGCTGTGTCTCTGCGGCGTGGATTGTAGAAGCCGTTGATGTATTCGAAGATGGCCATCTCTGCCGTCCGCCGCGATGGCCAGGATCGCTGCCACAGCAACTCGGCCTTGATCGTCTTGAAGAAGGTGAGGAGGGAAAAAGACGACAGTCCTGTGGACTGTCGGCCCCGACGTAAAACGGCCGCATTGTCGTAGCAATTTCCCGTCCCGCTCATCGACACCTTGAAGCCGTGCTGGCGCAGGATCTTCTGGTAATCGTGAGAGCAGTATTGGGCG
>Ga0114903_1001006_pt1 | contig 12931 bp, 13 predicted proteins | sample MalvirDeepMed_s2_FD_87289 | JGI IMG/M metagenome (GOLD analysis project Ga0114903, IMG submission 87289) | Marine viral communities from the Global Malaspina Expedition - Malaspina viral metaG DeepMed_s2 | ecosystem: Environmental > Aquatic > Marine > Oceanic | place: Mediterranean Sea... | reverse complement strand
CCGGACGCTTGAGCAATTTGAGGGCTCCGCGCCCGGCGCGCTTGCCCAGAAAGACCGCCCAGACTACCAATCTCAAACCCGCAGACTCTCGTTATGAACGAGGGACCCAAGGGGGGCAGGTCACGGCGAATCGACGGGCCGCGTCTGCTCTGCAGGCTAAGCCGCATGTTTGACCGGCGAATCCCGCACGACGCAGAAACCGCCGCTTCTGGTACGTCGTAGGGACACCAATTCTGCGAGCGAAAGGCCTCCTCACTGCTTAGTGATTTTAGGGCCGTAGTAGAAAACTTCGAGCGTCTGGCGATGGGTGGCCAGAGGCCACTCAAAATGAAGACGGAACTGTCGATGCTTCATCTTAGAGTGCCACGGCGCGAAATAATTTTCTCCCGTCTGACGTCTGAAGGTCATTTCGTCTCGAAAAGCATTCTTATTTTCATCGGACTCGTCTGTAATGCGGGCATGCTTGCCGATGAAGTACTTTTCTCTGATCGACCGAGCTTCCGCTTCTTCCGTGCCATCCACCGTGCGGTGGTTCACATACGTGTCCAGTATCAACAGGTCTTCAAGAAATCGGTCACGCAGGGAAGCCTCGAAAGCCTCTCGCGATAGCATTTTGTTCTCGTGCAACTCGGCGATGTTGAGGTTCGTGAACCTTGCTTGGGCGTACCTCACCATGGCCTGCCACGTGTCAGGAAGCGGTTCCGCATCTTGGGCTGCCTCGGCAAGGCGGCCTGGGTCCGTCTGGTTCGGCACATCATGCCGACCCAGACGATCTTCCCGCAAGCCTTGATCGACGCCTAATGGACTGCCGGTAAAATCGACGCTGCCGCCCGAGAAACTAAAGGTCTCGGCATCAAACGTCGCCGCGACTCGCCTCGCGGCCTCACCGAGCCCTGTGTCCGTTACGTCGAGACCCTCGAACTCAAAATAATCGTCTCTTGCAGATAACCGATCATCCTCGATGAAAGGACCGTTCTTGTCTATCCAGCGTCGTACAATAGCGACCAGATCACGCTCTTCCTTGCTCAGTTCTGCAAGCGCCTTGCCCATATTCATCGTGCTAGTCGCGGGTGCGGTCAACATCGTGCGGCTCGTATGTAATCCCTGCTTCAGAGCAGCACTTCTTGCACGCGCTTCCATCAAGACGCGCAAGGCATTCCCGAAAGCCACCGTCGTCACGAACTGCCCTTGGAGCGAAGCATCGTTCAGGTACCATCGCACGAGGCTATTCCCAGCCGGAGAGCACGGCGAGATCGTGGTCGCCTTGATCGAAGAAACCGTCTGGCCATTCGTCGATTCGCCCTTCGGCATCGACGCGCGGCCTGGTCACGCCGTGGTCGGTCTCCCCTCCTCCAGCAAAGAACAACAGCGCCAGATCGCTCGCGTCCAGCTTATCATCCTTGACGGCCCGGCGAATGCCGTTGAGGACATGGTCGCTGTGGGTCTCTACGATCAGGCGAACTCCGGCGGCGGCGAAAGCGGCCAGCATCCACCCCATCCTCGATTGTGCGCGCGGATGAAGATGGGCTTCGGGACTGTCGATGACGAGCGTGTCGCCACGCCCGGCGGCGAGGAGGGCGACGAGGATCGGGAAGGCATACGTCAAACCGTAGCCGACATTCGCGGGGCGTCTCCATTCGCCGATGCCAGAGAGCCTGAACTGCAAGGCGAAGATCGACGCAACGGGAAGTGCCTGCACAGTCGCGCTGGCACCGGGCGCGATGGAGCCGAACCACGCGTCGAGTTGACGACGGAACGTATCCGCCGGTTCTCCCACAAATCGGCGTGCTTCCTCAATCTCGGTATCAGCAAGACGATCGTACCAGTAGCTGGCATAGCGCCCGTCCGCACCCACATCGGGGGTGTCCGACTCGCTGAGGTCAGGAGCGGGAAACGCTTCCGCGGGACCGCCGCGCACCGCGCTGATAAGGACAAGACGCTCCAGCTTGGACAGGAGTGCGTCCCATCTCTCTCGATCGCCCGTCATCTCGACTTTCAGGTTCCGTTGCCCTGTCCTGGCAGACGCTTCGAGGAAGAGTGTCTCTTCCTCCGTCTCAAACCCGAAGCGCAGCGGGGCCCCTTCGGCCTGCGTGCGCAGCACGTCGCCCGCCGAGCCTAGCCTGGCCAGATTCCCGTTCAGCGGCAGGACATCATTCTCCGACCCGCCGTCCAGCGAGCCGCGCCGCGCTCTCTGAGCGAGCAGCAGCAGCGGTTGGATGGCGCTCGATTTCCCGGCTCCGTTGTAACCGCTTAAAACGGTCAGCGGCGCGAGGGGAATGCGGAGGTGCTCAAAGCACTTGAAGTTCTCGACGATAAGGCCGGTCACTACGGGCGCGGTCATGCTAGTTCCTGTATCGCGTTTGACATCATTCCAAATCTGGTGCGCACGGCTTGGGTGCTGTTTGTCGAATAGCTAATTGCCTTCCCGAAATCTTCGTCGTCCAAAAGATCGAAGAAGACATTACGAAGTGCCTTGCGGTTATTGAACGTCTCGGCATCGAGTTCGCTAGCCAGCACGGCGGAACTTACCTCGAACAGAGAGATGTTCATGATGCTGCGTCCAGCATCCGCATCCCGTAACGCGAGCGACTTGCGGAAAGCGTGTTTTCCGAATGTCTTGTGGCATAGCGTCATAGTAGCGTCGAACGTGTTGCGTAGCGCGTTACGCTCGGTATCATTTTTCTCCTCCAGCGCCCTAAGACCCTGTGCCAAGAAAGTGTCCATATCCCCCGTTTTGTAGGCCTTCCATCCGAGAAGATGGAAGGCAACAAAGCGGTTGATCGCCTCGCGGTCGCGCATGCTCTTTGCGTCCAGCGAACCGGCCGTCGCCTTCTGGAACGGATCTCCTTGCGCTGCATCGCGCAGCCAGCGAGTCGCAGGCCCGTTGTAGAGCGCGTTGCGCATCTGTTGCCGGGTCAGCGTTGTGCCCCCATTTACCCGCTCAAAAATGTCGAGCCGCGCACGTTCCGGCGCCTTTGCATCAAGGATGTACATTGTAAGCTGCGTGTCGTCGACGCGCTCCTGCAGATTGATGGGCAGGTCGTCATACGTCTTACCATCAAGGCGGTGCGCGTCGCCGCTGTCTTCGTCGGCTAGTCCGGTCAATCGCAACTTGTTGTCAAGAAAACGCGTGAAGGTGGTCAGCCGCTGCAATCCGTCCACGACGATGATTCGCCCGTCCGGCGTCTCTGCAACGTAAAAGACGGGTAATGGGATGCGCATGATCGTGCTTTCGATCAGCTTAGACTGTTTGGTCTTCTCCCAAACGAAATCTCTCTGGAAGTCCGGGTCGAGGACGAAGCGGCCCTTCTGAATGCGCTTGACGACCTCCGCTACGGTCCGCTGTTCCGTCCGCACGAAGACCGCGTCGAGCGGATACTCGCCCCACCCGCCTCCCCTCGGCGCATCAATGCCTTCTGGTTCGCCGTCGTCGTCGATGGCGCTCACAGCTAGCTCGTTCTCTACCATTTGGTCTCGTCCCGTATCGGGTTTGGGGGCAATCGAAGGATGCAGCGAAACATCCTTCCCATCGTGCGGAGTATTCCGTTCACTGCCCCAAGATTTTACTGCCTGAGGTACTCCACGATCTCTCAACAGAATCTGGCGCTCTCTAAGCTACTTTCGGCTCCTGTTGATCGAGTTGCATTCTTTCGTTTCTCTGCCGGGAAACATCCCGGCTGCACGCCGCCACGAGCCGAGCGCGGGAGCACAAGCGCCGTGACATGTCGACGTTCTCTTGTGGCCACATCACCCTATCAAGCTTACCCGGCCAGAAGCCCAAGGCAAGACCTACCAGGGCAGGGGGTATCTGTCTCAGCCCGAGACTTGCGGTTCGCTGCAACTTGCCGGACTGGTAGGAGGGGCTCTAAGTTCACCTGCGGTGTGCGGTGTGCGGTGTGCGGTGTGCGGTGTGCGGTGTGCGGTCGGACGTCTTGTAAGCGCGATGTGGAATCCATCTACACGCAGGTGCTTGCGGAACAGGGGCGCCATTCTGTCCCGAGGCTGCCACACGCGTCTTGATCCGATCGCTCAACAAATTGAGCTGGCGCAGTTTTCTGCGCGGTGGGTTCCACGACGCGCTGGCGTTCCCCACCGCTTTGCGAAGCGTGAGCCAGCCGGCGCCTTAGGGGGAGAGTTTCCGGCTTCAGCCGGGGGCGGAAAGCGTGCGCGCTACGCCGGATCGAATTGTTTCTCAGGCTGCGGACGAGCGTCCGGCGGTTGCATATGGGTCATTCGTTGCACGTTCTTTGGAGAAAGCCGCAGCGATCCTCCGAACCTGATGGCAAAGGCTCCGCATGAACGCGTGTGAAGGCGGGATCTTTCACCAGAAAGATCCCGCAAGCTTGCTCGAGTAAAAGAAACCCGTGAAGTCAGTGTGTTAACGGCGGCTGAGAGGAAAATTTCGTGGATCGGCTGAAGCGCGAAAATGTTCGATGCCACATCGTATTCAGACGATCGTCGGGGCGCGGGAGCCGCCGGTGACGTCTGAAACCGAAATCCGAATGTGGAGACCAGCCATGGCGAAACGACTGCCGACAATGACCGACCGCAAGCGCCGCAAGACCGACGAGGACATCCTGAACAACCTGGCCTTCAAGAAGGCCATGGAGAAGGCCGGCCTGACCGGCGCGCGCGAAGCGCGTAAGATCGACAAGGTTCAGAGCGCAGCCAACCTGGCGATTGCCGAGACGATCCCGGATTGGCTCGACTGGCGCGCCGAGGGCGACGCGTTCTCGAGCGACGACTTCTTCGTCGAGATCGCTCTGATTGCGACGCCCGGCAACCGAAGCCGGATAATGAAGCATGCGATGATCACCGACGAAGCCCTCGAAGCGATAGAATCGCAGGTGGCCGAGTGGAAGGATGAGGCAGATAGGGAGAGAACGCGCCAAAGCGCGAAGCCCCTCTCTCCCGAGGCCGATCCGGTCGACTAATCAGCAGACAAGTAAGTTGGTTCGCCAAAGTCCAAATCCACCTCCCGCAACCACCGAAATCTGAATGCCAGACAAATCAGCGCCCCACGGGGCGCTTTTTTGTGTCCGCCCAACAGGTTGGAAGATCCGGGACACCTCGCCCCGGATCTCGATTGCCATGCCGTCCCGTGCCTCGGGATCGCCCTTGACGCGCACCTCGCCGAGAAGCTCCTTCAGCAGGGCATTCGCCGCCACCATGTGGTCGCTCCCGGTCAGCAGACCCTCCAGGCGCTCCACCTGTCCGAGGAGTAGCGGGCATAGAGGACTACCTCCGGCCTGCCGCTTGCCGTCTTCTTCGGCGAGGCGGCCGCGGCAGCGCGGCGGGCGGTGCGGATCGGGGCAGTCATGCCGAGTGCACTTTCTTGCGGGCCTCGGCAACATAGGCTTTGGCGATGATGGTGACGAACGAGGAGAGCTGGACCTCGACGGAGGTCGTCCCGCCGGGGTTGTCGTTCGCGGCGGTCAGGGTCATGGAAGAGGTGGTCATGGAGGGCGTCCTTGCGGCTCGGGTTGCGTCGTAGGTGACAAGGAGGACCTCGGATCATCCAAAACGGGCCGGAAACAAAATCTGCGAAAAAGTTCGGCCGAGGTGCGGCGCCTCATGAGGCGCACCTCGGTAGAGCGTACGCTCACGTCAGGCCCAGCGTAGGCCATAGACGGCCTTCAACGACATTCATGCGCTGCGCAGCAGGACACCGCAGCCGGCTCACGAAGGGCGGACTCCGGACTTTCGTTGCAGACTTGCAATGAAGCGTGCCCAAGGTAGAAAGCAGACCTTGCAGCTCTCCGGGTGCCCGGCATTCCCGCCCCGGTTTTACTTTGCCTTAATCCTTAAGTCGTAGACTGGCGGAAGTGTCCAAGGGCATGTCCAGCCGAGACTAAAGATGCTCACCATCAGTTATTTGCGGGCGCGATTGCTGGCTGCGCTGGCCCTTACCGTAGCAGCGTCGTTCTTTGGCTGGTTCGTCGACAAGTCACAACTTTCTCACTTACGGTCGAAAAGCGAGCTCTCCGAGACGTTTGCCGATGCTCTACATACGATGACCGATGCACTAATAGCGCTTCACGCAATTCGCTCAGCGCCGACGCAAGCTATTGGAGAGGTATCCAAAGATGGGCTAGCAGGGTATAGGGCCGATCTCATTAGCACTCAAAAAGACATCGTTGTGGGGGGCAAAACCTTAGTTCTGGCTCCCGAATCGCGGGAATTGCTTGATAGAGAAGTGCTCGATCCGATTGGGTTGATGATTGCCTTCGCTGACCTACTGGAGGCAGTTTCGGGTAACGATGCACTTTGGGGTTCGGATGCTGAACGGCATGTGGCCATGGCCAGCGCCATCACGTCAGAGCTATTGCCAATTGTTCGGCGGATCAGTCATCTTGAATCCGAACATCTAACAGAAAAATTGGCACGTCATCAGCTTTGGCTAGTTGCAAATCTCGGGCTCGTTACAGCTTTGACCTTCGCGATATGGGGGATCATTTTTCGCCCTATGGAGCGGGAGATCATGCGCTCCCAAGATGAAGTTCGACGCCGCATGGAACAGGCGCGGGCCGCGTCACGTGCCAAATCCGATTTTCTCGCAATGATGAGCCACGAGATCCGGACACCCCTAAATGGAATCCTCGGCCTAACCGAACGACTAGGAACTACATCCCTCGAACCGGAACAAGAGGAAATAGTCGGCGATTTAGGTTCCTCCGGAACAGCTTTGCTAACAATAATCGAGGATGTTCTGGAAATCTCGAGTATCGAAGCGGGAAAATTTAAAATCGAACCTCGCTCTATAAATCTTCGTGAAGAACTAAAGCATATTCATTCAATGTTTCGCTATAGAGCGGAAAGTCAGGGACTGGCACTGACTTTTGAAGTAGAAGAAAGGGTCGCTCCGCTTCATGTCACGGATCCTGGGCGCGTGCGCCAAATCTTAGTCAATCTCGTCAGTAATGCGATCAAATTTACAGAACACGGTACGATTTCCGTTCGCTTGCAAGTTATCGAAGCATCTGACGATGCACAGAAACTGACGTTTGAGGTTGAAGATACCGGGATCGGGATTTCTGCCGATCATCTTGAGCGAGTCTTCCATGCCTTTGAGCAGGTCGACACTTCGTTGACCCGCCGCTTTGGTGGGACCGGTCTCGGATTGGCTATCAGCAGGCGGATTTCCGAAGCGTTGGGCGGAGAACTTACCGTCAACAGTTCAGTGGGAAGGGGCAGCTGCTTCCGACTCAAACTCAATCTACCCATGCCCATACTTGAAACAACATCTGAAACAGTGGCGCCATCCACGAATGCGATTGATATATCGGGGGCTCGGGTTCTCGCTGCGGAAGACAATCGTGTAAACCGAAAAATACTTGAAGCGATATTGGTCAGATCTGGTTGTAACATCACCTTCGCAGAAGATGGCGAGCAAGCAATCGAGTGTGCCGCCTCCGGTGTGTTTGATATTATCCTCATGGATCTATCGATGCCCGGGACGGACGGCTTTTCCGCTGCGCGGGCAATTCAAGAATGCGCCGCGGAACGCGGGCTTGCTCCTATTCCGATCGTTGCGCTTACCGCTCATGTCGGCGATGCGTATATCGAACGTTGCTTGGCAGCTGGTATGAAAGGTTTGCTCGGCAAGCCATTCCGCAGTGAAGAAATCGTCCAGGCTATTGCTACATACATGACAGAAAATCGAAAGATATATCCATAGAGGACTTGAACGCTTCATGAAGTTTTCGTTAATTGTGGCCTCCGCTTTTACCGCCACTACCGCAGCGGCAGAAACCGTTCGAGTCCTGAACTGGGACCAATATATCGATCCCGCGGTATTACAAGAATTTACTGAAGAAACTGGAGTTGGAGTAGTATATGATGAGTACGTCAGCTCGGAGGTTACCGAAGCAGCTCTAATATCAGGCGCCAAGGAGTATGATTTGGCCGTCGTTTCTTCGGAATATTTCGGACGGCTTCTGTCGAACGGATCAATTATCCCTATTGAGTCCGAGCGTCTGTCCGGACGCGAACAATTCGATCACCGGGTCACCAGCCGCTTCCATAGAATTGAAGGGGCATTCACATACGCCGTTCCGTATTTGTGGGGGACAACCGGGATCGGCTTTGACGCAAATGCTGTCGCCGTTCGTATGCCAGAAGCCCCAACAGATAGCTGGGCAATGATCTTTGATCCCGAAGTCGTTTCCCGGTTCGCCGATTGCGGCGTAAGTATTATCGATGCGCCAGAAGAAATGCTCTCGATCGCACTCCACTACCTCCAGCACGACCCTGGCACGTCAAACCCGCAACACCTAGAAGAAGCAGAGAAACTTCTTGCTGCTGTTGCTCCCTATATCGATGCGTTCGATTCTGAACAAACTTCCCGGCTAGCGAACGGAGAGGCTTGCGTTGCGATCGCATGGTCCGGCGATGTCTTAGTAGCCGCTGATCAACAGCAAGAAGGGATCGACATTCGCTACTCGATCCCGAAAGAAGGAGCCCCTATCTGGTTCGATGTTTTAGTCATGCCCAAAAATGGGTCGAAATCGGACGGAAAATACAAGTTCCTAAATTTCCTTCTGCGACCAGACGTAATTGCCCGGATAACAAATCATGTTTGGTATCCAAACCCGAACGCTTCTGCAACGGCGTTGATAGATCCGGAGATACTCGCTAGCCCGGCGGTCTATCCGCCTGATGAGATGCTCGATAACCTTTTCCATATTCCTCTGCGAAATGGTGACGAAAAGCGCGCGCTTACCCGCCTTTGGCGTCGGGTTAAGTTAACGTTGTAGGATGGCACATACGGCCGTTTCGGGGAGGCCGCGCTGAGGGATTGAGAATAGCGGTGAACTTCCGCAATGGGCGTGTACAGACGGATCATTCACTGATCCCGCTGCACATTCCGCTCGACCGGCTGATCCTGCGAAAACCCCTCCGGACCTACCACCCGCCCGTAAAAACTCCGCCAGATCGGTGCCTCATTCGAATGGTGTCCCACGCCGGAAACACACTGTGGGACACATCGCAAAACGGAGCCCCTCTGGGCTGGCCCTGGATGGAGAGGATTGCGGTTGCGCCCTGAAGACGTGACCTACCAGATTATCCGGGACCATTCGTATCCCCGACGCTGGTGTAAGGAATGCGGGCCCATGGTGCCGACGTCCCACGAACACTTCGGTGAGGCACACTTTCCCGCGATCCGGAAGCACCCTAGCCATTCCTGAAACAGGCAAGAAGACAACTATGACCGATGAGCAGCGTCCCAACCGCTTGCCACTGAAGTTCCGCAAGGAATGTTCTTAAGTTCGGAAGCCGGGGCTGGGCGAGCGAACCAGTACCCCTGGCCGATTTCGCACGCCTCCGACTTCAGGAAAGCCTCGTGCGCCGCAGTCTCAACCCCCTCAACAACGACCGGGATGCCCAAGGCGCTTCCAAGCAAGAGGACCGACCGGATGATCCGGGCGGAGCTCGGGTCGCTCTTCAGGGAGAGGATGTAGTCGCGATCCACTTTAAGCTTTCCGAAAGGGAATGCCTTCAAGGTTCCCAGCGAGGCATGTCCTGCTCCGTAGTCATCGAGAGTGATCGCCACGCCAAGCTCGCGTAGGTCATCCATGTTCTTGTAGACGAACTCGCCTCTTTGCACCGGGCTGAACTCGGTCAACTCCAGTTCGAGACCGTTTCCCGGGAAGCCGTTTCTCCGCAGAACGGATGCCACCGAACCCGCGAAGTATGGGTTGGCGAACTCCTGCGGCGAAACATTTACGGCCACTGGGATGGTCCAACCGAACTCGATCCGGTCCTGGCAGGCGCGATCGATGCACCACATGCCTAGGTCATGGATAATTCCGGATTCCTCGGCAAGGGGAATGAAATCCTTGGGGGACATAAAACCGCGCCTAGGGTGAAACCACCTTACAAGGGCCTCCAATGCAACAGGCGATCCTGTTTTTAGATCGTATTGCGGTTGATAGTGCAGTTCCAGGTGGTCGTTCTTGATGGCATCGGCCAGATCCTTCTCGAGCGACTGCTTCTGGTCGCGCTCGACCCTCATAGCATCGTCGTATAGACGGATATTTCCGGAAGGGTCGGTCTTCGAATGGTGCAGAGCGAGATCCATGCGCGACAGCAATTCCTTGAGCGTGATGTCCCGCGACGGGTCGACGACCACCCCGAAGCTTGCCGTTAGAATTATGTCGCCATGACCATGCTCCATGGGGAACATGACGGCAGACAAGAGACGCTCTGCCAAGTCCAGAGCTTCCTGAAGCGAGGACGTCGACTTCACCGCCACGAACTCGTCGCCCCCGATCCTGGCGCAATATTCACCCTCTCGGAGAACTCCTAGGATTCTCTCGGAAATGGTCTTCAGGACCATATCTCCCGTTGCATGGCCATATGAATCATTAATCGGTTTGAATGAATCCAGGTCGAATCCAACTAGGCAAATCCCGCTGCCGGCTTTTCGCGAGAGTTGAGCTGATACATTGTCCTGCAGGTACAGCCGGTTTGGAAGGCCGGTCAGGTAATCGTGCGTAGCGATAGTGCGATAGTCCAGCATCATGTCGTGGCCGGTCATCCGAGAGAGAGCAGAGAACAGGAATATGGTCAGGGCCATGATCGTGCAGAAGCCCATGACGATGATGATGAACGCGCGCCCCGGGATTGTGTCAGGCGGGACACTTGCCCCAGGTTCGTAGTCGAAATCCAGGGCCACGCTCATTATCGCCAGCAGGATCATTAGGTTGACCAGAGCGACTGTACCCGCAATCCACTTCCTTGCGCTCGGAGATTCGCCGTCAAAACTACCGGCTAGGAAACCCATGGTCAGGACACACCAAGCTGTGGCAAGCACCAAACCCCAAGGTAGGACGTCCTTCTCCCCGGGTATGTTCAGACTGGCGATGGCGAGGATGCCCGACAGGAACAGCAAGCCGCCCAAGATCGCGCCTGCAAGAACTCGTTCCCAGTACGCTCGCGGAAACAACCGCAATTGCGTCGCCGGAATGAACGCCACCGGGGCCAAGACCAAGTGCGCAGTCAACAGGAGTGGATCAAATCCGGAAGCTCCAAGTATATCCACGCGCGTAAGACCAAGTGCAAAAAGCCCGGTGATCGACCATGACACCAGACTGAAGACAACTCCGGTCAGGATGACCCACAAATACCTTCGATGGACCGGGGCCTGCCATGCGAGTCGATAGAACCGCACGATCAGGAATACGCCGACGAAGCCGATAAGGATCGCCAAGCCGATCGGCACCAAGGCACTCACCGGCACCCACGACAACTCATAAAACAAGGGCCGAGCTTCCCATCAGCTTCGCCGAGGGAACTTAGATGTTGAGCTCAATGGGCGCGAGAGGCAAATCGGAAAAATTCCCGCATAGGCGGACACATGCCGTTGAACTGGCTCCTGTTCGACGGAACATCGCCGGAAGTCGTCGTCGCAGTTGGTTCGTTTTAGAGGCTTGCATCGGCACATCCAGCGGCTGCTCGGTTCGGCCAGAACAGGTCGACCATGCCGGTGCCGACGTCGGTACAAGCTGCGTCACCACGGATGCTGGCCCGCCCGTCGATCCTCTAAGCCCCGGCTGCGTGGCCTGCGACTCCCTCATGGGCCAAGCGTCCGCGGGCATTATGCGGCCTTGACCCAGCAGAGCAAATTCCAAACAATCGGAGCGTGCAAAATAAAGGCTATATTCCGGTGTCCCTGTCCAGGAATGGTGGGGCGAACCAAGCCATCGCCAAATATCTCTCCGCCGTGCGAAGCCAGCTGAATATGGAGATCGCGTACCTCGGCGAGCTCGTCGGCGAGGACATAGTGTTCCGAAGCATCGACGCCCCCGGTCTCGAGCACTTGGCATCGGTGGGCGATCGCCATCTCGCGTCGGCGGTCTATTGCAAGCACATCCTATCGGGCAGTCTGCCGCGGTTGATCCCGAACACGAGCCGCGAACCGCTCTGCATGGAACTGGAGATCACGCACTTAATTCCTATCGGGAGCCATGTCGGGATTCCAATCTACGGAAGCGATGGGAACGTCTACGGCATGTTCTGCTGTTTGAGCCGGGAGCCGATCGAAGGGATCGGTCCGGTCGATCTCAAAGTGGCGGAGCTTTTCGCCTCCCTGATCTCCGATGAAATCGGACACTTCATAAGCGAGCAGAGCAGCCGCGCGGAGCTGTCCGCCTTGATCGAGGAAGTGATCGAAAAGCGGGCTTTCTCGATCGTCTTCCAGCCGATTTTCGACCTATCCGCAATGCAGGTGATCGGGTGCGAGGCCCTTTCCCGCTTCGACATGAGCGTGGATGCTTCTCCTGCCCCTTGGTTTCAAGCGGCTCGGGCGGTGGGCTTATCCGAGGAGCTTGAAATGGCTGCGTTCAAAGCCGCGGTCGAGGCGGTACGATATCTGCCCGACGAGTTCTACGTCTCTGTAAACCTCTCGCCGGCCACGATTCTGAGCGTCGATGTCTTGGCCGAAATCCCTGCCGCGCTGCATTCGCGGCTGGTCGTCGAAGTCGCAGAGGAAGACAAGATCAAGGATGATCTCGCGATGGCGGAGGCATTGCTTCCGCTGCGCGATGTTGGACTGCGCATCGCGATAGACGATGCCGGCGCAGGGTCTGCGGGAATCCAGAGGCTCGTCAAGCTGGCTCCCGACATCGTCAAGCTCGACATCTCGCTGACGAAAGGGATCGATATGGAGATTGGGAAAAGTGCGATGGCCGCTGCGATGGTGTATTTCGCTGCAAAAACCGGCGCGAAGGTGACGGCCGAAGGGATCGAGACGAAGGCAGAGTTGTGCGCCCTGCAGGCGTTGGGCGTCCATTGCGGACAGGGATGGTTTCTGGGCCGGCCCAAGCCGGCAGATACGTTGACGAAGACATACAGCTTCGAAAATTAATCTCGCGACGGAGCCTCGGCGCCGATCTTCGACACAGAGATTGCTAGTAGCGGCGGGCAAGTT
>Ga0114903_1001000_pt1 | contig 12998 bp, 10 predicted proteins | sample MalvirDeepMed_s2_FD_87289 | JGI IMG/M metagenome (GOLD analysis project Ga0114903, IMG submission 87289) | Marine viral communities from the Global Malaspina Expedition - Malaspina viral metaG DeepMed_s2 | ecosystem: Environmental > Aquatic > Marine > Oceanic | place: Mediterranean Sea... | reverse complement strand
TATCGATAGTGCTCTTTCGCGAGGTAATCTGGGACTTGGCGAAAGCTACATGCGAGGGGAGTGGGATGCCATACGGCTAGATGAGCTGTTTTACCGCATCATGCGTGCCCAGCTTGGCCAACGCATTAAGCCCACCCAGCTGATTTACCACTCGCTACGTTCACGCCTGCTCAACCGCCAAACAGCGAAGCGGGCGTGGGAAGTAGGGGAGAAGCACTACAATCTCGGCAACGACTTTTATGCCGCGATGCTCGACCAGCGGATGACCTACACCTGTGGCTACTGGAAACATGCCCAAACGCTGGATGAAGCCCAGGAAGCCAAGCTTGATCTTATTTGTCGTAAGCTCCAGCTAAAACCAGGGATGCGTGTTCTGGATATCGGCTGCGGCTGGGGCAGTTTTATGGGCTACGCTGCCGAGCATTATGGGGTGGAGTGTGTGGGCCTGACCATTTCTAAGGAGCAGGCTGAATTTGGGCAGCGGCTGCTAAGAAAAGGCTTACCGGTAGAGTTTCGCCTGCAGGATTATCGTGATGAAAGCGAGACGTTTGACCGCGTAGTGAGTATCGGTATGTTTGAGCACGTAGGTCATAAAAATTATCGCGAGTATATGAGTGTTGTTCACCGCTGCTTAAAAGATGATGGACTATTTTTGCTGCATACCATTGGTAAAAACTTAAGCAATACCGTGACCGACCCTTGGATTGATAAGTATATTTTCCCCAATGGTGAGCTGCCTACCTTAGGGCAAATCACAGACGCCGCCGAAGCACTGTTTGTTATTGAAGATCTACATAACTTCGGGGCTGACTATGATCGCACCTTAATGGCTTGGCACCATAACTTCGAAACCCACTGGCCGCGATTTAAAGAGCAGTATGGCGAGCGCTTTTACCGCATGTGGCGCTATTACCTGCTGGTGTGTGCAGGGGCTTTTCGCGCCCGGCAAATTCAGCTCTGGCAACTAGTGATGAGCAAGCAAGGGATACTTGGTGGATACTCCCGTGTTAGCTAACCACTCGCCCCGGCAGCAGTTTGTGGCAGCCAGAGGATCAAGGAGAGATAAACCTAGGGCTGCTGCTGTTCGAGCGACCCGCGTATCAAAAGGTTAGGCCGCTGGTGGGTGTGAAAAGGCCAAACGCTCGCCCATCCAGGCGGAGAATACACAGAGGGGCAGGCTGCCTATGCCGTACAGCAGCGCCAGCCCCATACTGCCCTGCTGTGCCAAGTGCAGCGTTTCCAGGCTGAAGAGCGAAAAGGTAGTGAAGCCGCCGCAAAACCCTGCCACTAACAGCGGCTGCTGGCGCGCCAGTTTGCCATGTGGCGCGCGAGACGCTGTCGCGGCTAACCAGCCGATGAGGCAGGAGCCCAGCACGTTTACCAATAGCGTTCCCCAGGGAAAGTGGGTACCCAGCATGACCATTGAAGCCAGCGAAACGCTATAGCGAAGAACGCTTCCTATAGCGCTGCCAAGGCCGACGGCTAGATAGGCGTTGATACTCATCAAGGACTCCTTGCTAACCCTGGGCCAACCACCAGCCTAGCGCTGTCATGGCGATGCCTAATAGTAACGTAGCGACCATATTGAGCGCGGCGCGAATTGCCTGGCCGCGCTGCCACAGCTCAAGGGTCTGCAAGCTAAACGACGACACCGTGGTATAGCCGCCTAACAGGCCCGCTACCGCAAATAGCCAAAGCGACTGCGTATTAGCCACGCCGTAAACGCCTAGTAGCCAACCTGCTAATAGCGTTCCGCTAGCATTGACGCAGAGTGTTCCCCAGGGGAAGGCTTTACCCAGCGCATGAGCCATCGCGTTGGAAATGGCAAAGCGCCCGATACCCCCCAGTGCGCCGCCCAGTGCCACGAGTAATACGCTGGTGATGCCATGTCCCATGCTGCTCCTCGCCCTATGATGAATCTATTGATAGGCGGCTAATTGTAGCATCTGTATCCATCAAGGGCGGAGCGCCTAAAAACGTGCCGCTGACGGTGTTGCTGTCCAACGTCTTCGTGTACAACAGAGTCAGAATAACGACAACGTTTGGTGCACCCTCTTCAAGGAGAAGCCAGTATGTCTGATTACGTGTTAGCAGCCATTGATGGGTCCCACTATGCAGAAAGTGTGTGTGACTATGCGGTTTGGGCAGCCACGGCGCTTTCGGCACCGCTGCGTTTTCTTCACACCGTTGATAACCACACGCAGGTGGCGGAGCCCGACTTAACCGGCCATCTAGGCCTGGGCACGCGGTAACATCTTCTGGAGCAGCTCTCGGATATTGAAGAGCAGCGCGGCAAGCTTGCTCGCCAGCAGGGGCGCTTGATATTGGATGCCGCAAAAGCGCGGGTAGAAGCGGCTGGGTTTGCAGAGCCGCCCTGTATGCAGCGCAATGGCACCCTGGTGGATACCTTGGCCGAGCATGAAAAAGAGATCCGCTTGCTAGTGCTAGGAAAGCGAGGGGAAACGGCCCACCAAGCCAGCGGCCACTTGGGCTCTAACCTTGAGCGCGTGGTACGTGAGCTTCACCGTCCCATCTTGATGGTGCCGAAGGCGTTTACGCTGCCCAAACGCGTGCTGATGGCCTTCGATGGCAGCAAAACAGCGCGAAAAGGCGTTGAAATGCTGGCGAAAAGCCCCTTGTTTGATGACGCATCGTGCCATGTGGTGATTGTGGGCGCAGAGACTGCAGAGAATCACTCGCAGCTGCAGTGGGCTATGGATACCCTCCAGGCCGCAGGCCACCAAACCGAAGGCGCTATTCGCGCCGGTGAGGTGGAAGAGACGCTGCGCGCTTATAAGCAAGAAAAGGACATTGACCTGCTCGTGATGGGGGCTTACGGCCACTCGCGCATTCGCCATCTGCTGGTGGGCAGCACCACCACGGCAATGCTGCGTAACGCGCATTTACCGGTGTTGATACTGCGCTGAATAGCGGTTGACGCTAAACCCTGGCCGCCGCTACCCCTTAGCGGCGGCCAGGCGGCTTACGCGAGGCTGGTGGCGGCCTCTGGCTGAGTGGTGCGGGTTGCTTGCGCTGCGTTAATCCCCGATAGCACCGCTTTAAGCGAGGCGCTGACCGTGTCGCTATCTTCCGCCACGGCACAGATGCGCTGCCCATCAATATTAAGCTGCACGAAGGCAATGGCGTTGGCCTCGCTGTCGCCGCCTAGCGAGTGCTCGCTGTAATCGAGAATGGCCACATGGGTGCCGGTATGTTTCTTCCAGGCGTCGGTGAATGATGACATCGCGCCATTTCCCGTGCCGGATAAGCGCAGCGTTTCGGCACCCTGCCACAGCGTCATATCGATACCTTCCTGCTGCCCCTTCGAGAGCCGGTAGTCGGCCAGCGCTAGGGGGGCGTCATGGGAGAAGTTATCGAACATCACTTGGCGAATCATCTCGCTAGAGAGCTCGCCGTTACGTCGCTCGCTCTCTTTCTGCACGTAAGGGGCCAGCGCTAGCATCATCCAGCGGGGCAGGTTAATGCCGTAGTCGCGCTCTAGCAGGAAGGCCATGCCGCCCTTGCCCGACTGGCTGTTGACCCGAATAACGGCTTGGTAGTCCCGCCCAATATCATGAGGGTCGATCGGCAGGTAGGCCACTTGCCATGGCTCGTCGGGCTTCTGGTGTTTGAGCGATTTGCGAATCGCATCCTGGTGGCTGCCTGAGAAGGCGGTGTAGACCATTTCGCCTACCCAGGGGTGGCGGGGGTGCATCGTAATGCCGGTACATTCGTGAACCACTTGAATGATCTCGTCTGGATTGGAAAGATCCAGCTCGGGGTCAATCCCCTGGCTGTAGAGGTTCATCGCCAGCGTGACAATATCCATATTGCCGGTGCGTTCGCCGTTACCCAGCAAGGTGCCCTCTACCCGGTCGGCACCCGCTAACAGTGCAAGCTCAGCCGAGGCCACGGCACCGCCGCGGTCGTTATGGGTATGCACTGAAATAATCACGCTGTCGCGGCGGCTAATGTGCTGGCAGAAATACTCGATTTGGTCGGCGTGATGATGCGGGCCAGCCACTTCTACTGTGGTGGGCAGGTTAAGAATGCACTTGTTGTCTGGGGTGGGCTGCCAGACATCCATCACCGCTTCGCAAATAGCCAGTGAGAAGTCGATTTCCGTGCTGGAGAAGCTCTCCGGCGAGTACTGGAAGCGCCAATCAACGTCTGGATATTGCGCGGCATAGGTTTTCACCCAGGTCGCCCCTTGCACGGCGATATCGGTAATACCATCGCGGTCCATCTCGAACACCCGCTCTCGCTGAATGGTCGAGGTGGAGTTGTACAGATGGATAATGGCGCGTTTAGCGCCCACCAGCGAAGCAAACGTTTTTTCGATCAGGTGTTCGCGGCACTGTACCAGCACGGCAATGGTGACGTCCTCAGGGATTTGGTCCTCTTCGATCAACCAGCGCACGAAGTCGTAATCCGGCTGGCTGGCGGAGGGGAAGCCCACCATGACTTCCTTAATGCCCACTTTAATAATCTGGTGCCAAAAGCGCTGCTTCTGCTCAACTGTCATGGGCTCCAGTAGGGCTTGGTTACCATCGCGTAGGTCTTCGCTTACCCAGATAGGAGCGTGGGTAAGCTCCCGGTCGGGCCACTGGCGGTTAAAGGCGGGCACCCGCGGAGCAGGGCGATATTTGCGATGATCAAAAGCAGCCATGGTAAGTTTCCTGAAAACGTTGAGTTGTTTGGGGCGGCCGCTTGTGGCGTCAGCCGCTTTTAAGACGATCCTGCTTGTGACAGTCACACCAGTTTACTCAACTTGCCTTGAAAGGTTATTGCGAAAAAATGGCATTATTGAGAGTAAGTGGCAGAATGTATCAATATATGCTTTTTTATTGGTAGGAGCTGTCGGCTATGACGGTATCACCCTTGACGCTGGATCGTTTTGATCGGCGTATTCTGGATGTGCTGCAGGTGGAAGGGCGCATTAGTAACCAGGAGTTGGCCGAGCGTATTGGCCTTTCGCCATCGCCCTGCTTACGCCGGGTGCGGGCGCTGGAGGAGCATGGGCTGATTACCCAGTACCGTGCGGTGGTGGATGCGCGCCCGCTGGGGTTTCAGCTGATGGCATTGCTGCACATCTCGATGGACCAGCACACCCCTGAGCGGTTTGATAACTTCGAGCGACATATTCGCACTATCCCCAACGTGGTGGAGTGTTTGATCATTACCGGGCAAGCAGCGGATTTTCAGCTCAAAATTCTGGTGAAGGATATGGATGATTACCAGCACCTGCTGCTGCACGTCATCAACCGAATTGAAGGGGTTACCGGGGCCCATACGAGCTTCGTTTTGCGCCGCGTGTTTGAACATCGTCCCGTGCCCACCTAATGCGCGTTGGCTGACGAAGCATAGGCAGTGGCTTGGTGGCGGTTTACACTAGTTTTTTTCATCTTCTTAGGAGATTAATCTATGAGCATTCAGCGTCATGATACAAAAGCTCGTATGAGCCGCGCCGTGATTCACCAGGGCGTTGCCTATTTATGCGGTCAGGTGGCGGGTCCTGAGGCGCGCCATGGCGACATCAAAGCGCAAACTGAGAGCATGCTGGCGCGGGTAGATGCGCTGCTAAAAGAGATTGGCTCCAGCCGCGAGCAGCTGCTAAGTGCCACTATCTACCTGAAAGATGGTGGCGATTTCGCAGCGATGAACGAAGTATGGGATGCCTGGGTGCCAGATGGCTATGCACCGGCACGCACCTGCGTATGCGCGCCAATGCCTGCCGACGAGTTAAAAGTGGAAATTACCGTCACCACCGCTGTGGACGCGTAACCACTAGCGACGCTTATTTAGTGGGCTTTTCCGCTGGAAAGCGGGTATCGCGCAGGCTGTCTTTGATCTTTTTCAGGTGCGGCAGAAAATCTTCGCCGCGCCTAAGCGTTACCCCGGTGGCGAGCGCATCAATTAAGGTGAGCTGAATAACTCGTGAGGTCATCGGCATATAGTGGTCGGTGTCCTCTGGAGTGGCGACTTCAAGCGTGGCGGTGCACTCCTGTGAGAGCGGAGAGTTCGGTGCGGTAATGCCGAGTACGACGGCGCCTGCTTCCCTGGCCACTTTGGCGATATCCACCAGCTCCCTGGTGCGTCCGGTATAAGAGATGATCACCACCACATCGCCGGTGTGGCAGGCGGCGGCTACCATGCGCTGCATCAGCACGTCTACATAGGCCATGACCGGCAGGTTAAAGCGGAAAAACTTATGCTGCGCGTCTTGCGCCACGGCACCTGACGCACCCAGCCCAAAAAAGTGAATCTGCTTGGCCTGCGTCAGATAATCCACCATCCGCTCGACGGCGGCCATATCCACTTCACGCTGGGCTTCGTCCAGCGCGGCAATGGTGGCCCCAAAGATTTTATGGGTGTACTGCGTGGCAGTATCGCCGGGCTCAACGGCGCGGGTGACGTAGGGCGTGCCCCCCGCCAAGCTTTGGGCCAGCTTGATTTTAAAATCCGGGTAGCCTTTGGCGCCAAAGTTACGGCAGAAACGGTTAACGGTCGGCTCGCTGACACTAGCTGCCTGGGCAAGGCTTGCGATGCTCAGGCTGGTGGCCGCGGCGGGGTCTTCCAAAATTACGTTCGCGACTTTGCGCTCTGAGCGGTTCAACTCTTCTAAGCGTTCCCGTAAGCGGTCTAGCAGGTCATGCGCCATTAACAGACTCCGTGGCAGGCGTTAAGTTTGGGTGAGGTTTCCAATTCGTGCACCAGCGATAAAATTCATCGGCGGGCAACGGACGAGCATAGTAATACCCCTGTGCAGCTTCGCAACCAATAGAACGTAAGTAGTCTGCTTGAGCTGCGGTTTCGATGCCTTCAGCCACCACATTACAGCCTACTGCATGGGCTAACTGGGTGATGGTCAGAGCCAGTTGGCGATCCACCGTGTCTTTTTCCAAGTCCAGCACAAAGGCGCGGTCAATCTTTAGGGTTGAAAAAGGTAGTGTCTTTACATAAGCCAGCGAGGAGTGCCCGGTACCAAAATCATCGATGGCAACAGCAATCTTTGCTTCGGTCAATTGAGCTAACTGGATGCGCGCGTTGTGCATATCGCTGAGCAGGCCGGATTCGGTGACCTCTAAAGCAAAAAAGCGCTCAGGAATGTTGTGCTTAGCTAAGCGTGTTAGTAGGTTTTGAGCAAAATCCTTACGTGCCAGCTGGCGGGCCGCCACGTTAACCGCAATATGGAAGCGGTCATTAAGAAGCCCTTGCTGGCGCCACTGCACAATATAGCGCATGGCCTCTTCTAGCACCCACTCACCAATGGAGAGAATATCACCGCTTGCCTCGGCAAGGGGGATGAAATCTGCAGGTGACACATGACCAAGTTCTGGATGGTACCAGCGGAGCAGGGCTTCCGCGCCGATGACTTGCTGGGTGGCGAGCGATAGCTTGGGCTGAAACGCCAGTGACATTTCCCCCCGTTGGGTTGCCCCGCGAACCGCCTGTTGCAGGTGTAGGCGATGACGCTGCTGGGTTTCCAGAGTTTCGTTGTAGTTTTGGATACGTAAAGAGCCGTTTTGGGGCAGGGCTAGGGCGGCCATGTGCACAAGTCGCTCGGTTTCAAAATGGCCATGGGACCAGCTAATACCCATGCGGGCGTTGAGCGGTAGCAGTAAATCGCCCAGCGTCTGGTCATGGTCGAAACAGCTTAGTAGACGAGAGGCTAACTGCCGTAGCCCGGTGAGCTCAGCACTTTGGGTGATCACCAGTAGCTCGCTGCCGCCCCAGAGTCCTAATGTACATTTAGGGGATAATTGGGCGTTTAAGCGGTGGCTGATATGCATCATTAACTGGTCTGCAATACCGTAGCCATGGAGTCGAACCGCATCGTCCAAGTGATCCAAAGCAATAAACAGCAGCCCAGTGCCGTGCCCTCGTTGAGCGGCTTCTTGCAATAGCTGTGTCAGTGCCCGCCGGTTGGGTAGCTGTGTGATGGGGTCGGTGCGTGACTGGTGATCAAGCTCTTCTGTCCGCTTGGCAACCATTTGCTCCAGGGTTTCTGCTTGTTTATCGCGAACCTGGTAGCGATGCTCGACATCAAGCGTATTACGAATGCGTTGTAGCACTTCATCGTGCTTAAACGGTTTGGTAAGGAAGTCACGAATGCCCATTTTAAGCGCCCGGTGGCGGGTGTCGTCGTCAATTTGGGCGGTCAGTACAATGACAGGGGGCGTCTGGTCTGCAAAATGTTCCTGCAGCTGCTCCATCACCGCGTAGCCATCTATATGAGGCATACGGATATCGAGCAAAATCAAATCGGGCAACTGCTGCTGACAGTAGGCAAGTACGTGACGCGGGTCGCTTAGCCCATGCACATTGTCAAACCCATGATCGTCTAATAGGTCGAGAAGCAGCTCAATATTCACGCTGTTGTCGTCAACAACAAGCAGGTGTTTGTTCATCAATGTCATGGAGCCTTCCTTGGTGCGTCTGTTGCCGGTGCAGCGGAAAAATAGGTGCTGAGCGTTGCCGATAGCTTGTCGATATCGATAGGTTTGGTCAGGTAATCAGCAAAACCAGCGGCTAAGCCGTGGGTTAAATCACGTTCCATCGCATTGGCAGAGAGCGCAACTACATTAATATGCTTCAGTTGCGTATCGTTTTGTATGGCAGCGAGGGCTTGGTAGCCGTTCATCCCCGGCAGGTGGATATCCATAAGTACAAGATCAGGCGGTGAGTGACGCATAATCTCAAGCCCGAGTTCAGCGCTATTAACGGTTTGAAGGTCCACGTGGGGGAAGTCATCAATAATGTCTTCCATCAGGCGTTGGTTGGTGGGGTTATCCTCAATATAAAGCAGTCGATAATCGCGCTGAGCTTTTTCCGCATCGGCCAAGGTGCGTGTTGCGGTCTGTTCTGTTAGTGGGGCAACGTTGGCAACAGGGAGCGTAAACCAGAAAGTAGATCCTTTGCCCGGCTGGCTGTCCACGCCAATACACCCCGACATGCGCTCAACCAGTTCTCGAGTGATTGCTAGCCCAATACCCGTGCCTTCGATGGTACCGTACTCAGCGTCTAGGCGATTAAACGGCTCAAAGAGTTCCTCTTGCCGCTCGGGGGCAATACCCGGTCCTGTGTCACTAATGCTGAAGCGTAGTTCAGAATCTTGCTGCGTTACCCCAATGGTAATGGCGCCGTGCTCGCGGTTGTACTTGATGGCATTAGATAACAGGTTGAGCAGTATCTGTTTCGTGCGGGTGTAGTCAGCAGAGACAGACCAGGTACTGTTTATTGGGTAGCGAATTAACTGAATGCCAGTGGCATTCATATTAGCTTCTAACGTGTTGCAAGCATCTTCAATGACGCCTTCGATAGAGATCGGTTCTATGGAGAGGGTCATATGCCCAGCTTCAATTTTCGCTAGATCAAGCACTTCGTTAATTAAGCTCAACAAGTGTTGGCCGCTCTTCTCAATTTGGCCGACCTGGCGCTGTTGCTTCTCGCTAAGAGGGTCGCGTCGCCCTTTACTGAGTAACTGGGCAAAACCAATGATGGCATTTAGCGGGGTACGTAGCTCGTGGCTCATGGAAGAGAGGAATTCACTCTTCGCCTTATTCGCTTTCTCTGCCTGATCCCGTGCGGCCGCTAAGTCTTTGGTGACTTGTTCGCGCTCGGCCATTTGGCGATAGAGATTAATCAGTAGGGCGCAGGTGTCGGTAAACGGCTGTAGCCAGTCCAGCAGCGCTTGGCTAAGAGGCTGCTGGCTGTTGGCAATAGCGAACATGCCAATCAGCTGGTCGCCGTTGAAAATAGGCGCGCCCAAATAGTTATTGATCCGTGGGTGGCCCGGTGGGAAACCGCCACGCTTGGCATGGCTATACACATCATCGGTAATCACCACGTTGCCATAGGCATAAACCTGCCCTAGTAAGGAGTTAGGGTTGGTAAGCATCATATCGCCACTGCGCAGCTTCTCCATCAGCTCGCGGGACTCTTTGTTCCACGAGAGATCGGTAATGGCGTGTATTTTCAGCGCGTTGGTGGTCTCAGTTGGTAGTACTTCACCAATCAGCGCGTAGTCGCTGTCGGTTAGCTCACGCAGTGCTTCCATCAGAAAGGTCCAAAGCCGCTCGCCGGACATTAGTGCCTGGTAGTCGGTAATGCCCTGATGAAGCACTTGTAATAAGCGGCGTTCCCGGTTTACGCGATGTTTTGCTTTATTAATATCTGAAAGGTCAGTGAGTATCGCCAGAAACTCAACAAATTCCTGACGGTCATTGTGGATGGCATTTACTACCAAGTGTACGGGAATCTGATGCCCTTGCTTGTGGCGCACCACGGTTTCGCGCCCTTTTCCAACGCTCTGTTCATTAGCATCAGAAGAGAAGTAGCGGCTAATTAAATAATTGTATTTCTCCGCGGTCTCTGGGAAGGCGAGCATTCCCACATTGTTGCCGACAACTTCTTCAGCTTGGTAGCCCAATAAGTTGAGTGCAAATGGATTAATGGCGATGACATTTCCCGCCCGATCGACGCGTAGTTTACCTGTCGCACTTTTGGTAAAGAGTGCTTCAAGCTGTTTTGCCGTACGTGAAAGCCGCTCCTTAAGCTCATGTTGGCGGAGCAATTCATCTACCTGCTTGGCTAAATTGTGCAGGATGCGATGATCACGCTCAGTAAAGGTGCGTGGTTGTTCACCAATTAAGCACAGCGTACCAACGGGTAACTGGTCATCGCTGGGGCAAAGCGGGTGGCCTGCATAAAAACGGATATGAGGCTGCTCTAATACCAATGGGTTATCAGCGAAGCGCGGGTCGTTTTTGGTATCTTCAATGACTAAGGGGCGATTAGCTGCTACGGCATGGGCACAAAATGAGATCTCACGGTTGGTTTCATAGGCCTCAAGCCCGCTGTGAGCTTTAAACCATTGGCGCTCTTTATCAACCAACGATACTAAAGCAATCGGCACATCAAACAGTTCGCAGGCCAGCTCAGTGATGCGATCAAAGGCTGTGTCGGCAGGTGTATCGAGAACATTGAGTGCATGCAAGGCCGTCAGGCGCTGTGTTTCATTATTAGGTAGGTCGGCGGCTTGCATAATGTTTCCTAAACGTAGTGGCCTGTAACTATAAGGCGTATTCAGTGAATATCGGACATTAGCTTAATAGCTTTAGTCAAGCCCGAGTAATTTCAGCAACCAACGTCGATAAGGGGGGCTTAACCACCGGCTGGTGGGGCGCTGGGATTGATAAAAGACGCCGCGCAAATGGCTAAAACGTTCAAAACCGTGACGGCCGTGGTAAGCCCCGATGCCGCTTTCACCAACGCCGCCAAAGGGTAAAGAGGGAACGGCGTGGTGCAGCAGCGTCTCATTAAACACCAGCGCACCAGAGCGGGTGGTATGACGAAGGGATTCCTGGAGCGCCTTGTTACGGGTGAACGCGTAGAGAACGAGTGGGTGAGGGCGAGCATTAATAAAACGAATGGCGTCGTCCATTTGCTTAACGCTAATAAGCGGCAGGATGCGGCCAAAAATCTCCTCCTGCATTAGCGCTAAATCCTGGTGCGGGTCGATGACGAGCGCGGGGGCATGGGTGCCTTGGTCAATTACACGGCAGCCGTGGTCGCGTGCTTCATCCAGTAGCTGCTCGATGCGCGCTTGGTGGGCATCGCTCACATAGCCGGTGGCCTCTTTTGCGTTTGGCCGCTGATATTGGATGGCTCGCTCTAAAGCGTGAGTAAGGGCGTCAAGGTGGCGGCTCTCAACCAGTACATAGTCCGGCGCTATGCAGGATTGCCCCCCATTCATGCCTTTGCCAAAGATAATCGCGGCGGCCGCCTGTTCTAAATCAGCGTCACCCGCGACAAGCGCAGGTGATTTGCCACCCCGCTCCAGCGTGACGGGGGTGAGGTGGGTTGCCGCGGCAGCGGCTACTTGGCGGCCCGTTGCGCTTGAGCCGGTAAAGAGCAAGTGATCAAACGGCAGCGCGCTAAATGCTGTGGCGATATCAGCGCCACCTTCCACCACGCCAAACTCTTCGTCGGTGAAGTATTGAGGCACCAGTTTGGCCAATAGAGCGCTGGTATGTGGCGCCTGCTCACTGGGCTTTACCAGTACCGTATTACCTGCGGCGAACGCATCTACCACCGGCATCAAAGCAAGATGCCAAGGGTAGTTCCAGGAGGACATCACTCCCACAATGCCAAGGGGCTGAGGGGCAACGTGAGCACGAGCGGGCCACATTTTCCAAGGTACGCCTGCTCGGCGAGGGCGCATCCAGTGCCATAAGTGGCGGCGTGCATGGCGAATTGCTTGCAGCACAGCGCTAATTTCAACAAGGTGTATTTCTACGTCGCTACGCTGGCCAAAGTCGGTTTGGATTGCTCGCACGATCTCTTGCTGATGGCGCTTCGTCATTTTGGCTAAGCGGGCCAAGCGTTCTCGGCGCACCCCTAGCGTTGGAAATGGCGCTTGGCCAGCCGTATGACGCTGAGCATTAAACATACTCGTAAGGTCGCGCTTCATAGCCTCTCCTTGGAATCATCCGTTATTGACAGTGCTGGTTTCATTGCGCGTGGGTGCAGTGTTTATCGGTCCAAAAGATCGTAAGCAAAACAAGGTGGTTGGTACGCTGTCATGGCCTTGATGGTACAGTAAACGATTCACAACCTATGCCAGTGTGCCATGGGAGATGTTATGCGTTCACGCTCGCTGTCCCTTACCATTCTACCTGCGATTGATACCGTTGCGGCAAGCCAGTGGGATGCGCTGGTGAGTGAAGAGCAGCCCTTTTTATGCCATGCCTTTTTGGCTGCACTTGAAGCGAGCGGTTCGGTGGGTGCAGCTACTGGCTGGGTGCCTTGCCATTTATGCGTTTGGCAAGATTCCCGATTGGTCGGGGCGCTGCCCATGTACCGCAAGGACCACTCCTATGGCGAATATGTGTTTGATTGGGGGTGGGCGGAGGCGCTGGAGCGGGCAGGTGGCGATTACTACCCCAAAGGGCTAAGCGCTATTCCTTTTACGCCCGTGCCTGGCCCCCGAGCAC
>Ga0114903_1000998_pt1 | contig 13048 bp, 15 predicted proteins | sample MalvirDeepMed_s2_FD_87289 | JGI IMG/M metagenome (GOLD analysis project Ga0114903, IMG submission 87289) | Marine viral communities from the Global Malaspina Expedition - Malaspina viral metaG DeepMed_s2 | ecosystem: Environmental > Aquatic > Marine > Oceanic | place: Mediterranean Sea... | reverse complement strand
GGCTGAGCCAGGGCGCCAGACGGTGCCCGGCATAGTTCTTCATCGCCTTCATTTCGGTGGCGGTGCCGAGAGCGTCGGACACCCGCTTGGCCGTACGCTCATCATTGGTCGCGAAGCTCACCCGGACATGGCAATTGTCGAGGATCGAATTATTCGGGCCGTAAGCCTTCTCGATCTGGTTCAGCGACTGGGCGATGAGGAAGCTCTTCAACCCGTAGCCCGCCATGAAGGCCAGCGCGCTCTCGAAGAAATCCAACCGGCCAAGCGCCGGGAATTCATCAAGCATCAGAAGCAGCCGATGACGATCATCCTTGCGCTGCAGATCCTCGGTCAGGCGTCGACCGACCTGGTTGAGGATCAAACGGATAAGCGGCTTAGTGCGATTGATGTCCGAAGGTGGCACAACCAGGTAGAGCGTGACAGGCTGGGTGCCCCCGACAATGTCGCCGATCCGCCAGTCGCAGCGGCGCGTGACCTGGGCGACGACAGGGTCGCGATAGAGCCCAAGGAATGACATCGCCGTCGAAAGCACACCGGAGCGTTCATTCTCGGACTTGTTGAGCAACTCGCGGGCGGCACTGGCGACCACGGGATGCGGTCCCACCTCGCCCAGATGCGGCGTCCGCATCATGGCGCGCAGCGTCGACTCTACGGGACGCCGCGGGTCGGACAGGAAGTTGGCGACACCGGCCAGCGTCTTGTCCTTCTCGGCATAGAGGACGTGCAAGATCGCCCCAACGAGCAGGCTGTGGCTGGTCTTCTCCCAGTGGTTCCGCCGCTCCAGGCTCCCCTCGGGGTCGACGAGAATATCTGCGATGTTCTGGACATCGCGAACCTCCCACTCACCACGGCGCACTTCCAGCAGGGGGTTGTAGGCCGAAGAGTTCGGATTGGTCGGATCGAAGAGGAGGACCCGACCGTGCCGGGCGCGGAATCCGGCGGTCAGCTGCCAGTTCTCACCCTTGATGTCATGAACGATGGCCGAGCCGGGCCAGGTGAGAAGAGAGGGTACGACGAGCCCTACCCCCTTGCCGGATCGCGTCGGGGCGAAGCAGAGCACATGCTCCGGCCCATCATGGCGCAAATATTCCCGCTCATAGCGACCCAGGACCACGCCATCCGGGTCGAGAAGTCCGGCCGCCTTCACCTCGCCCTTCTCGGCCCATCGGGCTGATCCATAGGTCGCAACGTTGCGGGCCTCGCGGGCACGCCAGACCGACATGGCGATGGCCACGCCGATAGCGATGAAGCCCCCCGAGGCAGCGATGATCCCGCCAGTCGCAAAGACCGGTGGCGCGTAGGCCTCGTAGAAGTACCACCACCAGAAGATGGCCGGTGGATAGTAGACGGGCGTCCCGAACAGCACGAACCAGGGCGGGCCCAGCTGCGCCTGATAGCCGAGGCTCGCGGCCACGTATTGCGTTGCGCCCCAGGTAGTCGCCAGAATGATGAGGAAGACGATAGAGATCTGTCCCCAGAGGATCTTGGTCGCGGACATGACTGTCGCTCCTTTCCGGTGTTTCAATCAGAAGCCGATGCCGCGCTTGCGGCCGAAGTCCCAGTCCACCCCGCCGTCCCCGCGTGCGACGCCGGAGACATCCCGGCCGAGGTGCTTTTCGAGGGAGGGCGACCAGGGCACGAGCTGGAAGCCGAGCGCGCCGTCGGCGCCATAGCCCTCGATCATCGCGAAGCGCCCCGAAGCCAGCGCGAGACGCTGGCGATAGAGGCCGCTGACGTAGTCGCCCGCCCCCGTCTTGCTGAACGGCAACCCGGTTTCCCCTGAGAGCCGCTCGCCAACCGCCTGCAGCTCCCGGTCGCGCAAGGTTCCAAGCAGGCGCCGGGCAAAGACCACTCTGCCGCCCCTCTGCTCGGCCAGCCCCTCCGAGGTCAAATGATCGGCCCGGGCTTCCAGAGCCTGCCGGACCTCGGCACCGAAGCCCTGGTCCGACAGGGCGAGCGGGTCGCGCGCGATGGCCTGCCGGTCGAGCCAGGTGGCCCCGGACGCGGTCACCTGCGCAGCGAGGTCCAGGTCGGACCGGACCGCCAGCGCGACACGACGCTGGCCGCGCGCATCGTCATAGGTGCGGAGCTCCACGATCGAGCCCGGAGCGCTGTCGCCGGCGGTGTCGAGATGAGGCAATCGGATATGGTGGCTCCGGCCATCGACACCATCGACGATGGCATAGGCCGTCCCCTTCAACTCGTCATCGAGGCCCCGCTGGACCAGACGACCGATGACGGGAACATCGAGGCTCTCCGCGGCAAGGACGTAACTCGAGGACCCGCGCTCAATCCCCCGTTCCGTCAGAGCCCGATGCATCCGCTTGATGATGTCGCCACGCTCCCCCATCTCCCGCAGGACTGCCTCTGCATCATCCCTGATGTGCCATTGCGACTGTCCGATCTGGTCGGCGACACCGAGCACTTCCAGCCGGCGCAGACGCCCGACCTTCAGTGTGTGAAACGCATCCGGCTGCCGATCCGCATCCGGCGCCATGTCGAGGATGCGGGAACGCCCGGCATCCCGCAGCAACTGTCGATCGAGCTGCGTCCAGCGCTCGGCCCGGATCTGACGTTCAAGCGTCCGGCGGATGTCGAGATCGCTGCGCGGGCCCAGTTCCTGGGTGATGAGATCCCGTGCCCTGTCCCGCATGCCCTCCTTGATGTAGTCCCGCGAGATCACGAGATCCTGGCCGTCGTCGCGCGTACCCCGAACGATCAGATGGACATGCGGATGGGCGGTGTTCCAGTGATCGACGCCGACCCAATCAAGGGACGTGCCGAGATCCTGTTCCATCCGCCCGACGATATCGCGGGTGAAGGATTGCAGGTCGGACATGTCCGGCGCGTCGTCGGGTGAGACGATGAAACGGAAATGATGACGGTCATCGCGACACCGCTCCGCAAAGGCCCGACCATCGGCATCCTCCGTTTCCGGCCCGAAGAGCCTGGCCTTCTCCCCGTCGCGGGTCACGCCGTCGCGGCGCAGATACTCGAGATGCGCGCCGAGCGGCGCCGAGCGCGGGGAATGACGCACGACACGCGCCTTCACTACGGCGCCGAGTGTGCGCGAGGTGATGAGGCGATTGGCCTGAATGCTGGCACGCTGGCCCCGCCCGAAGCGCGAGCGGTTGCCGGAGGTCACACGGCCCGATCGCGAGACGCCACCGCCCGCCTTTTTCGCGGCAGCCAGGGCCTGCGCCACGAAGGGACGGGCCTGCTGCGCCCGTGTCGAACGGATACGCCCCGGACGGATGCGGAACTCACGATCATCTGGCATGTGAGTTCCCAGCGCAGTGCGTAACAGCACTGAATATCAGAGCGTTAGGCACATCTCGCACGGTGCGAGAACGCGCCACACGGTGCGGAGCGCAGCAAAAATATGAACAAAAACAACCGCCCAACCGTCGCGCACCGTGCGCCCTTTTATCCTGCCATCCTTCGGTCGTGGTGCCTGCCGCCACCGCCCGTCCCCTCAGAAGCACGCCCGGGTACGACGGAATGCGAATTGTCGTCGCGCAGGTCATGGCCGGGCCTCACCAGTTTCTCGCCTGACGAAGAGGCCCTCGGCCTGCGGGGCGATGCCCGCCTGCGGCAACGCCGGGACGGGTGAAGGAGCGCCGCCGACCGTCCGGTGAGGCGACACAGAACCGATCGCAGACCGGCCGTCGTCGCGGCTGATGAAGATCGCCGCCTCACGCCAATCGAGCGGCCGGACTGCAGTGATGGCGGTGCCCGATGGCCGCTCGCCAAGCAGCACGGGCGCAAGCGCGGCGACATAGGCACGCGTCTCGGCGGGCAGCGGACGGTCCGTCAGTAGGTAGTCTTCGTAGCGGGCGGGACCGGCGTTATAGGCCGCCAGCATCGCCGCGACATTGCCATAACGGTCCCACATCTCGCGCAGATAGGCCGTGCCCGCGAGGATGTTGTCACGCGGATCGTAAGGGTCTCCGCCAAGACCATGACGGATGCGCAGCCCGGCCCAGGTGTCGGGCATTACCTGCATCAGCCCCATCGCACCCGCGGAAGAAACCGCACGCAGATCGCCCGCGCTCTCTGCCCGCATCACGGCCATGATCCAGGTCGTCGGTATGCCGAAGCGCTGCGATGCCTCGGTGACTTGGGCGGCGTAGGGATGCACGGCGATTGCGTGTTCGGACACAGCGGTTTGCGCCAAGAGCGGCTGCGTGGCGGTGACCGGGATGAGGAGGCCGGAAAGAAGAAGGAGGAGAATGCGGTGGCAGATGCCACCGCTCCCCGAGGCGGGACGGGTGCAGGACATGATCATCGTCAGTCCCGCTCATCGCGCTTCTTCGGGCGGGTCCAGTGCAGCCCCCAGTCCCTGCCCTCCTCATCCGACTGGAACAGGCGGGCGCGGATCGGATGCCGGAAAACCGGATCATCGAGCAGGACCGAAACGAACGCCCCTGCGGTTTCGCCTGTGTGTTTCCAGCCCGCGCCAACCTCCGGGCCCTCCTCGTCACCGAGATGAATGCGGTAGGCGGGAGCTTTCTCTGAATCGACATTGTCTGTGGGAACGAAGGTCAGTTCCAGGTCGAGAGAGAGCGTACGCAGTTGTCCGGCATAGCCGGACGGGGTGCGTGTGAATTGGCCGATCTGTGGCATTGGAAGCTCCTTCCTCATGCGGTGAATGGGAGGCAAGCCGCTGGCACGTCCCGCCATAAACGCGCGTCACCGCTCCGGCGCGTGCCAGACGAGGCGGCCATCGCCACCCTCGTCGGTGAACAGTGGACTGGCCCGGCCGATCACTGCCGAGGTGGGGAACGGACCGAAGTAGCGGCCATCGAAGCTGTCAGAGACCGCCGGGTTCATCAGGAAGACCTCGCCCTCTACGATTGTGCGGCAGCCCTGCCAGACGGGAAGATCGCGGCCCTGGCTGTCGCGCTCTCGCGCCTCCCCCAGGTGTCTGCCATCGACGGTGATCGCGGCGCCGTCACGGCAGACCCGTTGTCCCGGCAGCCCGACGACGTGCTTCAGGATCGGCGTATCGCGACCGACATAGCCGCGCGCGGCCATGAAACCCGCAAAGGGTTCGGGCGGCATGACCACGACCAGATCTGGCACCGCGAGCCGGTCCACCGGCGCAATGGTGTAGAAACCAATCGGCACGCTGGCCGAGGCGTTCCAGACCAGCCGTGGCGCAGTCGGAATGCTGCCGGCGATGACGGCGGCGAGCGCGGCAACCGTCACCATGATGTAGCGGGCACGGGTCATTTTCCGATCTCCCGACGCCGGAGCCATGCGGCATGGCGTTCCGCCGTATAGGGTCGCGGCGCTTCGCCCGCCTTCATCCAGTGGGCGACATGACGCCAGTGATCGGGATCGACGTCGGCGGCATCGATGCCGAGCCCCTCGATCGCATCGATATGACGCAAGACCTCTTCGACCTTGGGCCAGCCTTCGATCTTCAACAAAATCTCGCCACCGGGGCGCACGAAGGGCAGCGTCTGACAGGCACAGCCGGGCGCGATCGCGCGCACAATGTCGAGGCGCGAGAGGACGGTTCCATAGTCACTCGCCGCCCAGCGGACGAAGGCGAAGACAGAACCCGGCATGAAAAAGACCACACGTCGGCTGCGGTCCAGGACCTGCTCCCCTGCCCCGTTGCCGAACCGGATCCAGAACTCGGTCTGCTTCTCCAGCCAGATCAATTCGACGCGGGTCATACCGTCGAAGCTGAGCGACGAAGCCTCAATCGCGGATGATTTGCCGGGTCTCAGAATGACACTCATCACCGACCTCCCGGAGGATCGAGTGGAAGGCGTGCCAAGACGGGGCGACTGACAGAGTCGGATGCGGGGCTGTCCGGGAGCGATCCGGCAGCGCCAGGCATGCTCGGTGCGTCCGGTTTCTCAGCCTTTCGAAGGCCCCCGGCTGCGCTGCGGATGATGTTCTCCACATCATCTGCGCGCTCTTCAAAGTTAGAGTCTTCGTTAGACTCTAAGTTAAGGGAGCGATTTCCGCTTTTGCTTTCGTACGTTACACCCTGTTTGGGTTCCTGATAGCACGAGACCCCGGTTCCTGATGGCACGATAGTCCGGGTTCCCGATAGCACGAGCGCATTCACAGGTTTTCCACAGCCCGGCGCAGGCTCGAAGGCCAGCAGTTTGCGGCCACCAACTTCAGTCTCGAGAAACAGCGTGTAGCCCGGCAGCGGCTGCCGCCGGATGATGTCGCGAAGCTCGAAGGCAAACCGCTTGAAGGGCGACAGTGCCCCGGACTTCTGGTGAAGATGATGGAAGTCGAAACGCCAGCCATCCCGCTGCCGGCCACCGTGCTTGCGCACCAAGCGATACAGCCAGCGGTCGAGCCCTCCGGTCAGGTCGAAATATGCCCGGTCAATGGTGAGGATGAGCGCATTGTCGAGCACGGCCTGGTAGAACCAGTCGGGCACAATCAGTTCGATGCCGTCCGGGCGCCCGTCCCTGTCGCTGCGCTCCTGCCATTCGTTGATCCAGGAGAAGCGGTGCCGGCGCCCTTCCGCCGGCTGCCGGATGGAGGTGGAGATCGTCGTCGACTGCAGACGATCCAACGCCGCCTTCAGGCGCTGATAGTCCCGCGAACTGGTCCCGCGGCCGACATAGGTGAGAATCTCGTATGGGGTGGCGGCCATCAGCCGGGAGGTGCGCAGACCCGCGTCACGCGCCTCGACGATCTGGCTCGCGGCCCAGATCAGGATGTCGGCATCCCAGATCGTGGCCATACCGTGATCGGGAACAGCCTCGACCCGGATGCTGACGCTGCCAGCGGCAAAGTCGATCGGCGCAACACGCTTCGACTTGGCGAGGGAGAAGAAGGGATAGGCCATAAGGTCCTGCGCATCTCTGGGGGCGAAGACACCGGGCAGCGCACGGAACAGATCGAGCTGTCCGCGCTCGGAGCGGGGTTTGCGTCCATCGGTCATGACGGCATTGCCGGTGCGTCAGCGCACGAAGCGGTTGGGCTGCGGGAGGTTGGCGAGCGTATGGCGCTTCGCTGGCAGTACCTGCCCGCGCGGGTCGGATGTGGAGGTCACGGCGCCCCGTCCGACCCAGGCCTGCAGGTCCTCGACCGCATAGACCACACGCCCGCCAAGCTTGTGGTAGGCTGGACCGGTGCCGTAGGTCCTGTGCTTTTCCAGCGTGCGAGCGGACAGGCTGAGGAACTGCGCGGCTTCCTTGGTGCGCAGATAGCGCGGGGGAAGTTCAGTTGAGATAGCGGACATCGGGCGTCTCCCTGCTGTGTGTGACCACTGCCGCGAAACAGCGGCTGATGACGGTCACGATGGCGAAGCGCGTCCGGTCAGATGCAGTGGGGAGTTGGCAGGGGTAAATTCGCACACCGCGGCGAGGGATCGCCGACCTAGAGGCGGCGCTGGTGACGCAGGAGCTTGCGATAGCCGCCGGCGATCAGGTCACGCCCCTCACGAAGGAGACTGGAGACGGCAAAACGGGCTGAGGAGACCTGCCATTCATCGCGGTCCAGATGACCGGTCCGGAACAGGACCTCAGCGATCTGCTTCTGGGTCGCGCCGTCGAAGGCGGCGTCGGAGGCCTGGAGGACACGCCGCAGGCGCGCTTTCTGCTGCGCGGTCAGACGGGTGTCACGGGGGATTGATCGACGGCGGTGCTGGTCCGCCAGGAGCCGCTGGATCGCCTCCATGCGGTCGAGCCCCTCAGGGCCGAGAGGAACAGTGGCCACAAGCCGACCGCGTTGTTTCAGGGGAGCGACGAGATGCAGGTATGTTCCGTCCGGCAGCCTGTGGCGCAGGTGCTTGCCAATGGGGGATGCCCTGCCCTTCGAGGCGCCTATCTCACCGCCGGGGGCGTCCGCCTCTCCGGCGAGTGCTTCGGGTGCGACCGCGAGGATCACGGCGCTGGTATCGATTTCGGGGCGCCAGAATATCTCGGCGACAGTCGCGCTCAGAGCGGGGCGAACCGGGAAAGCACAGACCCCATCGACGGCCGACCTGATCCCTCAGGTCAGCCCTCTCAGGTGGTCCCCCTGCAAGTTCTGCATAGTCATCTTGATATTCGGGATTGCGGCGCAGGCATTCCCAGCCGAGTTCCGGCGCGGCCAGATCATCGAGATAGTCATAGGCCGCCTGGTCACGCCAATTCGAGCGGTCGGGTTGCATGGCATCGCTTCTCCCTTGGGTTGATCTCAGGAAAGGATTCCGAGAGATCAATCACTTGGGAAGTCCGCCGCAAGGCATCAGGTGATGCGTGGGACGCATCACCTTCTCAGCTGGTTCGCCCCGCCGCCAATTGCCGATAGCCCTCGGAACTCAGCCAGTGTGCGCGTTCAAGATGGGCGTCATGGGCCAGGCGCGCCCGCTCCGGCTCTTTCTGCGCATCGAGACCCAGGATGATCTGCGCAGCCTCCTGCCAGCTCGCGCCCTCGCCTGCAGCATCGAGCAAACGCATGTACTGCGTCATGTGACGACGGTCATACTCCGTCACCACATCCCCCTGCGGAGGTACATCCTGCAAGCTGTTGATCGTCACGCGCATCCCCACGGCGTTTGCTGCAGAACCCTAGCACAGCGAGTTGACAGTTTTGTGAGCACGGCAATAGCGCAATTCCGTTCACGGCGAAACCTGCCGGAATAGTCAGCTCTTAGCGACGGCCTTCGCCTGCACATGCATCACTCCAATCCCCTGGTCGGAGTTCAGGAGCAGAATGCCATTCGCTTCAAAAGCCCGTCTAACCTGATCGCGCGTGGTCTCGTAGACCTCGAGCCCGCTTTCGGACTCAAGGCGCTTGAGCGCGGTCAAAGATACCCGGGCCTCATCCGCAAGCTGCTCCTGTGTCCAACCAAGAAGCGCACGCGCGGCCCGCGATTGTCGGGCGGTGATCATGCAGATCACCTCCCATCCGGCCCGGCGCGCAGGCCAGAACTACGACCATTATAGTCGCCCTTGGGAGAATCTCTACCGGAATTCTTCTGCGTTTCTATCGCATTTTCGTCTTGGCACCGCCGAACCGGAAAACTGATTCGGTTGCCCGGCTTGGCGGGCGGGCCCCGGCCTTTCGGCCGGGGCCCAGGGCGCCGTTACTCGCTGCGGCGACCGTTGGGACGGGACCAGATCAGCGCGTAGCTCTCGCCGTCTTCGTCGTCGAAGAGGTTAGCGTAGATCGGGGCGGTGAAGCTCGGATCGTCGAGCTTGAGGCCCAGATAGTCGCGGCCCTCGCCCGAGCGCTTGGACCAGGCGGCGCCTATCTCGGCGCGGCCCACCAGGACCCGGTGGCTGGGGGCGTTCTCGCCGGTGGCCCGGGTGTCAGGAACGATCCGCACGCCCTTGGCCTGGACGCTGAGGGTGACGATTTCGCCGGTGAATTCGTTCGAGCCGGTCTTCTTGAAGGTGCCGATGGTAGCCATTTTGAGTCTCCGTTTTCCGTTTCCGGGTCCGCACCATTGCGGCCCGATGGCGATCGACAGGCTGGAGACGACCGGCGGTGCACCCCCGGCCTGTCGGGGGCTGGACAGCAAAGGCAGAACTTTCTTGTTCCGCGCGGAATGGGCGCAGCCCAGGGGAAGAAAGTTATGGCGGCGCTGTTGCGCCAAGCCGGTCGAGGCGTTGCCGGTCTTCGGCCAGATCAGGCCATTGAAGGGGCCGTATGGAGCGGACATGGGACGGGCAAGGAACGGAGACGATGGCGGCCGCGGATGCCCGTCAGCCTGACCGGCTATTCACCGGCGGGTTCGCTCACCCGCGACAGGCCATGCGCGCCGTTCTCCATGCGCCTCGGCCGGCGTGTCCCGCCCGATCACAGGTGCGGTTTGCCGCTCAAACGTTCCGCCCCCTCCACCGCACGGCCACGGGCCGCGACGCGAGCCTCATGCCGATCCGCACATAGCCCCATTCCGGCATCCTGACGATCAGGTCGGCAGTCCAGCGCCGCTCCGGACCCGCCTCATCGGATCGTCGGCAGTGTCAGGCGCCTACGGGAGAGCTGTCCGAAGGCTCGGCAGCCGAACCGGCAATGCGGAGAAAGGCGGAAACGCCTACAGCGCCAGCGCCGATGACAGCGAAGATCATCTGCCAGGTCTCCGAGGGCATCATGGCCCTGGTGATCCCTATGGTGGCGTGGAAGCCGGCGAGCATCGCCGGTACCACGAAGATCAGGGTGATGACAAAGCGCGCCCAGAGCGGCCGGACGAGCATGATCAGCGCCTGGCCGATGGCCAGAGTCAGGCCGGCGGCAAAGCCACCGACGAGGATTGCTCCGAGCCAGCCTGCACCGGTGCAATAGGCCCAAATACCGGCATGGAGTCCGACGAGGAACGGCAGGGCGAAGACCGCGAGGTTAAACACCAACCAGCACAGGCCCGCAATGGCCGCGAAAGATGCAAGGATTCCGAGAACGATCATGGTGGAGTCTCCCGTTTGACGTGGAACGGTCGCGCCTTCCACCACCACCATGGCGCAAGGCGAACATAGCATGAAACTGCCCGGCATGGCGAGAGTTCTGCCGGGCATGGTGTCGACGGATTGCTGGCAGCGCTCACGCGCTGCCCTTCGCCAGGCGGTAGACCGGGATGCCCATCTTGCGGGCCTTGTCGGCGAGGTTTTCCTGAATGCCGGTGCCGGGGAAGATGATGACCCCGATCGGCATCGTGTCGAGCATCCGGTCGTTGCGCTTGAAGGGCGCGGCCTTGGCGTGTTTCATCCAGTCCGGCTTGAAGGCGACCTGCGCGACCTTGCGGTTGTCGGCCCAAGTGGCCGCGATGCGTTCCGCCCCTTTCGGCGAACCTCCGTGCAGGAGCACCATGTCGGGGTGTTTGGCATGAACCTGATCGAGCCTGTCCCAGATCAGCCGGTGATCGGTGGTGTCGCCGCCCGAGAAGGCGATCTTCGGCCCGGCGGGCAATAGCACTTCATTGTCAGCCCAGCGTTTTGCGGCGAGAAAATCTCGGCTGTCGATCATGGCCGAGGTCATCTGGCGATGGTTGACCCGCGAGCCGGAGCGCGGCGACCAAGGCGTGCCGGTGGTGCGCAGGAAGAGGTCGGCGGCAGTGTCGCGGAAGGTCTCCATGCTGTCGCGGCGCTCGATCAGGTTTTGTCCGATGCCGATCAGGGTCTCCAACTGGACGGATTTCACCTCGCTTCCGTCCTGTTCGCGCTGAAGGCGCTTCTGAGCCTGCTCGTTATCGTCGAGTTTGCGTTCGATCCGCTCGACGGCGCGGTGGAAGGTGTTGACGGTGGACCACATGATCTCGTCTAGGTCGAAATCGAGGCTGGTGTCGGCCATGGCGGAGATCAGGGCATCGAAGATGTCGGCAACCGCGCCCTGGATGGCGTTGTCCTCGGGCGTGATCCGGGGGTCGGCCTCGCCCTCGGCGGGACGGTAGCCATAGAGTTCGAGCTCTTCGATGACATGGCCGGTGGGAGACGTGCTGTGATCGGGTTCGAATTCGTCATGGGCATACATGGGATGTGTCCTTCGGCTGGACCGCGACCGTCGCGGCCTTGATGGCGACGACAAGCCCACGGGCGCTCCGGCCTGGCAGCCCGAGCCCTTTGCGAGGGCCTTGATGGCAAAGCCCGGCTGATTTGCTTCGCGCTGTAAAGGCGGGCTTGCCCGCCGACGGAAATCAGTCGGGGGCCGCCATTGCCGGGCCGGAGCGTTTGTGGGCCGCTCGCCCTCTCAAGAAGGCCAAGGCGCGGTCCCCTTGCCGAGGTGCCGCAACCCCTTGCCCATGGCGGGATCGGTTATCCCCGATCACGGCCCTCTCTGGCTATGGTGCGCGCGGCATGAAACGGCTGACGTCCTCGGGGGCGATCTGCACCCGGATCTGCGCCCGAAGCGCCTCCAGGCCGAAGCTGACGAGATCGTCGTTGAAATCTCCCAGCATGGGCGAAAGCGTGATTGCCTCGATCCCGGCCCCGATGGCCCGGTCCACCAGGCTGTCCCGTGCAGCGTCGCCTGCCGGATCGTTGTCGCGGACGATATAGAGCCTGCGCAGATGCGGCGGGAACAGGATAGCAGCGAGATGTCCGGCCGAGAGTGCGGAGACCATCGGCATGATCGGCAATGCCTGGCGCAGCGAGAGAATGGTTTCTATCCCCTCGCCTGCCGCCATGACATCCTGTGCCTCGCCAAGCCGGACGGCGTTTCCGAGCAGCTCTCCCATCGACTTTCTCGGCGGATCGACCGGCGCTTTCCCGGAGCCGTTACGTTGGAGCCAGGTGCGATGCGCACCAGTGATCCTGCCGCCGAGGTCGGTGACGGCGGCGATCATGGCGGGCCAGGTTTCGGTTGGGCCGTCGCCTTCCGGCCGCCAGTAGCAGGTCGGATGGAAGCGCAGATTTGCTCTTCCGCGTAAATCCGCAATGCCGCGTTGCCGTAAGTACGTCTCTGCGAGACTGCCGGCGAGCGGCTGCGTCACTCGCCAGAGGCGACGGGCGGCTTCGGACGATCCCGATGGAGCTGGCGGTGTTCGGGATCGTCGGGACCGTGGCTCCGGTTCAGGATGCGGCAGGCTGAGGAAGCGGCGCGCTTCTTCGGCAATATCTGCAAAATCGATGAGGCCGAGGGTTTCGCCGATCACGTCGAGCAGATCGCCATGCTCGCCGCTCTGGGCATCGGTCCATTTTCCAGCCGCACCCTTACCGGCCTCCGGCCCGGTCAGACGGACGAACATCGAACGACCGGGCGTGTTTCGCACATCCCCAACCTGCCAGTAATTGCCCTGTTTGCGCCCATTCGAGAGATAGTGGCGGCACACCGCCTCGGCCTGGAGACCAAGACGCTGCGCCAGCTCGGAAGCGTTGAGACGTGCCATCACGCGGCCTCCCGCTCGGAAATGCGCTCGATCGGGAAACGGTCGAGCAGTTTGCCGATAATCGCCGGTCCCGTTGCATCGACGGGCACGAAGAAGCGCAGCTTCCAGGAGATGATCTCGCTGAAGAGGCCATAGGTCCGCAGTCGGTCGCGCATTGTGTCGGTGAAGCCGGTGAGTTCGATCCGGTTCGCGGCCATGACGCGGGACCGGCGCAGTTGCAGCCCTTCGGCGAGATCGAAGACCGTTCGGCCCTCGATC
>Ga0114903_1000993_pt1 | contig 13067 bp, 10 predicted proteins | sample MalvirDeepMed_s2_FD_87289 | JGI IMG/M metagenome (GOLD analysis project Ga0114903, IMG submission 87289) | Marine viral communities from the Global Malaspina Expedition - Malaspina viral metaG DeepMed_s2 | ecosystem: Environmental > Aquatic > Marine > Oceanic | place: Mediterranean Sea... | reverse complement strand
CCGTCGGGTGTCTGCATCCGCAACAGGCGGGTGCCGCCGTAACCATCGGTGTCCGGGATGGCCTCGGCAAAGACCGCCTCCGTTTCCGGCAGCGCGAACTCCGCGGAGCAGCGGGCGGCCTGAAGGGTGCCCATGCGGAAGTGCAGCGCGGCGTCCTCCAGCCCCTCGGGGCGGACCTCTCCCAGACGCGGCGGCGGGTCGCCCCTGAACAGCCGCACCTTGTCGGGGGCCCGGTCGGGATCCATGCGGCGCCCGTTGTCGGTCTGGAACGTCATCTCGCGCATGGCGGCGGGGGTGTCGGCATGACGGTTCACCCGCACGGAAAAGGTCGGCGCGGATGCGTCCGTCTGGATCGCCACCCGGATGCCGCTGTAAACCGGAGAGGCGATGCGGCGGGCAAGGCTTTCGGCCGGCGTCAACCAGTCCGGCCCGCGATCGGCGGCATAGATCATGCTGCCCGCATCCGTCTCTGCGTCCACGGCCCACATGAAGCCGTCCGCCTGCTGCCCGGACAGGACCAGATCGAAACCTTCTTCGGTGGGAGAGAGCCGCGCGGTGGCGCCGTTCTCCGTCACCTCGGCATGGCCGGACTCGTCGGGGGTCAGCGTCATCGTGAAGGGCGTCGCCGGATACCAGGCCACCTGCGCGCGGATCCCGGTCGCCTCCAGCGCATCGGGCAAGACCTGTTTCTGCTCGGTCGGGATCAGGGTGGTGGAGGTGAAGGACGGATCGCCGTCTTCCTCGTGATAGTTCGGCAGGGTGATCGACGGCAGGGCGCGCAACGGTATGTCCATCTGCCGGTCGCCCCGGAACACGTGCGGATCGCGCACCACCAGTCGACCGGTATTGGCCATGATCTCGTGCAGGTGGGTGAAGTCGAGCGACAGAAGGTCCTCCTCCATCCGTACGCGCCCCCGGTCGTGGGGGAAGATGTCGGCCTCGGTCGGAAGCGGCTCCGTCGCGGGGACGCTTTCGGGCATCGTCTGCCAGTCAGGGGTCTCGAAAGTGTAATCGGCGTGGAGGGGGAAGGGATAGTCCTGCGGTGCCATCGCCAGAGTGCTGCGCAGGGTCGTGCCGTCCTCGCCTAGCTGGTCGGTCGTCATGACGACGCGGCGCAGCCAGCCCTCGTCCCGGTCCAGCACGGCAAGGCCCGCGATCCGGAAGGACGGATCGTCGCCGGAATAGCGCAGGAAGACGCTGTCGCCCGTCACATGGGTAACCGTCACCGTCACATCCGGAACGCCGGAGAACTCCGCGATGGTCGTGGTCCAACCCTGCGTGGCCTCGAGCCGGGCGGGGGGCAGGACGGCACCGAATTGCTGGCTCAGCCCCGTCATCATTTCTTGCGGGACATCCGCGGTTCCGTGCGGCGTGACCTCTGTAATGACCCCTGCGTCCAGGGTGGCATCAAAGCCTTCGGCCATCGCCCGCCGCATCCGGTCGGGAAGCGGCCCCTGGGTGCCGTAGGTTTCGCCTGCGACCACCGTCTGGAACCACAGCGGCAGGATGTGCAGCGTCCTGTCATCGACGACTTGCATGCGCGTCAGCGACGAGATCCGCTGTGTGCCAAAGCTGTAGTCGGGCGCCTCCCCCTCGCGGCCCGGTCGGACCGACATCTCCATCCGCCATGTGCGCGCCTCACCCGGCTGCGGATCGAACGTCACAGTTTCCGCTCCCGCGGCGCAGGCGATCATGGCAAGGATCGGGCCCAGTCCGAGCATTCGATATGTCATCTATCTATCCTTCGAGTCGGCGCGACGCTAACAGACAAGCTTTGGAAGTGAAGCCAGGCCCTTGGTTATGCTCGGAATATTGCCGAGCATAGGGTGGTGGCATGACGTTTGCGTTCCGCGTCCTCTCCGCCCTCTTCCTCCTTTTGCTGTCCGCAGCGCCGCGTCATGCCGATGAACGCATCCGCAGCTTCATCAGTGCAATCACGATGGACGACGCCGGCGGGCTGGAGGTGACCGAGACGCTGGACGTGCAGGCCGAGCGGTGGTCAGCCGAAGCCCCCCTCATCTTGCGGCGTCAAACAGGGTGAAAGCGCGGTACCGCATTGCATGTCTGCAATGGCGGCCCTGCGAGCCTCGGGCTTTCGGAGGAGGCTGCGCGGGAAAGCGTCGTTGCTCACCGGCACCAGAAGCCGTCCGGCAAGCGCCTGCGGCGGGCGCACACCAAGGGCGATGCCGACCCGGACAGGCTAAACAGCAATACCACCGTGGATCTCTAGGTCGTCTGCCAGTGAGACCAGGTCCGCCTGACCGCTTATGCAAGCCCTCTTTAACGCGGATCATCTGATCTACGAATGGAGACCCTCGGGTGGGGCCGGGCTCGGGGATCGGTGCGAGGTCGGGATCCGGATCGCCTACCGGGTCTGATGCAGCAGCGGGGCGCCCTCTGATCGGGGTCGCCCCGAGCGTTGCTCAGGCTTGCCAGTAGGCCGCGATATAGGCCTGCTTCGCCGCACCCCCGGCGGCCTTCCAGGCCTTGCGCAGCCTGTCAGCGTGGCTGCGCTCGCCTGCCAGCCACGGAAAACTGCCCGTATCGAGCGCGGCGCAGGCATCAGCGCCAATCCGTTCAGCGGCCTGCATGTGCCGTGTCAGCGTCACCCCGCGATGCGCCGGAAAGGGATAGCGCGCGGTGGCCGCGCTGGAGGGGTAGAGGTGGACCTCGCCCGTCAAATCGGGGCAGGCTTCGAGGATGCGGGCCATCGCGGGAAAGGCTGTATCGTCGATATGCGCGAGGATCCGCTTTTCGATGAGGCAACCTCCCCCGCCGGGGCCCGCAACCAGGACCTCGGCGCCGGGCGAGACCGTTTCGGCCCATGTGGTGGTCCGACCGCCCTCATGCCGGAAGATATCGAACACCAGCCTGCCACCGGCCGCGGAGCGGGCGGTGTAGACCGGCAGGTGAAGCGCGTCCTCGCCCTTGGGCCAGAGCGTCGCGCCATTGCTGCCGACCGTGGGCCAGACAGGCGTACGCCCCTGCGGCGGCAGCCCGAGGCGGAAATGGATCGCGGCGTCGCCAAAGCGCGACACGTCGCCCGCCAGCGTCACGCGCAGAAAGCCACAGTCGAGCGGCTCGACGCGCTCGACCCGCATCAGCCGGGCATTGGCGGGCAGGCCGCTTCCCGAGCGGTCCTGCCAGCGCAACGCCTGTGCAGCCTCGGGGGCAAATCCGGCGGCATGGTAGACCACGCTGTCGCGCAGGGTCTGAAGGTGATCCTCTCGCTCGGCGCTCAGGGTGATGGTGCAGCCCCCGGGATCGGCGGCAAACGCCATGTCGCCGTAGACCGTGCGCAGACGCAGCGCGTCGGAACCATCGCTCAGCACGGTCAACCCGTGCTCCTCGGCTTCGGCAAGGATCGCGCGACGCAGCGCATCCAGAGCGATGCCGGGCAGAAGGGCGGTGTCCTGTCGGGTCATGTCAGTCTCCTCTGGCAGGGGTCTGGCCGTGGCGCCCCACGGGGATCATCATCGGCTTGCCGGTCACCGGATCGGGCACCACGCGGGCCGTGAGCCCGAAGACCGCTTGCAGCATGTCCTCGGTGAGGATTTCCTGAGGCGGACCGGCGGCATTGATGCGCCCCGAGGCCACCGCGATCAGAAGATCGGCGTAGCGGGCCGCGAGATTGAGATCGTGCAGCACCATGACGACGCTTGTCTGCCTCTTGCGGTTGAGATCGGTCAGCAGGTCGAGCACCTCGATCTGGTGGTTGATGTCGAGAAAGGTCGTCGGCTCATCGAGCAGCAGGATGTCGGTGCGCTGCGCCAGCGCCATCGCGATCCAGACCCGCTGGCGCTGGCCGCCGGAGAGATCCTCGACCATGCGTTCCGCCAGCGCGGTCGTGGCGGTCATCTCCAGCGCCTCTGTCACGGCGGCCTCGTCCTGCGGCGTCCAGCGCCCGAACATCCCCTGATGCGGATGCCGCCCGCGCGAGACAAGCTCCAGAACGGTGATGCCTTCCGGTGCGATGGGGCTTTGCGGCAGCAATCCGAGCCGTTGCGCCAGCAGGCGCGGGGGCAGGCGGTGAATGTCGTCGCCGTCCAGCAGGACCTTGCCGGCGCGCGGGGAAAGCAGACGCGACAGGGCGCGCAGCAGGGTGGATTTGCCGCAGGCATTGGCGCCGACGATGGCGGTGATCCGGCCCTTGGGCAGCGACAGGCTCAGCCCGTCGAGCACGGCGGCCTCGCCGTATCCTGCCGTCAGGTCGCGGGCTTCGAGCGGTGTGGTCACAAGGAGCCTCCGGCGCGGTTGTCGCGGATGATAAGGAGAAGAAGGTAGGGCGCGCCGAGCACGCCGGTGACGATGCCCACGGGGTAGCGCGCGGGCAGCAGCACCTGCCCGGCGAAATCCGCTGCCAGCACCAGCGCCGCCCCGGTCAGCGCGGCGGGGATCAGCAGACCGCCGCCCCGGCGCAGCAATCGCGCGGCGATGGGGCCGGAGAGAAAGGCGACGAAGGCCACCGGCCCCGCGGCCGCCGTGGCAAAGGCGACAAGCGCCACCGCCGCGCAGATCGTGACAAGCCGCGTGACGCCCGTCCGCACGCCAAGCCCGGCGGCCATGTCATCGCCCATGCGCAGCGCCTCGAGATCGCGCTGGACCAGCAGCAGCGCCCCGCCGCAGATCAGCAGGGCGATGGCCAGCGGCAGGGCTGCGCCAAGCTGCGCCCCGTTGAGGGATCCGGTCATCCAGCGCAGTGCCTCCTGCAGGGACCAGCTTGGCGCCTGCGTCAGCAGATACGCCACCACGCTTTGCAACATGGCCGACACGCCGATGCCGATGAGGATCAGCCTGGCCCCTGCAACGCCATCGCGCCATGCCAGCAAATAGATGAGCAACGCCACGCCAAGCCCCGCGACGACGGCCACCAGAGAGACCGGCGTGCCCGACATGCCCAGCATCACGATGCAGAACACCGCCGCCGCGGAGGCACCGGAGCTGATGCCGATGATGTCGGGGCTGGCGAGCGGGTTGCGCAGCAGGGTCTGGAAGGCCACGCCGCCCATGCCGAAGCAGGCCCCCGCCAGCGCCCCGAGCACCGCCCGCGGCAGGCGCAGCACCGAGACGGTGAAATCCTGCTCCGCTCCGGTGAGCGCGGCAACCACGCGGGGCAGGGGAGTGACGCTCTGCCCGATGCTCAGGGTCAGCAGCGCAAGCCCGAGCCCGAGAAGGGCCAGCAGGCCAAGGCGCAGGCGGCGAGCCCGGCGGCTGCGCAGACGGATCTCGGCGAGGCTCATAGCGCGGCCACCCGGCGGCGGCGCACGATCCAGATGAACACGGGCGCGCCGAGAAAGGCGGTGACAATGCCCACATCAAGCTCGCCGGGGCGCGCCACCACCCGCCCCGCCACATCCGCGAGCAGCAGCAGCGCCGCACCCATCAGCGCCGAGGCGGGCAGGATGCGCCGGTAATCGACCCCGAAGACCAGCCTTGCGAGATGCGGCACCACCAGCCCGACAAAGCCGATCGGCCCGCAGACTGCCGTGGCCCCGCCGCACAGCGTCACCGCCCCCAGAGCCGCGATGGCGCGGGCCTTCCAGACCGTCGTGCCAAGGCTTGTCGCCGTGTCCTCGCCAAGCGCCAGCAGGTTGAGCTTCTGCCCCGAGGCCAGCGCCAGCAGCGCCCCCGCGCCGAGAAAGGGCAGAACCGGCGTGATGCGATCCCATGTGGCACCGCCGACGCCGCCCACCAGCCAGCTTTGCACCAGCCCCGCGATGTCACCGCGCGGCAGCACCACCGCTGTCGTCAGCGAGGCCAGCGCCGCCGAGAGGGCCGCGCCGGCCAGAGCCAGCTTGAGCGGCGTCGCACCGCCCGCGCCCAGCGAGGCGATGACCCAGACCGCCACGGCAGAAACGGAGGCGCCAAGGATCGACACGACGATGTAGCCCTGCGCGCTGTCCATGCCGATGGTCGCCAGCGCCACCACGACCGCCAGCGCCGCGCCGGCATTGACGCCAAGGATGCCCGGATCGGCCAGCGGGTTGCGCGTCAGCCCCTGCATCACCGCGCCCGCAAGCCCCAGCGCCGCGCCCGCCAGCGCCGCCAACGCGCTGCGTGGAATGCGGCTGGCAACCGCCGCCTGCCCCATCGTCTCGACGGTGCCGGTCAGGGCACGCAGATCGTCCAGCCCGGTCAGGCGTGCTCCGACCGCAAGCGACAACAGCCCGGCCAGCGCCAGCAGACCCAGCAGACCCAACAGGCGCATCACGGGGCCTTGGCCGCCGCCTCGGCCAACAGCGCAACGTAGTCTTCCAGCACATAGGGAATGCCAAGCGGCGTCGGGTGCGCCGCCGTGCCCAGCGGGTCGTTGCGCAGCAAGACCACCGCGCCGCGCGAGATCGCGGGCATCCGCCGCGTCAGGACGTAGCTTCCAAGCCGGTCGAGCAGCGCGTTGGTGCCGTAGGTGATCACGATGTCCACATCGTCCAGCAGGTCGATCTGTTCGGCGCTGACCTCCCCGGCAAAGCGCCCGCTCTGCGAAAGCTCGCTGACGATGCGCGGAGATTGCAGCCCCAGGTCTTTCAGAAAGGCCACGCGGGTGTCGTTGTCGGTGTAGAAGGATACCCGGCTGAGATCGGTCGGGTCGAGATGGGTGACGAAGATCGCCCGTTTCCCTTCGAGGAGCGGATACTTGCTGACCTCGCGGGCGATCTGCGACTCGAGATCTCCGACCAGTGCCTCGCCCTCGGCCTGCATGCCCATCCCGGCGCTGTTCATGCGGATGTTCTCGCGCCAGCCGGTTGTCCAGGGCAGGTGCGGGTAGGCGACGGTGGGGGCGATCTGGCTGAGGATGGCGTAATCATCCGCCGAAAGCCCGGAATGCGCCGCAAGGATCACATCCGGCATCGTCGCCGCCACCGCCTCGAAGTCGATGCCGTCGCCTTCGTCGAAGAGCACGGGGCGCGGGCCACCCAACTCGTCGAGCCGCGCCGAGACCCACGGCAGCAGCCCGTCGCCGTCGTCATCGCCGAAATTCGCAGCCGCCATGCCCACAGGCACCACGCCGAGCGCCAGCGGCACCTCGTGGTTGGACCAGTTGACCGTTGCGACCCGCTCCGGCGGCCGCTCGATGAGCGTCGTGCCGAGCGCGTGTTCGATCCGGACCGGATAGCCGCCCTGCGCCCTTGCGGCAGGGGCAAGCAGCGCGCCAAGTGCAAGCGTCAGGGCATGGCGGCGTGTGAGCATGCTGTTTCCTTCGAGGTTGGGGCCTGCAAGGGGCCTAAGCGCCCCGCGCGGGGGCGGTCAACCGGGTTCACGGGGGCAGGCCCATCTTGTTCTGACGGTTTTCATCAGGAAAAGACAAATACCGCAGAATCGTTCAAGACGTAGAAAGCTGCCCGTTGCTAAGCGCCGCAGGACAAGGGCGTTGCCGCCGCGCGCCAGCCGGACCCTCATGCGGCCCGCCTTGCGGCAGCGTTCCCGTCCGCGAGCCATCCGCCCTTGCCGGAAAGCCACTATGCCGGGCCTCGCCCGGCCTCATGTTATGCAGGGAGCACGCATCACCGTGACCGCACCTATCGCCGCGCCATCGCGCCTTTCCATTCTTCTGACCGGCTGCGCCGCGCTGGCGCTTCTGTCGCTGCCGGCCCATGCGCAGGAATCGGTATCGCTCGGAACGATCTTCCTCGAAACCGCCAGCGATGGCAGCGACGACGACGAGACCATCGTGGCCGACCAGATTTCGAGCGGCAGCGGCCTGCCGAGCGATGTGCTGGACAGCTCGGCCAGCGTTTCGGTGATCACGTCGAAAGAGATCCAGCGGCGCGGCGCCACCAGCACCGAGCAGGTGCTGCAATACACCGCCGGCGTGTCGACCGATTTCTATGGCCGGGACGACCGCTACGACTTCTTCAAGATCCGCGCCTATGACGCCACCACCTATCGCGATGGCATGCTGATCGGCGATGCGTTCGGCGGCGTGCGCGAAGAGGTCTATGCCTTTGATCGGGTCGAAGTTCTGAAAGGCGCCAACTCGACCGCCTTCGGCCTCGGCGATCCCGGCGGCGCGGTGAACTTCATCACCAAGACCCCGACAGGAGAACGTCTGCGCGAGATCTACGGCGCGGTGGGCAGCTTCGAGCGCAAGGAGCTTGGCTTCGATCTGGGCGACACCTTCGCGCAGAACAGCGATTTCTCGTGGCGGCTGACCGGCAAGATTCAGGACAGCGCCGCCGAGACCGACGACTCGAACGATGACGAGACCTTCCTGATGGGCGGTCTTGCCTGGCGCCCGACCGACCGCACCGCGGTCAGCCTTGTGTATGATCACCTCTATCGCGACGGCTATCCCAACTCGTCGGGCTATCCCGCGACGGGCGACGATTTCGACCGCGATCTGTTCCTTGGCGAGCCGGATTTCAACTATCTCGACACCGACCGCGACACGCTCACCCTCAAGGCCGAGCATGACTTCGGCAACGGGCTCGAGTTCGGCTCCACGCTGCGCTACACCGAAGGGACGGGCGGCTTCGGCTATGTCTTCCTGGGCGATGTGACCTCGCTGCCCGACACCACCGTGTCGCGCTACTACTTCGCCAATGACGCCGACTTCGCCAATTTCGTGGGCGATGCGCACCTGATGTACGAGACAAGCTTCGGCGCCGTGTCGAGCCGGACGATGGGCGGCGTGGAATACCGCGACAACCATCGCCACAACACCCTGTGGTACACCACGGCCCCGGATATCGACTGGGAAGATCCGGTCTATTCCGGCGGGCTGGATCTGGACAGCACCGATCCCTATGAGGAGACCACCACCAACACCCAGGTCAAGTCGGTCTATCTCCAGCAGGAGTTTACCCACGATCGGTTCATTCTGCAGGCTGGTCTGCGCCGCGACTGGATCGACCAGGAGGTGCACAACCATCTGACCGGCGTGACGACATCGGGCGAGAGCATGGAAGACACCATGCGCCTCGGGCTGACCTACAAGATCACGCCGAACCTCTCGGTCTTCGGCTCCTACGCCGAATCCGTCGTGCCTGCCGGGCTGGGGATCGAACCGGAACGGGGTGAGCAATACGAGCTTGGGGTGAAATACCGCCCCGAGGGCTTCCGCGGGCTGTTTTCGGCCTCGATCTACGATCTGACCAAGTACAACGAGACGATCACCAACGCCGACACGCAGCTGCGGGAAGTGCGAGGCGAGTCGGGAGTGCAGGGGATCGACCTCGAAGCCAAGGCCGAGATCACCGAGCGTCTCTCGATGACCGCCGCCTACAGCTACATCGAGTCCGAGATCGTCGAGTCGAACTTGGGCAATAACGACGGCAACGAGCTGGCCTCGACCCCGAAGCATTCCGGCTCGATCTGGGTGGATTACCTCGTGCCGGGGCAGGGGCGCTTCGGCGATCTGAGCCTCGGGTTGGGCACGCGCTACAGCGGCGAATACTGGCGCTCGGACGCCAATGACTCGAAGACGGACTCGGCGTGGATCTGGGATGCCGCCATCGGCTACGAGATCGCGGAGGGCACCGAGATGCAGCTCAACGTGAGCAACCTCTTCGATGAAAAGCACATCGCCCAAGGCGGCTTCTCGACCGATTACTACAATCCCGGCCGCGAGATCGCGCTGACCCTGCGCCATACCTGGTAAGGTCCGCCACAAACCAGGGCCCGCCTGCGAAACATGTGGGCGGGCCTTCCAGTAGCGCGATGCTGCGTCTGTCAGAGCGGGCTCCGGTCGACGGCCGCGCGGGCGGGGTTAGCGGGCCAGAGCCTCGCGCCGCCATGCGGATGGCGTGGTCCCTGCGTGGCGCCGGAACACGCGGGTCAGGTGGCCCTGATCGGCAAAGTCGAAGCGCGCGGCGATCTCGGCAATGGTCAGATCCTCGCGCATGAGGCATTCCTTCACCGCGGAGATGCGCTGTTCCTGCTGCCATTGCAGCGGGGTCTTGCCGGTGGTGCGTTTGAAGGCATGGCTGAACCAGCCTTCCGAAAGCCCCACCTCCTGCGCCAGCTCGGCATTGCTCGCCTTGCCGCCACGGCTTTCAAGAAAAGCGCGCAGGCGGCGCATCTGCCACGGCGTCAGGCCACCCTGCATGCCCGCCTCATCCTCCGCATCGACAGCCGGGGCCACAAGCCCCGTGACCAGCGCAACCGCAAGGCTTTCCGCGAAGGCGGGCGCGCGCGAAGGCGCTCCGATCTCGCCCGCCAGCGCCTGCGCCAGAGCCGCCAGAGACCCCACATCCTGAACCTCGGCTGGCCGCCGCAGGGCTTCTGCGGCAATGTCATGGCCCAGCATCGGCGACAGTCGGTCAAGCAGCCAGCGCCCGTCGAGATGCAGATCCAGATGGGAAAAGTTGTGCGCCGCGTTGAAGCTTGTCCACATCGGCACGCCGGCGGGAACGTAGAGCGCCCTCAGCATCGGGCGCCATGCCGCAGGGTCGGCCTCGCTCTGGTCGGCCAGTCGGATGATGCCCGACACGTCATTGAAGAACAGCATCACGCGCGGATCCGGGGCGCGGTAGTAGCCCGTGGCGCCTGATGTTGCGCGGGCCTCCCAGTGCACCGCGCACATGCGCTCGAACGACCGCCAGCGGACCGGCGCCGTGCGCAAGATGCCGTCGGTGCGGCAGATCATTGAATGCATGAAGCCCAAGAGAGCACACCAGTTGTCGCTCGACAGAAGATCGCTTCGCAGGCTGCGTGGCTGGATGCCGACTTTATAACGCTCCGCCGGTCCCGGCAAGCCGACCGCACCCGGCAGGATGCGGACGAGCGCCAGTCGTCACGCAGACCCACGCTCTTTCCCCGGGCCGCACGGATCGTGCCTGTGCAGGGGCTGAACCCGATGCGATAGGGGCGCCTCAGAGGAGCGCTTCAAGCGCGATGGTCTGCGGCGTTGCACGTGCCGCGAGCCTCTTGCTGCACGTCCGCGAGCCGGCTTTCGAAGTCCTGCGCCAGATCTTCGACCTTTATCTCCGAGAACTGCGCAAGAAGGCGTTCCTCAGCATCGCGCAGCGACGCGGCAAGCTGCGCGTCCACCGCGCTCTCGACCAGGCACTCGGAGGGCGAGGCGTCTGGACCGATATTGAATAGAGGTGGTGCCCCCACGGCCTCGTAGACATCTCGCAGCGTCACCTCAGCCAAGGAGCTTGAAAGCCTCCAGCCACCGCCATGACCTTTTTCAGAGGTGACAATACCCCGATCGCGCAGCCCCCCCATCATACGGCGCACGACAACGGGGTTGGTCGAGATCATTTTCGAGATCTGTTCGGAGGTCGCGAGCGGCACATGCCGGTCCATGTGGATCAGCACGTGCAGCATGCGGGACATGCGTAGGTCGCGTGGCATGGAACGAAGCCCTCCTCAATGGTTCCGAGCTGCATACCAGCCATTACGCAACATTCCAAGTTTCATGTCTTGCTGCCTTGGACAGAGTCACGTAACTCTTTGGATTGCGAATTGTCGGAGAAAGGGCACGCTCGACATGGATCACGACGTCATCATCATCGGGGGCAGCTTCGCAGGGCTTTCGGCAGCCATGCAGCTGGCCCGCGCCCGCCGCGATGTGCTGGTTCTCGACACCGGAGCCCCGCGCAACCGGTTTGCGGCGTCCTCGCACGGGTTTCCGGGCCAGGATGGACGGGCTCCGGCAGAGATCGCGGCTGCGCTGCGCGCCGAACTGGGCATGTATCAGACCGTCCAGTTCCGGGATGTGGCAGCGGCAGCAGTGGCCCGGCATGACGGCGGCTTCCGCATATCTCTGGTGGGTCGCCCCGACATCACGTCGCGCAGGCTCGTTCTGGCCTACGGGGTTCGAGACACGCTGCCCGACCTGCCGGGCATTGCGGAACGGTGGGGGTCCGGCGTCCTGCATTGCCCGTATTGCCACGGCTATGAGTTGAACCAGCAGCCGGTGGGCGTTCTGACGCGCAACGAGATGGCGATGCATCAGGCCCTGCTTCTCCCCGACTGGGGTCCGACGACGCTCTTCACGCAGGGCCGGTTCACGCCGACGCCGGAGCAGCGGCAGGCGCTGGACGCGCGCGGCGTCCGACTTGAGGAGGTGCCGATTGCCGCTCTTGTCGGCCCGGCTCCGGCGCTCGAGGCGGTGCGGCTTTCCGACGAACGCGAGATCCCCATCGGCGGGCTGTTCATCGCCCCGCAGACCACGCCGGCAAGCGACCTCGCCGCATCGCTCGGGTGCGAGACGAAGGACGGACCGACGGGGCCCTACATCGCTGTCGACGCGATGCAGACGACCAGCGTTCCCGGCGTCTTCGCGGCCGGCGACCTGGCCAACCCGATGGCCAACGCCACGCTGGCCGCGGCGGCGGGCGTGATGGCCGGTACGGCGGCGCACCGGTCGCTGATCTTCGATCCCGATCTTGCCGAAGCCGCCTGAAGGAGAAACCAGCCTGCAGACCGAGACCATCTCGAACGAGTGTGCCCCGCGATAGGAACCGGAATCTTAGAATGCGAATTATGTATATTTTATGTCTGCAAGCTGTGTCGGCTGCGCAGACTAGACGCCTGACATGAGGACATCGACAGCTTTCACAAAGAGATCGCCTTGAGGTGCGACCGTTCCGTCTCGGCGCAACCTCGTCCGTCGGACGGCCGCAATCAGCCTTGTGGCAAGGACCAGACGCTTGCCGACACTTCACGTCAGCCAACACGGCATGCGGACGTCCCCTATGTACAATAGGCCCAGACTTTACTCAGAAGCGCGTCTCGCCTCTGCTCGGACATTTACCGCCGCAGTACACCCGTCACGCTCATGTCGAACGCTTTAGAGGAGGACCCCGCCGCTGCAGGAGTTCCGGGGCCGAAGCCGCGGCGGCCGGACATCGAAAGCGCGCCAGAGACAGGGCCTCTGCACTCATCTCGGGGATGGTGGTCAGCCCCAGCATCCCCATGTCGGCGCGAAGCTCGTTCACGAGGAGCTGGATCGCGTGGCCCACCCCGGGCTGCCCGGCCACCGTTGCCGCGTAGTCGAACGGCCTGCCGAGGAACACGAAGGCGGCCCCGAGGCCGAGGGCCTTGAGGATATCGGTGCCGCGCCAGAAACCGCCATCGATCATCACCGGCATGTCCGGCACCGCCGCCACGACGCCGGG
>Ga0114903_1000980_pt1 | contig 13173 bp, 16 predicted proteins | sample MalvirDeepMed_s2_FD_87289 | JGI IMG/M metagenome (GOLD analysis project Ga0114903, IMG submission 87289) | Marine viral communities from the Global Malaspina Expedition - Malaspina viral metaG DeepMed_s2 | ecosystem: Environmental > Aquatic > Marine > Oceanic | place: Mediterranean Sea... | reverse complement strand
CGCTCGAAGGCTTCGATCTCGAAGCGAACGAGGCTTTCCAGCATCCTGACCTGTGTTTCGGGCGCAATCGCCATCGTCGTCTCCGCATCCGCGGCGAAGACCAGGTCGCTCATCTCGGTGAGGCGGCGAGCCAGGATCTTCGCGTCGGACGGGAGGTGGGTGCGAAGCGAGAAGCAGAGGAACGATTTTTTCGATGGGGTTCGGTTTGTCTCATCCTTGGCCGCATCATCACAGCCACCCCGGTCCCGTAGGGACCGGGGCAGGCGTCTGCGCCAGTAGTAGCCATTTCGGCGGATTTCGAGGTGGGGCGGCAAGCTCCGATTCCGGGGCATGGACATGCCCTCCTGTGCACGCGTTGTGCACCGCCGTGTGCACCTGGATGTGCACCTCGTCGTCGAGCTCCGATGCCGGAGCTCGGAAATCCCTTGTTTTCAGGGGCTTGCTGGGATTTTGGCTCCGGCGGTAGGGATCGAACCTACGACCAATTGATTAACAGTCAACTGCTCTACCGCTGAGCTACGCCGGACCACGACTGGGCGTATAACAAGGGTATTCGGTGGCTTCAAGCGCTTCACACCGAAAAATCACGCGCGATAGAAGATCGAGGTTCGGGATAGCTCGCCCTCGGTGCAAACGAAGTTTCTCTGCGTTAAATCAATGAGATGCGCCAGTACGTTGCGAGTTGCGGCGGGCAACAACAGGGGATCGATCGCGTCGTAGACCCGCTTGGCCAGCTGCTGTGGCGTTCCGGGGGCCGCATCGAGGGCCGCGATGATCTGTGCTTCGCGACTCTCCCGGTGGGAGATCAGCCAGTTGGTCCGTTCAGCCGGGTCATCGATGCGGCCTCCATGTCCGGGATAAAGGACTCGGGCGCCCATGGCTCTTACTCGGCGGCACGAGTCCATGAAGGCGGTCAGATCGCCGTCGGGCGGGGAAACAAGGCTCGACGCCCACCCCATGACCAGATCCCCGGAAAAGATCGTATCGCGCCAGGCAAAGGACAGGTGATTGCCGAAATGCCCCGGCGTCCAGATCGCGCGGATGGGGCCCGCGGGCGTGTGCAAAACCTCGCCATCCGCTAGGGTTTCGTCTGGGGCAAAGCTTGCGTCGACCCCTTCCCCGCCGCCGAGGTCGTCCAGCCCCTGCATGACCGGCGACTGTCCAGCGCGAGCATCGCCGAAGGCCAGCACCGGTGCCCCCGTCGCGGCGCCGAGCCGCCTTGCTAAAGGGGAATGGTCCAGATGGGCGTGGGTCACCAGAATATGGCTGATGCTCCCTACGCTGAGGATTGCCTCCAGATGCCGATCATCGTCGGGGCCGGGGTCGATGACCGTGAACGGCCCCTGCCCCAAGATATATGTGTTCGTTCCCCGTTCAGTCATCGGGCCGGGATTCGGGGCAATCATGCGCATGAGGCCCGGTTCAAGTCGTTCCATCCCTTCCTCCCGTCGTACGCTCGACCTAGAGTCGCACCATGACATTCACCTGGCTCAAACGCTACGTTCCGAAATCGCTATACGGCCGGGCCTTCATCATCCTGCTGCTGCCGGTCGTCGTCCTGCAGGTTGTCGTTTCGGTCGCCTTCGTCCAGCGCCTGTTCGAGGACGTCACCCGGCAGCTGACGGGCAACGTCGCGTACGAGTTGCGCTACGTCCTGGACCGCATCGATGCGGCCCCCGACGTCGAGACGGCCCGGGCGACGGCCCGCGTCGTGGGGGCCGAGTTTGACATCATTGCCCGGTTGCCGGACCCGGCACCGCTGACCGCCAATGCGCGGCGCTTCTACGACCTTTCGGGACGGCTGGTGATCCCCACGCTGAACGACCGGCTGGGCGGCGTCAGCGGTATCGACCTGGCCACTGATGACGGCATCGTGGATTTGACCGCGCGCACGGCGTACGGCCCCCTCAGGCTGACCTTCGACCGTGACCGCGTCTCGGCGCAGAACCCGCACCAGCTGCCGGTGATCATGGTGCTGACCGCGCTTTTGATGACCGTGGTGGCCTACCTGTTCATGAAGAACCAGTTGCGCCCGATCAAGCGGCTGGGCGATGCAGCTGCCGCCTTCGGGCGCGGACGGTCTGTGGCCTATCACCCGTCGGGCGCACAGGAAGTTCGGGCCGCCGGGACCGCCTTTCTGGACATGCGCGCCCGGATCGAGCGGCAGATCGAGCAGCGCACGATGATGCTGTCGGGAATCAGCCATGATCTGCGCACCCCGTTGACCCGGCTGAATCTGGGGCTCGAACTCAGCGACGATCCCGACGCGCCCGCCATGCGCCGCGATGTGGCCGAGATGCGCGGGATGCTGGACGCTTTCCTCGATTTCGCGCGGGAAGGCACGATGGCCGCCCCGTCGGAAGCCGATCCGGTGGCGATCCTGCGGGACGTGGTCGAAAAGGCACGGCGCGGCGGGGGGGCGGTCGCGGAAGGCAGGGTTGATCCCCTGAGATCGGCGATGCTGAACCCGCTGGCCGTGGGTCGTGCCCTGGAGAACCTCTTGGGGAATGCCTTGCGGTATGGCTCGACCGCGCGGGTCTCGCTCGAAGTGTCCGAGCGAGCCCTCGTCTACGTGGTCGAGGATGACGGCCCCGGCATCCCGGCCGAGGCACGGGACAAGGCCATGCGGGCCTTCGCGCGCCTGGACGATGCCCGCAATCAGAACAGCGGGGCCGGCGTCGGGCTGGGACTGGCCATCGCGCAGGATGTGGCTCGCCAGCACGGGGGCGTCCTGCGACTGGACCGGTCCGAGGGGATGGGCGGCCTGCGGGCCGATCTGGTTCTCGCGCGATGACCCTGCCGGTCTCGGCGTGGGGGTCGACCCGCCCCCTGGCCCCCGTGGCCGCGCATCTGGGCGGCGAGGCGGCGCTGGTCGAATGGATGGCCGAAGAAGCGGCGCGTGCGGGGGATCCGGCGTTCACCGAACTTTTTTCGGGCGCGGCGCGGGCGCTGAAGCTTCCGCTCGGGCTGTTCGCCCAGCGCCATCTGCCATCGCTGCTGGGTGGGATACGCTTTTTCGGGGGCGACGTGACGCGCCCCTTCGTCGAGGTGATCGCCCACGACCTGCCATTGGAAACGCTGCGCGCGACGGTTTGGAGAGAATGGGCGGATTTCGCGCCACGGGCCTTCCGGCTTCTCGTCCCCGGTGACCACTCGATGCCCTGTGAAACCTGCCTCGATCAGACCGTTCACATCGCCCGAGCGGGCACCATCGCGCAGGCGGGCGCAACGCTTGCTCTGTTCGACGGCCCCGAGACAGCTCAGGTCATTCTGGATGCGGCATTCGCCGCCAGCCGCGTCGATCCCGGTTTCGCAGGGGCCGTGAACCCGACCGACGACCTTCCCGCACTGTTCGATGCGGAGCGTCTTCACGCCATCCTGTACCAAGGGGTGCCCGTCGGCCTGATCGCCACGCGCCCGGGCCGGATCGCCTGGATCGACGGAGAGATCGTGCAAGAACTTGCGGTCCATCCGGACCATCGCGGCCGCGGACTGGCCGCCGCCGGACATCGGGCGCTGGCCGCGACCTTTTCACCCGAACGGCCCTACATGGGCACGATCGCGGCGCAGAACCCGGCATCGCGCAAGAGTGCCGAGCGTTCGGGCCGACCGGCCGCGCTGAAATGGGTGTTCGTTCCGATCGACCCTACCCGGCGGGGCGTCATCCCCTGAACCCCTGCGCCACGACGAACTTTTCCGACGAGTCCGAACGGCTGGCCGGGGGTTTGACGTTCGCCACTTTCTCGAACCGGCGCTTCAATTCGGCCTGGAGGCCATCCTCGGTCCCGCCCTGAAGGACCTTGGCCACGAAAGTGCCGCCCGGGTTCAAAACGTCGAAGGCCAGTTCCGCCGCGGCTTCGCACAGTGCCACGATACGCAGGTGATCGGTCTGCTTGTGCCCCGACGACGAGGCCGCCATGTCGGACATCACCACGTCCGCAGACCCGCCAAGCCAGGCCTTGACCTGATCGTCCGCTCCGGGCTCCATGAAGTCCAACTGATGGATCTCGGCGCCCGCGATCGGCTCGACCTCCTGAAGGTCAAGCCCCAGGATCCGGCCCACCGGCTTGCCCGATTTCTCGCCTAAGGCGTTGATGCGGGGCACCGCGACTTGAAGCCAGCCGCCCGGCGCGCAGCCCAGATCCACGACACGCGCGCCCGGCTTGAAGAACCCGAACCGGTCGTCCAGTTCCATGATCTTGAACGCCGCGCGGCCCCGGAACCCCTCGTCCTTGGCGCGCTTAACGTATGGATCGTTGAGTTGCCGTTGCAGCCACCGGGTCGAGGACAGAGTCCGCCCCCGTGCCGTCTTTACCTTGACCGTCAGATCGCGCTGCCCGCGCCCGCTTGTCTTCTTTGCCATGATCAGGGCCTCCTTCCCGTCCACTTACGCCGCAACTCGGCCCGCACAAGAGGAATGCGCCGACTTCCACGACACAGCGCTTGCTTTTGGCCACGCATCATACTTCCTTTGGGTCAGCCAAACCCCGGAGTCACCTCATGCCCTATTTCGACCTGTTCGTCGCGGCCGTCCCCACAGACCAGCGGGAGGCCTATACCGAGTTCTGCATCCAGTCCCACCCCATGATGCGCGATCTGGGCGCGACGGAGATCGTGGATTGCTGGGGCGACGACACGCCCCCGGGCGAGGTCACGTCCTTGCCAATGGCCGTCAAGGCTGAAGATGGCGAGACGGTGGTCATGGGCTGGGTCGTCTGGCCCGACAAGGCCACCCGGGACGCGGGCTGGGCCAAGATGATGAACGACATGCCGGAGATGGAGATGCCCTTCGACGGCAAGCGCATGATCTTCGGTGGCTTCACGGAAGTGCTGTCGACGCGGCCGTGACAAGCACAAGGGCGGCGGACCTCAATACGGCCCGTCGTCCAGCACCCCGTCCGCCGACATTTGCGCATATAAAAGCCCCTCGCGCAGGCCCCGGTCCGCCACGGACAGACGGTCCGTGGGCCAGACCCGCAGGAGCGCCTGAAGAATGGCCGATCCCGACATGATCAGCGTCTGACGGTCCCGCCCGATCCGAGGATCGTTGCGCCGTCCCTCGGGGCCCAGGGTAAGGTAGTCGCGGATCACGGCGTCGATCTGGTCGCTTGTCATCCTCAACCCGTCGACACGGTTGCGGTCATACCGCTTCAGCCCGAGGTGACTGGCGGCCACTGTGGTCACGGTGCCGCTGGTACCGATGATCTGGAACCCCTCACGGGCCTGCTCCTTCGCATACGGCGCGAAGTTCACAAGGTTCTCCTCGAAGAACCAGCTCATCAGGGCAAAACGGGCGGCGTCGTTGCGCACGTCATTGAACTGCTCGCGCAGCGTCGCGACCCCCAGCGGCACACTGATCCAGTCGACCACCCGCGCTGCCGGGAATGGAGAGCCGTCAACGGGCCGGAACCCGGCGTGAAGACGCATGATCGCGCGCGGCCGGTCGTGACGGGGCACGCGTGTCAGGTCGATCCACACAAGCTCGGTCGAGCCGCCGCCGATATCGACGACCAGCAGCTGTTCGGTCTTGGTGGACACCAACGGCGCGCAGGAGATGACCGCCAGCCGGGCTTCTTCCTCGGGGGCGATGATTTCCAGCTTCAGGCCAGCCTCGCGTTCGACTGTCGAAATGAACTCGCCCGCGTTCGTCGCCCGGCGACAAGCCTCTGTCGCGACTAACCGCATCCGGCTCACGTGCCGTTTCTCGATCTTGGAGCGGCAGATCTTCAGCGCGTGGACCGTTCGGTCCATCGACGTGCGCGACAGCCGCCCAGTCGCCTCTAGCCCGAGCCCCAGCTGGACGGACTTCGAAAACGAATCCACGACGTGGAACTGATTTCCCTTGGGCTGGGCAATCAGCATGCGGCACGAGTTCGTGCCGAGATCCAGGGCCGCGTAAAGCGACGCCGGATCGGGTTTCATGGTGCGCGGCGGCTCGACCGGCTTCGGGAACGCGCCCGCACCTTCGGGACGCCTGGGCGCCATCGTGTCGCCCTCCAATCAGTTGCCCCGATGGTAGGTCCGCGGCACGCGTGAGGCAAGTGCCGTCTGGGGATCGACAGTCCACCCCGCCCTCAAGAAGATGATGAATTCTTTGCGCTTGTCCGTGCATGGCCTCTTGGCGGCGCATTCGGTACACCTCGCGTCGCTGGATGACGACGTTGCGTCGAAATCCGGCATGGGACGCGGCATTGCGCCGCGTAACAGGGACGTCAGAAGCGGAAAGGGCAGCACCGATGGCCGAGATCACGATCGTATACTGGCGGGACATCCCTGCACAGGTGATCGCGGGCAAGGGCCGCCGGGGGGTGAAGAAGCCCCTGCCCGAACGGTTCGAACAGGCGATCGACCGCGCTGCGATGAAATCGGGCGCGGCCGGGACAGACGATTATCTGGCGGAATGGCGCAAGGCGCCCCCCGTTACGGTCGACGGTCCCGAAGAAGACGCCGCCGCGGATGCGGTGGCCCGGATCGACGCCGAATACGACCAGGAGCGTCTGAAGACGCTTATCGCCAACGACGGCAGAGCCTGACCGCCTGCCCCTGTCCATCGGGAGCCTTCATGTCGATCCTTTCCTTCCGCAAGCCGTCCAAGACCCCTGCCCCGACCTCCGACGTAACCGCAGGCTTCCTGCAGGGTCACTCGATCGAGGTGATGCCACGCACGGCCGAGAAGGTGGAGGATTTTCGCACCCTTCTGGCCCCCGGCACGCGCGTCTACATCGCCCATATCGACGGCACCCCAATCGAGGACATGGTCGCCACCGCCCGGCGCATCGCCGCCGAAGGGTTCGAGGTCATGCCCCATTTCCCCGCCCGCATCATCGCGGATGCCGATACGCTGGGCGACTGGATCGCCCGCTATCAGGGGGAAGCCGGGATCACGCAGGGCCTGATCCTGGCGGGCGGCGTGTCCGAGCCCAAGGGCGCCTTCGACAACGCGATGCAGCTTCTGGATACGGGGCTTTTTGACAAGGCGGGCTTCACCCGGCTGCACGTGGCGGGCCACCCCGAGGGCAACCGCGACATCGATCCCGACGGAAGCGACCGCAACGTGTCGGACGCGCTGCGCTGGAAGCAGGCGTTCTCCGACCGGACGGACGCGCAAATGGCGATCACGACGCAGTTCTGCTTCGAGGCAAAGCCGGTCATCGCATGGGCCGAAGCTCTGCGCACGAACGGGATCGACCTTCCCGTCCATATCGGCATCGCGGGCCCCGCGAAGCTGCAGACGCTGATCAAGTTCGCCGTGGCCTGCGGCGTCGGCCCGTCGCTGCGAGTGCTGCAAAAGCGCGCGCTGGACGTGACCAAGCTGGTGATGCCCTACACCCCAGACGACGTCGTGGCCGAGCTTGCCGCCCACAAGGCCGCGAACCCCGACTTCGCCATCGAAGCCGTCCACCTGTTCCCGCTGGGCGGGATCAAGGCCACGGCTGACTGGGTCGCAGACCGGACAGGGACCGCTCAGGCCCGGGCGACGCAATGACGCCTGCGCTCCTCTTCGATCTTGACGGCACCCTCATCGAAACCGACCCGATCCACGCGGCGGTCTTCGTCGAGATGTTCGCCGAAGAGGGGCGCGAGATCGACGAATCCTACTACTACGACCACATCCACGGCCGCCTGAACGACGACATCTTCGGCGATGCCTTTCCCGGCCGCGATCCCAAGGTCATGGCCGACACCAAGGAAGCGCGGTTCCGCGAAAGGCTTGGCGATCGGGCCGATCCCATGCCCGGGCTGCCCGCCCTTCTGGACCGGGCCGAGGCCGAGGGATGGGGCATGGCCGTCGTCACCAACGCCCCCCGCGCCAATGCCGAAGCGATGCTGGCAGCCCTGCGCCTGACGACGCGTTTGCCTATCCTGATCGTCGGCGACGAACTGGCGCGCGGCAAGCCGGACCCCCTGCCTTACCAGACCGCCCTGGACCAACTGGGCGTACTGGCGCAGCGGTCTTTGGCCTTCGATGACAGCCCCTCGGGGGTGACCTCGGCCAGCCGCGCCGGTATTCCGACCCTCGGGCTGCGGTCGTCACTGACCCACGACCGACTGACCGCCGCCGGGGCGCACGATACGATTGCCGACTTCACCGATCCGACCCTCGGGGTCTGGCTCGACCGCATGCAGAAGGAAGACACATGACCCGCACCGTCCTCGAATCGAAGACGAAGACCGTCACCATCGGTTTCGACGAACCGTTCTGCGTCATCGGCGAACGCATCAACCCCACCGGACGCAAGAAGCTGGCGGCCGAGCTTGAGGCGGGCGATTTTTCCACGGTCGAAAAGGACGCGCTGGAGCAGATGGCCTGCGGGGCCATGGTTCTCGATGTGAATGCGGGCGTGGTCTACAATTCCAACCCCAACCCGAACGAGACCGAACCGCCGCTGATGCGTAAGGTGATCGAACTGGTGCAGGCCCTTGTGGACCTACCGCTCTGCATCGACAGTTCGGTGCCCGGCGCGCTCGAAGCCGGGTTGGAAGCGTGCGAGGGACGCCCCCTTCTGAACTCGGTAACGGGTGAGGAAGACCGGCTGGAGCTGGTGCTGCCGCTGGTCAAGAAATACAACGTGCCGGTCGTTGCAATTTCGAACGACGACACCGGGATCAGCGAAGACCCCGAGGTGCGTTTTGCCGTCGCCAAGAAGATCGTCGAGCGCGCGGCCGATTTCGGCATCCCCGCCCATGACATCGTGGTCGACCCCTTGGTGATGCCCGTGGGTGCGATGGCCACCGCCGGGCGCCAGGTCTTCGAACTGGTGGGCAAATTGCGCAACGAACTTGGCGTGAACACGACCTGCGGCGCGTCGAATATCTCGTTCGGTCTGCCCCACCGCCACGGGATCAACGCCGCGTTCCTGCCCATGGCCATCGGCGCGGGCATGACGAGTGCGATCATGAACCCCGTCCGCCCGGTCGAGATGGAGGCCGTGCGCGCCGCCAACTTCCTGATGAACCATGATGCGAACGGGTCCGAGTGGATCAAGTTCAGCCGCGTTCTGGACGCGGTCGAAGGCGGTCAGAGCTATCCCGAGGCGTCAAAAGCCGCGCTGGATGCGGGCGGCGGACGCGGGGGACGTTCGGGCGGCCGCAGGCGTCGGGGGTAAAGCAATCTTCACCGCCGTGATGCAAATGTCGGTCCATGCTGACGATAGCGACAGCAGCGGCCAACCTAGACGCGCTGTTCGCCGCCAAGGCTGTAGCGCGCGGCAGGGTGGTGCCCCGATCCGCGGCTTGCGCGGACGAACATATCGGGCAAGAGCGATTGACCGCCGAGGTCCGGCGCCAGGACTTTCACATGATCCGGCGCGGGGGCCAGTACGTCGTCACTTGGAATCCCGGGTTTCTGGAAGTCGTCCGCTGAACCGGATTTTCGATCCGAAAATCTGGGCTGCGCCGTCCTCGACCATATCCGGCCCCAATCCCTGGCAAGATCGATATTATGTCTGACACCGATCCCCTCGTCATCTTCACCCCCTCCGGCAAGCGGGCTCGGGTGCCCGCCGGGACAACCGTCCTCGCGGCTGCAAGGCGCATGGGCGTTGACCTCGACAGCGTATGTGGGGGGCGTGGCATCTGCTCCAAATGCCAGATCGCGCCGCAGATCGGCCAGCATTCGAAGCACGGCGTCACGGTTTCCGAAACCGCGCTGAGCGACTGGAACAAGGTCGAAGCGCGGTATGACGAGAAGCGTGGCCTTAAAGCTGGCCGCCGCCTGGGATGCCAAGCCCAGATTCAGGGCGATGTCGTCCTTGACGTGCCGCCCGAAAGCCAGGTCCACCGCCAGGTCGTGCGCAAGGCGGCGACCGTCCGAGATATCCGCATGGACCCGGCCACCCGCCTTTTCTACGTCGAGGTGGACGCGCCCGACATGCACGAGCCTTCGGGCGATCTGGAACGCCTCAATCGGGCGCTTAAGTCGCAGTGGGATGTCGGGCCGGTCGAGGCCCCGCTGCAAATCCTGCATAAGTTGCAGCCGACCCTGCGCAAGGACGGCTTCCGGGTGACTGTCGCGGTCCATCAGGCCCATCGCGGGCCTGCCCGCCTGATCGACATCTGGCCGGGGCTGTACGAAGGCGGGCTGTACGGGCTGGCCATCGACCTTGGCTCGACCACCATCGCCGCGCATCTGTGCGATCTCGATACCGGGGCGGTCGTTGCATCCGCCGGGCTGATGAACCCTCAGATCCGCTTCGGCGAAGACCTGATGAGCCGGGTCAGCTACGCCATGATGAATCCCGGCGGCGACCGAGAAATGACGCGCGTGGTGCGCGAGGCGATGGACCAGCTGTCGGCGGACATCGCCGAGGAAGCCGGGATCGCGCCCACCGCCATCGTCGAGGCCGTGATCGTCTGCAATCCGGTCATGCACCACCTGCTTCTGGGCATCGACCCGGTCGAGCTTGGCCAGGCACCCTTCGCGCTGGCCACGTCGGATGCGATCGACTGCGCCACCGCCGAGCTCGACCTCGCCCGGATCAACGCCGGGGCGCGCGCCTATATCCTCCCATGCATCGCGGGCCATGTCGGGGCGGACGCCGCCGCCGTTGCCCTGTCCGAAGCACCGGGCGAGCAGGATGAGCTGACACTGATCGTCGATGTCGGCACAAATGCCGAGATCCTGCTAGGCGACCGCGAAAGGGTCCTGGCCTGTTCCTCGCCCACGGGCCCCGCGTTCGAGGGGGCGCAGATCAGTTCGGGCCAACGCGCCGCCTCCGGCGCGATCGACGCCATCCGCATCGATCCCGACACCAAGGAGCCCCGCTTTCGCGTCATCGGCGATGATCGCTGGTCCGATGAGCCTGGCTTTGATGCTGAAGTGACCGGCATATGCGGCTCGGGCATCATCGAGGCGCTTGCCGAGATGCGCATGGCGGGCCTCATCGATACTTCGGGATTGATCGGCTCGGCCGCGCAAACCGGGACGGACCGGATGCGCGTCGAAGGCCGGACCCATGCCTACGTCATCCACGAGGACGGCGATCGCGTGATCTCGGTTACGCAAGGCGACGTGCGGGCGATCCAGCTGGCGAAATCCGCCCTTTACGCGGGCGCTCGTCTTTTGATGGACGAGCGTGGCGTGGATCGGGTTGGAAAGGTGGTGCTTGCCGGGGCGTTCGGGGCACATATCAGTCCCAAGCACGCCATGGTATTGGGCATGATCCCGGACGTGCCGCTGGACCGCGTAACCAGCGCCGGCAACGCCGCGGGAACCGGCGCCCGCATCGCCCTGCTGAACCGTGCCGCCCGGGCCGAGATCGAGACGGGCGTCCGCCGCATCCACAAGGTCGAAACCGCCATCGAGCCGCGCTTTCAGGAGCATTTCGTTGCAGCAAACGCCCTGCCCCATGCGACGGATCCGTTCCCCGAACTGCGCGCGATCGTTCCGCTGCCCGAACTCTCTTTCAACCAGAACGGAGAGGACGGTGGCCGGCAGCGCCGCCGCAAGCGCCGCTAGGCTAACGTGTCGCGGATGACGTGGCGCGACGCGCATCAGGCCCTTGACCCGGGGCCCTCTCCGGCCCTATCTCGTCGTCGTGGTATGCGGGTGTAGCTCAATGGTAGAGCAGCAGCTTCCCAAGCTGAATACGAGGGTTCGATTCCCTTCACCCGCTCCAATCCCATCAAGAGCCGAAACCCCTTATTTCTAAGGGCAAAGTGTTCTAGGATTGGGCCGAAATCAAACAACCATCAAGAAACGCCGATAGGCAGAATCGCGAACGTTTGGGCAGCGTCGGGAAGATTGCTCCCGAAGAGAGCCCCGAAGCTCCGCGCCCCCGGATGGACTTGGATGGAGAGGATGGCGGGATGAGCCCAATGAGAGGCGCTAGGCGTGATGAACAACTGGCCCAACAGCAGGCGCAGAGGGGCGAAACAGACCTCCGCGAAAAGACGCACGACGGTCGTTCCCGGTGCCAAGCCCGGATTGCCTACGGATCAGCATGGGTGGCTGGGCGCAAGCAATGCCTGAACGCGGCGCGGGACGGCGAGGCTTTTTGCGGGACGCACCTAAAGCGCTTCGAGCGGCAGCGCGATCTGCACGCCCCCACCCCCTGACCCTATGGAGAGGATAGACGATGGATAGACCGTATTACCCGCTTGCCGCCATAGCCGGAGTGCTTTTGGTGGCAGAGCCTTTGCGATGGGTGGCTGTCGCCGTCCTAGCCCTTAACCTCTGGCTCATTTTCCGCCCCACCCCCTGACACACCCACTATGGAGAGAGACGATGGAAACGGTAGAACAACTTGAGCGCAAGTTGGCGGAGGCAAAGCGCCGCAAGAAGCTGGATGCTGAGCGGTGCTCGGGTTGCCGCGGGGACGGCTGGTTTGACGACACAACCTATGACAGAGGCGGAGTGCTGGTGAAGTGCAATACCTGCCGAGGTACGGGCCTGCCCAAGCCAAAGGTGGAAGTCCTTATTGCAGATGCCCTTGCGCCTTACGTCAAGCCGAGGCCCACTTAACCCCCACGGCCTTCGCCGCCCATAGGAGAGACAGATGGACCTGTTTATTGGATTCATGATCGGGGTGATGGTTTCCGGCGTCATCCGTATCTGCATCGGCCGATTCATAATCTACACCCCCTCGCTGGGATGGGTCTGGAAATGGTCGCGTTTCGATGAGGAAGAGCAGCGCATCAGGGACCAAGTGAACGAGGCCCTTGATATTGGCGTGAGGTCGGAGCAGACACGACAGAACATTTTGCGGCTAGAGGCTTCGCGCCGCCCATAGGAGATGAGACGATGCCGTGGATCACTCACAACGGCCTTGGCTGCCCGGTCCCGTTCGATACCATCGTAGAGACAGAGGACCCAACCAACGAGCGTCACATCGGCCCAGCGGGCGATCCGATGAACGTCGATGAGTACGGGAATAGCTGGATCTGGGAGGAAGAGGAGCCGAGAAGCTGGGAAATCAGCCGCTACCGCATCATGCAGCCCGAAAGCGAAACGCGCGAATTGGCGGCGGAAGAGTTTGCCTAGCCCTTCCCCAGCACCCTAGCCCCATCATAGGGGATTCCCACGCGCCGGGGAATGGGGTAAGGTAGTCGGGATTTCACGGCGACGCGCCGCGGACGGGCCGTGACCTTAGATTATCCGGGCGTATTGGCAGAGTGAAGCATGTTTGACCGACAGGCTTCTGGATGCCTTGGGGATGCGAAACTGGTCAGTAT
>Ga0114903_1000976_pt1 | contig 13206 bp, 6 predicted proteins | sample MalvirDeepMed_s2_FD_87289 | JGI IMG/M metagenome (GOLD analysis project Ga0114903, IMG submission 87289) | Marine viral communities from the Global Malaspina Expedition - Malaspina viral metaG DeepMed_s2 | ecosystem: Environmental > Aquatic > Marine > Oceanic | place: Mediterranean Sea... | reverse complement strand
GCGTTGTAGATGTGAAGCACGAGCTCGAAGCAGTCGGCTTGCTTGAAACTGAGCGACGGGATGAACAGGTCGGCCTCAAGGCCTCGACGAGGCGGGCGGAACAGGCAGCAAGTCGACTCGCCAGCCTCGCTGCAGGGACCGAACCACCAGTCCCATCGGTAGTTGCCGAAGCGCGATCTGCGCGGAACTCGGACTGGAGCGAAATCCGAGCCGCTTATCTCGATTCACCTGATGACGACTGGCAGCGTCCACCAGCTCAGGAGAGAGCGGCTCATGCGTCACAATTCGAGCGTGCGCAGGATTTAGCCGACCGGCTCGTAGATCGGCGCGATGCGGAGGCACAACGACTTGCTGACATCGTAGCCGTCGAGAGAGAAAAGGTGGAGGCAGATCGAGAGAGTGAGCGCGTCAGGTCTGCAATTACCGATATCGAAGCGAAAATTGAGCTTCGAAAGCAGGCATGGGTTCATGCTTGGGCTTCAGATCCGGTCATTGCCGGTGATCTCAGGCGTTTGGCGTCGTACGCGGAATCGCGCGAAGCCATCATAGAGCGCCAGGAGAAGCTCGATGCCTCACGACTGGAGTTGGTGAAACTCGCAACGGAAGTGGAGGGGCTCACCCAAATGCTTTTGCGAGCAGAGGAAATTGCTTCGCTTGATCCTGAACCATCCCTTGCGGCTCGCGTCCAGAATGCAGTGGCAACCCTCAAGAAGCACGAAGATTTTTATGGTGACTACAGACGGGATGCAGAGGCGCTCACGACGCTGAAGTCAAGGGAGGAGCGGGGCGTAGAAGCAATTGCTCGACTCGCTTCGGCGCGCGACGAATGGTCTGCTAACTGGTCGCAGAAAATTGTTGTTTTGGGGCTCAGTCCAAACGCTACGGCGGATCTTGCTTCCGAGGTCGCGTCTGAATGGCTGGCTGCGGCAGGCATATTCTCCGCCATCAATCTGGCATCTACCCGAATACGGCGGATAAACGAAGATCCCGAAACGCTGCGCAAGCAGTTAGTCGACTTGCGTACACGTGTTCGTGTCGAATTGCCGGAAGATGACGTCGCAGCGGCCCATCAGCTGAAGCTGAAGCTGCAGGAATCATCGAGACAAGCACATAAGAGAGAAGCGCTTCTGCCAGAACATGAAAAGGCTCGTTTCGACAAAGAAGCGGCAGAGAAACACGTTGCAACTTCAGTAGCGAGATTGGATCACCTTGCAGCAACGAGCCGTTGCAAACCGGAAAGTCTGAAAGACACGGCCGATCGCATTAAAGACCGTTCAAAGCTGCGAATTGACATCGACGCATTAAAGCAAACCATCATCACAGCGGGAGACGGAACTCCCCTAGATGCATTGAAAGTTCAGTGGCAGGAGCAAGATCCTGATCAACTCGCTGCCAGATTGGCCGAACTCAAGCAGGATGTGGATCGGCGAGACACGGAAATTGAAGCCGCCATTGCTGCGCAACAAGCAGCGGAAACGGAAGCAAGGGCATTTCTCGATGATGATGGTTTGAATGGCCTGTTTGCAGAGCGTGAAAGTGCCAGCGCAGATATGCATCGCATCATCGAGCGGTACGTTGAGATTTCGTTAGCGAAATTTCTTCTGGAAGAGGCAATTGAGAAAGTGCGTGCGGAGCAACAAGACCCTCTGCTTGTTCGCGCAAGCGAACTATTTGCTAATAGTACGCGTGGTGAGTTTACCGGAATTGATACAGATGTGAGCCAGGACGGTGAGCCAATTGTTGTGGGGAGACGTCCGAATGGAAGCAATGTCCATTTGTCTGAGATGAGTGATGGCACCCGAGATCAACTTTTCTTGGCTTTCAGATTGGCCAGCGTTGAGCACTATTCTCAGAATGCAGAGCCCCTACCGCTCGTTGCCGACGATGTTCTTGTCCATTTCGATGACGATCGGGGGCGTGCCACGCTAGAGCTGCTCGCTGAACTCGGTTCAACCACGCAGGTTTTGTTGTTTACTCATCACGAATCCGTCTTAGCGGCCGCGAGCGGGCTCGTTGCGGAGGGCCGGGCATCCATTGTCAAGCTGCACCGATGAATTCATGGTGCGCCCGTAAGCAACAATGACCGCGAGATCGACGTAACTATGAGCTCCGAGTCTAGCGCGCCCCATCGTCGTTTCGATCGCTATTGTTGGCAAAGCGACGCATGTGTTGATTATGTTCAAATTTCTATTTCGAGTCGTAGGACTCACAGGTTTGGTGCTCGCAGATGAATAATACGCCGCGATGGATACGAGATCTACATAGGTTCCTGCCACTAAGGAGCCAATTCGTTCTCTCCGGTAATATTAGAGATCGCTATCCCGTCACAATTGATGGGGCGCAGCCGATGCTGCTGCCGCTGGTTGAGTATCTGATGTATGAGATCGCGCGCTCTGGGCTGGAAAGAATAATCGCGTTCGATCCGGTGTCCGGATTCATTTCACCTCCATCGTTCGATCGAGACAATAGCGACGATATCCGGTTCTTTTCGACTCTCGGGGTGAACTTTGGCGAGGCGGGTCGCGCAGCGGTTTCGCTCGAACGTTTTTTTGAGACACTTCCAGCGCTTGTTACATCTCCGCCTGAGCCTGTCGTTGTCCTCGCGGATTTCGCCTCTCGACTTGTGCAACGTCCAGACAATCTGCTCGATATCGAGCATCGTGGATTCACGAGGGCATTGATTATGTCCCAGCATGCTGAACCTCGGGCACATCCGGTTACTGGTCATGCGTGTTTCAATCCGATTATTTGGATCGTCGATAAAGAAGGGGATCTCCCTGACTGGTTCACAGTAGACAATCCCCGGATCAGGCACATTGCGATTCCCAAACCTGATCATGTGGTGCGTAGGTCCATTGCACCTAGCATGTTGGCTGCGACTCCTGGTGGACGTAATTTGCAAACCGAACAGCTTGACGACTTAGCCCAGCAATTCGCCGACGCCACGGATGGGCTGCGATTGATAGACCTTGATGGCGTTGCCGAGATCATGCGCACTGAACAGATCGATGTCAGAAATGTCGGTGATGCGGTCAGGCGATACAAGCTGGGGGTGACCGAAGATCCTTGGCGGAAGCTAGATTGGGAGCGTCTCAGGAATGCAGACAGCATCGTTCGCCGTAGGGTGAAGGGTCAAGATAAGGCCGTTCGTCACATGCTCGACATTGTCATGCGTGCGGCGACGGGGATTGGTGGCGGACGAGGCGGAAGGCCACGCGGAGTTGCTTTTTTGGCTGGTCCAACCGGAGTAGGGAAGACCGAGCTCGCCAAAACCATGACTGAACTGCTCTTTGGTGACGAACGGGCTTATATCCGGTTCGACATGAGCGAATTTTCCTCAGAGCATGCTGATCAAAGGCTGATTGGTGCGCCGCCTGGCTATGTCGGTTATGATACCGGGGGTGAGCTGACCAACGCTATTCGCGAGCGGCCTTTCTCGGTCATTTTGTTCGATGAGATCGAGAAGGCGCATCCCCGTATCTTGGATAAGTTTCTGCAAGTTCTGGACGACGGCGTGCTTACCTCCGGACGTGGCGAAAGGGTCTATTTTTCCGAAAGCTTGATTTTGTTCACTTCCAATCTCGGAATGAGTGCGAAAATTGAGGATGGGAGTAGGCGCATCAATGCGACGCCTGAAGATTCTTACGAAACCATGTCCGCCAAGGTGCGGGCAGAAATCGAGCGCCATTTCAAACTCGAAATTGGGAGGCCTGAGTTGCTCAATAGGATCGGTGAAAATGTCATTGTTTTTGATTTCGTCCGTCCAGAACTAGCGAGTGAGATTTTTGACTCGCTGCTGAATCGTACTCTAGGTGATATCAGCCGTGATCTTTCTTTGGACATTCAGATTGAGGCGGACGCGCGAGATGCATTGAAGCAGCATTGCTTGGCGGATCTGTCCAATGGCGGGCGTGGCATCCGAAACGCTATAGAGGTTTCCTTCGTCAATCCGCTTGCCAGGCTAGTGTTCGAGCGCGGAGACGCCGCCGGAGAGTCCATCCAGATTGTTGGTTTTCATCATGGCGTCGCCGGCGCACAACTAGAGGCGTCCAGACCATGATCGAACCTGCGAAGGGACTCGGCCTTTCCCGCATTCACTTTCCGATCACTGCATTGGGATACGGACGAAGAATTGGCATCTGGCTCCAAGGATGTTCAATTCGTTGCCGCGGTTGCATGAGCGTTGATACTTGGGCCGCTCCAAAATCCCTGACCCCAATTGATACCGTGCTCGACTCAATTGGGATCTGGCTGGGCACGGCCGACGGCGTTTCTATCACGGGCGGAGAACCCTTGGAGCAAGCCGAGCCTCTATCTGAGCTGCTTCGCGCTATTCGCAGACGTATGAATGGGGACATTATCCTGTTTTCGGGACACGACGCAGATGCATTGCCCATAGGGTCCGACGAAGTGCTCGAATGTATAGATACGCTGGTTGCGGGTCCTTTTGAAGCTGCGCGGCCTGACAGTCGGCCACTGATTGGGTCATCCAACCAGGTCATTCACTTCATCACACAGTTTGGCCGAGACCGGTATGAGCTGTTCGCTCAAGAGGCAAGCTTGCGACCGACGGTGGACTTGGTGCCCGAAGGTGATGGGTTTTGGCTCGTAGGTATTCCACGACATGGGGACTTTGAGCATCTGACAAAACTTTTGGGTGAAGACGGGGTCACTCTAAAAACCTCGGCGGGCCGCATCGGGCGCGCTCCGTGAGCCGCCTTGCGAAACAGTGCCCGAAATGCGGCAGCTTCCGGGAACTCGGAGAGGTCGTCTGCGAGAATGTATTGCCGGAAGGTGATACTTGTGGATTTTCCCTGATGAATATTCGGCCGGCTCCACCCGTCCGTATGCAACCACTAGTTCCGCCTATAGAAGACGAAAGTCCAGCCGTAGAGTCCACGCCACCAGTTCCGGATCTAGCCCGTACGGTATGCGCGAATGGTCACGAAATCGAATTGGGTGATATCGAGTGCATCGTTTGCGGTGCACCAGCTTCAGACAGTCTTGCTCAACCTGCTGAGGTGCTAACTGTAGGTAGTTGGCAGCTAACTGAAAGATTTGAGCCCGTTACTGACGAGGCAGAGATTTTTCGGGTTCGACATGAAGAGTCAGGTCGATTTGGCGTGTTGCGTTGGTTTGGTCATGGCGTGGAGCCACGGACGCGCACGTATGGCGCCCTTCAGGGCTTGGATAACTCAAACCTCGCCAGATTGTTGGAATTCGGGCGCACTGAAGAACGGTCCTGGGAAGTCTGGGAACAGACGACGGATGCGTCTCTCGCGTCGATAATGGCTTCAGGCCGGATCAACCTAGAACAATTGTCAGGACTACTGACTCAACTTGTGGAAGCCTTGGAGGCGCTTGAAGCTGCCAACCTTCGGCATGGGAATCTGACTCCCTGCGCCATCCGATTCCGAAATGGTGACCTCAACGCACTGGAATTGGGCGATCTATCGACAGCGACGCTTGCGGAATTCGAATTGGAATCCTCCGGCTCAGGAAACATGAGCCGATACTCGTCTCCTGAGGCAGTCGTTGGCACACAATCCGGAGCTTCCGATTGGTGGAGTCTTGGCGTGGTGCTGATCGAAGCACTGACGCAGGGCCGATATTTTGAACAGATCAATGATCGCGCGTTCCTCCTGCAAGTCATAGCGCGCGGTGTGGATATGCCCACCGATTTATCCGCCGACTGGATAATGATTTTGAAAGGCCTTCTCACTAGAGATCACGCCCATCGCTGGCGTGGACCTCAAGTACGCCAATGGCTTGCGGGTGAGCGTGACATTCCCGTTTTCTACGAGATTGGTCGAGAAGCTGATGGTACCGGTCCTTCTCTGGTAATCGGAGGGCAACCAGTCTACAGCGCGTCCTCTTTTGCGTTGATGGCTGCAACGGCAGAAAACTGGGGCGAGGCATTGGAACTCGTCGAACTAGGTAATGTTGCGACCTGGCTCGATGCCATCGGGCAGGAGCGCGCTGCATCAGACCTTAAGGGCATTATGGACGAGCGCGTTGTTGAAGCAGACATCCGCTTCGCTCTAGCGCTCTTAGCACTCAATCCGCATTTGCCGCTCGTTGTTCGGGGGGATATAAAAACTCCCAATCGCTTGCTTGAAGAGTCAGATTCTGCAGGAATTTGGTTCGATCGCCGTGTCGTCGCAATTCTTAAGCGACTCAAGCGCGAGACTTGGCTGATCAGACTGTCAGAGCGCGCTAGACGAGTAGAGAGCCGAGCGGAGGAGCTGGGGCTAACACTCGTGCCAGCCAGATTCGCAGTGACGCGACTTGCCGCCTTTGAGGCCCGCTTGGAGACGATCTGGCGAGCGAGGCGTAGCATGTTTCCAGATGCGCGAGCACCCGGGCTTTCAGCCTTGCTTGAGAGACGTACGCTTACGGATGAAGATCTCATTCTGCTCATCTGTGCGGAAGACAGCGCTTTCAAAACCATAGATGAGGTGTTGGATGAAGCCGAGCGCCTGTCTCTTGAGGTGGATCAAACAGCGCTAGACAGAGAGAGGGCTAGTAACGCGCTCGAAATGTCGAAGCGCCAGATTCTCGAATTATTGTCGGACCAGCTGGGTGCATTTAAGCGGTGTGGGGTCGAAGCCCTCGACAACTGGGCAGACGCTTTGCGTCTCGGTCGCCGATTGTCGCTGGCACAGCTGCTTGTGTTGCATGATCGGAATTTCGATATTTGGGCGGAACCTCCGCATCAGGACTATCTTCGAAATATTCTGCAGTTTCTGCAGAAAAAGATACTTGTGGGAGTTCAACGTGGCCCCTTGGTCAAATTGCAGATTGGACGTAGTGCAAGCAGGATCGACCTAATGGACCTCGAGGATGGCAAGGTCGCACAAACCCTCCTCGATCGATTGATCACGCGCGACGAACAGCCATTGAAGCTTTCACCGTCCAAAGGGCGAAGTGATGAGCGTCTCGCAAAGTTGAAGCGGATTGCGAAGGCATCGGACTTACATAGGCGAGAAACTGGTGTGAGTGCGCTTGTGCTGGCTTGGCCGCTTGTCGGTTTCGAGGACCGAACCTTGGCCGGGGCTGCTTCCATTCGCCTCGCACCGATTATTCTCTGGCCGGTCCGCATTCGAGTGTCGCAAGGGCAGACAATGATCGCGTTTGATCCCGAACGTGATGCGGAGATGAATCCAGCGTTGGAAAGAGTATTGGGGGAAGATACCCTTGCCCTGTGGCGCGACCGTCTCGGACCTGCACTTCGCAGCGAAGTCCAAAGTATAGCCGATGTCTTGGATAGCTTGGGGGATCTGACCAGTTTGCCTGACTCCACGGCACTGGTTCCCGTTCCTGATGCAAATTCGTTCAAAGGGCGAACCTATCCAGAGGTTGTTTCGGCTGGAGCGGTTATGTTGGCTGATTTTCCAAGTCAGGCGATTGTTGAAGATCTTCGCAACGTCTTGGGAAAGTCTTTGTCCGGTTCTTCGCTTGAGGTCTTGTTGCGACTAATCGATCCCGTCGTACCAGAAGCTCAGGATAGAAAAGGTGAAGCGGATCGGTACACGACTTTGCCTGCCGACCCTTCCCAGGAAGATGCTGTGCTTGCCGCACGTCAGGCGCCAGGTATCAAGCTTGAGGGTCCACCAGGAACGGGAAAAAGCCAGACGATTGTAAATATCATCACTGACAGCATAGGTCGTGAGGAGACCGTTATGTTGGTCTGTGAAAAGCAAGCGGCGCTAGAGGTAGTTCACAAACGGTTGCGGGCGGAGGGGCTAGGGCACCGTGTTGTTAGAATAGAAAACACCCAATCGGATCGCAAGCGATTGCTGGAAGAATTGAAGGCGCAGATTCCTGCGGTGTTAGCAACACCTCGCGATCGACTCAGCCATTTAATGACTCAAAGGTCAGAGGTCGCGGCGACAATTGATCAGTTGGAACATGAGCTGACCTCATATCACGATGCTGTCTATGCGTCCTCAGAAGAGCTTGGGCTGAGTTTCAGGCATGTTACGTCTAGGATCGCCTCGAGCGATGCGGAGGCTGGTGATCTGGCGTCACCCGATCTGCGTGCCAGACTTGGTGCATTGAAGCCTACAGAACTCGAACAAGTCGTTGGTGAATGCATCGGTCTTCTTGAAACTTGGTATGAAGCGGATCTGTCAGATCCGGCCTTGTCCATATTCAAGGTCTTTTCCAGCGATGCGGCGCTGGAAGAACGGTTGGAAAAAGGGTTCTCGCTGCTTGCCGATGCCGAAACACGCCGCAGGGCAGCACTGAAGTCGGCGCAGTCAGTTGTCGGGTTGCCGCCGAGCGTCAGTGAGCAGGCGTTGCGTGAATGGCTTGAGCTGGTGGGCAGCCGAATTAGGACTCTTGAGGTCAAGCCTAGAAAAAGAGCTTTGCACTGGAAATCTCTGCTGACGGCTCGCCCTGACGACAGGTCGCAGGCCCTTGAGAAGGCTGCAAACCTTGAGCGGATGATAGTGCAACTGCGGGAAATCGCGCTGACACCAGAGGAGCGAGAGCTTTATGAAAGGATCGCTTCAGCCGATCGCGATGTCCTTCAGGACCTGAAGTCCGGAACTACACTTTTCTCAGCCCAACGCCCCCTTTTGGATGGTTTGAATCTGATGGCGGTCTTCTCTCGTCGTCGCATTCGGCGTGTCCTCAGTGCGCTCGGCATCAGTGACCGTCGTAGCTCGGCCGAGATTGCCTGCCGGTCTGCAGGCAAGGAACTTTTGCTTCGTAAGTTGCGTTCTGAGTTCGAAGATATCGTTCGCAGTTTCGATCTGCGCCAGAACGCTGCCCATCTGAATGCTGAGGACTTGCGTGATCGTGCCGCTAAACTGCTCACCGCTGTCGAGCAGGCGCAAAATCTGTCGAACGATATCCAATCGTGCCCCTGGTCGGAACTCCTTTGGGGCGAGCTTGGCGGGGCGCAGGCAAACTGGGAGGGGGCGTTCGTGCGTCTCGAGGCAGCTGCTGAATTAGCCTCTGCGTCTGGGGCGGCGTCCCAGTGCCTGTCTGATTTGGAGCAATGGACTTCAAATGAATGGGTGAAAGCGCGCAACGCAGAACTCGCAAGGCACATTCCTCTGAATGCTGACATTAAAGCAGTCATCTCAGCTCTTCCGCGTCTCCAGCCCTATCAGATCTTTCGCCAAAGCCGGATTAGTGAACGGGCTTCTTCTGTCTTCAAGGCGCTAGAGTCGCAGCGCTCGCGCCTTGATGTTGACGATGCGGGTCGACGTATGAGAGCCGTCGCGGCATTTGTACGCCGAGAGGCTGCGTTAGCATGGTCTGAACAACTGCGCCGCAAAAATCCGGTCCTGGCCAATCCGCCTCAGAAAATCGCAGGAGATATAGACCGTTTGTCTCATGCGGATGCAGATATGATCGACACCAACCAAAAGTATTTGGCTCATATCGCCCCTGAAGGATTGTCCACTTTCCAATCCTGGTCGAAGATCCTGAATATAGGCGGTGTCCACGCACGACGATTGCGTCAGGTTTTTGAAGAAGGTCGCGAAATGGGCCTTCTGAATGCAAGACCCATCTGGCTAGTTAATCCGGATGTTGCAAGTCGAATTTTTCCTCTCGAGTCCGGCTTGTTCGACGTCGCAATTTTTGACGAGGCATCTCAAATGCGGGTAGAAAGCGCCGTTCCTGCACTTTATCGCGCCAAACGTGCGATCATTAGCGGCGATTCCAAACAGCTACCGCCCACGGCATTTTTTGGATCGGCAGTGAGTGACGATGAGGATGATATTTCACTCGACGAAGCATTGGGGGAGGATGCTGATGCAGAGGCAGTTGACCGCCGTCGACAAGAGACCGCGCTCAACCGACGTCATGTAAAAGATTGTCAGGATCTTCTGGCACTTTCTCAAGGTGTATTGCAGGAGCGCAACCTGACAATCCACTATCGATCTTCCTACCGCGAGCTTATCGAATTCTCAAATGCTGCCTTCTACAATGGTTTGCTGAACATTCCCGTGAACCATCCTGAAGGAGAGGTTCGCCGCCAATGTCCGGTCGAGGTTCGGCGAGTGGATGGATTGTATCGTGGTCAGTGCAACCGCGATGAAGCGGAAGCTGTTGTCGCTCACCTCGCCACGCTTTGGGGCATATCGGATAGGGATCCGCCGACGACGGGAGTGGTGACGTTTAATTTGAAGCAGGCTGAATTGATTGAGGAGTGCCTGCAGGAGCGTGCCTCAAAGGATAGGCAGTTTCGAATAGCGCTTGAACGAGAACAGGGGCGCAAGGAGGACGGTGAGGATGTCAGCTTCTTCGTGCGAAATCTGGAGAGCGTCCAAGGTGATGAACGCGATCATATCGTTTTTTCGACGACTTTTGGAAAGGATACGCAGGGTCGCTTCAAACGAAGTTTTGGAGCGCTGACACAAACGGGAGGCGAACGTCGCCTGAACGTCGCCGTCACTCGTGCTAAGTCGAAGGTGACAATTATGACTTCCATGCCGACGCCGGAGATTTCGGATTTCGTCGGTCGTCAACGTGGACCTACCAAAGCTAGAGACTATCTGCAGGCCTATATGCGCTATGCAGAGCTAGTGACGGCAGGTGAGCTGGATGCAGCGCGAGCGCAGCTGGGTGCATTTGAGGCTACATCGCTACCGACAGGTCACGACCCATGGGACGATGAAGCTGATGCCATGGTACAACGGGTTCGAGAGTTGCTGGAAGTGAATGGCTTTAGCACTGCATTGAGACCACTAAGCGGAGCTTTCGCTGTTGATGTAGCCATTATTCATCCTCTCACCGGGCTGTATTGCCTCGGTGTCGAGTTAGATAGTCCACGTCATCCCATACTGAATTCTGCGAAGGCGCGGGACATTTGGCGACCTAGGTTGCTCCAACGTCAGGGAATGCAATTACATCGCGTCATGTCAGCAGCGTGGGCGGCAGATCCGAGTAGAGAGCGTCAGCGATTGTTGCACGCCGCCCAGATAGCAACACAACGAGAAGAGGGTAGAGAATGAGCGGGTTGAAAGTTGCCTCTTACCGGGATTTAGAAGCAGAAAGACGACGGGCTGAAACAAGGGATCTCGCACATATCGTCCGGAATCTGGAGAAGCTGGAACGACTCGCAGAACGCTTGTCTAGGTTTGAAGATGTTCCCGAATATTTGGTCGCGTCCGTTCGGGCTCGCCTTGCTACTGCAAGTCAGCCGATGACTCCGGATGAACGGCAGGATGTCATTCGCAGCCTTGCAAGCGAGATCGTCAAGTTCGAGCATGCGATTGCCCGTGCGAACGAAGATCGGGAACGCTTATCGCTCTTGGCGCGAAGCTTAGCGAGACAGACGAGTGGTGAAAAACGACAATTTCTTGAGACTGTTGTCCGTAAATCGAGTGCTGCTGATCGTGATACTTTTACGGATTTACGTTCTCGCGTCGAAGCGGTGGTAACCGAAGCAATCCTAGAGGAGCCCGCCGCCGCTTCAGAGCGAACAGATATTTCAACTGAAACACGTGACATCGTTGAAGCGCTAATGTCTCCGTCGATTGCCAAGCGGACACTCTCCACGCTGGAAAATCCCAAGCAAGCTCAAATTAACCGCTTTCTCGACATGCTGGGACAAATTGGTGAAGCGGGCGCACACCTCCGTACACGGGCTCAGGACGTGTTCGATGCATCCGCGGAATCTGATTTTCAGCTCAAGCTGGATGCTCTCTATTTGGATGCAGCGGCCGTGCGGGAAGCCGAACGCAACCGACATGAGGCACGCGCAGTCTGTGAGGAAGCACTCGACATGCTCGCTCCACTAGACGACGCTGTTTCGGAGGAGTTTAAGATGCGTCTGCAGCAGGGAGAAGAGGATGACGCTGAAGGTCGGCGTAGCTTAGCGCGAAAGGCCATTGATCATGCGCAATTAATAGTTCGTCAGAAAGATGCACGACGAGCGCGAGAGTCGATGATAGATGGTCTAAAGTCGCTGGGCTATGAAGTTCATATCGAGGGTGAAGAGTGGAAGCCCGGACAGCGCATAACTGTTAGTCGACCTGACGAGCCAAACTACGATGTACAACTTGCTGCTCGCGAGGACGGAAAGGTGCAAACTAAGGTTCGAGCCTATCAACATGGCGGGCGATCTGGCGGCGTCAACGCCCGTGACGCGGAAGTCGAAGAGCGGTGGTGCAGTGATATTCGCACATTACACGCGCGAATGGAAACCGAAGGTTTAGGCGCAATGCTAGAGCGCGATGAGGCGCCTGGAGCGCTTCCTGCCGTTGTGATAGAACGTCCCGAACGACGTGACGATAAGAGAGCGGATTCTAAGCTCCGTATAAGGAAGCCTGGTGCGTGAACTCAATTTGTTCGCCATCCTTCGCTGCTCTTGAGTGTCCAAACTGCTCACATGAACTGCGTCTGTGTTTGTTAATCGGTGCTGAATTGCCTCGAGCCTATTCAGCGCCTCATTCAAATTTCGGAAGAACGGAATGATGGGGTGCTGGGGCCACCTATGAGATCATTGGCGCAAAATAATTGAGCCAAAGGCGATCTACGGCGTTGCGATGCGCTTTGCTTGGGGCCTTCAAGCCCTTACTATCTAAAGCCAGCTGGCAATCGGCATTTGATGACTGTCCCTGATTAGCCAATTGTTTCTTGTAATTGATTGACCCACCCCCGCGATTAGGTTCAATTCTCATAAAAAGAACCGTGAAAGCAGGGGGTAGAGAGCAGCAATTTCGACTGAAATCATTTCCCGCTGCCTGTCCATAGATCTCGAAGTCGATCCCAATAAGGCTAGAATATTTGAGCTGGTAGGTGTGCGGGGAGATACCGGCGAAAAAGCCGTTTATCGAAGCACCAAATCATCTGAATCCTCGCCGGCTGGTTTGGATCGAGCGCTCGATGAGTTGGAAGCGCTAATCGACGATCAAGACTTCATAGTTGGCCACAATATCCTCAGGTTCGACCTCCCACAGTTGGTGGCCGCAAGACCAAGGCTTGCACGATTTTCTGAGCGGTTGATCGACACGCTGTGGCTCAACCCGCTCGCCTTTCCAAAAAATCCATATCACCACCTGGTGAAACATTATCAGGATGGCCGCTTACAAGCGGGTCACAAGAACGATCCAGAACTCGATGCAAAGCTTGTTTTTGAGGTTCTGGAGAACCAGGTCGAGGCATTTTCCTCAATAGAAAGTGATTATCCAGATACGCTTCTCGTCTATCACTTTTTAGCAACGACACGTCCCGACTCAGACG
>Ga0114903_1000961_pt1 | contig 13384 bp, 16 predicted proteins | sample MalvirDeepMed_s2_FD_87289 | JGI IMG/M metagenome (GOLD analysis project Ga0114903, IMG submission 87289) | Marine viral communities from the Global Malaspina Expedition - Malaspina viral metaG DeepMed_s2 | ecosystem: Environmental > Aquatic > Marine > Oceanic | place: Mediterranean Sea... | reverse complement strand
GGGGACAGCCGTGCTGCGGGCGGGGCCGGGCTGGGCCTGGCGATCTGCCGCGAGATCCTGGGCCGCCTGGGTGGGTCGATCGCGTATCTGCCGGGACAGGGTGGTGCCGCGTTCCGGGTGCGGGTGCCCCTGGCGCAGCGCGACGTCCACGCGGCTGGATAGATCGAACTTTATGGTTTGGTAAGAATTGGCGTCTATCGAAAGGACAAGCCAGAAGCGAGTTCCCCCGGTCGATGTCCGACATGTCGCCCCTTCGCCGAAAGATCGGTGCCATACGGCGCGATGCGCCACCCCCGCCCAGCCCCGAACGGGTCTGGAGGCGGGCGGTCGTTCACGGGCTGTCCCGCGGCGCAGGCCTGACTGTCGAGGTCGAGCGTCCGGGACGGGCCACCATCCTGCCCGAAGATGCCGCCCCCCTGATGGGCGAAGGCATGCTCACCCTGCTTCTCGATTCAGCGGCCGGACCGGGCGTTTTGATCCTGGAACCCGGTCCGATGGCGGCGCTGGTCGAACAGCAGACGCTGGGACGGCTTGGCACGCGCCCGCCCCGCAAGCGGACGCCGACAGGAACCGACGCCGCGCTGGTCGCGGATGCCGTGGATTGCATTCTGACCACGCACGAGGCGATGATCGACGAGCTTCAGATGGCCGGCGCGGTCACGGGGTTCCGGTATGCGACGCCCCTGTCCAAGCCGCGCGATATCATGCTGGGGCTGCGGGATACGGCGCATGATCACTGGAAACTGCCGCTGAAGTTTCCGGGCAACGAAAGCCGCGAGGGTACGCTTCATCTTGTCCTTCCCAACGAGGCGGCCAAGACCGACGACCCGGCTGACAAGTCCGCCAACTGGGCCGAGAAGATGGAAGCCCGCCTGATGGGCAGCGAGCTTCAGGTCACCGCCCTTCTGGGCGAGATCGAGACGACGGTGGCCGCCATGCGCGCCCTTCGGGTTGGGGACCGGCTGACCCTTCCACGCGAATCGATCGGGCGCGTCTCGATCGTCGGGGCGACGGGTGCGCGGATCGGGGAGGGCCGTCTGGGACAATCGGGGGGGCGCAAGGCGGTTCGGCTGGAACAGCCCGGTGCGGCAGAGTTCTTGTCGCCGGAAGACGATACGATGATGCTTCCGGACGGAATGGCCGCCGCTTGGGACAGCGAGTAACGTGACACCGCCGCCGTTGGCCTACGACCTGGCTTGCTCCAGCGCCATCAACGTGGGACGAAGACCGCTCAGGTCATAGCCGGCGTCTGCTCCCGACTGCACGATGGTGTCGACATCGATCTCGCCCGCCCGACCCAGGGCCCAGATGTGACAGGACCGCGTGCCCGACCGGCAATAGGCGAAGACAGGACCCTCGGCGGTGTCGATCGCGGTGCGGTGCTGATCGATCAGGTCCTGTGTCACGCCCGCATGGGTTACCGGGATCATGTGGAAGGACAGACCAGCGGCCGCGCATGCCTCACGTATCGTGGCCGAACTTTCGTCGCCGGCAACTTCCTCGTCGGGGCGGTTGCAGATCACGCGGGTGAACCCCGCCTCGGCCAGGGCGTCAATGTCCCCTGGCTGGATTTGCGGGCTGACCGCGTAGGTCGGGGTGACCTGTCGAATGTCCATGGCGCGATTTCCTGGCTGCGGGGATGCGAAACCTTGTGCCGTGCCTACGCCATTCAGGCAAGGGGGTCAGCCGAGGAAGAGACCCGTGATGACGATGACGAGGCCCAGGGTCGACAGAAGAAGCGCCCCCATGTTCCACCCTACGAGGCGCTTCAGGCGCGCGCGCATTTCATCTTCGTCCAGCCCCGCCCGTTTGGCGCGCAGTGCCGCGATCACGCAATAGACCAGCCCGGCCAGCCCGAGGCAGGACAGCGCTGTTCCGATCCAGATGATATACTCCATGGTCACCCCTGTGCCGCCGTCGCGGACTCGCGATAGGGCATCGGGGTCCGGGCGGCAACACCCTTGCCAGACACCACGGGTCCGCGTAGGACCCGCCCCCGTGCATATTCACATCAAGGGGCGGCCGACCATGTCCGACGCAAGCGTGATCGACAGCAACTACAAGGTGACGGCCGACGAGCTGCGCCAGTTCATCGAGCGGTTCGAGCGACTCGAACAGGAGAAGAAGGACATTGCCGACGCGCAGAAGGAAGTCATGGCCGAAGCCAAGGGGCGCGGTTACGACACCAAGGTGATGCGCAAGATCATCGCCATGCGCAAGCGCGACAAGGACGACATTGCCGAGGAAGAGGCGGTGCTCGAGATGTACATGGAAGCGCTCGGGATGAGCTGAGGCTTAGACGAGAGTGACGATCTCGGCCTCGATCCCGGGGCCGAGGGTCAGGATCGCCAGAGTGACCGGCAGCTTGAACCGCCGCCGCCCCGCGCTGCCTGGATTGAGGTAGAGGATACCGTCAGACCACGTGCAGGACGGCTTGTGTGAATGGCCCGAGATGATGACCGAGACGTCCTTGGGCGCGGTCCCGAGGTCCTTCAGGTCGTGGATCATCATTATTCCTTGGCCGGCAAACGTCAGCTGCATCTGCTGTGGCAGGCCAGCCGCCCAGTCTTCGGTATCGATATTTCCACGGATCGCAACAACCGGCGCGATCTTGGCAAGGGCGGGCAAGATGTCCGGCCGCCCGATATCGCCCGCGTGCAGGATATGGTCGACACCGTCCAAACAGGCCAAAGCCTCGGGCCTGAGAAGCCCGTGTGTATCCGAGATCACGCCAATGCGCATGAAGTTTCCCCCTGGTCTGTCCCGGTTTGCTGGACACCGCCCCGCGTGCTGACCTATCTAGCCGCATGACCGAGCAGATCACTCAGATTGTCGCGATGCGGCGCGGGCCGGGCGGTTGGTCGCTGGGCGCGGCGGTGATTGCGGCCCTTGTGCTTCTGCCGATCCTGACGGTCGTCTGGCTGGCACTGAACCCTAGCCAGGACATCTGGCACCACCTCATCTCGACAACGCTGCCGCGTTATCTGTCGAATTCGGTCATCCTGATGACGGCCGTGGGCGCGCTGTCGGCCGTGGTGGGCACCGTCACTGCATGGCTGGTGACCATGTACAGGTTCCCGGGCGTGCGTTGGTTGGAATGGGCGCTGCTGATGCCGCTGGCGATCCCGGCCTACGTGGGGGCCTACGCATTGGTCGATTTCCTGGAATATGCTGGACCTGTGCAGACCGGCCTGCGCCAGGTTTTTGGCTGGCATAGCGCGCGCGACTACGCCTTTCCGGAAATACGGTCGCGCTGGGCCGCGGTCCTCGTGATCTCTGCTGCGCTTTATCCTTATGTCTACCTGTTGGCCCGGGCCGCGTTTCGTGAATTGTCGGCCCAGAGCTTCGACGTGGCCCGCGCGCTGGGGGCGGGGCATGTCGCGCGGTTCTGGCGGGTCGGCTTGCCACTGGCCCGTCCGGCCATCGCCGCGGGCACCGCCGTCGTCATGATGGAAACCGTGAACGATTTCGGCGTAGTCGAGTATTTCGGCGTGCAGACCCTGACCACCGGCATCTTCACCGTCTGGTTGGAGCAGGGAAACGCCGGTGGGGCGGCTCAGATCGCCTGTGTGATCCTTACGCTCGTGTTCGTTCTCGTGATGCTCGAAAAGCTCTCGCGCCGCCGGTCGCGGTTCTATGCGCTCAGCCGCTCGGAAAGCCGGCCGGGGCGGACTTTAATTCGGGGGGGCTGGGGTTGGTTGGCCTTCGTGCTTTGCACGATTCCGTTTGCCGCGGGGTTTGTCCTGCCGGTAGCGGTCCTGTCCGGCCACGCGGTCGGCGCCGCGGACCGATGGGCGGACCCCGATCTGGCGCGCGCCACACTTCATACCCTTGTCACGGGGGGAGCCGCGGCCGTACTGACGGTCGGGGGTGCGCTGTTCCTGGTCTATGGGGTGCGACTGTCGGGCCGGGTTTTGCCGCGGTTTCTGATGCCTGCGACCCTTGTTGGGTATGCCGCTCCGGGGGCCGTCCTGGGCCTGGGGCTTCTTCTTCCGCTTGCGTGGTTCGACAACCGGGTCGCCGACCTTTGGCTGGCGATCACCGGCACCGATCCGGGGCTGATCCTGACCGGCTCGGCCGCGGCAATCGTATTGGCCTACACGGTGCGCTTCTTCGCGATCGCGCAGGGGGCGACGGACGCCGCGATGGGCCGCGTCTCGCCCAGCCTGCCCATGGCCGCGCGCGCATTGGGGCGGACGGCCGGCGGCGCGCTGAGCGCGATTTACCTGCCCATGATGCGCGGATCACTGGCCACGGCCCTGCTTCTGGTCTTCGTGGACTGCGTCAAGGAACTTCCGGCAACGCTGCTTTTGCGTCCGTTCAACTACAACACACTGGCGACGCGGGTCTACGAGCAGGCATCGCTCGAGCGGATCGGCGACGCGGCGCCGGCGGCGCTGCTGGTGACGTTCGTGGGGCTGACGGCCGTTGCAATCCTTGCACGCGCAAACCGCTGACGGTATGGGCATGTCGCGGGCCGGCGTAGCTCAGATGGCCAGAGCGGCGATTTTGTAAGTCGAGGGTCGGGGGTTCGAATCCCTCCGCCGGCACCATTTTCCCTCGCATTGTCGCGATTGTGCCACGGGTGAAATGACGTTTCCCGGCGGGCTTTAAGGCAACCTTAAATCATCGCGCGCATGGTCTTTCGGAAAGTTGTCGCCGCTGCGGCACCAACCGGAGGACTGGGATTTGCTTCGCACGACCCTTGCAACCGCATTCGCATTCATTGGGTATAGTACGGCGGTTCCCGCCGACCCCATGCAGGACTTCGTCACCCGTCAGATGGACCTGATTGCGGCGTCCCCGGCCATCATGGCTGCGGTCGCGAACGCCAACGAGGCCCACGCTGGCGTGACCGAAGCGGATGTGATCGCGCTCGATGAAACGTGGCGGCAGGAAATCGCGTCAGCGTCCAGACCCCTCATTTCAAATCTGACCGGATCGGACGCCTCGATGCAATTGCGCATGATGGTGAAGGAAAGCGAGGGTCGGATCGCCGAGATCATCGTGATGGATACCGTGGGTCTGAACGCGGCGATCAGTGGCATCACCTCTGACTACTGGCAGGGGGACGAGGCCAAACACCAGGAAACGTTCGGCGCGGGTCCGACCGGCGCACACACTTCCGATGTAGAACTCGACGCGTCTACAGGGGTGTACGCGGTGCAAGCGTCCCGAACCTTGCTCGATCCCGACAGCGGTGAGCCGGTCGGAGCCGTCACCTTCGGCCTCGACAGCCTTTCATTTTGATGCAGCCCAGTGCCGAAAAACAAACCATGAAATTTGATTCCAAGATTCCGCTTCACCGTTCGGTCGCCGTGAAGATCGGCCTGTGCCTTTTCGCCAGCATTGCCGCCGTCAGCATATCGCTGGACCTACTGCATTCGCGCGGCTCCGACACCGTCATGCAAACTGTGGCCCGTGGAAATGCGGGCGTGGTTGTCGATCTCATCGGCGATACACTAGCTCCGCCTGTCGCGTTCGATCGCCTCGATGCCGCGGGAGAGATGCTTCGCGACACGCTCATGACGTCCAACGGAGCGATCGTGGCTGCCACCGTTTCGAACGCTGCCGGCCAACCGGTTCTGCGCGTGGGAACAGCATCCAAGGTCAGCGAACTGGACAGCGCAGCAGGGGTCGCGTTGGAATTCAGCGGGGTTCAAGATATCTCCGACCGCATCGTGGGCTTCCCTTTGGAATTGCCCGATGGCCGGCGGGTCGGTGCATTGGCCGTCGAATGGGATCCGACCTATCTTGACACCGTCCGGACTGCGGCGTCCACACGCGCCGTTCTCGTATCGGCCGGCATCGGCATATTGTGTTTGGTCGGTGCTCTGTTCGCCTTTGGCCCGCTGGTTGTGAATCCGCTCAAACGCCTTCGTCGTGACGTCGAACGGCTGAGCGCGCGGGACTATTCCGTACCCAGCAAAGACCGAATGCGCGCGGACGAGTTCGGCGCCGTCAGCCGCGCGGTCGACGCGTTTCGAACCGACTTGGCCGCAGTCGCAAGCCTGGAAGAACAGGCCCGATACGCCGAAGCGGCGTTCCAGGGGGCATCCGGGGCGTTGATGCTTACCGATACGGGTGGTGAAATCCGGGCAGTGAACCCCGCAATGCGCAATCTTCTGTCCGTCGGTGAGGGGATGCTGCACGGGTGCGTGGACGAAGACGAATCCACGGACCTTATTGGTCAGCCGGTTCAACGCCTCATCGGCAGCGCCTTCGAGGACATGCAACAGAGCCTTGAGGCTTCCCAGGAGACGACATCGACAACTGTCATCCGGCTCGGTAAAGGCCGCATCCAGTTGGCTGTGACGGCGATCGAAGGCAAAGACGGCACGGTAACCGGCTACGTCCTTGAATGGGCCGACGTTACCGGAGAGTTTCGCCGGAAAGCGGCCTTCGCTGCCATCGACGCGACCCAGCTCAACGCGGAATTTGATCTTCGCGGGTCCATTCTGGAGGCCAACGCGCTGGTGCAGCGGACGTTCGGTGGGCCTGACGGGGAGACCAGCCTTGATCTATGCCGCGACATCTATCCCATGAAGGACGGTCTGACCATGGATGCGGTCCTGCGCGGTCTCTCCCAGGGAGACGGCTTTGACGGGCTGTGGAGAATCGGCGACCAAGGCCCCAACGCTATCTATATCGAAGCCAGCTTCAGCCCGATCCGCGACGCCGATGGAACGGTCGAGCGGGTGCTTCTGCTGGGTCGAGATGTCAGCGAAGCCCAGCGCGAGCTGCAGATTGCACGCGATAGACAGGACGCCGCCGAGCGCGAAAGGATTGTCGTCGTCGACGAGCTGCGACGCGGCATGAGCCGTCTTGCCGATGGCGACCTGGACGCCTCCATAGAGACGGAATTCGCGGCCAAGTATGAAGAATTGCGCCAAGATTTTAATGATACGGTCAAAATGTTGGGCGAGGCCATGTCGGAGATCGCCGACCGGGCGAACAACATCGGGTCGGAATCCAAGGATATCAGTGCGACCGCCGAGATCCTCTCGCAGCGCAGCGAAAGCACCGCTGCCACGCTTGAGCAGACGGCAGCCGCACTGGACGATCTGACCGGAGGCGTGAAATCCGCAGCAGAAGGCGCCGACAAAGCTTCGGCGATGGTCTCGGAGGCACGCCAGAACGCAGAATCCAGCGGAGAGATCGTTGTACGTACCGTCCAGGCCATGGACGAGATCGCTGCCTCGTCCGAACGTGTTGCGTCGATCATTCGGGTTATTGACGACATTGCGTTCCAGACGAACCTCCTGGCGTTGAATGCCGGGGTCGAAGCAGCGCGAGCCGGCGATGCCGGGCGGGGCTTCGCAGTTGTTGCATCCGAGGTGCGAGCATTGGCGCAGCGATCTTCCGACGCCGCAAATGAGATCAATTCCTTGATCGAGCAATCCCGAACCCAAGTGAAGGATGGCGTCTCGCTTGTGGGGGAAACCGGAAACGCTCTGCGCCATATCGTTTCTTCGGTCACCGATATCTCGACTCGGGTGACGGAAATCGCAAAATCGGCCCGCAGCCAGTCCGAAACCCTCGAAGAAATCAATTCTGCGGTTACACAACTAGATCAATCGACGCAAAATAACGCCGCCCGGCTGGAGGAAACGACTGCGGCAAGCGAAGCCCTCCGCAACGATGCCGAGACGCTTGTCGCAACGATCGGCCGCTTCCGTTTCGGAAGCGTGAGTAAGACCTCTGCGGCCGTCCAACCTCCAACTCGCCAACTGCACGCCCCAAAACTCGCGTTTGTGTCGGGAAACGCGGCGTCGTCAAACGCCGTCGAAATGTGGACCGATTTCTGATTCGGCCGGGATTGAAGAGGGCAGAGGGTGTCAAAAGATGAATTACAAAATTCTGATAGAACCAGAAAAACAATTTCTGTCGTTCAAGGCGAGTGCCGCGTCTCTGATTGCCCGGAAATCGAAATGACGACACTCCTAGGATCATGTGTAGCAACCTGCATGTGCGATCCCGTAGCAGGCGTTGGCGGAATGAACCACTTTCTTCTGCCTTACGCACGATCGGCCGCCGTTTCGTCGGAGCGTTATGGTTTACACGCAATGGAAGTACTCATCAATGGACTTCTAAAGCTTGGAGCTAGGAAACCTCGGCTGCAGGCCAAGGTCTTTGGGGGGGCCATGATGGGAGATGTTGCCAACTCAATAGGACAGCAGAATGCAGCCTTTGCATTATCCTTTCTTGACGACGAAGGGATACCCTGCATCGCCAACAGCATAGGAGGGCTAATGGCCCGTCGTCTGAAATATGCCCCGACAACTGGAAGAGCGCGTCAACTGTTCGTCCGGGAATTTGATCCTGGCAATACTCAGTGCTCCCATAAAGCTGACGTGAAAGACGATATTCAATTTTTCGATGGAGGTAGAAGATGATACCGCCAATAAAACTCCCCAAAACACTTAAGTCGGCGGATGCCGAAGCATTGAGGGAATGCCTCGCTGCTGCATCCGGGGACGCCGAACTCGACGGGACGGAAGTACAAGCATTGGGTGGATTGTGTGCGCAAGAATTACTAATTTTCCATAAAAGACAGCTGAAATCGAACTATACAGTACGGATTAATGCATCTCCGGAATTATATGACGATCTGCAGCTTTTGGGCCTGGCAGACCTCGCAAGAGAAAAAGGGGAATCCCAATGAGCAATCTGAAGGTGCTAGCAATAGATGATTCTCGTACGATGCGCAATCTCGTGCGCGCTACACTGGAAGGTGCAGGATTCGACGTCGAGACTGCGGAAGATGGTGAAGTTGGAGTTGCTAGCGTAAGTGATGCCGATCCAGACGTCATTATTACCGATATTAACATGCCAAATTTGGATGGCTTCGGAGTAATTACCGCAGTTAGACAAATGCCGCAATATAGAAGCGTTCCGATTCTTGTTCTTACCACGGAAAGCGACCATTCGTTAAAAGTACGTGCACGTGATAGTGGGGCGACTGGGTGGATTGTGAAGCCGTTTGAGGATTCGAAACTTATTGCGGCTATACGGCGTGTAGCGAGGATCTGAATATGTCGAGCTTGGACGAAATCAAAGAAATGTTCTTCGTCGAGTGTGATGAACAACTGGAAGCTTTGGCGGACGGACTCGCTGAGCTCGAAACGGGCGATGCGATCAGCGAAACTGTGAACACCATGTTTCGGGCGGTTCATTCGGTCAAGGGGGGCGCAGCGTCATTCAACTTAGATGCATTGACGCAGTTTGCACACGCGTTCGAGTTTGTCTTGGATGACCTGCGAAGCGAACGAATTTCGGTAACTCCGGAGGTTGTGCGGCATCTCTATAAAGCCGCTGACCATTTGGCCGCTTTGATATCCGACGGTGGAAACGGCGAGAGCTTTAATTCCGAACAGCTTGAGGCGATGATCACAGAGATTGGCGCACTAGCTACCAGCGAAATCCCTACTGAGAACGAAGCCGATGAACTCGTCTTCGAACCTATGCAATTGGATTTCGAAGCGCCGGATATACGTATCTTCGACATCATATTCCGCCCGTCGCAGAAGCTCTACGACCTTGGGCATGACCCAGTACACTTGTTCCGCGAGCTTGCCGGAATGGGTGAACTGCGTTCTGTTCCCGATATACCGAAAAATTTAGATTCGGAGCTTCTATCATGGGTTCTCGAACTTGAGACCGACAGCAAATTGGAAGAGGTTGCCGAGGTCTTCGAGTTCATAGACGGGCTTGCTGAACTGAATTTGACCGTGCGACAAGAGGAGAACCAGGGTGATGATCTGCCCGACATACCTTTGCCGGCAGTTCCCGATCCCGCACCGGGTGCCACCGAGGACGCCCTGAAGACGGAAGTTGGTACATCTTCACCCCATAAGCCACCGACGACCAAGCCGACATTGCGTGTTGACCTCGGGCTCGTAGATAATCTGATTAATCTAGTAGGCGAACTTGTCATCAACCAATCCGTCCTGAGTCAAGCCACCTACAACCTTCAAAGTGATAGCGGTGCTAGGGTGGGTCAATCACTAGAAGAATTAAAGAACTTGACTCGTCAAATCCAAGAATGCGTAATGTCTCTCAGAGCTCAGTCTGTCAAAACGCTGTTTCAAAGAATGGCTCGGATCGTTCGGGAGACAGCAGATGTATCCGGAAAAGATGTTCACTTTGAGCTGGATGGTGAATCAACAGAAGTAGACCGTACGGTTATCGAACACCTCGTGGATCCCTTGACGCATATTCTGCGAAATTCGATTGACCACGGGCTCGAATCTCCAGAGGTTCGAGTGATGAATGGCAAAGAGCCTTCTGGTAATGTTAGGCTGAGTGCGCAGCACAGGTCTGGGCGGGTAGTAATCGAAGTTACTGACGATGGTGGTGGCATCGATCGTAAGAGGGTACTCGCCAAAGCGATAGAAAAAGGTATGGTGCCCGATAACGCAAAACTATCCGATCAGGAAATCGATAGACTTTTGTTCGCTCCTGGCTTCTCGACAGCTGAATCCGTAACCAGCCTTTCCGGCCGAGGGGTTGGCATGGACGTTGTGAATAAGGAAATTCAAAAACTCGGAGGGAGGATTGCGATATCATCCGAAGCAGGGCAAGGTACGTCATTGACGATCAGCTTACCACTAACTCTTGCAGTACTTGACGGCATGGTCGTCGATGTCGCTGGACAGACAATGGTCGTTCCACTCTCGGCGATATTCGAAACGATTAGACCCAGGGCTGGTCAGATACATCGAGTTGAGCCTGGAAAATCGATGATCCGCATCCGGGATGTTCTCGTCCCGGTTATCGATCTATCGGTCATGTTCGGATATCCAAGGGAAACGCCCGCGGATATTTTTTCCCAGGTCCTACTTCTAACGGAGTCCGCTGAACAAGAACGTCGCGCATTGATTGTCGACCGCATATATGATCAGCGCCAAGTAGTTATTAAGAGTTTGGAAAATAATTATGGTCAAGTTGCAGGAGTGTCTGCGGCAACCATTCTTGGCGATGGAAAGATCGCACTCATTATCGACCCTGACGAAATTGTCAATATCGACGCGGTAAAAATACCGTCAACGCAACTGGAAGCTATGCAATGAAAGAAAATGGTGCCGAACATAGCCGAGCTAACCGTGAGCTAATCGCTTTTACCGTTGGCGATCAGTCCCTTTGTATTGATATCATGAAGGTTCGAGAAATTAGAGGGTGGACGAGCACTACTATATTGCCTCATTCGCCCGCCTATGTTCTTGGGGTCATCAACTTGCGTGGAGCAGTAGTGCCTATTGTTGATCTTTCTGCTCGTCTTGGTTTAGAGCCCATCAAACCAAAAGCAAGGAATGTTATACTCGTTACTCAAATTGTAGATCAGATTGTTGGCCTGCTCGTCTCGTCGGTCTCCGATATCGTAAGTGTTTCACCTGACGATATCCAGCCAATGCCTCAGGTTGGTCCACGTAGCGGAATGGGCATGATCGACGGCATGGTTGTATCAGGCGAAAGAGCACTGAGCATTTTAAATGCATCTGCCGCTGTTCCCCCCGAGACGACGATGGCGGCGTTGTAGATGGATCAGGCTGCCAGTCCCTTAGAGTACCGGAAGTCTTCCATAAACATGACGGAGGAAGACTTTCGGACTGTTTCCAACTTGCTGTACCGCCTGACTGGGATCTGCTTGGATCAAAGCTCTCGTCAAATTGTCGAATCCAGGCTTTCGCGGCATTTTCGTGACTCGCACGCGGGGACTTTTTCTGAGTTTATTGAAGGCACCTTACTTAGAAACGGTCAAGTTGGGGCTAGCTTACTCATTAGTGCACTTACTACGAACACAACGAGATTCTTTCGTGAACCGGCTCATTTTGAAATATTTTCCCGTGACGTCGTCCCGCAAATATCGAGGAGGGCACGCAAAGGTGAGCGGGTTAGGATTTGGTCGGCCGCTTGTTCCTCCGGCGAGGAGCCGTTTTCGATTGGCGCAGTCCTTCTAAGAGACTTTCCAGAGGTTTGCGAATACGACGTTAAGATACTGGCAACGGATGTGGATAGGTTAGTTCTTGAGAAGGGAAAGGTAGGGCGATACCGAGCGCAATCGTTCTCTGGTATTGACCAAAATCTATCCCGATATCTCGTTAAAGATTGCGGTGATGGGATTAACGAGCTTGAGCTGAATGATGACCTTAGGAAACTGGTGACCTTTAGGTATCTTAACTTTGTCGAGCCGTGGCCGGTCTCAGGTCCATTCGACGCAATCTTCTGTCGGAATGCTGCGATCTATATGGATCCTGAAGTTCAGGCAAGGCTTTGGATCGGGCTCGAAAAGGTTTTGTCGCCGGATGGATGCCTTTTCATCGGTCATTCGGAGAGGCTAACTTCTGAAGTGGCCATACATTTTGATTCGATTGGTCGCACGGCTTTCAAAAGGCGTAAGGCGACGCTTCAAACCGGAAAAGGAAATTCGGTATGTCTGTAAAAGATATGATGTCCATTTTGGTCGTTGACGATACGAGTGTCAGCCGCGGCCTTATCATTGCGTCACTGGAAGAGATCGGTTTCAAAAAGATCGATTTTGCTAAGGACGGTGCGTCGGCTTTAGATAAAGCAAGTCGTCAACCAACTCATCTGATAATATCGGATCATAATATGCCGGGCATGAGCGGCCTCGAACTGTTGGCTAAACTTCGGTCTCAGCGCGCAACGGCGAAAGTTGGTTTCGTGCTGATTAGCGGAACAATGACACCGCAACTGATTGCAGACGCCAAGAAAACCGGCGTCAATAATATTTTGGCCAAGCCCTTTGATACTGCAAAGATTCGGGCGTGCCTAAAGCCGATCGTGGGGCCGGTTTGACGACCCTGGCGCGCGCGGACCTATTTCTGTTCATGGCTCGTCGTTTCCAGGATATCGAGGCTTATGGGGCTGTTCTCGAGGAAGCGTTGACACCGGCCATAGGGTCGACCGGCCTTGGGGATCATGCGACCAAGGCGATGCAGTCGATCGATCTTTCGCAGCAGACTGCCCAGGAAATGGCGCGGTTTTGCAAGGCACTGGCTGGAGCCGATGGCGGCGAACCAATTGATGTGGCTTCTGCGGTGAGCGGACTGAAACTCGGCGCTATACGCGATGATATCGCTCCAGCGCCGGGTCGAAAAAAGGCTGACAGCGAAGTCGACATTTTTTAGGGCGCAGGACCCGGAAGAACACCTATGCTTCGGGGTAAAAGCACGCCGCGGGATGCGGCGTGCCCTCCATTATCGGGCGATCACGACGACATTTGTCCTGCGCTTTCCAGCATCTCGGTGAAAAAGGGCATCCTGGCGGGACCGCGAGTGGCGAGGGCAGTTCTCCGACGAGTTTGATGCGTTCCCGTCGGTTTCGCGGGTCAGCCGAAGGAGTGGCCGAGATCAGGGCCTTG